>Ga0222716_10003082_pt1 | contig 13361 bp, 9 predicted proteins | sample C33_13DmetaG_FD_165044 | JGI IMG/M metagenome (GOLD analysis project Ga0222716, IMG submission 165044) | Estuarine water microbial communities from San Francisco Bay, California, United States - C33_13D | ecosystem: Environmental > Aquatic > Marine > Unclassified | place: USA: California... | reverse complement strand
AAGGACGCAACTTTTTTTTCATCAATTAAAAGAATCATATGTGGCGGTTCCTCGTCGACGCGCACGAACACGCGGTGAGAAGAGCTGCCGCCGCCGGTGTGAACAACGCCGCGACTAACGATGCTGCCGAGAGCAGTCGTGGTGGTCGAGGTGGTCGAGGTGGTGCTTTAAACAACAATAACGAGGAGGAGGACGACGAGAGGACGACGATGCTTTCCACGCGCGACGGAAACGACGACACCGGGAATGGTACTCCTGATGACGAGAACATCGTCGTCGTCGCGGAGGAGGAGGATGAAGATATCGAAGAAAACGACGAAGAGAGCGAGGACGGGAACGCGGAGGAAATGACCATCCGCTCGGATCTTCAGAGAGTGTTTCGAAAAATGAAACCGATGTTGCCGTACATCTCGCTCTTCTCGGTGGTTTTCTTCAGTTTTCACTGGAAAATTCTGTGCGTGATAGTCGCCTTGTTCGCCTGGCACTTGAAAACGAGCGAAAGTTTAGTCCAAGAAATCGCAAAGAAAGAAGCGTTCATTCGCAAAAACGTGGTGAGAGATTTCGTGCACTGCGTGTGTGTCTCTTACGCGTTTTTGTTCTTAGTGCCGACAAAGTTGGACGACGCGGACGAGTCGCCGAAAATGTGGCGACGCGTCCTGGCGAAGACGCCGACGAGGAACGAGTTCACCGCATGGGAAGGTTTGTTTGAAATCGTGGCGATAAATTTGAACGCGCGGTTTATGTTTGACGCGTTGAAGTGTCTGTGCGTTTTGACGACGTCGACGGCGACGCAAACGACGAGTAGTGGGGGTATTTTAGGAAACGTAGAGCGCGTCGCGAAGATGGTTTCAGAGTTGGACGCGAGGAGCGCGAAGGATTTCGTGATGGGTGTTTGAGGCGTGCGCCGGTTTCGGAAGAAGGAGAAGGACGACGAGGACGAATGCACGAATAGCGAGCCAGGTGTCGGTGATGAGCAGCAGCAGCAGCAACAACAACAACAACAACAACAACAACAACAACAACAACAACGTCGACAAAGCGTGGTTGACGTCGAAAGCGGAGGAGGAACGACGATGGTGATGCTCGAAAGCGACGACCAACAACCGTTAGGCGGGAAAGACGCGCGAAGACCGTACCGCGCTCGAGGATTAACAATAAGTGCCATCGAGTATGCGGCCATCTCGTACAAAACTGTCCTCCCGATCCCGATCTGGTTCGCGTACTTCCAAAACGCCAGCCTGTTCGGCCTCTTCCTCTCGTCCGCGCTCGCCGGCTCTTATCTCGCTTGCGCTCTGTTCAAAACGTCGAAATCGGTACACGAGTTTACGCGCGCCTTCTCGCGTCGTTACGATTTCGGGTCCAAAGCGTTCAGTTGCGCTCACGGCACGCCCGCGACAAAAGCGGACGTCGAAAAGCTCGGTTTGGAGTTTGAATGCGCCATTTGTCAACAGAAGGAAATCATAGCGCCTTTGAAATTGGAATGTGATCACGTATTTTGCGAGGAGTGCGTGGAACCGTGGTTCGAGAAGGACAACACGACGTGTCCTTTGTGCAGAGCAGTCGTCGTGGAAAAGAAGAAGGACGAATTAAAGAGTTTGTCCGGTGGGGAGACGCACTTCCTACCGGTTGTATTTTAAGTAGTAGAGCGTAATAGTTTTAAAGTAGATGTTTTGGTTTTTAGCGGCCGGCGGCGCGATATATATACGCTTACTGTTTGTTATATGTATATCTTGTAAAAGTAAATTTCTTCTTCACGATAATGATGCTACGGTTTGATTATATTCAGGTATTGATGTTGGCAGCAATCCCTTTGGCTGCCTACGTTAAACACTTAAACTTTTTCTCTGTTCATCACACCCGCTCTCGTTCTACTAATTTGTTGTTGTTGTTGTTGTTGTTGTTGTTGTTGTTGTTGTAAATGTTGGTTCTTCCTCAAATCAAAACTCACCGATTAAAAGTCGTCGTCGTTTACTTGGCCAACTCCTCTTCGCCGTCCTTCTTTCTCAAGGCGCCCAATTCCGTCGGGGCCATGGTACCACAGATGGTGGATTTTCCCAAGGCAGAGACGTCGGTGCCGGCTTTCTTGTCTTCTTCAATCTTTTCGCTGATCCATTCAAAGGTCACCTTCAAGCCGTCGGCCAACTTGACGGACGGCGCCCACCCGAGTTTTTCCATGCACAACTCGTTGTTTGAGTTTCTGCCTCTCACGCCTTCCGGACCGGGAATGTGCTTGATCGGCATGTCCGGTTTACCCGCGAATTCGAGAGTCATCTTTTGCATCTCGTTCATGGAAACCATCTCGTCCGAGCCGAGGTTCAACGGTTCGCCAAAGTCAGACTTGGTCAATCTCAAGATACCTTCGACGCAATCGTCGATGTACGTGAACGAACGGGTTTGCTTACCGTCTCCCCACATTTCAATCTCACCTTCAGCCAAGGCGGCTTTACGGCAAAACGCCGCCGGCGCCTTCTCTCTGCCGCCCTTCCACGTCCCGTACGGGCCGTAGATGTTGTGGAATCGACCAATTCTGCATTGCATGCCAAAGTCACCTTGGTAGTGCTTGTACACTTCCTCCGAGGCCAACTTTTCCAAACCGTACGCGTCTTGCGGTTGCGCCGGCCACGCCGCGGCTTCCTTCAAACCCGCGGACAAGTCCGTCACCAACTGCGCGCTCTCCGGGTAGATGCACGCCGAAGACGCGTAGAAAAATCTCTTCACGCCTTTCACTCTCCCAGCTTCAACCATGTTGAACGAAATCATCATGTTGTTGTAAAAGATAACCGAGTGATTGGATTGAATAAAGCCCATCCCGCCCATATCCGCGGCCAAGTTAAAGCAATGGTCGCATCCTTCCAACACCTTGGCGCAGTTCTCGAACAAACGCAAATCGGAGAGGATAAATTCGTCGCAAAACATTTCTTCCGGCATGTGCTCGTTGCGCTTCCAATCCGCGCCGACCACGTAGTGGCCTTCCTCTTTGAGACGTTTTGCCAGGTGCGAGGCTGTTTAAGGAGGAAAAGATGAGAAAAACGCGTTTGTCAGTGTTTGTTTTTAAAGATGAATCTGAGGCGCAACGACAGCCGCTGAATTTCCCAACACGCGCAATGGGATAATTTTGGTCGATCGCTTTTTCTTCTTTCTCTTCTTCTTCCGCGGTGTGTACGCACACTACGCGCGCGAAGTGCTTTCGAAAGAAACAAAGAGACTTTTTCACTCGCCAAACTCGTTCGATTTCTTCAAATTCGACGACGACGAGAGAATGAGAGAGAGAGAAGAAAAGAGACGAGAAAAAGAACACAAATCGCGAGAGATCGAATCGCGTCCGATTACCGGGGCCGCCCCTTTCCATCTCTCGTCATAAATACTATAAATAACTACTCTCTGCTAAGTCTCACCGATAAACCCGCCGGCGCCGGTGACGCAAATCTTCAGCTTCTCTTGCGGCCAGTACGGCTCGGAGCCGTAGATCCCTCGCAAGGCGTACTTCTCGCCCGCGGCGTTCGATCTTTTCGAATCAGTCATTCTTCTTGTGTACTTGTTTGGTGTCGTAGGATGTGTGTGTTCTGGGGACGAAGAAAGAGGATAAAAAGTAGCGTGTTGAGAATGGACTGATGGAACAATTTTACGACAGTTTGACGGTAGAAAAGCACCTCTTTTTCCTTTATTTTGAGAGAAACTTCACAGAGAGAGTGGCGAGAGCGAGTTTTTTCATCTTTTTTTTGCGCTTCTTTTTCGATGCACTGCTCGCTCTTCTTTCTCTCTCTTCTTTTCTCTCTTTTCTCTCAAGCAGCTTGTTTGTGTGTTTTTGCTCGAGAATTCTCTCCACACTTAGAACTTTTTGGCGGCGGCTCAAGCTCCAATCATCATCTTAATCTTTCCTCTCATTATAAAAGTAAACACAACAACACGCAAAGCGCGTTTTACGTAGTAAACGCACGGAAGAACAAAAACAGAACGCACTTTAAAGCAGAAAGCGAGAGAGAACTACTGTTCGACAGACTTTAGACGACTCTTTTTTATATTATTAAATGGTGACGACGAGATCTTCTCTCGGGGGGCGTTCTCCCTCGCCTGCTGCGGGAAACATCGATGCGACGACGACGAGCAAAAAGAAGAATTCTGACGATGCGAGGAGCACTGAGGATGATGATAACGACGAACAACAACCGACGTTGGCGGATGTCCTTCCGTTAATTCAAGAGTATTTGAAATCGACCGGTTTGTTCTCGCGAACGGTTGCCGCGCTGAACGCGGAGACGCAACTGAAAAAAGTGAAAACTGCGTTAGAGGAGTGCAAAGAAAGCAGAGTATTAGGCGGAGAAGGCGAGACGCTGATGGAGGTGTGCAAAGCGTTCGTGGAGAGTAAACGAAGTAAACGAAGTAGAGATGATGACGAGGAGGAGGACGAAGGAGCATCGGCTGCTAAAAAGAAGGCGAAAATTTTAGGAGGCGAAAGTTCGTCGTCCTCGAGCAGCAGCGGCAGTTCTTCTTCTTCGTCTGACTCGGAATCCGCCGAAAAGAAAGAAGAGGCGAAGAAGAAGGAAAGCAGCTCATCGTCTTCTTCGTCTTCGTCTTCTTCTTCTTCATCATCATCTTCCAAGTCTGAGGAGGAAAAGAAAAAAGAGCCGTCACCGAAGTCGTCTTCATCATCTTCGAGCTCGTCGTCGTCTTCCTCGTCTTCCGAGAAGAAAGAAGAAGAAGAAAAGAAGAAAGATTCGTCTTCCGAGAAGAAAGAAGAAGAAGAAAAGAAGAAAGATTCGTCTTCGAGCGGTTCCAGTTCATCATCTTCGTCCTCCTCGTCTTCGGAGGATAAGAAAAAGGAAGAAGAGAATAAGAAGAAAGATTCATCTTCGTCGTCGTCATCGAGCAGCAGCAGCAGTTCTTCTTCTTCGTCTGACTCGGATAAGCCGGCGGCGACTCCGGCTGCACCGGCGAAGAAAGATTCGTCCTCGTCCTCGTCGTCCTCGAGCAGCAGCTCTTCTTCGTCTGACTCGGATAAGCCGGCGACGACTCCAGCAGCACCGGCAAAGAAAGATTCTTCGTCGTCGTCCTCGAGCTCGTCCTCGAGCTCTTCGGAATCCGCGGAAAAGAAGGAGGAAAAATCCGAGTCCAAGTCGTCGAGCAGCAGCAGCAGTTCTTCTTCGTCCTCGGAATCCGAAAAGAAAGAAGAGGCGAAGAAGAAGGAAAGCAGCTCATCGTCATCATCTTCTTCATCATCATCTTCTTCATCATCATCTTCCAAGTCTGAGGAGGAAAAGAAAAAAGAGCCGTCACCGAAGTCGTCTTCATCATCTTCGAGCTCGTCGTCGTCTTCCTCGTCTTCCGAGAAGAAAGAAGAAGAAGAAAAGAAGAAAGATTCGTCTTCGAGCTCCTCCTCATCATCGTCGTCGTCGTCTGAATCTGAATCCGAGAAGGCGAAAGAACCGACGCCTGTGAAGAAAGACTCCTCCTCGAGCAGTTCGTCGTCCAGCTCTTCCTCGTCTTCTGAATCCGAGAAGAAGGAAGAAGAGAAGAAAGAGTCGTCGTCTTCGAGTAGTAGCAGTTCGTCGTCCTCGGAGTCCGAGAAGAAAGAGGAAGAGGAGAAGAAGAAGGACTCGTCATCGTCTTCGTCCTCGTCATCGTCCAGCAGTAGCAGTAGTAAGAAAGAAGAAGGAGAGAAGAAGAAGGAGAAAGATTCCAGTAGTAGCAGCAGTTCCTCATCATCATCCTCGTAAGTGTTGTCGCGTTGGTCGAAAAGTCGTAAAACTTTACTGATGGTTTCTCTCTCTCTCCTATCAAATCAAAAACAGCAGCAGCAGCGACGACGACGATGAACCCGCCAAGAAGAAGGTGAAAGCCTCGACGACAGAACCGGCGAACGTGTCCGAGAAGGTGCCAGACTTCGCGAAGAAAGCGAAATCGGTCCCCGCGAAGAAAGGTCCGAACCAACCGTTTCAACGCGTGAAGAACGAAGAGTGGTTGGGACAAAAAGGCAGTTGGGACATGACGTACGAAGCGGCGTTCGGGGAGAAAGGCGTCGGGTGGAAAGCGCAGGAGGTTTTAGGGAAAGTTAAAGGCGCGAGGTTTACGCACGAGAAGAATAAGCGGAAACGATCGACGTACAGAGGCGGCTTGATTGACGACATGGCGGTGAATTCGATCAAGTATCCGAGCGATTCGGATTAATTATATATAGCAATTTAATATTTAACTCTCTCACATATTACGACGGTATTGATTTCAAATAAACATAATCTATATTAATAGTAGTAGCATTAGTAAAAGTACACATTTCAACACGCGCGTGCGCCGGGCTAAGTATTATTATTCAAAATTCTCTCCAAGTATCTCGCTAAATTCAGTTTTCGTTCGACGATTCCGCCTGCTGCGCCGCCGCAAACTTTTTCAACTTTTTCTTCTTCTCTTGCAACTCCGTGCTCATTTGTTCGAGCTCAAAATCTAACTTCCGGTTCATCGCTTTCAAGTATTTAATCTCTTTTTCGTATTCGTACAACTGATTTCTCGCCGCTTCGAGTTCGACTTTACTTCGGTCTAATTCCCAATCCGAAGGTTGAGGTCGATAATATCCTCCTCCTCCTCCTCCTCCCATGAGACTCGTACTATCACCACCACCACCGTTTAAAATCACGGTGTTATCATTCACAAAGTCCGTTTTGGTTAAATCAACAGCTCCTGTGACGGAGGACACAGTACCTGTACTTGGCTTGACACCGTTCGTAGTAACCAGGGACGGCTTTTGTTGCTGTATTTGTTGCTGCTGCGCGTTTGACGCGTTTGTCGCGACGCTTGAAATCATTCCTAAACTTGGCGCGATGTTCCCACCGCCGCTCATACCAGCAACGGAAGCATTGTTCGACGATCTCGCCGAAGCAATCGCGGCTAATTGAATCGGTACCACCACCAGCGCGGTCAAAATCGAAATCACCGTCACCACTCTTCCTTCCGCGGTGACAGCTTCAAACGGCTGGCCGATGCCGGTTAACGTCAAAAACGACCAATAAATGGCATCCCCGACGTCGCTAATCTTATCGTTTGACTCGTATTCAATGTCAAAAAACAATTCCGCGCTGATTAAAAACACGCACAAAAATTCCACCAACACCGCCACAATCTTTTCCGTGATTTCTCTGTCCGCCGCTTTTTGTTGTTCCAGCTCGATTTCCCTCGCCGTCTTGCGTCTTCGTCTCCGTCCTCTTCTTCTATTCTTTTCCTCCTCGCCTTCTTTATCTAACAATCTTAACAAACGAAACAATCTAAAAATTCTCAAAGGTCTGTACTGATTGGTCCCAGTCGCAACCATCGCCGCGCCTCCACCAATCCCTAACGTCGAATCGAAAATAAACCCAAACGTCGGCAACAAGGCCAAGAAATCAATCAGCGCCAGCGGTTTCCTCAAATATTGCAAGCTAAAATCCTCCGTCCATAACCGCAAGAAGAACTCGAATAAGAAAATCCCTTGTAAGACGATTTCCCCGTCTGCAATTCTCGAATACGTAAACAAAGGCGCCAACGAGTCCGGAAACTGCACCGGCAACACGTCGAACAACTGCAAGCCTTGCTTAATCGCTTGCTCTTCGCACGACTCTAAATACGCCACGATGCCAACGCCGACGGTGCTAAATATGATCCAAAACCCGCTATCGTCCGCATCTTTGAGTAAATCTTTAAACCGTAAGTTCAAAGGTTTCGAGTGCCACTCGATGTTCTCGAAATCCTCTCTGTTCGGGAACTCGTTCCAGTTTTGTTGTTGCGCGTAATTTTCGTCGAACGAGCCCGAGTTGAAAGATCCTCCTTGGGATTGCGAGGAGGAGGACCCTCCAGACGTACCCCCGAACGACGGGCCGTCGCCGCTGCCGGAACCGGACCAGTACGACGCGATAACTTTGTCTCTTTGTCTCTTCTTCTTTATTAATAAAGAAGAAGAATACGAAGCAGAGGCGTTGTTTTTGGCGCACATAATATAGTCGTCTCGTCGTCGCTTTTTCCAACAATTCTTCGATTGGGGATGCGAATGATTTTCACTCGCACTCTTTATTCTTCTCATTCTTCTCACTGGTGGTGGTAAAAAAGAACACGACGACGAGGATGAAAAAGAGCCACCATCGCGGGACAGAAAGAGCACCATCTTCTCACTCTTCTCTCTCTGTCGTCTCAAAGGTGAGAGCAGAACGTGTACTATAATAAAAGAGACGCTGGATAAAAAGAATATAAAAAAAGTGCCAAACGTTTGCCCTTTCTTCTCGCTTTCTGTGAAAAAGGAAAAAACTCTCTCTTGATGGTCTTTTCTCTTCTCTCTTTCTCTCTCTCTCAATTTTTTTTTTACCCTTATGTTTAGGGTCTCATTTAAAACCCTAAAACTAGGTGCAGTCAAAATTTCTTCTCTGTTGCTTTTTTCTATTCATCAAGCCGCCAAAAAACAAGGAGTGTCAACTTTCTCTCAATTTTTTAAACTCAAACACAGAAGAAGAATAAAAAGTCCTCATCTTTTCTCATCATCATCTTCTTTATATACATATCTTCTCTGCAGAACAGAACGCAGAGATACACATTTCAGAGAAGAAGAAGACGAGTGTGGCAGAGAGTAGTGTTGAGAGCATACACTCTTTCTCTGAGATTTTAACACGGCGTAATAATGGCGAGTAACATTAACGAGGAGGATTTGACGAATAATGAATTGCGAACGCTCTTAGACGAGCAAAATCTCCACCCGTTTCTGGAGTTGATTTCAAATCTCACCTCCTCGGAGAACGAGAAACGAACTCGATGCGAGAAGATCTTCGACTTGTGCAAGACGACGCAGTTAGGTTTCACGGTGAAACAACTTTTACGCGCGTTGAGGAATCCAACGAAAGTACGGGATGAAAAAGCGAGACAAAGTGCAGAGATGAGCGCGGTTTTATTGAGGCGATCGATCGCGAACAGAGAGGGCGAGTTTACCTTGACGGAAGCGAACGGCGTGACGAGTGAAGTGGTTTCGATGGTGAAAACGGAGTTATTAAACGCGTTACGAGAAGATTCGATGAGAACGGACACGGCGAGCAAATCAATCACGAATAAAACGAGAGACGTGGTGATTGAAGTCGCCGCGCACTCCATCGACGACGAACGGGACGAGTGGCCGGAATTGTTACCGTTTATGTTTGGCGCGATTAGCGGGAACGATGCGTCGGATAAGTTGAAAGAAACGGTTCTGTTTATTTTTGGCGCGCTGTCGAACGTGTTAGGGGAAAGGTTGAAACCGCACTTGGCGACGTTGCATTCGATTTTGCAAGCGAGTTTGCAACACGCGAATAACGACGTGAGATTAGCGTCGTTATCGGCGGCGTGTTCGTTCGTAGAGGGATTGAGTTCCACGGAGGAAAGAAACGCGTTTCAGGATTTGTTGCCGCTGATGTTGCAAACGTTAGGGGCAAGTTTACAAAGCGGGGCGGAAGACGACGCGCAAGAAGCGTTGGCGATGTTTATCGAGTTGGCGGAAACCGATCCGAGGTTTGTGAGGAAACATTTGGTGGACATCGTGGAGGCGTTTTTAAGCATCATGGAAAACGAGGAGTACGAAGACGGGACGCGGTCGTTGTCGTGCGAGTTTTTGGTGACGTTAACGGAGGCGAGAGATCGCGCGCCGGGGATGATGCGAAAATTGCCGAATTTCGTCCCGAGATTGTTGAAAGCGTTGTTGGTGTTTTGCTTCGACGTGGAAGACGAACCGGAGTGGCACCAATGCGGCGACGAGGAGAACGACGACGCCGGGAACGGTGATAGGTTTGACGTCGGGAGCGAGTGCTTGGATCGCGTGGCGATCGCGTTAGGACCGAACGCGGTGTTAGGTCACGCGGCGCAGATGGTCCAAGCGCTTTTGAGCGACCCGGATTGGAGAAAGAGACACGCGGCGTTGCACTGCGTCTCGCAAATCGCCGAGGGGTGTCAAAAAGGTATGATGAAAGACGTCATCGGGTCTGCGACGCCGGCGTTGCATTTGGCGAACTCGGATCCGCACCCGAGAGTCAGATGGGCCGCGGTAAACTGTTTAGGTCAGCTGTGTACCGATCTCGGACCGAGATTGCAAAAGAAAGGGCACAAGATGGTGTTGCCGGCGTTGATGGGATGCATGGACGACGCCGCAAATCCTCGCGTGCAAGCGCACGCGTGCGCGGCGACGGTCAATTTCACCGAGAATTGCCCACCCGAGTGTATGGAACCGTACATGGACGATTTGATGACGAAGCTGCTGAGTTTGTTGAGAGCCGGGAACAAAGTCGTCCAAGAATCGGCGCTGACGGCGTTGGCGAGTACGGCGGATACGGCGCAAGAGACGTTTTCGAAATATTACGACCACGTCGTGCCGTTGTTGAAAGAAATTATTGTCAGCGCGAACACGCCAGACTATCGGATGTTGCGGGCGAAAGCGATCGAGTGCGTGACGTTAGTTGGTATGGCGGTTGGGAAGCAAAGATTTAGCGGCGACGCGATTGAGGTGATGAACATCATGCAACAATTGCAAGCGAACGGTTTCGACGCGGACGACCAAACGACCAGTTACATGTTGCAAGCGTGGACGAGAGTGTGTAAATGCTTGGGTTCCGATTTTATCCCGTATTTATCGACGGTTATGCCGCCGTTGTTACAATCGGCGCAGTTGAAACCAGACGTGACGGTGGTCAACATCGACGACGCCGACGACCAAAACGAGGACGACGACGAAGACGACGATTTGGAACATTTAGAGTTTGGCGATAAAAGAGTGTCCATTCGAACGAGTATTCTGGAAGAAAAATCGACGGCGTGTTCTATGTTGTGCTGCTACTTGGACGAGTTGAAGGAAGGTTTCTTGCCGTACATTCAGCCGGTGTGCGAAATTATGGTCCCGTTGCTCGAGTTTTATTTCCACGAAGACGTGAGAAGAGCGGCGGTGGCGTCTTTGGCAGATATCATCCGAGCCGCGAAAAGGTGCGTGGAAAAGAGATCTGGGCCGGAATGCACTCTCGATTGGTTGAAGCAAATTATCAACTACGTCGTCCCGCCGTTGATTTCCGCGTTAGGGAAAGAACCCGAGGTGGAGATTCAAGCGGTTATGTTGGAAGCTTTGGCCGAGTGCGCCGGGGAATCAGGCGAGCTCGTGAGAGAGTTCATCCCAAAAATGCTCGAAACGTTTGAAGAAATTTTGACGGAGTCGTTAGAGCGACGCGCGGAAAGAAACAAACGCGCGAGTACGGAAGATTTCGACGAAGAAGAGATGGAAGCGTTGGAGGATGAACAAGCCGCCGAAGACGAGGTGTTTGACCAGTTTGCCGAATGCATCGGTACTTTGCTGAAGAGTTTTAAGTCGAACATTTTAGCCGACATCGAACCGTTGTTGCAATCGAAGATTGCGCCGATGTTTGCACCAGAAAGGTCCGCCGAGGAACGACGCATCGCGATTTGCATCTTCGACGACGTGTTCGAACACGCGAGCAAAGGCGGCGCGACGATGAAATATTTACCAGGGTTTGCAGACGCGTGCGTCAGAGGGAGCGCGGATGCGGATTCGGACGTGCGTCAAGCCAGCGTGTATGGGTAAGTTTTTTTTCTGTTTAACGAGAGATTCGTCTCTTTTTATCTGTTATTTGTTCTGTTTGTCTTTCGTTTTCTTTTTTGTTCGTTCTACATATCGGGCGCGCGCGCGTATACGTATATAGAAAAAAAACAAGCTTCAACAAAATGCGAGTGACGATACCTATGGATTCCCCTTCTTGATTCACGGGGATGGCCTGCGCTATTCGTACGCGCGATGGATACTCGTGCTGACGATAAATCCGCTTTAACGCCCTGACGCACATTAGTACTGAATCTCTGTTTTTTCGTATTATACGTATTTTGTGTTTGCTTTTTTTCGCGGAAGAATCGACGACTCTTTTTTTTTTACGCGACTGACCCACAACGTTTTTCCTTTCCTTTCAAAACAGGCTCGGATTGATGGGTCAAACTATGGGCCAAAATTTCACTCCGTACGTTCCGGGTGCGTTACAAGCGCTCGCTGCGGTCATTCAAGATCCAGCAGCGCGGGAGGACGAAAACATCACGGCGACGGAGAACGCCGTCTCCGCTTTAGGTAAACTCTGCGAACACCAAACGCAAAGCATCGACGCGAAATCAATTTTTCCGTCCTTCTTAGCGTGCTTGCCACTCACCGAAGATGCGATCGAAGCGAGAGCCGTTCACGCGCAGCTCGCGAGATTGTTACAAAACGACACGTATAAATCTTACTTGTTGGGAGAAAACAACGAGAACTTAGCGAGAGCGATTTTGATTTTTGCCGAAGTTATGCCCACGGCATCCAGTAGCGATAAAGTTCGATTGTGCGATCAAGAAACGGCGATGGCAATGAAGAATACTTTAGTACAAATGCAAAGCACGATGCCTGGAGATGCGTTAGCGGCGGCTTTTTCCGCGTTAGATCCGCAAAAACAGGCGGCGTTGCAAGCGTGCATGGCTTAATAACAACCTTTTCATTATATAATATACTATGAGTATATCAATTTTAATAACAATAATAAAGGAATGAATTAATAATAAATAAGTATATCTGTGTTCTTACCACTACGCGCGGTTGTAAGACTTCTTCGATCGTACCAACCATTCCGGCTTACTCTTCTGTTGCCAATCGAACGAATCGTCCAGCATTTCGGGCTTAAAATCTGGGAGCTCGTGTACCGCTTTCCCGACCGAATTTCGATTCTTATAATCCAACATGTCCGGGTTATCGCAACTCACGCTCACCCCGCACGTGCCGACTTTGATATCTCGATTTCTCGTATCAAACGCAGTCAAGCCGTAATCCATGTTCAAGCGAAGTTTCAGATTTTTATACGGCACGTCGGTCAAGATCGCGATTTGTTTCTTCACTTCCGAGGGCGAATCGTGTTCGCGCAAATCCAGATCCAGGTGGTTGATTTTCCCGGCAGTACCGTTCGGAGTGTCGAAGTAACACTCGACTCGAGTGAGAACCATATTGGTAAATGAAGGGTGTTCGTATTTCAAACGCGGATGCAAGCCAAACCCAGAGGCGTAAAGTGTGCGTGTCGTTGTATCGCAAACCAGGGAGATTTTTAAGAGTTTTTTTTTCTGTTTTTGGAAAAAAATGCGTTACGAATATATTAAGACTGACGGAGAGGCTCGCTGGCTGGCTTATAATCGGCTTTAATAAAAGACATCTATCTCTGTGTTTATCCACACGTTTCATCATCCTCTCATCGCTATCAATATCAACGCCATCGCGGCGTTTTCCCTTGCCTCGTCTACCACGATCGGGGTATCTGTTTCTTCTTCTTCTTCTTCTCCTCCTATCTTGCTCTTCTCCTCTTCTTTCGCGACTACCTTCGCGA
>Ga0222716_10003079_pt1 | contig 13365 bp, 25 predicted proteins | sample C33_13DmetaG_FD_165044 | JGI IMG/M metagenome (GOLD analysis project Ga0222716, IMG submission 165044) | Estuarine water microbial communities from San Francisco Bay, California, United States - C33_13D | ecosystem: Environmental > Aquatic > Marine > Unclassified | place: USA: California... | reverse complement strand
GTCCTGTCATATTAAACTCCTTTCTTTTATGTTATATCAACCATTTCACAAACATCCCCAGTACAAGCCATTGTCTGCATACCAGATGTGTTGTCTTCTTTTTCGTAGTCTGATAACTTTGTCCAGTCAATATCTGTCGGCATGATATTAGACAAAGACTCATAACTATGCAAAGATATATTACCATCTACATCGTACTCTGGCTCAGTCTTGTTTACCTCTTGGTATGGTGCTTGCTGGTAAGTGTGATCTGAGTGTGGCAAGAAAGATACACCACTCATTTCATCAAAGTATTTATACACAAATGCACCTACTTCCATCCACTCACCATCCCGTACTGAGATCGTCACGCTTGGTTTATGCTCACACCAATGTCTTTGATACGCAAGCCACATTTCTAGCTGTTCAATAGCTGTCATGTCGTTACGTGTAATAGACCCAGCGGGTGACTGCACAGGGAAACTGAACACTGTCGTTGTGTCTGGTTTCATTACACAAGGCTCACTAGGCACTCCCTGATCCTTTAGGAAGTTAGTAAGTGGGTCTTTGTTGTCACCACGTACTGTACGGATGTAGTATGGGCTGTGGCGAGCATGTATTCCAGAACTGCTGTCAACAAGTTGTGATACCGTTCCCGATGGTTTTACGCACGTAATAGCAGCCGCTACAGGAATATCAAGGCGCTCTGCCCATTCCTTGTTTGTCTCAACTGCAACGCTCTTTAGGTGTTCTAGGGTTTTTGCTAAACCTACATTCTTACTTGTCATAAGAACATTGTCCATTATCCCTGTGAGTGACACACCGAGCAACCGCTCTTCTTCTGTGTTGGTAGTCCACACCTTTCGCAAATACGGAAACTTGGTGAAGGTTGATTGGATAGTTCCCAAAATAGTTGCCATACGGACTTTGCGTTCCAAATCTTCAATGGTATCCGTAGCACGTACAACAACTTCTGTAAGGTTGCAGAACTGATACGGCCTAAGTATAATTTCGCTGCACGGGTTAGTTCCGAACTCATAATTTGCATCCCTACGTCCATTCTTAGCTGCTTGTATCTTACTTGCTTGTCGATTAAACACACCACGTTCACCAGACTTAGACTCCACAAGTGCAGTCCACTCACGCATGAATGTCTCCATGTCAGGCTTTTCTGTGTAGCTTACACTGTTGTTAGCTAAGGCACGATGACCAGCAGTTTCCCACCACTGTCCTGATTTAGCATGACGCATACGGTCATCAGACAGGTTAGACAAACTAATCATAGCACTACGGCGTACACCACCAACCACTACGACTTGACCAATAAAGCACATAAGATCATGACACTCGAGACTAGACAGCTTACGCCCTTGTGCAGCTTTGAATGTCTGTACAGCGAAGTTGAATAGCTCAACCAGAGGTGCTGGACCACTAGCTCTACCACCAAATGTTTTTAGTCTTGCACCAGCAGGTCGGATCTTAGAGACATCCCACTTAGGGATTTCCCCTGCCCATAACAAGGCTAGTAGTTGACGGAAGCCTTTGGCCCAGCCCTCTTTACTGTCCTTAACGTGAATGATTGTGTCGCTAACAAACAACTCAGGAACCTCTGGCAGTTTAGATATGAATTGACGTTCAACACTGAACCCCACCCCTGTACCACACAAGAGAATGAACATAGCTTCATCAAAGCTCTTAGGGTCATCTACAGGCAGGTAAGAACAATTATACCCTGCTGTATTGTCACGCTCTAAAGCCTTGCCAGCAGTCATCATAGCTCGCATAGAAGGCATTACATCTAAGTTTAAGATAGCCTGTTCTATATTCTTAATGTACGTATCATCACCAGCCTTTGGCTTGACCACACTGTCTATGTAACGGCTCACAGTCTCTGACCATGTTTCTCTTGCATCACCTTTCCAACGAGCATAACGTGAAAGTGCAATAAAGTTTTGGTAGGGGGTGGGGAGCATATTATTCATTCTTGTTCTTTTCCTCTCGCTCTCAAAGTTTTATCTTCTTCTAACCAGACCATTCGATCAATGTTTGACCTAGATATACCAATATCTTTTAATTCTTTGTCTGTCAACTGGTTTAGTTGTTTAATTGCTAGACGGTGACTTCGCCATGTCGCAAGGTAGTTCATGTAACGCCAGAACCACGACATGCCAGATTGTTTCTTACTCACCGATTATCTCCTGATCCTTGTAGTGTACCATTCTTTACACGATCATTCAACTTCTCCATGTTCAATTCGATAATCTTAATCAAACTGCCACCAAAGATGTTGGATAGTGCTACTGTATAAAATAGTACATCTCCTAGCTCTTTCAAGACCGCATCGTCATCAATTCGCTTATCACGAAACAACTTCTTGATCTTCTCTGATACCTCACCAGCTTCGCCCGTAAGACCTAGTGCATTTTCAATTAACCGCTCACGCCCTTTTGTAAGCATCTTGTCCTCTACAAATTGTGAGTACATGTCAATCATATCTTTCATATCTTTCGCTGAGTACATCAATGTATTACTATCTCCTCGTTTATCATTCCTATGTCTATAGAAGAATACTCAGCCAAAGCTATAGCCTCTTCTTCTGACACATTACTATCATTCATGGCACGACCCACTAATAGGTACTTAGCCATAACCCTTAACTTGTCTATATCTTCTTCTTCATCTAGCACATCATAAACCTGTATATAATCCGCTATCATCATAACCATTCCTCTGGTATAGAACCTTGTGCCCATCTGAAATTATTTTTGTCGCACCAATCAGCATAAGTTGACTTAGCACCTTTAAATAGTTTTGCTTTAGCGTTCTGAAACACAAATCTTATGTCATGGTCAAACTGACGTTGTATAAGTAGGTGCTTCTTTCTGTCTGCTGCTACAAACCTTCCTTTTGTTTCGACTATAATTCCGTTTGGTAGTATGAAGTCTGGGGTGTAGGTACGTATTTCATTAACCTCGTATTTAATCTTCATGGTTTCGTATTCGTACTTAACCCCACCCTCATCTAACTCTTTAGACACTCTCTCTTCTAAACCAGATCTCCAGCCATGTTTTATCGCTTGTCTGGTGGTTGCCATATCTCCCCCTCATATCTCCTTAACCACAGAAGTCTAGCATTTTCTAGTACACGGTCTACGGCACCGTCATAAGCATCTAATACAGCGTCCCACATGTCTTGCTCTGTTTCAAGTCCCTTAAGTATGTTAGAGGCTTTTACTGGGCCAACCTGTGAAAGTCCATGTATATTATCTGCACTATCTCCCGTAAGTATTTGTGTATAGAAAAACTTATTTCCCTCGAAAGGCTCTACCTTTGTTAAGACATTCTTAAAGTGGTTGTAGTGCCAGCAGGGGATTTGAAGCATGTCCTTATCAATAGAAACCACTACACAATCAAAGTTGTTTTTTGTAGCTGCTATTGCTATAAGATCGTCTGCCTCTTCCTCTACGCTCACTACAGCACCCCAACTGCTAATCATGTGTTCACGTATACTTGGTAGGTGCCTTGGCTTCTCACGCTTGCTCCTATTGCCCTTGTACTTGTGCGTCTTAGCAATGTCATGTCTGAACTGATAGCCGCTACAGGTTAGAAATATCTCGTAGTCCTCTGGGTAATTAGGCCACCCAAGGCAATATTCTAATGAGTCCTGTAGCAAACTATCTACTGTTAAGTTAGCTTCTTTCTTAGACTTGTCTTCTGTAGCAAAGGCTGCACGATAAGCAAATATATCACCATCGACTAAGACTTTACTCCACTCCATTAGATCTTCTCGCCCCATGTCATAGTTCCATCTGTATTAGAAGCCGCTATGTCTTCTACATAAGTGAAACCAATGCCACGGGTTTGATCTCCATAATATTGTAACAGAGTGTAGATATCATTTACATCATCACGCTCATACGTAATCACACCCTCATACCCATCTTCTTCTTTATCCATGTAGAACGTACTGACTACTCTCATTTATGCCACCATGAACAGTTCGTCATGCTCTGATGGACCGCCTTCCCATACTGACAACTCAGTAACAGCAATACCATTTAGTCGGATTCCATTTCCACTGGAGTATGTATCAAACTGTACCATAGCTTTTGTACCGTTACCCAATTCACCGTCATTCTCAAAAGACCAAGAACGTACATTTTCCCGTCCGTCCCGTAGGTCTACCACCTTAACTGGACCACCTAAGTTAGCCTTGTCTTTAGTTACGGGGTCTAGCCAATCTCGAATATCATCTGGTACTCCACGTTTTAGTTTCATGTACTTTCCGATACCAAACTCAGTATTACCTTCAAGAATGCGATCATTCCCTAACACTTTTGTTTGAAGCCCTTCATCAACTAACTTATCAATCTGCTCTTGATCTGTGAAGAAGGCATTAACAACATACTGACCACCTTTTTTAGCAATGCTCTGTTTCCATTGTACGCCATCTGGGTCACCCATATCTGCGTTCTCAGGAAAAACTTTTGCCCACTCTAGTACCATTTCCATTGTATATCTTGCCATTTATCGAGTCCTCTCATTTACACTGGTATATATATATAGTGACTTTTTTTTTGGTTTGTCAACCTAAGTTAAAAAATTTAATGGATGTCTGCATAACTGTCACCAAATTGTGCATCTACACCCAAGGGTACATTAAGGTTTAACTCAGCGTTTAACTCTTGTATAGAGTATTCCATGTTCATAGCTGTTTCAATTTCTTCTCCTTCTTTTACTAATGCTATAACTTCGTCGTGAAACTGTCCGATAGTCTTAATTCCCTTGGCACGGCATAGTCGCACCCAGCTATCAAAACAGTATACCCCTGTGCCTTGGTTTAAAGTGCTGAACTTGTCCTTGTCAGACCTCAATGAATACCAAAACTTAGAGACAGGATTATAAAGCCACATATGACCAAATAGCTCTCTTGTACGGACATCTTTACTTACCTTTTCTACTGACCAGTTACGTGACCAGAATGCCTCTAGGAGCTTCTGTGCTTCGCTCTCAGACATGCCAGTGTTTCTTGATAGGGTAGACTTGCCTACGCCATAAGTTGCGCTGTAGTTCACCACTTTGTAGTTCTTACGCAGGGATTTTAGGCTACGCTCACCTGAGTTATGTTTGTCGATATCTTCTTGTGTTACGACACCAGCATGTTTAGCCAAGTCTAGGTGTGGATCAAATCCTTGCTTAGACATTTCTGCAACATAATCGGGATCTAGTGGCTTCATGTAATGCCGCTTTGTAGTGTCCTCTAGGCTTGTCATATCAGCGCCACATAGGGTATACCCCTCTGGTGCAGTAAGGCAGCCACGGATCTCCTTACCGTACTGTCTATCAACTGAGGGAAGATTAACCAAGGGTCTAGCATGTCTAAACCGCAAGGTGTTTGTAACCCCCGCAACTGTTGCCTGTACATAACCATCCTTCTCCATGTCTACAAAGGACTTTATAATTCCTATGCGGTGGGTAAGAACTGTCAGACCATCTAGTAAGCTAATTGCTGGCTCTTGATCCACTAAATCAAGAACAGAGGGACATAACTCACCATCTTTGCGAATTTGTTCTAGCTTCCTAGTTGATCCATCTTCTTCACGCATAAATTTAAATGTACGTGGCTCCCAGCCTAGCATAAATAGCCAGTCTTTTACTTGCTGCACAGAGTTAGGATTAGCCCTCTCTTCTCCTGTCTTAACTCTCAGGCTCTGTGTGCTTGATGAAACCTTGTGGTCTTTGCATAATTGTTCCCACTTAGCCCCATGTGCGGATAGTTCACCATCAGACTTGAAATAAACTTTTGGCCTGTTGCGTACAGTAAACTTTTGTAGTGGTGGCATAACATCTGCTAACTGGTCTATCTTCTCTGATTTTAGTTTATCCCACTCTTGTAAGTGTGCTTTGGCCTTGGGCACATCTAATTTCCATTGTAGGGCCTCTTGTTGTGCTGCACACCTTAGTTTGAATGACAGATAATCAATCAGCCGCAACTTGTCTTCTTCTTCTGGGTACAGCTTATCTAGCTTAGAGTTTAAATCACGCCACAGTCTAGTGTTGATCTTTACATCTTCATTACAGCGGTGAGCATAATCTTCTAGGGACAAGCTTTCCCAATCTGTAATCTTAGGCTTAGGCACTCCGTAATCTTCTCCGTAACCCTCTAGCCCATGTGATCCACGGTCATGGTTTATGTACCACGACAAGGCTAATGTATCAACAAGGTTGGCAGTAATCTTAACGCCTAAGATCTTTTCCACTGCGGGAATATCGTACCGAACAATGTTATGACCTATTAGAGTATGTGCTTCCTCAAAGAATATACGCATAGACACATAGTCGTGTGTGTGCTGCACATCTCCATTGTCATCCATCCAAGACACTACGTGGATCTTTGTGGGGTTTAACCCATCTGTTTCTATGTCAAATACTGGCATAATACTTCCTTTATCTCTTTTACTACTTTTTTAGGCATAACAATCGTTTTACGCTGACTTAGGTAATCAAAAACCACCCTTCCATCTACGAAGATAACTAAGCTAAGATTCTTATTTATTTTATGTTTAAATACAACTTCCATTATATTACCTCTTTCAGCATAAACGTATCTAGGTTGAACTTCATCATACCAGCATTACCTTCCTCTGAACAAGGTCGGTTCTTTTGCACGTTTATATACATCGTGTTTCGTTCTTCTAGTGTATCAGCTTCTTTATCCCTGTGCAAGTCTATAATTACAGATGCACGTTGACCAATCATTTTACAATACTTTGGGTCCCCATTCTCGTTTGTGTGTGCGATAGTAACAATTCCTATGTTTAACTCCGCTGCTAATTTCGACAACCTGATAGATAGGTCTGCCAGCATACTCTCCTTGCCATCCTCTGACGAGTTTACAACCACATCTTGGATAGGCTCAAAGAATACAAACTTACAATCACAAGCTTGACTAAAGAACCGTATCTGGTCACAGAGTTCGTCGGCACCCTGTCCATCACTTAGGTAGAACTGATACAGCAATTCGTCCTTTGTGAGGTTTACAATGGCATCCCGTACCTTTTGCTGTAAGCCCTTCTCTTCGATTAGGTCACGGCGGGTTACATTGTCCTTCAACTCGTAGCTGGCAAGACCTAAGAGTGACCGTAGCTTTGTTTCCTCTAGGTGCCAAGTTGCTATAGGTATGCCTTGTTGAATGCAGTTGTACTCTAGGTAACGCATCATCTCAGTCTTACCAATTCCTGTGGGGGCCTTAAACACAGTGAAGTGACCCTGCATAAGACCTAAGACCTTATCGTCTAGTGCTTGGATACCTGTTGGAACAAAGACATGCTCTGGTGTTTCGTCGTAGAGTTTTAAGAACTGGTCAGAGGTATTTAGAATATTCTCTGGCGTATGCTTAATAGGTTTCCACCAAGCGTTCTTAAAATCATTGTTCTTGCTGGCTTGTAAGAAATCGTTGGCATCCTTGTACTTACCATGATCCACACGGTACACCCTGTTAGGGAAAAGTCGTGCCATACGATCAGCTACAGCATTACCAGCTTCATCTTTATCGACAGATAAAATTATCTTCTCGAAGCTATCTAACCACTCTTTGCAGTTCTCCCATAATTTCTTCGATGGGGTAGCAGATGGTAGAGACACAACAGGGTTAGTATACTGGCTCTTAAGCATCTGATGAGCCGACATAGCGTCTAACTCTCCCTCAGTAATTGTAACAAACTTAGAGCAACCAGCAGGAAAAAGGTTCATGCCAAACAGTTCATCACCTTTGAAGTTATCCTTGGTGTAGAACTTCTTATCTGCAATCATACGTACCTTTTTCCCACCAGAGGGGTATGTGTACTCTTGTGTGAAATCATCTGACATAACCCCAAACTCTTCCATAGTCTTTGCAGTAATGCCTCGCATTCCCTTGTAAGACTTCTCCGACATAGGTTGCTTGGGCACCGACACCATAGACCGTAAACTATCAAAACCATCCTTTTCCATTGTAGGGTATTTCTCCTTTGCCCAGCTAAATATTTGACCGTTATCCTTTGGGTAGTTACCACCACAAGAGTGACAGTAACCATTTCCATCGTCACCCCACCACTTGAAAGCATCCGACGATCCACAATCTACAAACGGACAAGGTTGATGTGATATATTAGACAATACTTTCTCCTTTAGTTTTACTATAGTATATAGTGACTTTTTTTACTTATCGTCAACTTTGGACAGTGTTTTTAATATTCTACTGTGCTTTTTATGCAACGCTTGCTTACTTATGCCGTGTTTTTCGCCTATTTGTTTTAGTGTCATCTCTTTAAAGTAGATGTCGTTAAGTAGCAGTTGATCCGGCTGTGGTAAATTTGCAACACCCTTCATCATGTTTCTTAATACGTCCTGTCGTTCATATTCCTCTGAGTGGTCAGGGGTTGTCATAGTGTACTCAAATACCTCTGCATCTGACGATGTGGATACCTTGAGGTCTTTTGATCCAGATCTTTGTGGAATAGGAACAAGCCTATCTTGATAGTTATAGTGCAGGTTAAGTTTGTACTTGCCTACGCTGTACAGGTCTTGAGGGTCTTCTACGCCCCTTAGCCTTGCCTCTAATATGATCACCATAGCCTCTTGAAATAAATCATCGTAGCTCTCTTGGTTATACCTGCTTGCAAGTCTGTGCGCTATCTCTTGGTCATTCATAACGGTTTCCTCTTAGGTTTAATAGAGACTGATATAACCTCAGTCTTTAGGCATTGACCTATGGCATTCCTATCAATGGCATATACAGGCTCGTAATAGGCTGGTAGAGCGTCCCCACAGGCCCTATAACTAGGGAAGATGACCTTAGCTTGCAGGTAATCACCATTTAGCGTGTAGCTCAATACAAGAACGGCATAAAATAACATCACAAATACTCCACTACTACGCCAGTATTCCAGTTCTTGGCCTCTCTCTCAGCTTCCTCACGATCAGTAAAGATCCACACCTTGGTATCATAGGTCCAAGGGTTCTCCTTTCTAACGAAAGTGTACTCTCCCTTCTCTATCTCTATTTGAACTGCATATCTACCCATCACTAGTCTCCTTCTCTAAGCCAGCCTTTACTAACGCCACAAACCCTGCGTTAAAGATAGCCATAAAGGTTTCTGGGTCACACTCTACTTGTAGCGTAGCACTACCATCCTCGTGCTCTTCTATATCTGTTATTTTTATCATGTCATTCTTCATGGTTTACTCCTATACATGGTAATAATATCGACAGTTTACAGTACTTTGGGTATTCGTCATACGTCATAGCTATTAGTACTGGTGGTGCAGCTATCAGTAAAGCTACAATAGCTGATGCCTTGATTGCACCATTGATATTACCCCTCATCAGTCATTCTCCCTTAATGATTTCCACGACACAGGAAACAGCTTTATCATACTACGATCAATTTCCCAAGCTACCTCTGCTGTCTCAGCTTGTGTGTCAGGCTTACAGCGTAGGTTGCACATGTCTGCAAATGCATCCAAGCTACCTGACCAATACCACTCAGTCATCATAGACTGTGGAAGTACTATACGGGCTTGCTCTGGGCATACACCATCTGCCAGTAACCCATCATAGGTTGTCAAAGCATTACGCATAGTAGCGTGAAACAACATCTCAGAGTCTAGGCTAATTTCCACTGACCCCCCTGATCCCTGCTTCTTATCTTTAGCTCTTTCTCTCCACTCAGGCTCATAGAACTCAGGCGAGGTGTCTACATACCTACGACTAATCTCATTCCAACGAAGAAACTTATGCTTGACTAACTGCCTAGCCACAAAGACTGGTGCCTTGATGTGGAAGCTGGCAAAGCAATGCCCAAATGGGCTAATGTGCTTGTGTTTAGCTAAGTATTGAATTAACTTCTTATCCTTAGCTTTCATGTGTTGCTTGAAGCTGTAAGCATCTGACTCTTCATAGTCCCACTCACTCTCCTTACCGAAACTGACACGGGCTGCATTAACTACAGTCAAGTCATTACCCATGTGGCCTTTGTGTGTTACATTAATTCCCATTGTGGGGGTTCTCCTTGTGTTTACGCTTCCTACTTAATATAGGCTTTTTCTTGTCAGGCACAACCCTTAATTTGTATTTAGGTTGCCTTAAATCTTTAGCCATAGGGTTAGGCTTCTTGGCTACCACGGGACCTCTCCATTTCTATCACGGGGGTCATTGAAGTAACCCTTAGAGAATACTGCTGTGAAGTACTCTTCGTTATACTGACCGCATGTGGCTTCTAACTGTTCAAATGAGCTAGGCATAAGGATGCCTAAGTCCATGAGGTGTGATTCTATTTCCATTGGCAGGGTGTTCATCAGTTTCTCCTTAAAAGTTTACACATTGACGGTTAATATAATAGACAACACCTATCTCATCAGTGTTGGGATCACAGCTATACACATCTTCTAAAGAACTTGCAACCCTTTCTATCATCTTAACTTTGTCTTCATTAGTTAAGTTTTCCTCGTATACAAAATTAATTGGTATGGCAGTAATGACATTTTTACTTTGCTTGTGAATACTTTTCTCTGGGTCTTTGGGGTCTACAGTTTTTGTGTATACATTCTCGTACACAAATACGACAGCATCGTTGTGATCCCATACTTTTACTTTATATGTTTTATCTTGTATCATTAGTTTCTCCTTTAATCCATCATTGCTTTGCCAGTCAAGACTAAGGCTGGACCCACAACAGGATGACCAACCAAGTAACTAGCTTCTATGTTTATGGGCATGTTCATCAACAAGCCCTCTTCGTTTACTATCACTTGCATAGAACCATTGTCAAATGCAAATTCAATCAACCCTTCTACAATAGCTTGTGCTTCCTGTAAGGTAGGGCGCTTGTCTGATATACGTGTTACTGTCGGTTCCATTAGTCGTAATCCTTTCTAAATCCACTCTCTTGTGCATCGTCCCAACCAGCGTGGAACTCTTTGATTTCCTGTTGTGTCAGGCTCTCTGTGTACTGACCTTTTAAATTGCAACCACCTCTGTAGCAGTGTGGGTCTGAGTTGCGTCCGTAGTAGTAGGTTCTTACGCCACAGTCAAATGGCCCACCAACTCTTTCTCTCATCTCTATAGTCATGTCGTTTACTCTACCCATTTTATCTCTCCATATTTCCACTGTAGGGGTCTTATTTCATATTTCCACTGTGGGGGTCAACCCCTAATTTCCACTGTAGGGGTCCTTATTTCCACTGTGGGGGTATTTTGTGGTTCTTGTGACTTTTTTACCATACATTCTAATATTTGAATATATAGATATATGAATATGCGAATTTGTGAATATGTGATTTTTATGACACAGTGACATTTTTACCACAGTTACATTTTGGCAACTGTGACATTTATGCAACTGTGACATTTTTGCAACACTATACAAAAGAGATATCCCAATAAATACTTGACAATACCAAGGGATAGTTTTCCCTGGCTAAAGTATAGTCAAGCACTATTTTGATCTTTTTTATATACCTAAGTATAGTCAAGCGATATTCTGGACTATTGACAAGGTATTTTGTATAGGTGTGACATTTATGCAACACAATTTCTATTGCCCATCCTTCCACGTTTTGCGACTGCGATTTAAAAAATCTGGCCCTTGGGTGTGTTGGCAATGTGGGGCTTTTCACCCTCTGATACCACCATATCAGAACCACAGACCAGCGCAACAATTATTTTTGCATACCTGCTATGCATTTTTTGCATGGCTTATTTGTCTGGACAAACATATATGAATTTATGAATGTGTACGGCATTTTGTTCCACTCATTATAGTATATAAGGAATTTTTTGCCCATATCATAATAAAACTGTTTAAAATCAAGAGCTTGTAAGATTTATTAACTTTTTTTGCATTTTTATCATTTTTGGGGTTTACATCCATATCAGAATATCGGATAACAGTTATATCGAAACGACAAACAAAAAAGGAAACAACACAATGCTAGATCAAACACTTAACAAACTTGAGCAGATTGACCTACTGGTGAACCGCTTTGCGACATGGGAAAAGATCTATATGGACGTTTTAGACTGTGACGAACTAGTCAACCGCAACGGGATGACCCTGCATGATTGCTTTGAAATGAAAAGCGAAATAATGAATGAAATCAAAGAACTTGCAATTCGTAATTAATCAATCGGGGCCAAAGCGCCCCAATACACCAACACAAGAGAAGGAAAACCAAAATGACACGTAATCAGTTTAAAGCCGCTCTAATCGCAACTCATGGCACCATTTCACCCGCAAAGCTTGCTCAGATGTTAGGACAAAACGGCGATGAAGCTCGCTATATTGTACAAGCCGCAATCAAACAAGGCGAAATTCAAGGGCTTGGCAAGGGCTTTCGCAACCACGCACCCAAAGCGGCAAAGGCAAAAGACTTGTTTGTCTTTCGTAGCTCAAGAGCTTAAGATAACAAGGGCGGCCATTGTGCCGCCTAACAAACCAACGCAAGGACACAAGACAATGTATCGCAAACACGTAAACCAGATCATAGATATTTGTGAAGCTAAGCAATCGGTTTTACCCGTTGTAACTTTTACACTCTGCACCATACAAGCTGGCCTTTCTACATGCTTGGATCAAATCACGGATGTCAACAAACACGGCGCTTCAAGCCGCTTTATGTGGGGACTAAAGGGCAAAGGTTACACCTATACACAAGCGCACGATGCCTATTTGTGGGGCAAGGTAAACCATATTAAAGAAACGCTTGGAACCCGCTCGCCAGCCGCCGCCGTTGCCGCTATAGAACTCTTTTTGCCTATCCCTAATCTTGGCATGGTCAAGTCGGCTTTTGTTGCTCAGCAGTTGGGCTTCAATGTTGCATGCATAGACAGCCACAATTTGGTGCGCTTAGGTCTTGAGGCAAAGCATGTGAAGCTTGGCAAGGTTAAACCAGAGACAGCAAGGCGCAAGGTTCAAGCGTATGTTGCCATGACGCAAGAGAAGGGCACGGCTTATTGGTGGAATAGTTGGTGCAAGTATGTTGCTGGTAATAAGGCCAATAGAAAACTAGACACTGGTGCGGCTGTATCGGCTTACCATGTCACATGCGTAAATGCGGTTATTGTTTAAGGGCTTGTGTTGGCCTAACTTGGCGGGCTTTATGGCCCGTCTTTTTTCCATAGTTTACAAGGGGATAACATAGGATTGAACGGGTGGCATGTTATGTTGTAACAATGGTTATACTGGGTGAAATTTGTTGGCCCCTCGCTCGCCGAGTGTCAAGAATTATTTTTGTTTTTCCCTAGTTTTATTTTAGTTTAAACTAATGTGTGACATTTATGCAACACTTTGGGACCCTCCATAATTCCCACGGTAATTTTCCACCCGCCCTGTTACCAACTACATCTA
>Ga0222716_10003077_pt1 | contig 13372 bp, 9 predicted proteins | sample C33_13DmetaG_FD_165044 | JGI IMG/M metagenome (GOLD analysis project Ga0222716, IMG submission 165044) | Estuarine water microbial communities from San Francisco Bay, California, United States - C33_13D | ecosystem: Environmental > Aquatic > Marine > Unclassified | place: USA: California... | reverse complement strand
AGTAGTCATCGCGCGCGCGTCTGCGCCGATAGCCCGTAGTCATCACATCACGTCGCGGCGTTTCGTCGCGGTCACACGTCGACGCGTCGTCGGTGGATGCGCGCGCGCGCGGACGCGAGCGACCGCGAGCGCCCGCGCGCGACGCCGCTCGACGCCGAGGAATTGGACGGGTTTCGATTCATTCGCGGTCTCGCGTCGAATTCGACGCTCTCGACCTCGCGCGCGTCCGTCCTCGCGTCGCTCGCGGCCGCGTTCGGCGCGTCCGCGGTCGTCGCGGCGACCGTCGTCGCGCGCGCGCGGTCGAGGACGCGCGCGGAGCGGGACCTGCCGCGAGGAACGCACTGGAGGGCGGCGGCGCAGGCGGCGCGAGCGCTCGCGGCGGCCACGACGGGGACGGCGGCGGCGTGCCTGGGCGCGTACGGCGCGTCGCGCGCGCTCGGCGTGCGCGACGTCGAAGATTTAAGGCGCGCGCTGCGACGAGGGACGACGAACGCGGCGGACGGGGCGCCGGGGGAGCTCGGGAAGGATGTCGTCGGGCGAAGACGATGAGGTGGATTTGAGCGCGCTGGCGACGATTTCGGAGACGTGTCGCGAGTTTCGACGGTTGCACGAGGCGAGCGATCGAGCGATGGCGACGATTCCGAGGTGGTACGCGCTGTGCGTGAACGATGCGGCGGTGGAGCTCGGGGAAGCGGCGACGGCGGCGACGCGGGCGGCGCCGAGCGCGCGACTGGACGCGTTTCTCGAGCGCGGGTTCGCGCACGAGAGCGAGAAGGCGCGCGCGCCGGAGAAGCTGACGAGCGCGATCGAGGACGTTGGAAGGTGTGTGACGTTCATGGGCGATGCGGTGACGCGCGCGAACGAGGCGCTGGGAGAGTTCGTGGAGGCGACGTCGGGGAGGCGGCCGAACGACGACGACGACGCGCGTTGGATCGCCGACGTTCCGGTGCCGGTGATGCGCACCGCGTTCAAATGGGGCTCGGAGGAGGAGTACACCATCGAGCAGTGGCTTTGGATGGCGACATCCGTCGTTGAGCAGCTCGAGCGTGAGTTAGAGACGCGGCGTAAGATTTTAGAATACGTGCGCGGCGGCGTCGCGAGCGCTCGAGCCGAGGAATTGGACGGATGCGTCGCCCTCTGGAGCGCGCAGCCGTTCGTAGACGATAGATTGTTCGCCATCGTGTGCGGTGATTCCGCGGACGCGGACGCCGCCGCGGCATCGTAGTGTTGTTGTGTTCAATGTATGTACAAGTATCAATCAATTGATTCTAAATCGTTCCGTCGGCTATGATTCGTTCTAAAAAAGAGCGTGCGTTCGCATCGTCATGCGCCCGACGATCGTCGCGATCGACCCCAGGTATTTTGCGTTCCTTGCGTTGAAGTGTTTTGCGTCCCGCGCGTGCCGCGTCTAGATGGAGCGATTATTTCATCCACGTCGTCGCCGCTATCATCACCCGTCGCGGCTCGACCGCGCGTCGCCTTTGCTCGTCCCGTCGGCGGTTTCGCCGCCGGCTTCGCCTTCTTCGTCGCCGGCTTGGTCGCCGCGGCGCGCTTTCGACCTCGCGCAGGCGGTGATGCGTCAATGACTTCGTCTTCATCCGATGCCTGGATGACCTCGTCGTCGACGATGAAAGAATCGTCCGAATCGCTCGGCGCGTCGTCTCGCACGACTGGCTTCTTTGCCGCGTTTCGTTTGACGCGCGTGGAAGCGATGGCCGCCGCGCGAGAAGGTCGCGTCGACTTTTCGACTGGTGCGCTCAAAGGAATGACGTCAGCGTCAGAGTCTTCGATTTCGTCGTCAGAATCGTCGTCCACTCGCGGGGGCTCGGGCGTCGGCGGTTTGGCTGACGCGCGACGCTGCGTCCTTTGCTTCTTCTGCGTCGCCGGCTGCGTCGGCTCTGCGTCTTCCACCGTCGCCGTGGGTGCGGCGTCATCATTTTCCACCGCTGCCGTGCTCACTCGCGCGCGCTTCTTGGATGCTTGTGGTGGCGGCGGCGCCGTGTTTTCATCCATGACTGGTTTATGCTTGCTAGGTTTGTTCAACTGCACCTTTACGGCTTCGTAAATCTTCGAAGTCAATCGATCGACGTCGTCGGTGTTTTCTTGATCATCAGCATTCACCGACGTTTGCACCGCCTTCAAGCGCGTTTGACAAAGCTTGGAAATCGCCGCCTTTTCGTCGCGATTGACGAAATCGTCGAGCGCGGCGGAGAGATCGTTAGGCGTGAGAAGTTGCAAACCGTCGCTCGTCGACAAGTGTTCGCGCACGAGTCGATCGATTCGTCGTTGATTCTCGAGCATGCCATCGGCGAGGGCGTCTTCCTCCTCCAACGCCGCCGCCTCCTGATCGATCATGTCTTCATCCACGTCCACGCCGTCGCGACGTTGCTTCTTTTGAGATTTATGAAAGAGCAAAATATCATGCGGATTCGCCACCTTGCCGACAAACTTTTGACCGAAGCGCTGCGGATTGATGGTGCTAAAGCCGCCCGAGTAATCCACGCGCAGACGAATCAAAGGCAAATTCAAGCGGTCGAGCATGTCGACATCGTCTCTCCCATTTGTCGCGTGTCGTTCTCTGTGCTTGCGCCCCGCCCGGACTATCATCGCGTTCACGCGGTTCTCCAGATACGTCGCCACGCCTTGGGCGTCCGCGCCTTCGAGCTCGGGCGTGTTCGCCAACGTGATTTGCTCGAACTCGAACGGTCGCGTCGTTCGCAAAGTGATGGGCGTCGTGCGCCAGAATGGCGCGCTATTCGGATTCTCTGGATCACTTCGCACTTCGAGCACGCAAATCTTCTTCTCCTTCGCCTCGCCTTCAATCAAAGACGTCACCACGCTCGATCCCGGTTGCGACACGTGAAATCCCTGCGCGCTCTCAGTCGGCTCCACCAAACACTCGTGCTCGTGCCCCCAAACGACGTAATCCAACCAACTCGGCAAGTAACGTTCGGAAATCGCATTCTTTGAATGCGCGGCTCGATTTTGATGAATCAACATCACGTTAAACCACGAACTCGACGAGCAATCCTCCGTCTCCGCCGGTCGATGCCATCGCACGCACCCCTTGACGCTAAACATTTGATGCAAACGATTATCGCGAATGTACCCCAACCCGTACAGCGCCACCTTAGTCTGTCCTTTACGCAACAATACCGGCTTCAAGTCCACGCGACCGGCTCCCCCCCCCCCGAGCGCGTGCTTGCCGAAATAATTCACCAAACCCGCGCTCGCGAGCACGTCCATCGCGCTCAAATTCGCCTCCCCCGCGGGATCGTCGTGATTCCCGTGTATGCTAAACACCGGCAACGACACGTTACAATTCGGATCCTCATAATTCGCCGCGCCTGATTTTCCCGCGTCCGCGCCGTCAGTCGTCGTTTCGATCGCGTCTTCGCCTCGCCTCGCGCGCACCTCGACTCGGAAAGTTTTCCTTCCCATCGCTCAAAACTTCAATCTCGATCCCTTTATCCCCCCGCGTCGCCTCCCGCAGCGCGTCCATGCACCGCACCAGCGTCTCTCGGCTCGGTTTATTCGCGTCGAACACGTCTCCCGCGAGAAACACGCAATCGCAGAGCTGTCTTCGCGCGTGATCGAAGATTTCTTCAAACGCTAAAAACGCGTCGTCTCTTCGAATCGGATCGCGCTCGTGCGCGCCCAGGTGCGTGTCCGTGGCGACGAGCACGCGCAGCGTGTTCGCATCGGGCGGTTTCGCGCCCGCGGCCGGTCGCATCGCGCGCGTCGACGTCTCGCGGTCGCGATTCGACGTCGAATCGAATCGTCCTCGTCACACTTTTAAAGTCCGCCGAAACTCGCGCGCGACGCAGGCACGACGCGCGTCGCTCGCGACGCGCGCGAATCGAAATCATCGACGTCGCGTCATCGCATTAATGTATGTCACAAATCAACAGTACAGCGGCGCGCGTTCGCCGAATCGCCGAATTCGCGCCGAATCGTCGCCGAATCGTCGCGTCGCGTCGCCGAATTCGCGCCGAATTCGCGCCCTCACGCGTCGTCCCTCGCGCGCGCGCGCGGCGCGTCCCCCCGCGCGTGCGCCTCCGCGACCGTCGGGCTCGCGAGCGCGTCCGTCTTGGTCGCGCCGCGCGAGATCAGATCCAACTCGGCGCGCAACCGCGCGTTCACCTCGTCGAATTGCGTCCCGATCGACGCGCGCGCGCCGTCGCTCGCGTTTGTCTGCGTGCGAAACGCCTCGTACGCGGTCGTCCAATCGTCGCGCGCGTCGTCGCGCGCGCGCGGCGACGCGCCCGGCGCCGCGAGCTCGGTCGTCGCGTCGTCGTCGTCGCGCGGTCGCGAACCGTCGCACGACGCGCACGGATCGAGCGCCACGGCCGCGCGCGCGGCGTCGACGAGGCGCGTCGCGGCGAGCTCGGAGTCGCGCAGCACGCGGTGCGGCGCGGGCATCGGCGCGCACGCGAGTGCGGCGCGCGCGACGCGACGCGCGACGACCGGGACGAATTCGATCAATTCGATGTTCGAGCGCTTCTTCGACGCGCGCGACCGCGCGTCGGGGCGCGCGCGACGCGCGACCGCGACGGCGTGGACGACGGCGCTCGGCGCGGCGGCCGCGCTCGGCGCGTGGGGCGTCGCGCGCGACGCGCGCGCGATGGATGCGATCGCGCGATGGCGCGACGGTTCGACGACGGCGCGCGGCGACGGCGACGGGGAGACGGCGCTGCGGGACGAGATGGCGCGCGTGGACGCGATCGCGAACGGCGTGACGACGCCGGGCGTCGCGCGGGGGGTGCGCGAGGCGACGCGGCGGGCGACGCGGGGCGAGCGCGGGACGGAGGTCGGGACGGCGCGCGCGCCGAGCGAGGCGCTCGCGGAGGCGTGCGCGACGCTCGCGGCGACGTCGGCGTGCGCGCTGGTCGTGAAGACGGCGATGAATTTGATCGGACGACGAGGGTTTCTGGATCGCGAGCGGAGGGGGGGGGAGGAGACGCTGGACGACGCGTCGCGGGCGGCGTATCTGCGCGCGACGACGACGGATTTCGAGCGGCGAGGCGTGGGAGAGTTGGCGGCGATCGCGCGCGCGATCGTGGAGCGGGAGCTGCGAGCGTTTAACGATGGGAGAGAGGAAGACGAGGCGTCGGCGTCGTGGACGCGCGAGGACGCGATAGATTTTATGCGTAGGTGTCGGGAGACGTTGAGTCGCGCGTTGTTGGTGCCGTCGGACGTGTTCAGCGATCCAAAGGCTTTGCCGTTCGAGCGTAAAAACCGGCTGCACGTGAAAGCGCCGCGGTCGTTCCCGTCGTGGGAGTCCATGCTCCTGCCGCCGACGAATCCAGATTTCGACGCCGCGCTCGGGGCGCCGTCGAGGGGCGCCGAATCGCTCGCCGAGCGCCAACGACAGGTTTCGAATTTGAAAGACATCATGAACGAAACTCGATTGGTGATTCGATCGCCGCATTTCGTGGTGGCGCTGAACGATGCCATGCACGCGGCGTGGGCTTCGCACGCCGACGCGATACCTCAAAAGTTTTTCGGCGCGACGCGCGCGGCGCGACTCAGCCTGGCGCGCGCGGCGCTCGTCGTCGAGGCGACGGCGGATAGAATCGCGTCCGATCCCGACGGCCTCTTGGCTTCGATTGCGAACGAATCGGGGGTCACGTACTTCGGCAACTCGATATGGTAGAGAAGCGCGCGATGAAAGGCGAGACGCGTTGTATTTAAAGAAAATACGAAGAGTAAATAAAAGTAATCGGTTGCAACAAATATACCGCGACACGCGAGCGAAACGACCGCCCGCGCGCGCCAAACGAATCGCTAAAAGAATCAACATAACTAATCATCATCGGTCATTCGAGCTTGGCGGCGAACGTCTTGCCTTCGTCCGATTGCAGCCAAGACGAGATGTCTCGTTTTCCGGTCTCGTACATGTCCCACAGTTCGGCGTCGTCCAAGGGGATGAACGTCGCGTACCTCGGCTTGGGCTTGCTCGGAACGAACGTGGCGCCCCAATGGTGCTTATCGCCGGGGTCTAATCCAACGCGCAACGTCGCCGGGCTCAGCGACGCGAGATTATTGCACACGCCGCCGTCGACGCAAACCATGCCCTTGTGCAAGCACACGCCCGGAAACGTCCACGTCGGTATGTACGTCGACGCGATCACGGCGTCGATCAAATCGTCTCGCGTGTCGTACTCGGTGAGAATCACGTTGTGCGGCAGCGGTAACATCGACGTGACCGAGATGAAACACCTCCCCGTCGCGCGCTCGTGCGCGTCCGCCGGCAAGACGTCGTCGAGCAAAAATCGGCACTTACTCCCCACCGTCGTCAAATTCTCCATCCACGAATCTCGGTGCAGCGCGGCTATTTCCGGTATGTGCGCCCACACCACGTCGGGATCGACCCCACACGCCGCGATCGCCGCCATGATCGCCCCCACGCTCGATCCCGAAAACCGCGCCTTCTCCAGCGCCTTCGCCCCGAACGTGTTATACAACCCGTGGTACACCCCCATGTGATACCACGATCGAAATCCCCCCCCACACATCGCCACGCTCGCGTGTCCATCGTGCACGACCGGCGTCCGCGTCCGTCCCTCGCGCGCGCCGACGTCGCCGTGGTGCCGCCGTCTCGGCTTCCACATCGGCGCTCGCGCGACCTCCCAAAACGCGATCCACGCCAGGATCCACGCCGCCTGCGCCACCGCCGCCGGCGCGCCGTACGCCACGCGCATCGCCACGATCGCCCGTCCCTTGCCCGTCTCCAGGTACATCGGATTCCGCTTCGCGTGAAAGAACCCGTGCACGAACACGTTCACCGCGTACGCGACGACGATGATCGCGCCCAGATCGCGCCACTCCTCGCGCGACAGCGCCCGCGCGTCGAGCGCGCCGCGCATCGCGCCGCCGATCGCGTCGAGCGCCATCCGCGCGCGGCGTCGCGCCGCCGCGCGTCGCGCTCTCCCGAATTGGATCGCGCCGTCGGCGTCGGCGTCGCGCGAACCTCGACGCGTCGATCGATCGACGCCGCGATCGACGCGCGCGTCGCGCCAACCTCGGCTCGAGGTTCGCGCGTCGTTCTTCGATCGACGGTCGACGCGCGCTCGAAGGGCGACCGTAAATAAACCAAACCCCGCGCGCGCGGTCGATCGATCTCGATCTCGATTCGATCGAACGCCGCGACGCCGATCGACCGTCGCGTCGAGGTTCGCGCGACGCGATCGATCGACAAACGCGGGGTCGACGCGCGCGCGAACTCGATCGCGTCGAACGAGCGGCGCAGATTCGTCGCCGCGTCGGTCGTTATCCACATCGCACATCGCGTCGCGACGACGCGCTCGATCGCGTCGGCCGTAAACCCGGATCGCGACGGCGGGGCGCGCGACGACGCGTCGATACATGGTGATCGCGGCGACGCGCACGACGCGCGCGCGAGCGACGACGACGGCGAGCGACGCGACGACGCGCGCGACGACGACGCGAAGGAACCTCGGGACGCGCGCGATCGCGCGAGGCGCGGGACGCGGCGGCGCGACGCGCGCGATGGTGACGGTGCGCGAGGTGCCGACGACGCCGATCGAGGGGCAGAAGACGGGCACGAGCGGGCTGCGGAAGAAGGCGGCGGTGTTCAGCGAGGGGAACTATTTGGCGAACTGGGTGCAGGCGCTGTTCGCGGCGCTGCCGAGGAGCGAGGTCGAGGGGAGCGCGATGGTGCTGGGGGGGGACGGGCGATGGTTCAATAAGGAGGCGAGTCAAATAATTTTGAAGCTGGCGGCGGGGAACGGGGTGAAGAAGATGTACGTCGGGAGGGATGGGTACTTGTGCACGCCGGCGGCGAGCGCGGTGATTCGCGAACGCGAGGCGTACGGGGGATTCATCATGAGCGCGTCGCACAACCCGGGCGGGCCGAAGGAAGACTGGGGGATCAAATTCAACTACAGCTCGGGCGAACCGGCGCCGGAGAAGATCACGGATGCGATTTACGGGTTCACGCAAACCGTGGACACGTTGAAGATGGCGGACATCCCGGACGTCGACTTGAGCGTGTGCGGCGTCACCAAGTTTGGCGACTTTGAGGTCGAAGTCATCGATCCGGTGGCCGATTACTTGAAGCTTCTCAAGCAAGTCTTCGACTTTGATCTCATCAAGTCGTTGTTGACGCGCCCGGATTTCAAGATGCAATTCGACGCCATGCACGCCATCACGGGCGCGTACGCCAAGCCCATCTTTGTCGATGAACTCGGTGCGTCGCCGGACTCGTGCGTGAACGCCGTGCCGAAGGAAGACTTCGCGGGCGGTCACCCGGACCCGAACTTGACGTACGCCGAAGAGCTCGTCAAGGTGATGTACTCCGCCGACGCGCCGGATTTCGGCGCCGCGTCCGACGGCGACGGCGATCGCAACATGATTCTCGGTAACAACTTCTTCGTGACCCCGAGCGATTCCGTCGCCATCATCGCCGCTAACGCGGTCGAGTGCATCCCGTACTTCAAGTCTGGTTTGAAGGGTTTGGCGCGCTCCATGCCCACCGCCGCCGCGCTCGATCGCGTCGCCGCGGGTCTCGGCGTCGAGTGCTTTGAAACCCCCACGGGTTGGAAGTTTTTCGGCAACTTGATGGACGCTGGCCGCTTGTCGGTGTGCGGTGAAGAATCTTTCGGTACCGGCGCCGATCACGTGCGCGAAAAGGACGGTCCCTGGGCCGTCCTCGCGTGGTTGTCCATCTTGGCGTACCGCAACAAGGACGTGCCGGTGGGCGGCAAAAAGGTGAGCGTCGAGCAAATCACCAAGGAACACTGGGCCAAGTACGGGCGCAACTTCTTCTCTCGTTACGATTACGAAGGCTGTGAGTCCGACCCGTGCAACGCCATGGTCGAGTCCCTCCGCGCCAAGGCTGCCGCCTCGAAGAAGGGCGACAAGTACGGCGACTACGAGTTGGACTACGCCGACGACTTCGCGTACACCGATCCCATCGACGGCTCCGTGTCCAAGAATCAAGGCGTTCGCTTCGTCTTCACCGATGGCTCTCGTTTCATCTTCCGCCTGTCTGGCACCGGTTCTTCCGGCGCCACCGTGCGCATGTACATTGAGCAATACGAAGCCGATCCCGCCAAGCAGGGCGCCGACGCTCAAGTCGCCTTGGCGCCTTTGATCAAGATTGCTCTCGAGACCAGCGAGCTCGCCAAGTTCACCGGTCGCGAATCCCCGACCGTGATCACGTAATTCTTCACTCTCTAACGCTCTCACGCGCGCGCGACTGTTTTAATTGAACGCAAAGTCGTCTCGACTCTTTCTCCGTCGCGCGTTGACTCTGAGAGGTCGACGTCTCGTTCTCGAACCTAATCTATCGTTACAATCTACCCTTCGCGCCGCACGCCGCGCACGAGAGACGCGTCTACTCTCTCCCCGCCGCCTCGCTCTCGCGTCTGAGCTCTCGCACGACCGCGGCGAGCGCCTCTGGGTTCACCCCACGCTCGATCAGCGCGATCAAAACCGCGAGTTGTTCGCGATCGACGCCGCAATCGAGCAGCTTCGCGACGTCATACGCGTTATCGAGCGTTTCTCGAGCGGCGTCCGCCATTTCGCCGCGGACGCTCGAGCGGGCGCGGTGTGACGCGCGCGCAGTCGAAAGTTGTGCAACTGTCACATTTTCAAACGCCGCGCGGCGCGGCGACGGATGATTGGCTAACGATTGGCTAACGATTGGCTGATAATACAAAGTGGTGATTTTACTAGAGCTCTCAGAGCATTCGGTTGGCGCGCTGCGCCGCGCGCGCGCGCGCGGCGGCGCGGCGATTCATCGGCGCGGTTTCAGCGGACGGCGCGGTTTCAGCGGACGGCGCGGTTTCAGCCGACGGCTCGTTCGCCGCTCGGTTATCCCGCCGCGTCGGTTCGACGACGTCGTTCGCGTTCGCGTCGGAGTCGCTCAGATCGAGCGACTCGTTGGGTTTGTCCACGTCGCCGTCGGAGTCGCCGACGGCGAGCTCGGTTGCCTTCGGCGCGTCTTCGCCGAAGCCGAAAGAGCGCATCATAGCGCGTGATTCGCGCTGTTCGATGCGACGTTGGACTCGCCAGCGAGAGTCGTCCATTTTTTCCCGCCATGTCATTCGTCGACCAGATGAAGACACTGGATCGTGCGTAGCGTCGACGCGGGCCATCGTGTTGATTTCTTCTCGCATCGCGGCTTCGAGCTCGGCAACTTTTTCTGCCGCGCTGAGCTCGTCGCGCACCTTCGTCATTTCGAAGTAGTCGTACGTGAACGGATCACCGCTCGTCGACGGTGCGTTCGACGTCGCGGTAATAGACGATGTCGATGGTTTTCTTGGCGGTTTTGTCGGTGACTCGAGCATGATATCGGCCGACGGCGGCGTCCACGAAACCGAATCGCGCGCCGGGAGTCGCGGCGGTCGCGGGATGTAACCTGGCGGATACAAAGGCGCCGGCTTTTCGATCGGTTCTTTCGCGGCATTGATGGAACCATTTTCGTTTCGCTCGCTTTGTCGCGCCAGACGTAATTGTTGCGCGATGATTTCGTTGTACTGCGCCACGCGGGCCTCGACGCTATCACGAGCCGCTTTCTCTCCGGCGGCGGCGTAGGCGGAATCGTCGCTCGCCACGGATTTGCGTTCACCCTCGCTCGAGTGCGACGCCACTTCGAATTCATCTTCAGAAGAACCACCGATGGCGGTGTTTTTCCTGCGCCAGCGCTCGTGATCGATCGCCTTGAGCTTGCGCTCGAGCGCAAGCGCTTCAATTTCGTGATCACGATGCGCCGATTTATCCACCATCGACGACTTACTTGCTTGCCATTTGTTCCGCAAACTCTCCAAGTGCACGCTGAGCTGAAGATATCTCAGCTTTAAGTCGTTCGCACCGGCTTTAGATAACTCTTCTACGAGCGCTTGATCGTCAAAAGCGTCGATCAATTTCTCAGCCATTCGCGGATGCAACGCGCGCGACGCCGCGTGAGTATCCACGAACGCACGTTTCACCGCCTCGCGTCTGTATGCGTGCTCGTCTTCGATTTCTTTTCGCTCAGCTTCTATCTTAGCCGCGATGACCTCTTCCTCGACGTCTCCGCGCACAGAGCGCAAGACTGTGATACAAAAGTTCAAATTCAACGCGTAAATGAGCAACGCTGCGATGACGGAGGCTGCTTGGTGCTTCACCGTGGACATCAACGCTCCGGCGTTGTAGCTCACCAAAATTGTCGTCAGGGATGCGATCTCTACCTTGCGGTGTTGATCCTTCTCGTAAATGTCCAAAATCAACACCAACGCGAGGTAGCCTTGCAAGATGCCGATGGAGATGTACGCCGCGAGAAGCGGAGTTTCAGGAAGGAGCACCGAAGCCGCGACGAGCAAGCCTTTCCGCATTATCACCACGAGTTCCCAGTAATACCTTTCTTGCGTGAATCCGATGTAAAGAAAGCCGTACAGCGCTTTTGTTTTTGCCCAACGTAATTGATTCCGATGTCGTTTCAGCGCTCCAAAGATGAAATACGGAAATCCGAAGACGAATATCGAGGCTAAAATCAAATACCCATACATCGTCATCTGGTACTGCGCGTTGTCTGTGCGCACATTGTAATCGATGAACAAAAAACGTCCGATGCCCTCGACAGCGGTCGAGCGAATCATCTGCATGACGTTGGTGTAGATTGGGTACCAGCACATGGCGAGCGTCACGGCTTTAAACAACCCGCTGGTGATGTCGCCCGCTGACGGTGCGAGCACTTCGAGATCGTCCTCGGTCCACTGCTGGACAATATATCCGTCCTTATTCACCTTTGTGAGAAGTTGCAATTTGTACGCATCCGGTTGAGAATCATTTAAATCTGGCGCGCGCTTCATACGATCCAACTGGAATCGCAATCTTTCGACGTCTTCGCCCTCCCTTCTCGCGCTAACGTACGCCGACTCCAACGCATGCCTCTTTTCGTACCACTCACTTCGTAGTTTGAAGAACGCTGTCAGGCGAACGTATAGATAAAAAGGCACACAGACCGCCGCGAAGATGCCGACCGTGCCAAAACTGTACGTCGTGTACTGAATGTGATTCCACTTTGACACGCAATCCGTCGCAAACGCCTTGATTGACGTCGTGGACGTGAGCCTGGCGAGCGGGAACAACACGCCGACGACGCCTGGCCACCCGAGGTTGATCGTTCCGAGCGTTGCAAGCATGTGGAAGTGAGAGAAGATGACCTTGGTGTAGACGATTTGCGCTGGCAACGCGCTCCGCGCGGCGCGACAAATCAACAACATGGAGACGATTTGGACAATCGTGAGGAAGAACAAGCTCATACCGTTTAGCCATTTTGGCCAACATTTCGTGCACCGCAGCGACGTTTCAAGCGAGCGCGAGTCTTCTAGACTGGCATAAAGATTTTGCGCATCACACGTACCACATAGCGTTCCAGAGTAACCGGTATTGCACAATTCGTCGCCTTCACCGACGCCGCCTTTGCAGCTATACGGTGATCGACACTTTAGCACGCCCAATTTTGTCTCGTCGGCGCGCCAGTTGCCTTTCAAGAGAGATAATTTTGTGATGTCTCGTGAATCACACACCGCGCCATCGGGACAAGATCCGCACTCGTACGCCTCGTGCGGCTCCAACCTGTAATAACGCGTATACGTCGTCGTTCCGTTCTGCGCCGGTCCAGTGAGTGTGCACTGACACGAGGTTTTGTTCACGTTTGCGAGATGGCCCGGAAGAGTTTCCCCGCTCGAAGTCACGTGCATCTGGCGCGGTAAGCCATCTTCGCCAGTGTACGTGTTCATCCGTATCGGACACGCATCGCACGGTGCCGGTCCACTACTATTTTTGTAAAAACCCGCCGCGCACGGCACACACGCACCGTACGGCCGCAACGAAGTTATGAAGCTCGAAATCCTCAATGGGTCGACTTGAGCATAGAGACCTGGATAACTCGATACTGAGACGGACGGAGGTTGATAACCCGATCCCGAGGCGTCTTCCGTATATCCTGGATAACACTCGCACGAGCCATCGGAGGTAGACTGCGAATGTGGCTTTACGGTACTGCACGGAAAGAGCGTGAGTCCACCGGCAACGTTGAGCTCGGCGGTGCCAAGCTTAAACGTAAGACTGTACGTCGTCCCGCGACGACCGATGACTGTCAAATCTTTGAACGTCGCGAGACCGTTCGAGACGCGTTCTGACCCTCCAATTACCGCATGTGGAGCTGGCGTTACTGTTACCGTCACATTATCCACTGAGTTTGTCACGACGTTGCCCGAAATATCGTAAGCGGTGATTTCAAACGTTGGAAGCGATACGTTGCTGTCATAGCTCGACGGAATGCGCTGCGTACCGAACTCGAGCCTGTGCGGATCTCCGGGCTCGATGATGACTTCCAGAGCATCGCCAATGAGAACCA
>Ga0222716_10003076_pt1 | contig 13373 bp, 14 predicted proteins | sample C33_13DmetaG_FD_165044 | JGI IMG/M metagenome (GOLD analysis project Ga0222716, IMG submission 165044) | Estuarine water microbial communities from San Francisco Bay, California, United States - C33_13D | ecosystem: Environmental > Aquatic > Marine > Unclassified | place: USA: California... | reverse complement strand
ACTCTACTTTAACTTTATGAGTAGTATGGAAACCACGTCTACCTGTTTTACCTTGTATTCTTTTAGGCTCATGTAAGAAGTCTCCAGGGAAAGCATCTTCACCGGTGTCTCTGATCACTACAAGTGCGGCCTCTCCAATTGCATTGTTTTCAACTGTCCAATATATAGTATGAGCGCCTTGTTCCTTAATAAAATGCATGATCTCTAACATGACCTTTATCTGCCCTTCTATAGGAGTCTTATTGTGATACCATTCACCCACTTGCACCATTGATGGTAATTCTACTATTTGTATAGCGGCGTTATCACCGCCTGTTCCTGTACTTGGATCAAGTGTTACTACATAGATATGCTCTGGACTAGGGTATTTAAACCAACGTACATGCCCCATTTTCATAATAGGGTTTATGCCGTTAAGTTCTAATAACTTTAACTGATTGATAAGAGTTTCATCATATATAACAAATTCACATTCGTGTTCACGTTTAAAACGTTCTGTTCCTATTCTGCCTCGTTCTTCTATTGCCCAATTGGCATCTCTATCAGGGTGCTCATCCCATTTTGCTAGTAATGGTTTAAATCCATTTACACCTACTTCTTGTTCGTTGCCGTGCTCATCAAACATTTTGTTTGCTTGGTTCCATATATTAGCAAAGGTATCTTCATCACTATTAGGTGTACTTGTGATAATACATTTACCACCTGTTGCTAGTGTAGGAGATAGTGCTGTCCAAAATTCACTTGCTATTCTGGGAGGTACAAATGCAAACTCGTCTAGGTATACTAAGGTTAAGGACATACCCCTACCTGTATTTTCTGTAGTTGTTGCACTAACTATTCTACTACCATTGTCAAATGCCATAGACCCTTTGTTATATTCTGTAACACCTGCTCTGATATGATCTGGAACACTCTCGTATGCATAACGTATACGTTGCATAATCTCGTATGCTCCTGCCGCCTTGTGAGCCGCAACTAGTATCGTACTATCTGGTTTAAACATAGCATACCACAGCAAGTAACCTGCCGCCACAGTGGTCTTACCCATCTGTCTGCCCAGCATGTTAATACTGTATCTAAAATTGTTGTAATTTTCTATTAAATCTAACTGATAAGCAAAAGGATCGAAATCTATTCCACCTTTAGTAGGATGTTGTATTTTAACGTGATTATTCATGAAGTACAGAGGTCCGCCCACAGGATCTGCACAATTTTTAAAATCTTCTAGGGTATCTGGGGTATATGCTGTTCTACTATAGCCTTGCTTAACCAGACCGGTATCTACTGTTCCTCTTGCCATAATAGTATTTATGTGGTAATGATGTTAAGAAATGCTTTTTTTAAGTTTATCTTTGATATAATTAACTAAAATTTCTTTATCTGTTTCGTAAGAAACATCGGTATCTGCACTAGCACAAGGTGATTCTTCTTTATCATCTTCATAATCAGGTGATAGTAAAATGTCTTCTTGTTCTGGCTCTTCATCATGGGCTGATGCTTGTTCATCACTATACATATCTTTTGGTAATGTTAGACCTGCAAGTTTTAATACTTTTGCAAGTTCCTGCATGTTGTCACCAGATGCTTCAATACTTACTGAACCTTTATCAGTATTTTTGTGTTGTTTAAATTCTACTGAACCTTCTACTTCGGGTTCTGCACTAACGATGCCGTATGCGTCGCTCATTGCCTCATTTATAATAGGACCTGTAATTGGTTGTTTTTCTTTACCAGTATATTTGTGGGGTACTTCAACACCATTTCGTTGAAGTATAACTTTACTAGGATGTATTTTACCTTGTGGAGAGACATCAAGTTTATCTGAATTTCTTCTTTGTTCTAGACCCTGGATATGTTTCCAAATTCTAACATCTGCGCCTCTAAAATCTTTATAACTTTGCTTATGACCATTTACTATAACTGAATAAACTGCTTCATTGACAGAGTCGTTATCTTCTTCTACAGATTCTGAAGTAATTCTGTCGTACTCTTTGTCTGCTTTAATTAATGCGGCTTGTACATTTCCTGTCTGCCTCCACATATTCCAAAATGCTTCTGCATAAAGAGGATTCTCTCTTTTAATAATCAAATACTGATCATAGGCCTTTGATTCCTCTTGTGGACTATATTCATACTCTTTTAATACTTGATTTATTTTCATTATCTACTTCTAGAACCGTGTTGTGCAATATCGGAAACTTGTTTTGTGCTTTCTGCACCTCTACCCATATTAGGCATTCCAGTAATTGCATCGTACATAGGTCTTAAGTTGTCACCCATTAACTCATCCTTGCTAGGATAATTACGGAAGTAGTCAGCACCTTTTTCATCTTTAATTTTTTGTAGTTCTTTTAAAAATGCTTCGTTGAATTCTTCACCAAATCCGAAATCTTTGACATCAATTTCATCTTGTTGAGCTTCATAGTGTTCCATGTTTTCATCATTTAGTAAAGCATCTTCTTCACTTACTTGTCTATCTTCATCGTTAGCAAGTCTTTCTGCTTGAATATCTGCTTCTACACGTCTCGGTTCTTTTACACCGTAACATAGTACTCTTTCGTGATCCATACCTAAGTTTACTGCTAACCATACTTCTAAAATTCTTTCGTTAACTGGATATTTCAATACAATGTCTGTACTGCATACTTCTGATGTAAAATTGGCATTTTTTGCTCTTTGAAATTCTACAGGATTCTCTTGAATCGGAGCCCTTTTAAATGGAGATGCACTAACAAAATTGTATTTTGCTAAACATTTTTCTATCATATCCATTTGATCTGCACCACAGTCGTGTGCAAGTTTGACTCTATAAGCATATTCTTTATTAAATGATTCTGCTATATAATTTTTTAATTCCATACTTAAACTCCGTTGATATACTTATTTATCATTTTACATAAAATTAAATATCAAAAAAATATTTTGCTAAATAGGTGTATGGAGATAGACAAAAAATTACTTCAATATAGTCCTTATCTGTCTTATGCAGGAAAAACCTTAGAAAAAATACTACCTAACGAACGTATAAAGAAAAAAAGAATTAAAAATTTAGATGTTTTATATAAATTTAATTCTAATGGATTCAGAACACATGAATTCGATTATGAAGAAGATTGTTGTATTGCATTAGGTTGTAGTTATACAATGGGTACTGCTATGCCTATAGAACTTATGTGGCCTTCTAAATTAGAAGAACATACAGGTATGAAAATATATAATTTAGGCATTGGAGGAGGAAGTAGAGATCTTTGCGTAAGATTAGCAATGGGCTGGATTGATGTACTGAAACCTAAAAAGGTTTTTTGCTTGTGGCCTTTCCCTAAAAGATTTGAACTTATAACCTCAAATAAGGAGCAACTTACACAAAGTTATCGCAGTTATACTAAATTTGAATTTGCAAAATTTCCTGTAATAAATCCTTTCATAGAACAATATTTTGAAGACGACAACAATAGTGAAATCAATACTTGGAAGAATAAATTAATGTTAGAGCATATTTGTAAAGAAAATAATACAGAGTTATATCATATGGATGTTAATATTAATAATTTAAATGCAAATGCTGTAACGTTTGGTCGGGATAGAAGACATAAAGGTGTAGATTTTCAAAATCCTATTACAGATCTTTTTATAGATTTACTAAATTAATGAAAACTTTTATTTTAAGTTTAGGTGTTCAGCGATCAGGCACAACTTGGATTTGGGAATTGTTGAAACACATACCAGAAGCAAACATGGGTAATAAGAAAGAACATCATTATTGGTACAAAAAAGATAAGCACAAATGGAATAATGAAGATTATATACATTATTTTGATAATCTTTTAGATGGGGAAGAACATATTACAGGTGATATAACTCCTATATACGGACTATGCAATAAAAAACAGTTACAAGAAGCAAAAGATATAATAGAAGGTGCAGGATACCATTTAAAAATAATCTTTGTAATGAGAGATCCAGTTCAAAGATTAATAAGTAGAGGAAGAGGTGTATATGAACAAAAGGGTATTACAGGTTTAGAATCTTGGATTATGATTGAATCAAAACACAAACATATATTTGAGCGACAAAATTACAAAAAGACTATAAAAAACATAGAAGATGTTTTTGAGCCTGAAAATGTTTTTTATGGATTATATGAAACCTTCTTTACAGAAAAAGAATTCTTAAGATTTTGTAATTTTATAGGTATGGAATATCAAGACACTTATTTAAAAAGAAAACCTAGATTAACATCAAATAAAGATGTAGATTTAACTGCTGAATTAAAACTTATATTAAAAGAACTATATAAAGAAACATATAGTTTTTGCAATGAACGTTTTCCGGAAACTAAATTACTCTGGGGATGAGTCTTTAGTATTAATAATTTTTAATAATTCGTTTCTATCAAAAACAGTTGCTTGAACTGACTCTGCTTCAGTGCCCTTATTATCAAACTTATCTATTCTTGCTTTTTTAAGCATCAAATCTATTTGTTGCAACTTTGCTTTTGTTTTAGCATCACTGGCATCTAGGGCTATTTTTAACATATTACTTGCTTCTGCAAATACTTTACCAGCCGCCATATCACTAACATTCATACCTAAATTCATAAGTTGTTCATAACTATCAATAGCCTTTTTGGCTATATCATTCATTTCAACTTCGTGACTTTCTAATCCTTTAACTTCTTTAAATGCTAAATTAATCTTTTCACTAATACTTAATGCACCTTGAACTTCCTCTATGACCTCCTGTGTTTCTTCTACAGTAGGTTCTATGTTAGTTGATGTTACTTCCTCTATAGGAGGTAAATTAAATTCTTCTTCTAGTTTTTTAGTCATACCAGTATTTATTTAACTCTAGGTTTAGAAATGCGTTTTTTCGCCTTACGAGGTTTTTTGTTAGAAAAGATTTGATCTTCGTTAATTACTTTAAAACGTATGCCTTTACGTTTACACCATTCTTGTGCCGCTGTCCACTTAGCGGCGTTTATAATAGTTTGTATTTTTTGTCCCTGTGATCTCGCACTTTCCATTGTTGTTTGATTACGAGGTTTTATTTCAATTAATTCAACATGTTGTTTGCCATCTTTGTCAGTATATTGAACCATAAAGTCTGGAACATAATTACTATAATGGCCCGTTGTAGGATTTCTATAAGGAATCTTAACGTTTTCACTTGCCCACTTAGTAATATTAGGATGATTATCACACATACGCATGAATGCTAGTTCCCAACTACTTCTATAAGTAGGATTCCTTCCGCCTACAAGTTTGCCTGTATTAACGACTTCGTACTTTCCTGTTGCGAATTTGCCCATGTTAGGCCTTGATAAGTGTTGCGGCTTTACTTCTTGAATTATCTATTGAATTTTTAATATCAACCTTATTACCTGCAGGTCTCACAGCATTCATGGCTTCAAAGGCATCTACACTTAATTTTAGTGTATCTGCATTCATATCAAAATAAGCAGTAGGATCTATATCTTGTACCTTTGCTATTTGTATTAGTACTTTAGCCATTGCATTGGCATTAGATAGACTAAAACCTATAGCAACTAATTTAGTTTTTATAACATCTAATTTTTGAGGATCTATAGCAAGTTCTTTTACCTTGGCCAAGTCAGCAAGTATTTCTGAACTTGCTTCTGGTAAAGGAAATTTTACACTTGCGTTTTCTAAATATGCTTCTAATTTACCTGCAGTAAATTTATAATTTATTTCACTACCAAATGTTTCGTATAAAGATGTACTCATTAACTGCTACCTCTATTGGGAGGAGCAACAAGTCCACTTACTACTGAATCTAATAAATCTTTTTCTATTTTATCATTCCAATCACCATATGTAGGTTTGACTGCAACCGTTGTGTCTAAGGCATCACCTACAAAACCTCCTACTGTTTCTCCCAAGTTCTCTTCTAACCAATCACCGATTGGATCACTAGGACTTTGTAACGGCTGTGCTGTTCTTGGTCTTGTGCCTATTCCAGGTATACTATTACCTGATTTATTTCCAAGGAATGCAAAATCTGTTTGTTCCTCTAATGAGATAGGTTTAAGATTTTCAGCACCTGGAATAGTAAAGTCACCAATGTCTTCGAATCTATCTAAATCTACTTCTCCTAAATCAAAATTTACGATATCAAAAGTAGTGAAATTTTCATAAACAAGTTGCATTTGAAATTCCATAAAATCACTAGAGGAATAATCAATATTTTTTGGTGCAAAAGATTTAATCATTGGCTTCATTAAACTATATTGTACACCTTTACCACCAGCATACAAGATATAATCTATACGTTCAAAAAAGTTTTGATCTACTTGTAAGTTTATACCTGCTTCATTACTATTAAAGTTACTACCAGCACCAAAACTACTTCCTGTTAATTCTTCTGTCATAGGCGTATAAAAAGATACATCTCTGTCGCCAAACGAGTTTTTATTTCTTGGGTCCATATGCAAGTATGAAAAATACTTCATTAAAACAGTGAGCCATTCATTGTTTACAGTATCAAAGACAGTCATTTCAACAGGTTGGTATTCAACTCCTGTTGTGACATTCCTTTTCTTATTAAAATTATTTTTTTCTACTATTTTAAATTCTACGGCAGGAAGTTGAGCAGTCCTTACTAAACTGCTCATACTTGTTTTAAATGTTAGATTCTCATTACCTAATAACTGTAATACATTTCTGTTGAATATGAAATTTACATATCCTTGGAACTGCTGTCTAGGAGGATTAACTTCTGGTCTAAACCTATAGTTATTCCTAAAGTCTCTAGCATAAAAATTGTCTACTGTATTTTTACCAGTAAAACGTGTATATTTCACTAGAGTACTCCGTATATTATACTAGAACGTTGCTGTTATCTGCTAGTGTGTTATCATCAGGGAACGGATTACCCGCTTCAACTCTTCCATTAACATCATTATCGCCTTGGAAGTGTGTTGCGTTGTCATAACGTATCATCATAGTAACAGTCTGTTGATCGTTAGAACTATAGTCTGCTTCACTGTAATCTGATTGTGTTAAGAAACACCCTTCTAGGAACCAAACTTCACTTGCACCTGCATTGACACCGTCTAATACTTCAATTTGCATATCAAATTTATAGTCGGAACCTGCGGCTGGTGTTGTTTGTTGGAAATGGTTAAGTTGTCTTTGTACCTGTGCACCTACTAACTTTGCAACCTTATTCTGTATATCATCCCTAATTGTTACACTAATTGGGTCCCAAGTGTGCTTACCTTGTAAGTAAGTACGAGAGTTATAACTATCAATAATTACTTCTTCGTAATTAATTTTAGGTCTAACTACACTTTGAACATTCTGTGTCAGTGAAACAGTATTAGTAGAACCACCAAAGTTGTTTAGAAAACTTACACGGAATCTATACTTCAATTTAGGCATTAATATGCCAGAAGTACCAGTTCCTGTAGGTACACCAAACTTACTTTTTGTTTCTGTTGTTGCTGATGATGTTGCCATTTTTTACTCCATTTGTTCTTTATGAACTAATTATACGAATATTTATCATCTTTGGGTCAATTTAATTAACTCTAGTTTTAATTCTGACACAAAAAAGGGCAGTAAAAACCGCCCTTTTAATGTTTAAGTTGTTATACTTATGCTGTTGAGCCCAATGTATTTTGAATTCTAATTGGAATATAAATAAATTCAACTGCTTTAACAGGTTGTATCGCTACATCTATATACAATTGGTTATTATCTATTCTAGCCGCTGTGTTATTTGTAGTATCACAAACTGTGATAAAGTCAAATAAACCTCTTTGTGCAACTAACTGTCCAAGGAATCTATCTATTACTGTTTTAGCATTTGCTCTTGTTACTTCGTCGTTTGGTTCAAACAAGAATGGTTTAACAATGTCATCCATTCTTTCTCTTATGTAAACCACTAAACGTGCAACATTAACTCTGTCTAAAGCACTTGCTGTTGGATTAAGAGTTTTCTGTCCAAATACCGCAATTCCTCTTCCTGGGAAATTCCCAATTGGATTAACCTTGTTATTATATAGACTGTCTCTTTGACCTTCGCTAAGAGATACTGCTTCAAACTCGCTAGTTGTTGAATCTAAATATCCAACACTAGAAACGTTATTAACTAGTCCTCTTTGGAATCCTGCTGGTGCAAACCATGGGAAAGCCACTTGGTCGTTAAATGCAATAGTTCTTAAAGCCATATAACTTGCTGGAACCATAACGTTTGTACCGTCTAAGTTTGTTGCTAAACCATGTGGGTAGTATACAGCCGCATATGGTGATGAACTAACTAGTCCGTCCTCTCCATTTACATCTGCAACACCTGTATTGTTTGCCCAAGCCGCTGTACTTGTAGAATCAGCCGCTAATCTTAGTGGTGCGTCACCAACTACGAATGCAGTATTTTTTCTATCAGTACTTAAAGTAATCATCTCATCTAAAAGTTCTGCGTAACCAGGACATGCAATTAGATTAAATCTATTTGTTTCGTTCCTAATTTCTGAACTTGCTGTGATTGAACTTTGTAGAGCTGTAACAATAACTTGTCTCTGAGCTTTACGCATCATGTAAGGTGAACCGTCTGATTTATTACCAGAATGGTCTTTCCATATACCGTTTGTTGCATCGTATTTGCTCACATTACCAACTGAAGCCATCTTGTTCCATGCTAACATACCACTTGGGTATAATGCCGCATTAGGAAGTCCGTTTGCTACTGACAATAAACTTGCCGCACTACTTGATCTAAAGTCTGCAAATACTATACCGTCGGAAGTTACTTGGTCTGTATTATCTACTAATACCCAAGCACTTGCGGCCGATCTTTTGTATATTACAGGGAAGTTTTCTAAGTCACTGCTGTCAATCCAAATATCACCAGTTGCTAATGAAGTTGAACCATCACTTTGTAATGTTGGAGCACTTGCGGCAAACTGTACATCACCTGTATAAGTTGCCCATGTTCCAGCATTTTGATATAACATATCAATGTTTGTATTAGAAACATTATTATCATACCAAAGGTCACCCTCTGTAGCAACACCTGTAAGTGTTGTGCTACTTGATGTGAAACTTAAAGTTTTAAAGTTACTGTAAGTTCCTGCAGTAATGTTAAGATCTGCTGAACCATATCCTGCAACGTTACCATCTGCTATTTTAATATCTTTACCTGTACTTGTTGTAAAAGTAATTTTACCACCGTCGTTAGATGCTGATAATGTATTTGCAAAAGTTGTGACGTCATTCGCACCAGACAATGCTGATTGAATGTCAGTTACTAAGTTATCAACTGTTGCACTTGCACCACCTGTTGAAAAAGTAACTGGGATAGTAGTTCCTTCATTAATTGTAAGATTAAAACTTACTTTACTAGCATGTGTGGAAACATCTTGTGTACCAGATAATGCTGTTGAACTTGCTACTGTTAAAGTAGAGTCGCCGTTATGTCTTTGTAATGTTATACTTGCTTTACCATCTTCGCCTTCAGTGTTTGCCCATAAATCACCAATTTTAGGTGAACTATAAGTGTTTGTATATACTGAATCTGATTTAGAGTCTATTACAATAGATTCTGTTGTAAATTGGCTAGTTGTTGAACTGTACAATTTTACTACAAGGTTTGAACCGTTGTTTGCTGATGTGTTTCTAATATGAACATCACCTGCTGTTAAGGCTCCACCACCTGCTTTCGCTGTAGGTATTGCTAAGTGACTTGCAAATTGGAAGTCACCATTTGAACCAGTTACTGCACTTGTCCAGTTTGATGCACCAATGTTGTACCATACACCACTTAGTTTCTGGAAGAAACTAATTTTAGGTTGCGTACCACCTGAAGTTGTAAGATAAACGACACAATATTCGCCGTTTTGTCCAAAACTTGTTTTAGGTGTAACACCATCTGAATCTATATCAGATGCTGATGCTTGTTTTACTGTTTGTTTTACCCATGCACTTGAAACATATTCATATACACCCCAACTCGTCGCTGAAGTATCTAACCAATAAGAACCGTTAGCAGGATTATTTGTAGGTGCTGTTGCACTTGATGATAAATCACCTAAATCTACATCTGCTCTTAAAACGTATGCTCTATTGGCTATGCCCAAGAAACTATAGGCTGAAAGTAAACCATATTCATTTTGTTCATCACCATGTAAAGGTGTAGAACCACTTGTTTTAAATGTTGGATTACCATAATTCTGTAATAACTCTCTTTGACTTGTAATCAATTTGAGTTTGTTTGCGTTTGCTGATGTTGTGAAAGCGGCTGTACCACTACCGTCAGGTGCTGTTTTATCCTGTGATGTTGCTATAACAATCAAAGGAACTGAACCGGCACCGGCGGGGGCGTAAAAACTTTCGTCTGTAGTCGTTACACTTACACCAGGACTTACTAAAGTTGCCATATTATTCTCCTTAAGAAATATTCTTACATGTATTTATCATAATACTGCATTTTACAGTATTTACGGAATTTACTAGGTATTATGTGGTATTATACTAGTTTAAGAGGTTGTTTAAATTCACCAGTTTTCCAGTCTCTGATGGCTTCAACTTGCTTGGCTAGATCTTCAAGACTTCCATTATTGTCTATGATGTAGTCAACTGGATAGCCTGCCCAGTTCCATTCACTTTCGTGTACGTCTTTATATTTTGTTGTCATAATCTTTCTGCTTACAACGTTGTCGTGTGCCGTCTTTGCCGTTTCAAACCATTCAGGTAGTTCTCCACGTTGTACCCAAATAACAACACCACCCATATTTTTTATAAGTTCAAGTTCATTTATAAAACGAGCATCACTTATAACTGTACAAGGAGCATTTTCTATTTGTTTTCTTATGCGGTATTCTAAACTGTTTAACCAAATGTTTTGATCAAAGTGATTTCTAAGTACTTCTGTACCTAAAAGTTGTAATGCTAATCTAGGAGTAAAATTTGGGACACCTAATTTTTTAGTCCAAAACATATCAGGCGTTTCTCTGAAATCTCTGCTTTCAGTTGTATCACCTTCCAGCATAGATCTTTCCCAACCAAAAATGCTGGAACATAAATCTTTAAGGGGAGCGGCAAAACTGTCATGGACACAACCACGCTCTACAAACATATTGGCTACTGTATCTTTGCCACTGCCTATAAAACCGGTTATTCCTATTAGCATTATCCTATCACAAATCCTAGAGGCATATTACCTTCTTCTTTTTGGAATATGCTTTCTCTTGCCTTTTCCATTTCTGCTATTGCTTCTGATTTTAATGCATCACCATTTAACTGTATGGTTCCGCCTGCCCCTGGAAGTCCTGAAGCATATTTACTTCTTGCTTCACCTAGCATCATTTTAGATTGTGCTAATGCATAAGCGGCCAACCAATTTGCGGCATAGATATCTTTTAATAAAAGACTTTCGGGTATAAAATTATAAATGCCTACTGCAATTTCTTCTTCGTGTCTTACATTTCTTAAAATTTTAAGTTGTTTAGTATTCCTATTCCAAAGAAAATTATATTCACTTCCAAATATTCTACCTAATACTTCTTTATATTGGCTAAATGCATCAAATACTGCAAGTCCGCCCATTTGTCCTGCTTGTAGTAAGTACATGTTGTTAAATGCTACATCAAACGGATCAAAGTTTGTTCCGCCACCGCTATTAGTACCTACACCTTTTCTATATAATCTACGCACTTCCATGACTTCATCTGGTAGTGTATACTCAGTTACACCTTCTTGTGTAGTTATAAACAGGGCACTTTCTTCTACAGCACCTGCACTAAGTTGCCTATATAAAGCAAGGGACTTGTCTATAGCAACATCATAGTGTGCTCTGTCGAGTTCAACGTCAACTATACCGTCTGCTAGACGTAGTTGTAACTCGTTTACAAGTTCTTCTCTGTTATTATATCCTATTTGATCTACTGGCATAGTACTATTTATCTAATTTTCAATTAAAATACTTTAAGTAGTACAATAGTATCACTTATCCTACCAGTTAATTTTGTCGGTGTAGTCTTTATTTCTTCAAAAAATGTATTAAATCTAGTCTTTGCAGACCCTTTAACGGCTTTAATTTGTTCTGCAGGTTTACGCAATGTCTTTTGAAAACTAGTTGAAGTATCAAAATCTTTAATTGTTGTGCCTTTTATAGTTAATCCAGTACCCATTTCTGATTTTCTGTACACACCTAATTTTCTTAATTTAGTATTATAAAACCAAAGTTCTGTTGCATCTATTATTTCAACTGGGTTTATACTTGCTATACCTAAATCACTATCGTTAATCTGATATTTTAGTTTTTTTACAAGTTTGTCCCTATCCATGGGTTTAGGTTTTCTAGGCTTACGAGTTGCTTTTCCTGTTTCAATTAAGGTGTCACATGCAGTTTGAATCTTTTCAAAAAATGCATAAAATTCCTTACGCATTTTTAAATTAAAGTGACTGTAGGCTTCTTTTAAATCCGGGTCTTCCCATGCTAATAGTTGTTTTGCTTCTAAAAGGTCTCTGTCATAACTATCTTTAATAATTTTAGCATGTGCAGGTTTAATTGCAGGTTGATATGCTCTCATATCATTGTAAGGATCAAATACTTTTAAATCAAATGCTTCGCTATCAACAAAATTATCTAACTGCTCTTCCCAACTTCCACACAATGAAGATACTTGTTCTTTCATACGGTCTTGAATACTAATTACTTTAGTGTCATTTTTCTTTTCTTTTTCTTCGATCTTTTCAACGTATACTTTCTTACCAAGTGCTAACCATTGAGGTTTCTGTTTTTCGTTAATGTATTCTAATGTGCCGTCAGGCCAATAACCTAATTTTTTTGCTACCCAGGCAGTTTTTCCCATTGCAGAAAAATAACCTTTGTCTATGCATGTCGCATACTTAATTTCTTCTTTAGTCCAACCACTTTCTTGCTTGACCCATTTAATTAATGCTTCTTGTTTTTTCTTTGTTGCTATCTCGTAATGCACAAAGTATTCTGCATTACTAATTGCTTTCTTTCTTTGATCTGGATCTGTGATTAACGAGAGTTCCTTCCAATTGGGCTCGTTTAATAAATATGTACTTCTCTGTTTTTTTCTTGCCATGTGTGTTTAGTCTTTAAATAATTCTTCTCTAGGATCTAAATAAAGTAATTGTATTGCCTTAGGCCAATTTTTAAATCCTACTATTTCTTTTTTATCTTTAAGAACACTTTTACTCTGGAAAAACTGGGTAATTGTAAGCATACCCACGAATCTACCTGCTTTCTCTCCTGCCCTAAAACAGAAATAAGAATTCGCAAGAACGAAGATGCTAAAAATTATATATGTTTCCATAATACGCCTCTAATTAAAAAAACTAGTCTAACAGATTTCTATTTATTTGTCAAGACTAATTTTATTT
>Ga0222716_10003075_pt1 | contig 13375 bp, 7 predicted proteins | sample C33_13DmetaG_FD_165044 | JGI IMG/M metagenome (GOLD analysis project Ga0222716, IMG submission 165044) | Estuarine water microbial communities from San Francisco Bay, California, United States - C33_13D | ecosystem: Environmental > Aquatic > Marine > Unclassified | place: USA: California... | reverse complement strand
GCCTCTATATTTATATTATAATTTAAAATCTCTATATGTTTTGGTTATTTTCATATTATAACTTTTTGATTACATAATTCTCTATTCTCTTTATATTTTTCTAAACCATTTTATCAATTATGTACTCCTTTTAACTTCATAAGAAAAAGAGTACATAATCTTTATTTTCTTTCAATATCTTAAAAACTTTAAATTATTATACTTTTTTATAATTATGTACTCCTTTTTCTTATGAAGTTATAAATGAGTACATAATCTTTAATATCTTTATCTTTATTAAATATTTTTAAATGTCTTTATAAATATCAATTATGTACTCCTTTTTCTTATGAAGTTATAAAAGAGTACATAATCTTTATAATATCTAAGTTTATTAAATATTTTTAAATTCTTTACATTTTTATAATTATGTACTCCTTTATCATGAAGTTAAAAATGAGTACATAATCTTTAAAATCTTTGAATATCTTAAAAACTTAAAAATATCTTTATAAATATCAATTATGTACTCCTTTTTCTTATGTTAAATACTAAGAAAAAAATGTAAAATGATTTTATAATGAAAAGCATTTCGTAGAAAATAAAGTAATAACAATATTGAAATATATGATTGATAATATAACAAATTAAATGTGATATATATATTGTTATAAATAACATCTCTTAAATTTTCATTTCATCTTCATTTAGGACTCATTATTTGATTAATCATAATTATGATTTTCATGTGACATTATTAGCTAAGATGGTTTTAATTCTGGTTAATCTGCTTATGTTTATGCTTTTGCTTTATCTGCTTCTGGTGGTGATCCTGCTGCTGCTGCTGCTTGTGCTGCTGCTTCTGCTGCTGCTCGTGCTGCTTCTGCTTGTGCTGCTTGTGCTTTATCTGCTTCTGTTCGTGCTTCTTTTGCTGCTTGTGTTGCTTCTGCTTGTGCTCGTGCTGCTTGTGTTGCTGCTTCTTGTGCTGCTGCTGCTGCTGTTGATCCTTCTGCTGCTGCTACTGCTTGTGTTGCTGCTTCTGCTGCTGCTCGTGCTGCTTCTGCTGCTGCTCGTTCTGCTTCTGCTTGTGCTGCTTTTGCTTTATCTGCTTCTGCTGCTGCTCGTGCTGCTGCTTGTGCTGCTTTATCTGCTTCTGCTTGTGCTGCTTCTTGTGCTGCTTCTGGTGGTGATCCTGCTGCTGCTGCATTAACTGCTGCTACTGCATTAACTGCTGCTTTAACTGCTGCTGCTCGTGCTGTTTCTGCTTCTGTTCGTGCTGTTTCTGCTTCTGCTTGTGCTGCTTTTGCTTTATCTGCTTCTGCTTGTGCTTTATCTGCTTCTGTTCGTGCTGCTTTTACTTCTGCTACTTCTTGTTCTTCTGCTACTTTTTGTTCTGCTGCTGCTTTTGCTGCTGCTGCTTCTGCTGCTGCTTCTGCTTCTTTTGCAACATCTGCTTCTTTTGCTGCTCTTTCTGCTTCTTTTAATTTATTTTCAAGCGTAGAATAATAAGTTTGAAATGTATTTGGATCAGCTTCTATCGTATCAAAATAATATTTGGCTGAATTTTCTGCATCTTTTGCTTTTAATGCTGCTTTTTCTCCTTTACCTTTATATTTTTCTATTGCTATTTTTACTTCATTATATAAATTTCTTGCTATTTCTACATTTAATATTGCCTTTAATATTGTATTATATTTACCGATAACTACCAAATTTTCCATATTAAATATCTCTATCAAATATTTTTCAATATTTTCTAAAAATTCTTTTGTACTCATATTTAAATATATATTATCTGTATCACAAGGATCATAACATTCTCTCACCTTATCAATTAATAATTTTATTATATTTTTTTCTGGTACTTGTGTCGATGCTGCTTCTCCTTGTGCTGATACTTGTTCCGGTGCTGGTGGTTCGATGTGATCAATATTTTGTTTTAAATATGTTAAAACTTCGAGTAAATCTTTCGTTGGTATGGTTTTTAAAGTTTCTTTAAAAGTTGTTACATTATCTAATACTTGCTCTTGACTATCTCCAATATCTTCTATAAATACTTTTTTATTATTATATTCTTTTGATAATTTTTCTAATAATTCATATATTATTTTTGCACAATTATTACTAATTGTATCAGTTTCAATACATTTATTTTTATATAATATTAATTTATGTATATTATGAATATAAGACGTTGAGGAATAATAAATATAAGGTTTTTCATTTTTATCTAGAATATCATTTTTAATATTAATTTCTTTTATATCATTTCCATCATATGTTACCTTTGTCTTACTATTATTATCAACCGTTTCATAATCATTTACAGCATTATAATTATTATATAAAATATTAATTTCTTTAAAAGATATTTTTTTATCATTATTTATATACTTTATAATAATACGTAAAATATATAATCTTGATAATAGATCTTTATTTTCGATTTTATTGATTTTTGTAATTACAAAATCAAAATCTATAAAATTAAATAACCCAATATTTGATTTACTTAAATTATTTATATCGATTTCATTAATTATATTTTTTAATTCTTTTATAATATTATTAATGGGGTTTTTACTTTTTTCATCAAAGACATTTTTTTTTCTTAGTAATTCTTCCACCATCTCATTATTAATAAATAACTCTATTAATTTATTTATATGATTCTTAACGTCTCCCGTTTGGTTTAATTTATTAGTAAATGATAAAAATTTTAATTTCAACATATTAATAATATCATCTCTTTTTTCATCAATTAATTTTTTTAATATATTTCTTAAAGTAGTCTCCGCACCAGCACCTCCCTTATACATAGTTCCTCCAGTCACTGAGTAGGAGGAGCCTGACAGGAAGCCATCGCCATTTGTGGCATTTTCTTGGCTCATAAAATTATCCAGTATCGCACCTCCTCCTCCCATATCCATATTAATTAATGTCTCATTAACGCCACCACTTTTCTTATCATTACCACCACTGTTTTTCTTATCACTGCCACCACTTTTTTTCTTATCACTACCACCACTTTTTTTCTTATCATTATTTTTTTTATTATTCCCTCCCTTTAATATAAATTGTTCTCCCATATTTTATTCTATTATAATAATAGAATAAAATAAATTTATAAAATAACGAATTAAAATATATATTAATATTAAATGACCAAATATAATATATGGTGGAAAAAAATATTAAATTAGAAAAGTTTTGAAAAGCTTTCGCAGGGAAAATGGTAGTTGTTATATATTCTAATAAAAAATATAAGAAGTAATATTGAAAATATTATAAAAAATACTGAAGATAAATTTTGGTTTTTAGGAGATATATGATTTTATAAACTTTTAACCATATATGTATCACTTAACACATATCCTATATTTCTATAATAATTTCTAACACCTGTTCCGCTAATTATAGCTATTTTATGATATCCATTATTAATCGCGATTTTCTCAGCTTCTGTCACTAATTTTTTTCCATATCCTTTATGTTGATATGATTCATCTATATTATTTCCTACATCGCTTAAATTTGAATAAACATGTAATTCTCTTATGAGTGCCGCATCATGTAAAATATCTAATTGCTCTTTTTTATCTACCTTGTTTGCTAATCTTAATCTTATGAAGCCTATTAAATATTTGTCTGTCTCATATGATATAAAATATTCCATTCCTTCGCTCGCATAATAAGAAACAATATCAAGTTTAATATCATCGCCACTTACTTTAATATCCTTAATTTCCCGACATCTGATACAATTACAACACCAATTATTTTTTTTCATATCATTTTGTAAAAGTTGCCTCATATTAACATATTCGTGCTTATACCCACCTGTTATATAAGTAGATGGTATATCCCTAATAATTCTATTCAATCTCTTCCATTTTTGAACCTTCTTTTTAAACTCTTTAATTAACTCAAATAATAACATATCATTATAGGGAATATACTCGCCTTTATCATACCAATCCTTTATTTGCGTCCAGGGAACTATCGCGGTAGGATATATTTTATATTGGTCTACCTGTAACCTATCATCATACAAAGAATCATCCATCATTTTTTTATCCATTTCATAAGAAGAACCTGGTAAATTAGGCATCAAATGAATATCAACCTTATATCCATTATTTTTTAAGATTTTTATAGCGTCGTATACTTTTTCTATAGTATGCCCTCTTTTAATCTTCTTTAATACTTCATTATCAGTATGTTGAACCCCTAATTGAATTCTCGTACAATTATATCTTCTAAAATCTTTGATTTCGTTTAATGTTATTTCGTCTGGTCTTGTTTCTAATGTTAAACCAATTATATGTATTTTTGCGGTTTCGTTTAATGTTATTTCTTCCTCAAGCGAAAGCATTTCACGCTTATCAGTATAAAAGGTATTTGCGGCATAGTAAGTGGCCGTAATGAAATAATCCCTATATTTAATATTATAATTAGACCACGTGCCTCCTAATATTATTATTTCTAATTTATCTACAATATGCCCCATATTTATTAAAGAAGCTATGCGTGAATTAAATTGTAATATGGGATCAAAATTATTCTCATTAGCCCTTAATACGGCAGGCTCCGTATATAAATATGAGCGCGGCTGGTCTACCCAATTATTACCTTCATGTGCTTTCTCGTTGGGACAATAAGCACAATTATGGCGACAGCTGAATTTATCTTTAATTTTTACCCCGTCATTATCTATATATTCGGGGTTTCCCGATGTTAATATAGTAATAACTATGACACCCGAATTGGATTTAGATTTTTTTTTAGTAATTAGTTTTTTAAATGCCAAATTATCTATACCAAGTGTATTATAAAAGTAAATAAGATTTGATTTTGATAGAGTAATTTTATAAGTTCTTTGAATATGTTTTTGAAAGCGCGTAATATCATAATCGCATTTTAATTTTTCAATATTATCATTTAATTCTTTGGATATTATTTCTTTTTCTCCATCGTCATATTCTGTTTTTTTATGATTATTATTGTGTTTTGCGGTACACATATTTTCTATATCCAGAATCTTAACATCATTCATCTTTGAATATTTATTAATTAAAAATTTAAATTATATCAATTTTTAATTTACCATATTATAATAGAATGAACACAATAGATAAAGAAGACTCTCTAAAACTACTGAATGTTTCAGGTAGATATAATAATTGTTTTTATAATGCCTTATATTTAGTAATTAAAGATAATGATATATTCAAGATGACTACTAAATGCTATAATATAAAAAATGGTACTAAATTGCGCAAATATTTATGTGAAAATATTATTGGTAGAAGCCATAAAAATTTTCTTGAATATCTTAAATTAGCTAAAACATTATTGACAGCTTTAGAAAATGGTAATACAAGTTTGGAAATACATGATGTGGCTAATATGTTATCTGTCAATGTAGCTGAACTAGAATCACTTAAGAATGCGGGTATATTAACCACAAATTTACAATCAGACGGCGGAATACAAAATTTATTAGAAACACACTTAAAAGTTGGTTCGCGTATGCCTTCTGAAAGTGAAAGAAAAATGGTATTATCTTATATTCTACAGGCTTACAATATTGTAATAACCGAAATTATATTGGGTGCTAAAACGGGGGATGCTAATAATCCTGATAAAACACTTGATACCATATATAAATATGTTTATAAGAAACATCGTATTAAAAATTTATCCCAACAATCCTTTGATTTAATATTATTGAAAACTATGAAAGAAGATATCAAAATATCCAATGTGATATCTAAGATTAAAGACCGCATATTTAGCAAGACCAATAATTTATTGAAAAACATAAGGAAACCTGGCAATCAATTAAAATTCGCTGTTTTTATTAATGATATGCGTCACTATCAAGTATTAAAAATAAATAGAAAAATAGTAAATAATTATGGAGAATTAATAGAATTTTTATTGCCTAAAAATAATTTTACATTTAGTCAAAAAAGCATTAGAAGCCGGACAAGGTAATAATAATATAAAAAATGACATTGTGCGCATGTGAAATAAGACAAGACAGACAATATACAATATTATAAGATAATAAAAGTATCTCAATGCTAAATTATGATTATATTCAGCATATCAAGTATATTGATTATAATTGTATTAAAGGTTTTCAATATGAAAAATATGTAGTTAAAAAATTGCGCGAACATTATGATATATTTGAAATATATTTATGGAAAGATGTCCCTGACCATTTATTAATAAACTCGGGAATAATTTTAAGTAATGACCTTGTAACTATTAAAGATAAATATAATACTAATAAATATCATAGAAATTATAATGTATTACTTGATACAGGCATAGATATTATATTTAAAACTACCAACAATTATATCTACCTCGTTCAATGTAAAGCATATAATTCTATAATATCTCAAAAACATTTGTCGGGGTTTTTTAGAACATTACTTGACTGCTATATTATTAATAATAAAAATAATAAAAATAATAAAAATAATATCAAAGGATTAATAGTTCATACCAGTTCATTATCCAATTTAATTAAAGAAAGCTATTGTTATAAAGAAAATATTATTACCGATATATGTATTCCATTTTATTCTAAATGTCCCAAAAATAAACTTATGAAATATAAGCGTATAAGTGTGATATTTATGATAAATTTTAATTGTATAATATTATATATTATCTATATTATACATATTTATATAAATAAATTATAACTTGTCTTATTATTTGCTTATCCTCCTAATATTATAATTAGCATTATCATATTTTATTTTTTTAAACATTATTAAAATATTATTTTTATTAATAACCTAATAATGCTACATGTTTAATTAATTTGTTTAATTGGTTTTGCATAGGATCGAGAAAGTTTATAACTTCAGGTGGGAAATTTATCGCACTTATAAAATTGTTATGTATTTCAGCAATAGTGGAAATTTGATTTACAGGATATACTTTACTTGCGTTGATCAATTCGGTGCTAATATCGCTAAAAAGTTCTGTACGCACATTTTTGTCAGATAAACTTCTACCTTTAGATACAAGGTTATAAGCACCCCCTAACATTAATCTCGCTAATACGTACATAGAACCTAATTGTTCGTGATCATGAATAACCTGAATTATACTTTCTGTATATGGAAAGTATATTCGTAATGTGTCGTGATGAAAATCATCGTTATCTTGCCATTGTGACATAGTCATATGTAATCTATCAACTCTCCACACCGTTTCACCATGCTTGTCTATTTCATGAAACAACGTCCAATGTAGAATATTACTTATATTAATTATTATAGAATATGTATATGTTTGATATCCATCTAATACACCTTTACCATTTGTATTGCGACGTCTTAATACTACACCTACATTATGTATAGGGGTTAGATTTATATTAATGTTATCATCTCCTGTTGTTGGAAAAGGTTGTTGTCCCGATAAATAAATCCATAAATGTTGAAAAAATTGTCTTGTAGTATTATCCATATATGTATTCACATCTCTATCAGAAGAATTAGCAGATGTTAAATTGCGAACTAAACCAAACGGATTAACACCTCCTTTAAATTTTGCTAATTTACCCCCTGTTGCTTTTTTATTAAATCCAAGTTTATAACCTTTATATTTATTTAATATTTCTATTTCTTTAGCCGAAATATCTAAATATAATTCTAAATATGCTATTCTATATATTTTTCCAAACATATTTTTATCAAACTCTGATAATTTCTTAATTACTGCTTTTCTGGAACTCGCTTCTTTTCTACGACGCAATGCTGTATCTAAACTACTGGCACTCTCTACTTTTCTACGACGCATTGCTGTATCTAAACTACTGGCACTCTCTACTTTTCTACGACGCAATGCTGTATCTAAACTACTGGAACTTGTAGAACTTTTAGCCCTTTTTGCTTTGCTTAAACTACTTGAACTTGTAGGTTTTTTAGTACTATTTGCTTTGTTTGAACTACTGGAACTTGTAGATTTTTTAGCACTATTTGCTTTGTTTGAACTACTGGATTTTGTAGAACTTTTAGCCCTTTTTGCTTTGCTTAAACTACCTGAAATGTTGGATAAAACTTTCTTTTCTTTACCATCTTTAATAATCATTATCTAATATTAATTTATATAATAATATATAAAATTATATATAATAATATATAAAATTATATTTTATTAAAAATAATTTATTTTAGAAATATAGCAATAAAATTCATCTGGTATACCCTTGTTTCTATCTATTATAAAATCAGTATATAATTTATATAATTCATATATATCTATTTTCAACGCATTCATATATATTACATAAATTATTATGAAAACTATACTAAATATTATATCTTCAATAGCAATATTATTTTTTTTCATATTAATAATTATTAAATATGGTGGAGCTTTTAATAGTATATTACATATAGTATAATATAATATTAAACTATTCTCATAATTATCTACCTTACTCAAAATATTAAAGATATTTATTACATAAAATCCTATTGCTATATACAGCAATATTAACGGATTATATGGCATTATATTAAGAATATATACATAACTATAAATTACTATCCATAATGATAAAAAATTCATTATTGGCTCGGCTTTACTAACCATTTTATATTCTAAATATTATTAATATAATATTTAGTATCGGATATATTACCCTAATTTTATTATATGGTAATTATTAGAGTGCGAATAAATGAGTTCCAGTACCAATATATGGGAAATAAGTACTAATAATAATGGAAATGGTACAGATAATAATCAATTCTATATCTCAGATACTTCTGACCCTGTAAAAAAATTAACGATTCAACGCGGAACAGGTATTGTAGGCGTTGGCACAAATACCCCTATCTCTATCGCAGATGAGAATGTTAAACTCGATGTCAATGGTAGCTTGAATCTTTCGGGCAATATTTATAAAAATGGCGTTTTATATGTTAGCAATTCTACAACTTGGATTGAAAATGGCGAAAAAATATATTATAGTTCGGGAAATGTTGGTATAAATACTACTAACCCCTTGGAATTATTAGAAGTTAATGGTACTATTAAAGCTACAAATATTATCGCAGATGGTTCAGGTGTGATTTTTTTAAACGCTTCAAGTATTGACAGCGGTAAGCTTGATAATAATATATTACCCGCGACTATAAGTACCAGCTATTTTAAAGGTTCCGGCGCTGGAATTACAAATATTAACCCCGCCGCTTTTTCTTTTGGATCCATAAATAATATTCATATGCCCGATAATATAACTGGGAAAACTTATATTGGCACGGGTTCTGATATTACAAACTTAAATGCTACAAATATCTATATTGGTACTTTACATAATGATAGAATGCCGGCTAATATATCTGTTGCTACATTGGCTGGAAATGGCTCGGGAATTACAAATTTAAACCCTTTGTCATTTAGTGGCAATATTACTAACTCTCAATTACCCGCCGATATTTCGGTTACCAGCTTCTCTGGTATTGGTTCTGGAATAACTAACTTAAACGCTACATATATTACATTCGGAAAATTAAACACCGCCCAATTACCTGATACAATATCCGGAAAAACATTTTCCGGCGATGGCTTTAATATAACTAATTTAAATGCTAACAATATTTCTTCTTCTGGAGTTTTAAGCAATTCTATAATTCCCGACAACCTATCAATATCTGGAACATTTACAGCCGCTAATTTACTTGTAAACGGGACATCAACTATTATTGATACAATTACATATCAAACGAGCAAACTTAATATCACGAATACTTATAATACAGATCCGTCATTAATTATAGAACATAATTCTCAATATAATGTTATAAATATCAATGATAACAACACGCGCAGAGTTACTATTAGTAATGGAGGTAATGTAGGGATTGGTGGTACCACATTTCCAAACTCTATTTATAAATTAGATGTTGATGGCGGCATAAATTCTTCCGGTAATATTTCGTCTCAGAAAGTTTTAATTAGAGATACATTAGAATTTTATAAAGACTCCACACATAGCGTACTAATAAAATTACCTCAAACAATATCTAACTATACTATAACTCTTCCAAATGCTGGTCCCGCTGCTAATAATATATTGAAATCCGATAGTAGCGGTAATTTATCTTGGGTTAATATTAACGAATCACCAACACTTGAAAACGTATACACATTCTTTGATGGTGATTATTTTGAAAAAACAACAAATATAACATTGAAAAATATAAATTCTAGCAAACTAATATCAGCATTTAATAGTACCCAATTTGAATTATTTGGAGACCCACAAATAATAAGAATTAAAGATAATTTAATAACAGCGGGTAATGTTAGTTTAACTTCTTTTGTTCCTCCTCCTTCAAACTCTATTAGCACTTTAAACATAGTTTATAATGTAGATAAATATATAACAACATCAACAACACAAAATGTTGTACCTGTGGGGTATTTGAAATTTGATGGTAGTGATTGGTTTATTGATGAAATAAATAGCAATGATTATTTAAGTAGAAATAGTTTATATAATGAATTATCAATATCGCGATATTTATCAAATAATAATTATAGTATTATCATTACATATCAATATAGTGTAGATAATATTGTTTGGTATGATATTGACAAAGGCGATGATATATATATTGCTAAATCTGAATACACAGGGACTTATCCAGAATATAAAAATAATTTTGTTGGAAATACATTATTTATCAAAGTAAAATCTTGCTCTCTCAATAGCATTTATAATAAAAATTTTAATATATCATCCGCATCCCCATATACAACTCATACACATACAATTACTTATAGTATATCTTCAGTATCTATAACACCTACGCCTTCTATTAGTTATACTGGAAATGAATTATCATTTCCAATAAATTTAAATACTATTAATTTCCCAGTTAATACAAAAAAAATATTAACTATTAACTTATCAACAAATTATGATGCGTTGACTGGAGGCACTGGTTCTACGCGACAACAAACAGATAAATTCTATTTATTTTATGAAGAATTTTAATTTTTTTTTAATAATCGCATAAAATTAATGTTTTTTATTATATGGTAATTATTAGAGCGATTATATGAGTTCTATTACTAATATTTGGGAAACCGGAGTTAATAACGGAGGCAATGGAACTGATAATAACCAGTATTATATAACAGACACGTCTTCCTCTACAAAAAGATTAACTATTCAGCGTGGTACTGGAAAAATAGGAATTGGTACTAATTTACCTATTACTATCACTGAAGATGATGTTAAGCTTGATGTTAATGGTAGTATAAATTTATCTGGAAATATTTATAAAAATGGCGTTTTATATGTAAGCAATTCTACTACTTGGGTTGAAAATGAAACTAAAACAAAAATATATTATACAGCTGGAAACGTAGGAATAAACACTAATAATCCTTTGGAATTATTAGATGTCAATGGTACTATTAAAGCTACAAATATTATAGCAAATGGTTCAGGATTGACTGCTTTAAATGCCGCAAATATAGCAACCGGCACAATTAGCACTTCAATACTACCAGATACTATTGATGTAGCTAATTTTATAGGTTCTGGAGAATATTTAAACAATCTTAATGCTTCTGCTTTAAATATAAATTCTGGAAAAATAAATAATTCTGTTTTACCTTCTACTATAAGTGTTTCAAGTTTTCAAGGAGATGGTTCGGGTTTAATTAATTTAGATGCCTCTAAAATTTCAACCGGAAATATAAATAATAATAGATTGCCTGCGAATATATCAGTTACTACTTTAGCAGGTTCGGGGTCTGATATTACTAATTTACAAGCGGCAAATATATCGGGAAATGTCCCAAATAGCATATTACCAACCAATATTATTGTGAATAGTTTAACAGGAAATGGAGCAAATATTACTGAATTAAATGCTTCTGAAATTAAAACAGGTAAAATAAGCAGTAGTGCTTTTTTACCCGATACTATAAATGTTCAATATTTATCAGGTGATGGTAGTGGATTAAGCAATATAGATGCTGTTAAAATAGCTCAAGGCAAATTAAATAATAATTTATTTAATAATGATATTAATATATCTGGAACATTATCGGTTGGTAATTTACAGGTATCTGGAACATCGGCAATAATTAATACAAATACTTATCAAACAGAAAACTTGGAAATTATTAATAATAATGCTACTGGACCTTCTTTAATTATAAATCATAATTCTACATTTAATGATTTATTACAGATATCTGCTAATAGTTCTAGAATATTTACAATATTAAAAAATGGTAATGTAGGGATTGGTGGTACCACATTTCCAAACTCTATTTATAAATTAGATGTTGATGGTGGCATAAATTCTTCAGGTAATATTTCTTCTCAGAAAGTTTTAATTAGAGATACATTAGAATTTTATAAAGACTCCACGCATAGCGTACTAATAAAATTACCTCAAACAATATCTAACTATACTATAACTCTTCCAAATGCTGGCCCCGCCGCTAATAATATATTGAAATCAGATAGTAGCGGTAATTTATCTTGGGTTAATATTAACGAATCGCCAACACTTGAAAACGTATACACATTCTTTGATGGTGATTATTTTGAAAAAACAACAACAAATATAACATTAAAAAATATAAATTCTAGCAAACTAATATCGGCATTTAATAGTACCCAATTTGAATTATTTGGAGACCCACAAATAATAAGAATTAAAGATAATGTATTAACAGCAGGTAATGTCAGTTTAACATCAATAAATGACCCACCTGGAGCTGATGTGACTACATTGAATATCGTAGATACTGCTATTACGAATGAACCCACAGCAACGCCTTCTGTACCAACACAAATACCTGCTGATGTGATTTATCAATATCATACATATACACATAATCAGTCAGGAAATCCATACGATGGTTCTACAATTACAGCACAGACTTTCAACGCAAATTTTACTGAACCTGTTATTGCGGATATTTTAGTTGTCGCCGGAGGAGGAGGTGGTGGAAATTATGGTGGCGGTGGTGGAGGAGGTGATGTATTATATTTTTCAGGAGTTGAAATGAATGGAAATTATGAAATAAAAGTAGGGAATGGTGGGAAAGGAACTGGGACAAGAGGACATGGTACTCACGGAGGGGGGTGGAATGGTGAAAATAGTTCAATCATAGGTAATGGATTAAATATAATAGCTGGCGGCGGTGGTGGAGGCGGTGGTTATTCAGTATCAGCATTAGCAGGTACATTAGTCTCATTTACAGACCCTCATACCGGATTAACAAAATATTCATCGGGAGGAGGAGGAGGTTCTATTAAAGATAATACAAGTGCGAGTGGAAATGATGTATCAGGTGATGGCGCTCCAAATTCTAATAATTC
>Ga0222716_10003072_pt1 | contig 13388 bp, 24 predicted proteins | sample C33_13DmetaG_FD_165044 | JGI IMG/M metagenome (GOLD analysis project Ga0222716, IMG submission 165044) | Estuarine water microbial communities from San Francisco Bay, California, United States - C33_13D | ecosystem: Environmental > Aquatic > Marine > Unclassified | place: USA: California... | reverse complement strand
GTCATTGTCTAGAATGTTGGGTTTACTGGAAGACGAGGAGGAAATGGTAAGATGCGTATGCCAAACAGAAGAGCTAAGGTTGGAGAGCTAGTAAAGTTCTACCTTAACAGTTCACACTTTGCCAGACTATCAGGCACAACACAGAAGCAATACGAGACACACTTAGGTTACGTATTAGCTACACGTGTAGAAGGTAAACGCCTAGAGGACTACCAAGCTAGTTCACTTAAGGCAAGACACACTAATCAAGCATACCAGGCTTGGCTACAAGTTGGCATACGTACAGCAAACTATCGCAAGGCTGCGCTAAGTACAGCGTGGAAGCATTGCATGAGACTAGACATCATAGACAACGATCCTGTCAGACTTATCAAGACGGAATCTGATCAGCCACGCAAGGTTAAGTGGACACGTGATCAAGTATATCAGTTCCTTGACACAGCATACAGTGACTTTAAGTGGCGCAGCATTGGGTTGATCGTGCATATGTCTTACGATCTAGCTCAACGTGTAGGTGACATGCGTGTCTTGACTTGGGATAAGGTAGACTTAGATGCCCAGCGCATAGACCTAACACAAAGTAAGCGTGGAGCAGACGTTCATTTGCCTATCTCAGAGGCTCTGTGTGCCATGCTACAGCAGCAGAAGGATGACTTTGGGTTCCAGACATACGTAGCACCTAAGACTACACCTGTAGCAGGAGCTTATGTGCCTTACCCAGTAGATCAGATTGATGGTGCTATCAATGAAGTCAAGGATGCAGCAGGACTACCAAAGAATATCACTGCTATGGACTTACGCCGCACTGCTATCACTGAGATGGTAGAGGGTGGTGCTGACCTAGCTCACATCATGCAAGTCAGTGGACACCGTAGCCCTGACTCCGTTAAACCTTACATGGTAAACACTTACACTGGTGCTAAGACTGCGCTAGCTAAGAGAGGAGGACGTTATGAAGATTGATAAACGTACAGATGAATCAGTTTATGTAGAGATAAACGGTTGGGTTATTTACTTAGAAGTATCGGAAGCTACAGAGAATAAGCCCTACGTAAGCAGATGGAAGAAAGCTAATGCAGAACGTTAAGAAATACGTAGAAGGTCTTGATATAAAAGAAGGAATGCAGTATCGTGCTACCTGTCCTTGGTGTGGTGGTAAGAACACATTCACTGCTACCAAAGAGGATGGCACTGTGTTATACAACTGCTACAAGCTTGACTGTCGCATCAAAGGTGCAACCAGTACAGGCATGACAGCAGAGGAGATCATGGGTAGGTTACGCCCACGTACTACATCCGCAAAGGAGGAACAAGAGTTGCTTACGTGGCCTGAACATGTTGTCACACCCAGCGCAGAGCACACACTACACACTAAGTTTGTCAAGCGCTGGGACTTAGAGTATGAATACTTGATGTACGATGTCAAAGATCGACGCACTGTGTTCCCAATACGACATGAAGGTAGGCTAATTGATGCAGTTGGACGTGCGTTAGATGGAGCTATACCAAAGTGGTATCGTTACAGTGGGGTAGCAGATGTATACAAACGTACAATAGGTAAACCCAACGGTGTAGCTTTACTGGTAGAGGATGTCATTAGTGCAGTCACAGCAGCTAAACTTGTGCCAGGTTTGACAGGTGTTGCGATCCTTGGTACATCACTTAATGTTACAATGATGAAACATTTAGAGGATTACTACAGGGTAATTGTAGCGTTAGACCCTGATGCTGCACACAAGACCTTGGCATACAAGCGAGAGATAGAGTCATGGACAGGGTTAGACACAAGAGCATTAAGACTTGACGATGACCTGAAGTATAAGGTAGAGTCCGATATAATCAAACTTAAGGAGTTAGTTTAATGGTATGGGTTTTACTCTGGATACAAATGACTAACAGTCAAGGGGTAGAGTATTACCAAATAAATACTTATCCTAAGCAAGAAGAATGTACTAAGGCATTGACTGAAGCAGAGGTAATGCTAAACCATCAAGGAGAAACAGTAGTTTGTTTGGAGGTAAAAGTTAAATGATAGAAGTAACTTACGTGAATCACATGGGTGATGACTTATCTGTAGTTAATGCTGCACGTGTTAGCTTTGGTAAGAAGTCAGACTATATGATGCGTGTACACAATGGTGAAGCTAAGGTACTGCAGCACAAGGACAGTAAACTTATTCGTTATCTAGCTAAGCATAAACACAAGTCACCTTTTAACCATACGTTCACTACCTTCCATGTCAAGGCTCCAGTGTTTGTAGCACGTCAGCTTGTTAAGCATGAGTACATGCCTTGGAATGAGATCAGTCGTCGCTACGTGGATAGTGATCCTGAGTTCTACGTACCTGATGTATGGCGTGGACGTGCACAAGATAAGAAGCAGGGTAGTGCAGGTATAGTAAAGACTAACGCTAACATAGAGTATCACAACAACGTAATGCTACAGCTATACAAACAACAGCTAGACGAAGGTGTGTCACCAGAGCAAGCACGTATACACCTACCACAATCTATGATGACAGAATGGTACTGGTCAGGTACACTGTATGCTTTCGCTAAGATGTGTGGACTACGCTTAAAGGAAGACACCCAGGCTGAGACACGTATCGTAGCTGAGAAGATCGAAGATGTAATGGCTAAACTATATCCCGTATCATGGGAAGCATTAAGGATGTATGAAGAATGACAACAGGAATGATTGGAGTAGAACAAATAGAGGAACACGAAGATGGCAGTGCCACATATCAGTTTCACATGGATGTGCATTGTCGTGGACTATTGGCAGAGGAAGGCTTGAAGTTGGTACTGTACTGTGCCGCAGCAAACATGGACATGCAGTTGGTGTATGACTTTATTGAGGATCACATCAAGTACCAGAAAGATGAACTAACAGAGTATGAGTTTGGAGTAGAAGATGACGAAGCTACCTGAAGGACGTAAGCCTTTACCCAAAGAATGGTTCGTTGATAGGGCGAAGAACTGGAGCGATAAACCTAAAGAGAAGAAGTGGAAGACATGCGTAAGCTGTGGTAGCCCAGCGCAAGATGACTTCTGTAGTTTCTGCTTAGAGGAAGAATGATGTACACTGTAGAGTTTGAACCTGACGCAGCTATCATTAAGTCACTAGATGAATCAAATACGTGTGAAGACATAGAGATTATCATAGCTGATGATGGGATAGTATTCCTTCGCCAGTTCGTAGAAGAGTTAAACAGACACGAGATTATATCAATTACATATCAGCAGCTACTAGACATTATGGCTGCACTTAAATCACCTGAAGGAGCATTCTATGCGAGATTCCAACCCACCAAAAACAGCAATACTTGATCAGCGAGTACCGCTTGGTATGGTATTTGTTAAGCTAAGTGTAGATGAAGTACTAGAAGCGTGTGATATTTATATCAATAATAAAAAGTTTGACAGTGATCTTGACGCAGTGTATGACGGTAGTCATATAGAAAGCTGGGACTACTGGTCACAAGGAGATGTGTAATGACTTCAGTTAAAGAACTACAAGAAGAACTAAAAGAATGGGAAGCTAAGTTACAGCACCCGAAGCTAGAAGCTTATGAGCGTAAGTTGATACAGTGTGAGATCGCATACTTACAGAAGGAAATACAGGATAGGCAGTACACGAAGAAGAAAGAGTACGCCTAGCCACAGTCTTAGAGGAGACACGACATGATGGAACTAGCACTGATCCGTACATTGATGGATAAAGAGTTCTATGACAATCACAAGGGCATCCGTTGCCCTGATAAGATATTCACTAAAGATGTACGTAAGATCAAGCAGACGCTAGACTATGCTATGGATACGTATGAAAAGACGCTTAGCCCTACTGAACTAGAGGCTCTCTTCTACGCTGGCAACAACAGCATGACTACCGCTAACAAGGAAGCGTATCGTGATCTGTTCCACAAGATTGCTAAAGAGAATCCACTTAACAATGAGATAGCTACAGATGTATTGTCTAAGCTATTTCAACAAGTAGTCGGTGAAGAGATTGCTAACCTTGGCTTTGATTATGTTAATGGTAGCCAGAATAGTTTAGAACCTTTGCGTAACTTATTGCGTGATTATCAAGATGACTTCATGCCTAACCTCAAGATTGAATGGGATGACATGGACATGCAGACATTGCTTGAAGCTAACGACATACAATCACAATGGAAGTGGAACATACCATCCCTACGCCGTAAGGTAGAAGGTATCAGTGGTGGTCACTTAGTTGTTGTAGGCGCACGTCCTAACACAGGTAAGACTAGCTTCCACGCTAGCACTATCGCTGCACCAGATGGCTTTGCCCACCAGGGTGCTAAGTGTATGATCCTCTGTAATGAGGAAAGCTATGAGCGTGTAGGTGCAAGATACCTTAGTGCTGCTACCAGTATGAGCATGGAAGAAGTCAAGGCTAACATGGCTGTGGCTGCTATGCGTTACGAACCTGTACGTAAGAACATTTTTGTAAAGGATAGTACAGGTAAGGACATGTCATGGGTAGAGGCAGTCATTAAAGCATACGAGCCTGACATTGTAGTACTAGACATGGGTGACAAGTTCGCTAACAAGACAAGCGATAAGTCAGATGTGTATCTCAAGGAAGCAGCTATCCATGCACGTAACATTGCTAAGCAATATGGTTGCGCTATTATATGGATGTCACAACTATCTGCTGTAGCTGAAGGTATGGTACGTGTAGATCAATCAATGCTAGAAGGATCGAAGACAGGCAAGGCTGCAGAGGCTGACCTGATGGTACTGATCAGTAAGAATAAACTTGTTGAAGGACAGGATGATGAAGAAAGTAATCAACGTCACCTCAACATTGCTAAGAACAAACTCAAGGGTGGATGGCACGGTGTAGTACATTGTGAACTAGACGGTGAACGGAGTCAGTACCTTGCGTAATGTATTAGATGTAGAGAACACAACAACGAAACGTGATGGCAAGACTATCATGGACCCGTTTGAACCAGGTAATACATTGACACAAGTAGGTGTGCTTGATGTAGACAACTGGAAGAACGAGAACATCATTACGCTTGACCACGTGGAGTACAAAGATAACAGTGGTGCAGGTAGAAAAACCTTGCAGTCTATCTTAGATATGACAACCCTGTTGATTATGCACAATGCACAGCACGATCTCATGTGGCTATGGGAATGTGGGTATAAGTATGACGGTCCTATTTATGACACGATGTTAGCAGAGTATTTGCTTATGCGTGGGCAGAAGATACCTGTAGGCTTAGAGGCATGTGCTGAACGCAGACAGCTAGAGTTCCAGAAGGATGACACGCTGAAGCGTTACTTCAAGGAAGGATACAACACAAATGAAATACCTCTCAATGAGCTTAGCTTTTATCTTAGGCATGATCTGCTCACAACTCGTGAGCTGTTCCTCAGTCAAGAACACGACTACGCCCAACCAGAATCCGCTTCCCTTCATCCAGTTAGAGAAGTCACCTTCAACACCTGCAAAACCCTCACAAGAATGTACATGTCAGGATTCTGTGTGGATGACAACGCCCTTAAGGTAGTACGCAATGAGTTTCAGAATGAGAAAGCGCAGATCGAAGAACGTCTTCAGCAGCAAGTCAGGGAACTTATGGGGGACACACCTATCAATCTCAACTCTCCAGAGCAAATGTCCCAAGTTGTATTCTCAGTTGCGGTCAATAACAAAAAAGAATGGGCTGCGCTCTTCGACTATGTGGAAACACAAGAAGAGTTTAAAGCAGCGGTTAAGGCTAACTCGACTCCGATACTCCGTACCAAGGCTTTCACCTGCCCGACATGCAATGGGGAAGGCAAAACGTACAAAGTAAAGAAGGATGGTACACGATTTAAGAAGCCTAACAACTGTAAGGATTGTGATGCACGTGGTTATCAGCTAACAAAGATCAACAAGATGGCAGGGCTATGCTTTGCTGCACCAAGTAAGAAGTGGGTATCAGCTAATGGATTCAGTACAAGCAAAGACAACTTGGATGTACTTATTGCAACTGCTAAAAACAACGGGATGGATAATGCTGTGGACTTTCTTACTGACGTTAAAAGGCTATCTGCTATTTCTAGCTACCTTAGCAGTTTTGTTGATGGTATCGACATTTATAGAAAGCCAACCACAGGGATGCTACACGTGGGACTCACACAACACATCACAAGTACAGGTAGATTTTCTGGACGAAATCCCAACATGCAAAACATGCCAAGAGGTGGAACCTTCCCCGTGAAACGTGTTTTCGTGTCAAGGTGGGGCAGCGGCAAGATTTGTGAGGCCGACTTTGCCCAGCTTGAGTTTAGAACTGCTGCGTTCCTTGCACAAGATGAAGTTGCTATGGAAGAGATTGCTACAGGGTTTGACGTACACAGTTACACAGCTAAGGTTATCACTGATGCAGGTGAACCTACGTCACGCCAGGATGCCAAGGCCCACACCTTTGCTCCACTTTTCGGTGCCACTGGATACGGTAGAAGCAAGGCAGTTGCCGCATACTACGAACACTTCACAGAGAAGTACCAAGGTGTAGCTAAGTGGCATAAGAAGTTAGCTGATGAAGCTATGCGATTCATGAAGATCACTAACGTTAGTGGCAGACAGTATGCTTTCCCTGATGTGACAAGACGTAGCAACGGTAGCGTGACACACTTCACGATGATTAAGAACTACCCAGTGCAAGGGTTTGCTACAGGTGATGTAGTCCCTGTTGTACTTTGTGAGATAGAGCGTAGGCTTTGGGATATGCAGTCATGCTTAGTTAATTCTGTGCATGATTCAGTAGTGATTGATGTACATCCAGACGAGACAGACAAAGTAATACAAACTATTACGGACATGAATGAAGACCTAAACTCTTTAGTTGAAAAGGCTTACGGTGTTACCATGAATGTGCCTCTATTATTAGAAGCAAAACTAGGTGATAATTGGCTTGACATGTCTGACGTTTAGAGTATAACTAATCATCTTTAACTTTAATGAAAGGTAAGTAAATGAGTACAGAACTAGCAATCCAAAACGATCTTGGTATGTCATTGGCTGAAGCCATTGGTGTAACATCATCAGGCGGTGAGACAAAGAGCGTGTCACTACCACGGGTTAACCTAATCCACAATGGTATCATGGGTAACATCGAAGTCAATGGCAAGACAGTCAAGACTGAAGTAGTACCTGCAGGGTCATACAAGATTACACGTGGTGAAGACAACATAGTCTACAGCATCAACCCTAACATCCGTATCTTTGCTGTACGTCAACAGTGGAGCAAGTGGGATTCATCTGAAGAGAAGATGATGAAGACTGTCATGAGTACAGACCTGAAGGGTGACCTGAAGGATAACATGGGTACGTTCAACCTGGGTAGACCTTCTGGTTACATTGAAGATTGGGATGCTGTGCCTGAGAAAACAAAGAACTTGATCCGTAGTATTAAGCGTAAGAAGATTCTCTTTGGTATGCTGACTGCTAATGATTGCATTGATGAAGCAGGTAATCCTGTTAGTGCTATCACTGATCCAGTACCTTTTGTCTACGAGGTTCCACCTTCAAGTACTAAGTCACTAGACAATGCGCTGGGTTCACTGACACGTAAGAACATCTTACCTATTCAGTACACGTTTAACCTAGGAGCAACTGAAGCTAAGCTACCTAATGGTAATGACTACGCTATCATGAAGCTTAATGCAGGTGACAAGGTAGACATTACCCCTGAAGATCAGAATACCCTGAAGAACTTTATGGAGTACATTGAATATCAGAACAGTTACATCTTGCAGCAGTGGGACGAGAAGAACCAAGAGTCTATCTCTGATGAAGATGCTGATATTGTAGCAGAGTTTGTCCAAGTAGAAGAGGCAGACTAATGAACCATCCTGCTGAACTAGCTGTCTATGACTTCTTAGCTCGTGCTACTAAGGGTGAGACAGACATGGCTGAAAGCATCCGTAAGCAAGTAGCTGCTGATGTAGAGGCTGCACTAGAGAAACAGTTCAGCAGCGGTCCACGTGACAAGTTTAAACTACGGATGTCCAACATTGGGCGTCCGACTTGTCAGTTGTGGTTTGAGAAGAATGAACCTGAAGAGAAAGCACCTCTACCCCCACACTTCCTGATGAACATGATCATTGGGGATATTGTAGAGGCTGTCTTCAAAGGACTTCTTCGTGCTGCTGATGTTGACTTCAAGGACAACGATAATGTTACGCTTAAGCTTAGTGATGGCACTGAGATCAATGGCGAGTACGACATGGTTATGGATGGCAAAGTAGATGACGTTAAGTCTGCATCACCTTGGTCATACAAGAACAAGTTTGCTAGCCTAGAAGCATTAGCACAGGGCGATGGCTTTGGGTACATCCCACAGCTAGTTGGCTACGCTACTGCAGCAGGTCTTGATGTCGGTGGTTGGTGGGTAGTCAACAAAGCTAATGGTGAGTTTAAGTATGTGGATGCATCAGGTGTAGACAGTGAAGCTGTAATGAAAGATATTCAGGATACAGTTACCTACATAGAAAGAGACATGCAGTTTAAGCGTTGCTATGAGGCTATCCCTGAGACTCACTATCGTAAGGCTACAGGTAACCTAAAGCTTGGAAGTGAATGCGGCTTCTGCTCATTCAAACATAAGTGCTGGCCTAACCTACAGACGCTCCCTGCTGTTAAGTCTACAGCACAGCAACCGCCTATGGTGGACTATGTGTTTGTTGATCCTCAATACTTAGAGGACGAGCGTGGCGCAGCGTAGACACTTGAAGAGCTATCGCAGTGGCCTTGAGAAAGAGGTTGCTGCGTGGCTTAAAGATAAACAAAAGAAAGTCAGATACGAAGTATTAAAGGTAGAATGGGAAGACTTAAAGTATCGTACCTATACACCTGACTTCGTGCTTGACAACGGTATCATTATAGAAACGAAAGGCATCTTTGATTCAGCAGATAGACGTAAACACCGTGAGATTCAGAGGCAGCATCCAGAGCTAGACATACGCTTCGTATTCAGCAATGCAAACTCTAGGCTTTACAAAGGTGCTAAGTCTAGGTACTGTGATTGGTGTGACAAGTATGGCTTTCAGTGGGCGCATCGTGTGATACCTGAACCCTGGCTAAAAGAGAAGGGTGAAGAGATCAAAGTCAAACGCATAGAAGTCAAAACAAAAAGGAAAGTATAATGGGACATACATTACGGGACGATGAACTAGCTATCGTCATACGCCCTAACAACTATGAAGATGAATGGGATGGTGATTGCTCTATAGAGTTAGTTACATCTCAGGATAGCCCAGTACCTAACGTAGTTATGGCACACATCATGAATGTAGCTACTATGATGTCAGCATTCCTTGATGTAGCAGCAGAACATCCTGACGTGTATGACTTAGTAGAAGAGCATCGTAACTATCTTATGGGTATTGACGATGATGAAGAAGAAGAGCTACAAGTTACACGTGAAGGTAATGTATATAGATTAAACACATGGACAAAGACGAAAGGTAACGCATGAAGATAGAGCCAACACTAACAACTATTTCGTTTGACGATGACATTGATCCAGTAAACAAACCTATACATTACAACCAAGCTGGCATTGAATGTATTGAGGCTATCGAAGCTATGACTGAGAACATGTCTAGTACTGTAGCACCACATGCTGCAAACGTATTGAAGTACCTGTGGCGACACGAATACAAGAATGGCTTAGAGGATATTGATAAAGCTATTTGGTATCTCAACAGACTACGTGATCGCTATAAGGAGTTTCATAAATGAATGACAAAGTAGAAATGCCACATGATAAGGTTGGCGCTTTCATTAAAGCTTTCAAAGGATCACTTGACCCACGCTTGTGGGTTAAACTTATTGATGAAGAACTAGAGGAGTACAGGGCTGAGCAGTTTGGTACAGCAGAACACTTGAAGGAACTATGTGATCTACTATATGTATCGACAGGTCTAGCTCTTACAGCACCCGATCATATAGGTATGCTCCTACGTGAAGAGGAACGTGAAGCTACACTTAAACAGCAAGGGCAGGTAAGTCGTGCATTAGAAGGTGGACTAGAGTATTACGGAGAGGCTGTATTTATGGAAGCATTCGCACGTGTGCATAACAGTAACATGTCTAAGCTAGACAGCAACGGCAACCCTATCCTGCGTGAAGATGGCAAGGTTATGAAAGGGCCAAACTATAAGAAGCCCGATCTTACTGATTTACTGGAAAAGGCGGCATGAAGTTTGACATTAAAATGACTATAGATATAGATGAAGAAGACAACATACTTCCTATATCAGAAGATATGTATGAGCAAACCGTGAAGGAACTTATACAGGATGTTGTATATGATATTGATGCAAAGATTAAACAGATAGAGGTGAAAAGAAAATCATGAGCAACTACTTACCGACAGACTACCAATCATTTATTCACAAATCACGTTACGCTAAGTACTTTGATAACTACGGACGTGAGTCATGGGATGATACCGTGACACGTTACTCTACTAACGTCATTGGTGACAAGGTAGATGCAGAGACTAAGCATGACCTAGAGCAAGCTATTGTAGGTCTAGAGATCATGCCATCCATGAGAGCTATGATGACTGCTGGCCCAGCGCTAGAGCGTGACAACACAGCAGGTTACAACTGTTCATACCTACCCGTAGATGACCCTAAGAGCTTCGACGAAGCGATGTACATCCTCCTCTGCGGTACTGGAGTCGGCTTCTCTGTTGAACGTCAATACATATCTAAGCTTCCCGAAGTGCCTGTCCTCTATGACAGTGACACTACTATCGTCGTTAAAGATAGTAAGGAGGGGTGGGCTAAGGCTTTCCGTCAATTGTTAGCTCTCCTTTGGGCTGGTGAAATTCCTAAGTGGGATATTAGTTTGGTACGTCCTGCAGGTGCAAGACTTAAAACGTTTGGCGGCAGAGCATCAGGCCCAGCGCCTTTAGTAGAACTGTTTAACTTTGCTATCACTACATTCAAGAATGCACAAGGACGTAAGTTATCTAGCATAGAATGCCATGACCTAATGTGTTTCATTGGGCAGATCGTTGTGGTAGGTGGTGTTCGTCGTAGTGCTATGATCTCTTTGTCTAACCTAAGTGATGACCGTATGCGCCATGCTAAGTCAGGGCAGTGGTGGGAAACTGCAGCACATCGTGCATTGGCTAACAACAGTGTAGCATACACAGAGAAACCTGACATCGAAACATTTATGCGTGAATGGCTAGCTCTAGTAGAGAGTAAGTCAGGAGAGCGAGGAGTATTTAACCGTGAAGCTTGTGTTAAAATTGCTAAGAAGTATGGGCGGCGTGATCCTAATCAAGAGTTCGGCTGCAACCCGTGCAGTGAAATCAGCTTGCGCCCGTATCAGTTCTGTAACCTTACGGAAGTTGTGGTCAGGGCTACAGACAATGTGGATGACTTGGAGCGAAAGGTACGCCTTGCAACTATCCTTGGAACTATCCAAGCAACATACACAAAATTCCCCTATCTACGTAAAATCTGGCAACGTAACACAGAAGAAGAAAGACTACTAGGTGTAAGTCTAACAGGCATCATGGATAATCCATTACTGACTTCTAAGAACAAAGGATTGGAGAAGACTCTTGAACACTTACGAAATGTCGCAGTTGATACTAATGCTATTTGGGCTGAACGTCTTGGTATCCCTGTATCTACTGCTATCACTTGCGTTAAACCATCTGGGACGGTATCACAATTGGTGGACTCTGCTAGTGGCATCCATGCTCGTCATAACTCTTATTACATTAGGACTGTACGGGGAGATAACAAAGACCCACTTACTCAGTTCATGATTGATCAAGGTATTCCTAATGAGCCTTGTGTGTTTAAAGGTGATACAACTACAGTATTCAGCTTCCCACAAAAAGCACCACCAGGCGCAGTGACTCGTAATGATATGACAGCTATTGAGCAGCTAGAGACATGGCTTACGTATCAGCGTCACTGGTGTGAGCATAAACCATCGGTGACTATCTCAGTTCGTGACCATGAATGGCTAGCTGTAGGTGCGTTTGTGTACGAACACTTTGACGAGATGTCAGGCGTATCATTCCTACCACACAGTGACCATACTTATCAGCAAGCACCTTACCAAGACTGCACGAAGCAAGAGTATAAAGAACTACTTAAGCTAATGCCTGAACGTATTGATTGGTCTAAGCTAAACGAGTACGAGCAGGAAGACAACACTGTAGCTATGCAGACAATGGCTTGCTCTGGTGATAGCTGTGAGATTGTAGACCTAGTATGAACCAGTACGTTGTAGTAGGTAGAGCCGACTGTATGTACTGCAGCAAAGCGGTAGGGCTTATAAGAGATAACGGGGGAGTAGTTAATTACTACTCTCTCAACGATTCCAAGTGGGTGCTTGACTTATTCAAGAAAGCTGATATACGTACAGTACCACAAGTTTGGACAATAGGTGGCGACTACATTGGTGGCTACCAAGAACTAGAGAAACATATAGAAGGAGAATAATATGTTCGCAACAGTAGTATCAATCGTAGTAACGGCCTTTATTGCAATAGGTGTAGCTAATGATGTAGTAGTACCAGCAGGTGCATACGCTTATGAGAAAGGTAAAGAACTAATTATCGGCACAGAAGCAGACTAATAACAAAAAGGGTAGCTGTATAATTTATGGCTACCTTTCATCTTGCACCTAAAAATCCAACGAGGATGTAATGCAACTTAAATTGTTTAACGAAGAACCTAAACAACCAGAACCACAAGGAGATACATATTACTGTCAAGGCTGTAAGAAAGATTTACCTGAAAGAGCTTTTGCTTCTTATGCAATAGCTATATTTAATAGAGAAAAAGGTGTAGCTGGTTTTAGTGCTGGAGGTAAAGCTAAGTGCTGCAGAGCCTGTAGACAAGAGTATGATAAAGGTATACGTGTAGCAAGAAAAGAAGCACCACCAAAACCTACCGTGCCTACACCTTGCGATTGCTGTGGTATTGTAATACAACCTGAAAACATACAACTAGATCATGACCATATAACATATGCTTTTAGAGGTTGGTTATGTAAGTCTTGCAATAGTGGTATAGGTAAGATGGGTGACAACATAGAAGGACTACAAAAAGGAATAGACTATCTAGAAAGGCATGAAAGGAAATAAATGAGTCTAGAGAAAGAAGCACAAGCATTCATCTCTGGGAGACATAAGCAGTTTAGGGCAGGGTTACATGAAGGTGTCAGGAATCTACAGCAATACATAGTGGATAACTTACACAGCACAGAAGAGAAACACGAAGCACTAAAGAACTTAATAGAGGTGCAGATGTGGGCAGAACGAAGTGCATCAATGCATGGTATAAAAAAGTAAAGGGGCCGCTTGGCCCCTCTCTTTTAAT
>Ga0222716_10003069_pt1 | contig 13390 bp, 6 predicted proteins | sample C33_13DmetaG_FD_165044 | JGI IMG/M metagenome (GOLD analysis project Ga0222716, IMG submission 165044) | Estuarine water microbial communities from San Francisco Bay, California, United States - C33_13D | ecosystem: Environmental > Aquatic > Marine > Unclassified | place: USA: California... | reverse complement strand
ATTGTTAGAGGAACAGTTGTATATGCTGATAGTCAAACACCAGATGCAGGTGGAAATCTAGTAACAGCAATTAGAGTTAGAGCCAAAGGTCTTCATAACTCTTTTGTACCGGACATACCAGATTTGATTAAGAACGATAAGGTATCAAACAGGATTATAAACACTTGTATGGAGTGCCATCCTGTTATTTATCCAAAAGTCTCACAAGTAGGAGATAAAACTGAAGAAGGGCAATATTTTGGTGCCTCACAAGGAGATGTAGTTGAACTAGAATTAAATGAAAACGGACAACTATTGTATGGCAGAACAATCGGTTTTGATATGAGTTATGCTGGAATTGTTTATGATTTTACTCCGGCAAACAAAAACAAACTAGCGACTTGGTCCGAATCAGCCGCAGCTGCTATGAGTAATGGAGTTAAAAAACAAGTTGGTGATTATAATATAAACCCTGATGGAACAACAACAGTGGCTTGGGAAGCAAAATCAGAGTCAGTGCAGAAAAATATTTCTCCATCTCAAAAGTCGTTTTTAGATAAGTTGGTCGAGGAATTAGGAAATACAGGGTGGCAGCTGAAAGTTATCGTAACCTCGCTAAAAAGGACACCAGAAGAACAAGCCCATGTAATGGTGAAAAACAGAAGAGATGATAACAACTGGTGGCCTTATGGAAAATCTTGGTCCTACATCAAAACAATCATAGATGATACAACAAAAACACCAGCAGAAGCAAAAGTGTCTGTCAAGGATGAAATTGACAAAAAAATAAAAGAAGGAAAGCTAGTTTCTTCACACTTGGACGCAATGGCTATGGATATTAGAACGAACAATATAGGTATGCCAAACGTAGATAAGAAAATGAAACAATTATTAGATGCTGTTACTAAAACCGGTATGGCTTCTTTTAGAAAAATAGAATATTATGAAGGCAAAAACTATGCTTCACAAAAAAAATTAAGAGATAAAGGGGGTGACAATCGCCCGAACGAACACCTACACATCTCTGTCAAAAGAATAGAAGGAGCTAGCCAATAATGTCAGGACCAAAAGATTATCTAACCAAAACACCATCAGAAATTCTAGAATTAACCAAACTAGGATATCTAAACGGTCAGTTTCATACTGTTTCAGAGGAGAGTTTTGAAAAATACCCAAAATATGAATATGGAGATATTGAAGGTAAAAACAATTTAGCTAAAGGTTGTAGAAATGGAAATAGTTATATTATTTTAGGTAGAGATAGGAACCACGATCTTACAAGTGGGTTTGGAGGAACCAAGAACCTACCAGCTTCGTATGCAATAGATTTGGTAGCTGGCTTAGCATCTTCCCACAGAAGCAAGGGAACTGCTTTAGGTCAAGAAACAATAACTGGAAAAAACTTCTATACAGATGCTGCGAGAGTATATATATCACAAAGAGCTGATTTAGATACGTATTTCGGAATCACAGAAGGAATGAAATATAAAACAGATAGTAAAAATGGATGTTCTGGGATAGGAATAAAAGCAGACTCAGTGTTAATAAACGGAAGGCGTAATATAAAGATTAGAGCTGGCGGAGCCCATGGGGACAGTTTACCAAGGGGTGGAGAAGTTATGGCTCACGGTGAAAACATACCTTCCGCTGGTAATGCTCCAAGAATTGAATTCCTAATAGCAAACATGAACCCAGAACCAGCAGTTTTGGGAAACAAGTTAGTAAAGAAACTAAGCAATATGACAGATCAATTAGAAGAGTTGAAAAGTGAAGTTATAGCGTTAAATACAGAAATGGCTTTATTGAGGATGCAACTAGCCTTGCATATACACGGAGACCCAATCAGTGTCTTAACTCTTCCATCGCCAGACTTAGCTGTCGCAGCTGCAATAAAGGCGCCAAAGCTAGTAAATGAAATTGTTGTTGGTATATACAACAAATTTAAAGGTAAGATAGAACAAATAGCATCAGAAGACGTTCCGAATAACGAAGATTGGATTTTGAGCAAAAATGTCTACATATCTTAGAAGGAAACAATAATGTCAGAATTTAAAGAACTACAAGAATTAGTCTGTGATTTACCAGAGCCGCTAGAGCCACCTCAAAAGGTTTGCCCAACTTGTGAACCAGACCCAAACTATATTGAGCCAACTTGGTGGGAAACAACAGAGCCTTACTTAAATAAACAACTTTGCGAATACAGAGTTTGTATCACGCCTAAGAAAAAGCCTTTACATACTGTCTTAGTTAGCACAAATTCTATTAAAGCTTATTCTTATAAGTTTGTGAAACAAGGTCTTGAAAAAATACTCAGAAAAACTGATAAATTACAGACAAACCAAATATTATGCGCTTATCCTCCTGATAGCATGAACGACAGAGGATGTTTGACATATGTACCACCAGAGGTGTATTTAAAATTATCCGACATAGAATTGTTTGCTTTGAACAACACTTATAAAATACCAGATCAAAAAGAACTCCAAGATAGACTAAACCCTCTATCTTTAGAATATGGAGCAAAAGTTGAAGATTTTTATTTAGGTGACACACTTGAGACTTTCAAAATATTGATCTCGATACCAGCAGAAATGATAGATCGGTTGCCCGGAGATGTAATAACAGATCAAGATGCAGAGGAAATAGACGAAGAGGCAATGACCACCGAGTCTGTTGAGTTTAAAGGAAAAGAACTAAGAATAAGAACCAGAGAACTATCAGCAACCTTCAGGCTATATGCAAAATATCAACAAGTTGCTTTCATTGTTAATAAGATTATGCTTCTTCAAGAAAACACCGCCGGAGAAGAAGTTAAGTTTAGAATTGGTAAGTTTGTAAAAAAAGACTATTTTAAAGATTTTAGATCTGGTGTTGAGGATCTGTTGGAAAAAAATGGATTTAAATTTAGAAATTTTGATAGTTTCAAAACAGCTCATAAAATAAAGTTCGTATACGATAAGACAAATTCAGAAAGACCTTATGAAATCAAAGCCGCTTTCGCTGCTAAAAAAGGTTGTCCTTATGAGAAGCTTAAAATACCAGCAAGTCTAAAAAATAATGCTGCTTTTAAAAACCAAACATTTATGCATTATATCTCAAAGATAGAAGAGTTAACCGATCAATTGAGAGAAGGAGCAGAAACACCTTGGATGGATTTCCTAATTGACAATACATATCCTGCTTTATCTGTAGATTTTGGAGATATTGACAATGGCGAAGACTCTGCTGATACTTGTATAGACCCACAAGTCCTTAGTAACCTTAAAGATGATCTTTTGGGAGATTTGCTATCCTTCTCGGAAGCTTTACAATTTGCATTATCATCAAGTGGTTGTCGCCCTTTAGAAGAATCAACCCCTGTCCATAGGCTAAAAATAGAATTTAAAACTCGTCAAGCAAGAAAGTTAAATAGAGCAAGAAGAAAAGCCGAGAGAAAAGAAGATAGAGAAGCTAAGAGAGCAGCCAAGGCAGAGAAAGATAGATTAAAAGAAGAAAACTCCGATGCATTAGAAAAAATAGATAAAGAAATAAAAATCTTAAAGAAACAATCAAGTGAGGCCGAGGACCTCACAGTTAAAATTGGGTATGAAAATGAAATATTAGAAAAAGAACTAGAAAAACTAAAGATTGAAGCTGTTTGGACAAACGCCGACAGTATAAAGAAAAAAGTAGCTAAACAAAATATAAAGATTCTAGAAAATAATAAAAAAATTAAAAAAGCAGAAATAGAACCTGTAGAGAAAAATCTTAAAGAATCTGAAAAAGAATTAAAAAACCTAAACAAAGCTGATGATGATGGCGATGTAGATGTGTTAGCTATTATTAACAAAGAAGGGGAGATTGATACTATAAAAGAAACCCTTGCTACTTTAAAAGTAGAACTAAAAGAGATAGATGATGAACTAAAAAAAGCACGTTATGATAAAAGAGACATGAACGCCGCAGGACAAACTTTTAATATGACCTCGGATAAAGTAAAAGCTGGGATTGAAGATGCTTTACTTGACTTTAAACCGTTTGGTTTGATAGATGAAATAGCTGAAGCGGTTAAAAATAGAGAAGAAAGAGGAGACAACAAGCTAAGAAACATATTGCAAATATTAAATCCATGTAAGTGGAAATCAGTTTCATTTGATGTTGTATCTTGTTTGTTGGGTGGATTATCTCTACAAGAAGCAATTCCAATAATTGTTGAAAAAACTCTAATGAAATCCAGCCCTTTTGTTTTGGAAGAGTTATTTACTGGGTTATCAATAGAAAAGCAGCAAGAAGTAGCTGATAAAGTGCGAAACAAACTTCGTGAACTCGGAGTTACTGCTGTAGACGATATAGTAACACCTTGGGAACAAGCAAAACAAGAAGTAAAAAAAGAAGTAAAAACCACATCAGCTGGGAACAGACAAGACACAATAAACAGTATGAGGCCTGCACCTCCTCCTGAACCAGATAATTCAGAAGCTATGACAGAGTTGAAGAAACAAAGAAAAACTCTTAAAGATAGTCTGAAGTCTAAGAAAGAAGAATTAAAAGAAAACCAGAAAAATCTTAGAGAAGAGATACAAAAAACAAACCCAAGTGACACTAGGTTAGAAGATCTTGAAGAACAGGTAAGACAAACAGAAAATAATATTTCTGATCTCGAAGAGCAACTTGAAGCGAAAAAACAAGAAATAGATGAAAAAAGACAAGATGAAGACAATCAAACAGATGTTCTTGGAGATATAGCAACAATTGTGTTTCAAGCTTATGTAGAGGCTATGATAGAATCATTACCAGTGGATGATCTTACATCATTTATTGATAGAATTCCTGGTGCAAAAGTGTTTAAGAAGATTTTCTTAACAGTTACTTGCCCTACAGCCGATAATTTTAAGACAAATTTATTGGAAAAATTACCTGATCTTCTAAAGATTGAGTTTTGTAAAGATGGCGGAAACGGATGGGCAATACCAAAGATTCCAAAATTACCTGATATAATAATACCAAACATACAGTACTTATTGAAAAAATTGATAGCAGTTTTAAAAGAAACCTTAATAAACTTTATAGCAGAATTGCTAATAGCGTTAATCTTAAAAGTTTTGGACTTGTTAGCATCTTCACTATGTAACTCAATTGGAGCTCTTGGAAACTTCTTAGCAGATGCAACAAAAGGGGAAGCTTCTCTAGATAGTCTTTTAGAAGCAGTTGGAGACGCTTTTTGTAATGGCACCGGTGATCCAAACACAATGAACAATTTGTTAGGTAAAGCAGGAATACCTGAGTCTAGACGAGCAGACATAGCTAATTCTATTTCTCAAACCGTCAGTAAGAACGATATTAAAAAAGCTTTTCTAAATGGAACATCCCAAGATCCAAGAGCAATGAAATCTATGTATGCCGCTATTGTAGGAAATGGTGGATTTGAAGGAATAATTGAATCACCAGATGATGTTGGGGATATATTTACCACGATGGGAAGTTTTCTAGGACCAGAACAAAAATTAGCTCTCACTAATTCTTTAGATGAAGAAGGGGAATATCCTGTCGATCAGAGCATTTGTCTGACAAACTCTCAAAAAGAAGCTTGGGATCAAGCAAGAGAAGATTATTGGGCCAACCGAGGCTTAGGAATAATGGCAGCCAAAGATTACGTCAATAAACTAAATAATGATTCTAAGAACGATTTGGGAAATATGATGGATCTTTTTAACCAAGGAACAGAAGGGATTTTAGCTGATGCTCTAGGTAAGGCATTACAACCACCGGATAACTCATGTGCTGATAAACAACAAGGTGTGTTAGCTGGACCAACATCAATAATACCAATAATGCCTCAAGAGGTGAAAGACATATTAAGTGAGCTGTCTGAGGGTATGTTCAAGACTCTTTTCTTTTCGTTTACAAGAGACATGATTGGTTCTAGAAATTCTTATTTTGATAATGTTTTAGCTGATATGCGCGGTATTCGCTTATCATCTGGGTTTTTTAATCATGAAAGAAGAGTAGATTATAACCTATTATTCGCAAATGCAGCCAACACTGAAGACCAACACAGCGAAAAGTATGAAAATGCCAGATGGTTGACACAAAAAGTTATGGAACTAGCTAGCGACGGCAGTGGTCCACCTGAACCAACCAATCTTTTTCCACCAACGGTTGGTATCTATATGAAAGATCAGTTAGTTGAAAATGTTGAGACTTTAGAGTTTGTCAGTTCTGACGACAGCCCAACACTCCAGCTTACTTATAAAAACCAAAACTATAATTCTGATGGAGAAACTGAAGGCCCAGACTTTAAGTTTAATCTAAATTATTTTAACTTTTTAAAACCTGATAGTTATGCAAAAAATGATACATACCGAGTTGCTAAGATAGATAGGAATTTAACAGATTCAGAATCATCTAAATACACCCGTTCTAGGGATTATAACTTAAAAGTTAGTCACGGTGTCAATAATGTGGGAAAGGTGCAAAACTTTCAAATACCTGAAACCTTATCAAGACCTTATATAAATCAGATATTTGTTGAACAAATTAAATCTTCTTTCGAGAAAACTAGTGCAACAATAGATGAAAACAAGGTTAGCAAACAATACGATGTAATAAATCAATCTATCCTCTCGCACCTAATACCAGAATTGACCTCAATAGAAGGAGCATTTAAGTTTGGATTCGAAGCAGACGAAATTGGCTATGAAGATTTGCTTTATGTAGATCCTGATGCTACATCCAACAAAGATACTTGGGAATATACGCACGAAGAGGATGAGGGAATTTTAGGTAAATCTGCTACTGGAAACCCAAGAGTTAAGTTCTTAGACCCAGCAATTCACGGAGGACGATACACGAGACCTAAATTCTATATAGATCCTGCTGAGCATTCCGGAATGTTTAGGAAATTGCAAATGTTGGTACCCGAGTTTGATGGTTGTGACCCAACAAGGTCTGATTTTTTAAATTTGAAAGAAATATCAGACAAAGTTTCAAATTTACAAAATTCAATCCCTATGGATGAAAGAATGAGCTTGGAACCAGATTGTAGGATTGAACCTCCTTTTGATAAGTTACATACCCCAAACGGGTTGGCATACCTAGAAGGGGTCATAAAAGCCACAGTTAGAACATATGTCGTTGAATTTCTGTTAAGAACTATTCCGTTTATATCCACAATAAAATTTAATCCTTTTAATTATGATGATGCTGTTTTGGAGATGATAGTTGATAAGATGCAAGAAGGACACAGATCTTTAAACAAAAACTTTTCCAATATACGAAATTACAAATATTGGATTCTTTTTGTCGAAGAAACAGTGACAGCTACTTTTCGTCAAGTTAAGGATGGAGAAATACAACCAACAGCAGAATTAAAAGAAGTACTGCAAGAGTTAAATGATGTAGGAGAAGGATATTATAACCCAACAAGAATGGATAGAAGATATTTGATCAAGGTTGATGATTTGGTTATTAATGATGATGGAGTGGTAACTGATGTTGTTTTCAAACAAGGGACTAGCGCAAATAGCAATAAGAGAAAAAGACTAGCTAGTATTATCAACGCCTTATGTTTTTATGCATACGGAGTTCGTTGGAAAAAAAGACTATCAGAAATGATGTATACGAACGGAAAAAAGAAGCCACCAAAAAAATTAAAATTTGTTACCTTAAGAAGAATGAAAACTGCTACAAGGATGTTTGAGGTTCACAAGAATATAGAAACAGCCAAGAAGGTAGTGAAATATCATGTACAAAACGAACTGACGTTTTATTCTGACTTGCTGGATGAGTCAATGAAGCCACAATCTCCTATATATGACATAAACAAGTATCTTCTTGGTGCCTCAAAATTTTTAAAATTTAGTGATATTGAGGCCGGACTATCAGAAGTAGAATCTCCTGTTGGTGATTCAACATCAATAGGTTATGGATCAATACCAAGCTGCCCAACGGAACTAGGAGCAGGTTTCTCACACTTTGATGGAAAAAGTTACACAGCAGATGAATACACTAAGATCAAAAATGAGGGAGTTTTTCATTTAGAAAAGTTTGTTTATGTTACTCCAAAACAAAACTTATTTGCTACTCAAGCTACATCTTTACAGCAGTCTCCTGGTATAGGAGTTACAATTGGTACACCAACGAGAGAAAGAACGGAAGAAGAAAGTGTGATCTCTACCTTGATCTCGAACATACTACCTCAAGGTGGTGTGATGTCAATCGGACAATTTAAAGGTTTAATGAATCAATTAAGTAACGAAGATAAGGATCTACATATCTCAGAGGCTCTAGGAAACGCAGTTATAGATACAGATGACAGTGGCAATCCATCTGAAATATTAGGCACCATAGGGTTAAGGTTTGGCGTAAGGTTGTGTTACACTCCTCCGCAAAATACAAGCATGATTGATTTTTATGAAGGAGTAACAACAGAAGAGGCAAACAAGTTCAAGTCTTATAAATTTAAAAAAGCAATAGTTCAGGTTGACGGCACAGACACAAACTATCTTGCCTCAAGGTACACATTTCCTGTCATAACATATATGCAAGATGTCGTAGATAAAAAACTTAATGAAATAGATCTAAGCGATGACAATCTAGGAGAAGACTTGAAATGCTATGTCGATAGACTTTGTCTGACAGAAGATTATCGTCTCTTATTTCACCATACTTTGATTACTAGAAAACTAACAAGTTTGTTACTTATGTATTCATATGATGGCTTTATAGAGTCTATAGGGTTGTCAATAGATGAGAGAGAGGAAGATAAATTAGGATCTAAGGGAAGATGGAAATCCAAAATACTTGGAAACACGAAAAAACAACTAAGAAACCTCTTCGCAGGGTTCTATAGGGAAATGGAAGACCCATCCGAAAAAGAAGAACAAGAATCTAGGGGGTTGGGGTTAAATTTTCTAAAATCTTTTTCACCTGCTGGGCTAATTAATATGAACGCGTCGATTAAGTGGTGGCAATTGAGAAGGATGGTTGATAGACCATATGATAAAGACGGAAACGACTGCGATGATGGGATATTTTAATTATGGGTAAAACATATAGTACGGTACATTTTCCTCTTTCAACTGTAGACCCTGCTGCGATTGATGAAGGGTTAATACCAAATGTGGAATCTACAGGACAGGGCACCTCCAAAACATATATAGGAATTGACGCTATTAAATTTAATTTGAGAAATATTTTATTTACAATACCTGATGAAAGCTGCGGAGATCCTGATTTTGGTGTTGGGTTATCGCAATATCTTTTTGAGTTAGAAACGATAGATTGGTCTTCTTTAAAAGGGAAGATGGATCAACAAATAACAAAATACATTCTAAACGAAGGATATATAAAAAGGTTTAAAACAGAATTTAAGATGATGGCATCAGGGAATGCATTATTGGTGAGAATATCTTTCGTCCCTTCAAGTAAGAATGAAATAGAAACACTTGAAGTCACAGTAGAGAGTTGAAAATGGCTGTGAAAACTAATTATCATAATACAAGAGGAATTATTAAATGGCCAGAGGAAAAAAGATACCAATCAAATACACAAGTAGAGACTTTGATTCTATAAAAAATGATTTGATAGAGTTTGCAAAAAGATACTACCCAGATACCTACAAAGATTTCTCACAAGCCTCTTTTGGGTCAATGTTATTTGACATGGTGGCTGTTGTAGGGGATTCACTGTCGTTCTATTTAGATTATCAAGTAAATGAATCGTTTCTAGATACAGCTGTGGAGTTTGGAAATATAAGAAAACATGCAAGAGCTATGGGTTTTTCATATTCAGGAGTTCCTGTGTCTTATGGATCAGCTTCTTTTTTCATTCTCATTCCTTCAAACACAGATGGAACAGCTCCTGATTTAGATTATATGCCTGTGTTAAAAAGAAATTCCATTTTTAAATCTGATAATGGAGTTAGTTTTTTGCTACTAGAGGATGTGGATTTTTCCAATTCAAAAAATGATATTGTGGAAGCTAAGTATGACGAAACAACAGGTGGAGTAACCTATTTTGCTGTTAGAGCATTTGGACAAGTCTCTTCCGGTATGTTTCAAACAGCAACAATTGATCTAACTAACGCTTCTTTTAAAAAATTTAGAAAAATAAGAGTTGGGCCAAATACAGTAACTGAAATAGTTGATGTTGTGGATTCAAATGGAAACAAGTATTACGAAGTTGATTATTTAAGTCAAGAAGTAATATACCTAGAAACAACAAACCCAACAGCAAAAACAGATGGTGTTCGATCTATAATGAAGCCATTCGTCACAGCTAGAAGATTTGTCTTAGAACAAGATAACACTGGCACATATATACAATTTGGATATGGTTCAGAAGAAGATGACGATGCTGGACTTGCAGATCCTTCTGAAGTTGCAATTAAGCTACATGCCAGAAGCCACACCACAGTCACATCTGTTGATCCTTACAAACTATTAGGAACTGACAAGTTTGGAATTTCACCAAGTGGTGTAACATTGAAGATAACATACAGAATTAACGATTCTAGAAATGTTAACATTGGCTCAAACAAACTGACTACGATTGAATCTTCAACTTTAAAGTACAAAAACAGAGAAACTCTTAACCAAAGTGTTATTGATTATATGAATTCTACTTTAGAAGTAAACAATGAAGATCCTATTGTGGGTCAGTCAATAGACTTTACTGCTGAGGAATTAAAACTAAGAGCTAAAAACTACTACGCAACTCAAAATAGAGCTGTGACCAAGCAAGACTACGAGGCTATGGCATATAACATGCCTACAAAGTTTGGTCAAATTAAGAGAGTTAATGTCATAAATGATCCAAATGCAACAAATAGAAGACTAGCTATGTATGTTGTAGCCGAGAATGATGATGGTCATTTAGTTGTGTGCAATTCTAGAGTCAAAAGTAATTTAAAAACTTGGCTTTTACAATTTAGCTCCATCAACGACCAAATAGAGATCTTTGACACTAAGATAATAAACTTTGGCGTAGAATTTGAAGTAAGTGCAGATAAGAGATTTACCAAAGACGAGGTCTTAAATAGATGTTATTCAAACATCAGAGATAACTATAACAATAAGTTTTACATCGGAGAACCAATATATATAAATGAAATATACACTATCCTATCTAAAACAAAAGGTGTCTTGGATATCAAGAAGGTTGAGATAAATAACAAATATGGAGGAAACTATTCTGCAACACCATTTGACTTTGACAAAGCGATATCAAAAGATAATTCGTTTTATAAAGTACCAAAAAATGTTGTTTTAGAAATGAAATTTCCGGAACAAGATATTCAAGGAATAATTAAATGACAATAAAAAGATTTTTTGCAACAGCCGACAATACAATAACCAACGCTTTTGACGAGACCTTGGTTACTAGAGGTACTGGTTCTAATATGGGAGCTGCTGATACACTAGAAGCGTTTTCTATATACGCCCAAGCAACAACTTCATCTCTCGAGGCCTCAAGAATTCTAGTTCAATTCGATACAGCAGACATTTTAGCTAAAAGAAACGCAAGCCTTTTACCATCAGCTGGAGGTGTTAATTTTTATTTAAAACTTTTCAATGCCGAGCATACTAAAACCTTGCCAAAAGATTTCTACATGCATGTTATGGCAGTGTCCCAGTCATGGCAAGAGGGAACTGGATTAGATATGGAAAATTATACTGATCTGACAAAGACAAATATCGGATCCAACTGGGCAAAAGCAACTAACACACAAGCTTGGACAACAGCCGGTGGTGATTATTTTTTTGATGTTAGTTCTTCGTTTACACAAAGATTCGAGAAAGGAACGGAAAACTTAGATATTAATGTTACTTCCTTGGTAGAACAATGGCTTGACGGTAGGAAAATAAATTATGGTTTTGGTGTAAGGATGTCTGGTTCTTATGAATCGGGAGACAAGTCTTATTACACAAAGAAGTTTTTTGCTCGCGGGTCTGAATTCTTTTTTAAAAGACCTGTTCTAGAAGCAAGATGGAATGAGGCTTTAAAGGACGATAGAGGCTATTTCTACGCTTCTTCTTCGTTAGCTGAGGCAAATGACAACATGAACTCTCTATACCTCTACAATCGCATTAGAGGGCGTTTAAAGAATATACCAAAAACACCAGCATCTCAAAAGATACATGTTTCTCTTTATGACTCTGTCGGAGGTTCACAAATAGGTTCCACATTCACAGGTTCTAATATATCAACAGGAATTTATAGATGTGATGTTTTTGCTGACACAACAGCTTCGGTTATCTATGATGTGTGGCATGGAGGTGCAAACCAATACCACACAGGAACAATAAATGTCAAGTCCTTTAAATCTGGAGAACAAGTTTATACAGATCGTTATGTGACCAAAGTGGTTAATTTACAAAACTATTATAACAAATATCAAACGGCAAGATTTAACCTATATGTAAGACCAAAAAATTGGTCTCCAAATATTTATACAGTTGCTAGATCAAAGCCTGACAATACTATTATTCCTTCTGGTGCATTTGAGATATATAGAGTAACTGATAATTATAAAGTTGTGCCATTCGGAACAGGATCAGATTACCACACTTCTTTATCATACGATGTTTCCGGGAATTACTTTGAACTAGATTTAAACATGCTTGAAGATGGATACGACTATGGTATAAGATTGGCCTATTACGATGATTATCTCTCTTCGTGGCAAAGACAAGAAAATGAATTTAGATTTAAAGTGAGAAAAGATGAGTATTAAAAAATTATTTAATAGCAAGCCTAGTATAATGACATCCCCGAATTCTTCCTCCGCAAAAGTGGAGTCTCCGGATTATGTCGAATCGGTCATTAAAGATAGGGAAACTTATATCCCTCCTATAGATTTTTCTAAACCAGAACAATTCATTAGATTTGGATTGGCAAAGGAATATTATGGAGAAAGTATAAAAAGAATTTATAATTCTTATCCATATGACGGATCAGAAAAGGAAAAGAAAGAATTCTTATTAAACTCTTCGTATTTAGATCGTTGGATGTTGGAAAACAAGTATCCTAGATATTCTGGTTATGCAAAATTTGCTTATGATTCTCATATCGTTGTTAGTAGAGGTTATAAAGGAGCAACAGATCCAAACTATACGAAGCTTAACAATCTTTTTGGATCCAAACATACAAGTTATGAATCAACCAAAAGAAGAAAACAGACTTTCACTTTCGATTTATCCGATGGTATGACTGTTGAATGGTGGATGAACAGGAGTGCTTGGAATAACGCAACAGAAACTTTTTTAGAATTATCTTCAAGTAACTTAAAACTAGACTTAATCTTATCGAATACAAATAATCCAATTCAACTTTCAGCTTCTAGCACGAATGTTATATCAACAGTTAATTTAGGAGCCGCTACGCTACTATCTTCATCTGTTGGAGATGGGTCATGGCATCATTATGCACT
>Ga0222716_10003068_pt1 | contig 13392 bp, 6 predicted proteins | sample C33_13DmetaG_FD_165044 | JGI IMG/M metagenome (GOLD analysis project Ga0222716, IMG submission 165044) | Estuarine water microbial communities from San Francisco Bay, California, United States - C33_13D | ecosystem: Environmental > Aquatic > Marine > Unclassified | place: USA: California... | reverse complement strand
TGGTGGCGTCAAACCAAGCGTAGACGGCACACTGTTCGAGGCCGTTCTGCTCGTGCCGAGACTGCGCAAACAGCCAAGTATTCGTGAGTTTATCGGTCGCGCCCCCCACGTTGACATAGACGTCGGAGTTCCCATGAGTCGAGCTGGCTGGGGTACTTCCAAGCAGCCCCGACCCGTCATGCACTCCAGACGTCACGCGCACACCGGAGTTTAGGGACCACTCGATGACTTCGTACCTACAGTTGGTTCGGGTCGTACTCGAACCCCCGCGCTCAAACTGCAACTCAGTGGGTGACGAGAAGTGACCTGTAACGAACCCCAAATTCGTATCTGTGGTGCCGAAGTTGCCGCGACTGTTGTAGATCAACATGGCGCGGCCGGGATCTGTGTCGGGAACGGTAACGGTCGTGACTGTGTTGCCCGTAGATACAGGTTGGGCACCCCGAGCGACCACGATGAACTCGCCCTGATCGCAAGTCACCACCTGCCACTGTACGGACGCATCGGATACACCACCATCCCGCTGGATGGTGATGGTCGTCGAGTCGGCAAGATACGCAGTAACCCCCCATGACTGAAAACTCGAGGTGCTGGTGGCAGAATCGGTAGTCGCATCGACGATGACGTATGACCGGGTCAGGTCGACAGCCGTGATCGTGATGTCTTCCGAGTCGGCTGTCATTACCTCCGTGCCGGACTGGACGGTTATAGCCATCCTAGGCGTACCCCTGGCCGGCGTTTGCGTAGTACGACGTCCCATCCCACATGATGGTAATGAGGTCGACGGCCGAGGCCCCCGTGCTCAGCACCGGAGCTACGCCGCGAGGCCATAGCATCGTGGGTAGGGTCGTAGCCCTGCCGCCCGTAGCGTCTTGTGCAATGCGGAGCGTAAGCATCGCCGCGTCCTGCGTAGGGGGCGCGCTAAAGGTGATGGCGTAATCGCCAGAGACGGTGATCTTCTGGTGGTTTCCAGCCGTCCAGTCGATTGCCGTAGTTGTGGCCTGCGTTCCCTTGTCGACTACGCCGGTAAACCCAATCGTAGTGGCCTCGAAGGTGGACGTAGCAAGCGCGGCAAGAATCTCTGCGTCCGACTGGTCTGCCGTCGCAGCAGTTTCAATCCCGTCGAGCTTCGTCCAGTTAGCAGCAGTCATCACCCCGGCCAGGGATGCTGTGGCTGCTTCAATAGAGGCGTCAGTTCCGGAACCGTCCGTCTGAACCGTAGTGCTGGCTGAAGTCCGAAGAACGCTGAGGTTGGTATCCGCTTGCGCCGGCGTCGGCGTCCACTCACCAGTGCCGCTGGAGTAGATTAGAGACCACCCGTTGGACGGGCTCGTCGTCGCGACGTCCGAAAGGTTCTTTAGCTCGGACGACCGGAGCAAGGCGTTGTCGAGGTTGATTGGGGCGGTGACGCTAAGGTGGCCGACCTTGGTTGAGTCGCCGCTCGGGTAGCTGTTCTTCGCGGTGTTCGCGACGACTGCGGAGTTATTGCCGACCTCGACGTCAAAGTCACTGATGGTTGACGCCGTCTGCGTGCCCGTGTGGTTCGACCTAGAGAGAAGCGCGGCGTCGCTCGAGTTGGCGGTGGCTCCATCGGCTACGTTGACCATAGTCCGCACCTCGGCCGCAGTCAGGCCAGCAATAGCCGAACCACCTCCCGACAGCCGCCCCAGGATCTCGTTGGTGCCCAGGGAAACCATGCTTGGAGATCCGGTGCCGCTCTGTTGCGCCATCAGACCGTGCGCCGGAGTGTAGTCCGACTCCATGACCGCGCCAGCAGCGTTCACGTTTGTTGCGTCAGCCGTGAGCTTGAGGGTGTTGGCCGCGACCTCTGTGTCCATCTGGTCAAGATCAACCGCGCCTGTAACTGTGAGCAGGTTTGTCTTTAGCAGGGATCCCAGGAAAGAACTGTACTGGCTTGAAGACATCAGACCTGCCGCCGAAGCCGTCGCCGTAGGCAGCGTGATATCCGTGCCCGTGTCTATCTGTATGTCGATAGTCCCCGCGTTTACCGTCTGGCTCAGGTTGGCAACCGTTGTACCGCCCGACCCCGTGTAGTCTAGCGTAAGAGTACCCGCCCCATCGTCATAGGTCGAAGAGATCGAGGTGCCCCCGACGATCAATGCCGCAACCCGGTCGTCAACGAGTTCGTTTGAGTACCCAACCTTCGCAGAGTTGATTGCGATGGCTGAGTCTTGGACCCCGTCGTTAGTGCTTAGCGCATCGAGAACACCACCGTCCACAGAGATGTCCCGCCCATCGACGTCGCCCGTTACAAGAATGTCGCCGTTGACAGTGGCGCTCCCGACCTCGATATCGCCCGTCGTTAGGAGGTCTGATGCGGTCGAAGTCCAGTCGATATGTTCGTCAGGCAAGAAGTTGTCAAGCTGATCATGGTCGACAGACCCGACCCCTGGATAGGAGACCTTGCCGTTGTTCGTGGCAGTATCAGAAGCGATAGTGTCAAGGTCGACCGCGCCAGTGACGGTGAGGAAATCTACCTTCTCCTTATCTCCCGCTGGCATCACGCCAGCGAGCAGGTCAGTGGCCGATGGCAGCACAGCGTCTGTGCCCGTGTCTGACGCGACCGTAAGGCCCGAACCTGTGTGACTGGCTACGGACAGGTTCGTGATGCCTGAGGCCGCCGCAGCGTCTATAGTGAGCGTCCCGGCCCCATCGTCGTAAGTCAGGGTGACATTTGTACCAGCAGTGAGGAGCGTAGCGACCCGGTCGTCGACAAGCTCATCGGTGTATTCAACCTTCGCCGTGTTTAGAGCCACAGACGCCTTGAGGGCGTCGAGGTCTATGGTCGCCGTAGCCGTGAGGAAGTCTAGCTTTTCCTTGTCGTTAGACCCAAGAACGCCGGCGGTAACGTCCGTCGCCGCGGGGATTGTCACATCGGTGCCGGTGGTGCTAGTAATGTCAACCGTCGAGGTGCTGACCGTACCCACCCCGAGGTCGGTCCCCCCCGTCGTCGCTTCGAGGGCTGTGATGATAAGCTGGTTTATAGCGGTCTGCGCTTTGTCATCCCATGTGCCAGGGATCAGCGACGCATATGTGCCCATATGGATGATGCCGCTGCCCACGCCAATCGCAATCTGAGTGTTCGACACCTCAGTATTGAGAGCCGTGGTAAGCGCCGTCAGAGAGCTTATCGACGCCACGTTTGCCATGATGTTGCTGCAATGAGTCGCAGTCATCAGGCCAGCATCCACACAATCGGCAGCAGGCAAGATAACGCTGCTCCCCGTAGAGCTGAGCACCTCGATAGTCGTCGCCGTGATGACCCCGAGGCTGAGGTCTGTAACCGCAACGGCCTCCACAGCCAAGCCAAGCTCGTCAAGAACCTGAGACAACGGAGAGTTATCCGTAGTCACTGTGTTGGCGAGAACGCCAATATTTTCGAGGACTTCTAGCTCAACTTGCTTTGTCATGGTTTAGAGGGGTCTCCATGCGAAAATCTGAACGCGGCTCCCGCTCTTTATCTGCGAACCACTCGTGTTCGAATAAAGTTTGAACCCGTCACAACCACTGCCGGTGCTGCCGGTGGTCTGGACTGAGCCTATCCGCGAAGGCCCCCTGAAGTCAAAAACGGCTCCGGATCCGTGTCTGTCTTCAAGCTCAAACGCTGTTACGGGCATATTCAGTGTGTTGAAGTTCTGACCGGCAGTGACCATGTTGTAGGCATTCGATACGCCGCCAGTGTTTATATAAGGGCCATTGTAAGTATTGTTTCCCGTGATCCAAGTCTGCGTCGCTTGGTCCCTCATCCGCATATTCAGTTGACCCGTTGGGGTCAGACTAACAGCGAACCTGACGTCATAGCGATCATAGGAAGCGTCCTTCCAACCCACGATGTCCCATTCGTTTACATTTCCCACTAGCGTCTGTTCATAGATCAGGAATGGCCCTCGGACCATGTCTGTAGTGACAGCATTGTCGACGTACTCTTTTGTGGCCGCGTCTTGAGCTAGTACAGGGTCGAGAAGGTTCTGGATGTTCTGGTTCCCCATAAGAACAGGTCCAGCCGGAGCCGAGAACTGGTCCAAGGTCTCGGCAGCTAGGGTGCTCTGGAGGTTTGAAATGTCGCCGGCGGTAAGGACTCGCCTCTGCTGAGCGCCTGTAGAGTGCTCGATAGCGATAAACTGGTCGACCGAGCCGCCAGGCGCGACGGCGAAGTTTGCAGTCTTAAGCTCTGCATGACCTATGGAGCCGATTGTCGCGCCAGCCGCAAGCTTAGCAGCGGTGATCTCTCCATCGGGGATCTTGGCGTTAGTGATTGCCCCGTCAGCCAGTTGTGCTGTGCCGACTGCCCCCACGGCGATCTTTGCGCCTGTTACAGCAAGCGCGCCGATCTTAGGCTCAGTAACTGACCCAGCGGACAGCATCGCCGTAACGATGCTATCGTCGCTGATAGAGGTAGACGGGATTACCTGAACCGACTTTACGACATAAACCGTGTAGGCTAGAGATGCCGCTGGAACCGTCGCTAGGACAATGGTGCTCCCTGGACCACCGGTATTCACAGTAAAGTCAACGACGGGCTGCTGGATTGAGCCGCCGATGAAGACCATCACGTTGTTCGCGATAAGGTCGGGGACAGCGTCCACAGGGATTTGGTTTGAGATGCCATCGGTTGTCCCTCGGACCACCGTGGGGACGCCGCCGATGCCGAACTGCGCGATGCTATCGACGTATGCTTTAGTGGCAGCATCTTGGTCAGCCGTAGGGTCGACCACCGCGCGGATTTTGCTGCTTAGCGCATCGTAGCCACCCAGGGTGGCGTTATAGAAGATGGCCCCGCTCAGGTCCGTGTCAATCCCAGCCAGCGCGTCGACCGTAACCTGAAGCTCTTGCAGGGCGTGCCAGGGCTGCACGCCTACTCGCTCAAGGACAGTCGAGGACAAGTCCATGTTGTTAGTGTAGCTCGACAGATACAGATCGTCAGAGGTGCCGGACGTCCGTGACAACTCGACAGTCTGACCTGACGTCGGCGTGGACAGCAAAGTAACGGTACTGCCCGAGACGGTATAGTCGACCCCTATCGTCAAAAGCGCTGCGTCCAACTTCACCACTAAGAAAGCAGTTGAGAGAAAGGGGAACGTCACCGTGAAGTTGACGTCGGCTCCGTTCGCAACAAAGGAAACTGGTCCTGAATATGTAGCCATCTGTTATAGGTCCGGGAAGAATCTTGCGGTTATTGCTTCGGGCGACTGCCCGTATATTAGCGCGGACTGTGCGATTTTGCGATCTCTAAGATCTTGTCCGAGGGCGGGGCGCTCTCGGGCAATCTGCTTCCGAGCTTTGTCCCTGTATTTGGAGACGACAGCCATCAGGGCCTCATGCCTAGGGCTCCTCAACCCTGCGTCGGTCACACCCTCGCTCGGCATCCTCCTGTAACGGCTAGACCGAATCGTATCGACCAGCTTTCGCTCTAGGCTACTGCCATTGATCTTGACCTTGCCTATAAGCTCCGAATACCTGTCAAAAGCCGAGCGCCCAGCAGAAGCATAAGCGGGGTTCAAAAGGTCCAAGCCAGACAAGGATGTTGCTGGGGGGGCGATGGGGAAGTTTAGCGAAGCCAACTCCGTCGCCAACGTATCGTTTTCGGGTGTGGCAAACCTAGCGATCCCCACAGCAGCACCAAAGAACTCTTGTGTCCCAGAGCGTGGGGTCACGACATTGCCCAGAATGTTCCGGGCCTTATCTTTGCCAAACAGCTTGTACCGGTCAGCGAGAGATGCCTTTGCGGCCTCGACAAAACTCAAGTCACGCTCTGGAGCAACAGACGGGTCCGCGATTCTTGCGACGGACTGACCGAGGACGTTCGCGGAACCCATAGCCAGCAAGGAGGCACCCACGGTGCCCTCCGCCGCGCCGGTGATGGCGGCGAGGCGTCCACTCGAAGCGGCAGGGACCATGTAGACCGCCTCACTGCCCAGGATTCGGCCGATGCGCCCAGAGTCGCCGCTCATCACGGCGTCAAACATATCTGCCGACTGCTCCATGAGGAACCCTGACATCATCGTCTCGGCGGTTGCTACGATCATGTTTGTAACCGCTTGGTCGGTGCCATCTACGCCGTAGGGGTTGTCCCAGACGTCCGACAGGTCAGCAGCAAGCCTAAAAGGCATCCCCATCGCGCCCATGCGGTCGAAAGATATAGACGTCCCGCCGACCTTGATCGAATACTTCTGGTTGCCCGCGAGTCGCCACGCCTTGTTCTTCACAGGATCCCGAGGCCCCGCTCCTCGAAGCTCTATGAGGTTGGCTTGATGTGCGGCAATAAGACCTCCCGACATACTGATTCCAGTCACCGCACGCCCAACTTTTCGAGAGGCGTTGATGTCGCCAGCGTCCAGCAGGTCTGTCGCGTTCTTCAACAGGGGGAACCTGTCCGCGACCGATCCAGTCCCGCCAATCCCTGTGTAGAGACCGTCCCAGAACGACTTAGACAGCGGGGTGAAATCGAGACCATACAAGAACACATTGATCGGCGTGTTCACAAAGGGAAGTACCGCCGCGCGCACACCGTCCGACAGGACTTCGTCGGTCAAGTGCCTTATGGCGCGAACCGGGGCAGCGATGTGGGCGCCCATGTCTTTCTCAATAGAGCCGCCTTTAGCAGCGTCTCGCAGGTTCGTGAACGTGCGGTGCTGCGCCGTCTTCATGCCCCGGCTCGAGAGGTCTCTGAACGACTCTTCAAGGAACTTGTCGGCTTGTTTTTTGTGGGCGTTGATGATCCCCCCCCGCAAAGCTTCCCTTGCGGCCTCAGTCGTCCCTGTTTGCGCGGACGCCTGACGAACGATCTTGAGGACGTTCTCATTGGTAAGGGTGTCGCCGGCCCGAATCGCGGCGTTCATCGCATCCATTAGGGCGTTCTGGAAAGCTTCAGGGCGAGTGCTTACCACGCTGTTTTTGCCCGAAGCGTGGAGGATCGTGTTGAACAGGTTGTTTGTCACGCTCTGAGCTACCACTGAAGCTTTGGTCGCATCGTCTGCGGCCGAAGCCAGCCTAGAACCAAAGGCAAAGATGCCCTCCTTGTGAGGGCTCAGACCAAGAGCCGACTTGCCAAATCCGCCCAACTCCTCTGAGCCCACAGACCCAGGAGAGACTCGCGGCCCGACGCCGACAGACCCTTGAGCCTTGAACGAGGCGCTTGCAGCGCGAAACCACTGAGGCATGTTTACTAGGGCAAACCGCACTCTCTGGATACTCGCGATTTGTAGTCCCACAAGAGCCTCCCCATTCCTCATAGCCCTCTCTGCCGACTCCGTAGCATCGGCGATCTGAGCTGTCTTGGTCTTGCCCAGGATCGCCCCACCCACCTGTTCGGACATCACCTCTTCTACGTTCCTGAGGGCTGTTGTGGCAATGTTTGCAGACTGAAGCGAAAGGCTGGTCATAATGGACCCGACCTTCAACGCCCGGAATTTTTGCCCCCAGGTCCCGTCGTTGAGCTTCAGGATAGAGCTTAGGACCTCTCCCTTTTTCGCGTTTGGCAACACGAGCTTTATCTGTTCGGTGTATTTGTCAAGGGATTCGACGCGACGCTTTTGCCACTTGGGCACAGCCGCCCAAGCCTCGGCGATCTCCTCTTCAGTCATCCCCATAACTCGTCGCCCAGAGATCCTTCGGGCTGCTATGTGATCTGGCAGAAAAAACTCGCCCTTCATCGCCTTATACATCCCGTGTATGGCGTCGATCCGCTCAAGCGCAATGAGATTGTCCCTGGCAGACACCTTCCCCGCAGCGCCATCTCCAGACTTCGAGACGCTGTCCAAGAGATTCCCCATGTGTTGGCGGTAAGTTGTCTGGGCGTGGAGTATCCTCTCTGGCGTTGCGGCATCGCCTAGGAGGCTCTTGACCTGCTTCTCGGCAAAATCGTCTACGAGACCATTCAGTTCTCCGGGTAGCTCGATCTTGGCGGTTGCTCGCTGAGCCCCGCCCACCCCCGCCTTGGGGGGTCCAGCGAGAGCAGCAGTCTGGACGTACTTGGCTTGCTCCGAAGGAGTCAAAACCTCCATATAGGTGCGGTTGCCCGTAAGGCCAAACTCGCGCGTTTCCAGGGCCTTTGCCGCCTTGACATTTGCTTCGCGTGCAGCGGCCTTTTCAGCCGGGGTAGCGTTTGGCCCAGCGACGACCTTGTCGCCCTTGGCACCCAGCTTGATGGGCTTTCCTATAGAGCCGGATTTCAAGTCGGCCTGAAAGCGGTCTAGCTGATCTAAAGCCTGGTCAAGCTCTCGCGTGTCCTTGAGCTTCTCAAGCCGCTTTGTGATCCTCCGGTTTACGCCGTTCAGTGTCTTGCGAAGAGAGCGCAAAGACTCTTGCACGAACTTGCGCGGGTCATTGGGTGTGTCGACGAGTGCCTGCATCTCTTTGCCAAAACCTCGCTCGAGGTCCGCTCGTCTCTTCATTAGGTCCCGCCTACGCGCCTGATCCGCCTCAGGAAGAGGGCTATGCTTTTGAGAGGTCGCAGGCTTGTCGCCACTGATTTCGACATTAGTGCCCCGGTGATTGGGGAACTTCTCGCCGAGGTGCTCCATCTCTGGCGGGAGGGGCTTTTCCGTGTGCTTTACGCTGACCCCGCCGCCCTTCGCATTCAGAGCTTTTTCGGCCTCGTCGATCCTAGCAATCTCGTCACTGAGTTTGCGGATAGCCTCATTGGTAGACACGGCGTCGGTGTCCGCATATCTTGAGAACGAGCCTGTGGTGTCGAAGATTTCCGCCCCTGCGGCACGGCCGACAGCGACGATCTCTTCTGGGCTTGCGTGACTCCGCACCTCGATGCTGGGGCCAAACTCGTCCTTGGCGTCGTGAAGCAAGTCGCGCTGGGCTTCCGTGACTGTGGGGGCTCGATCCAGCCCAGGTTGTTCACCCCGCAGGTGAGCCTCTTCATCAGCGGCACTGTGCCCGTCCGCGTTGCGCGACTCAGCCTCCCCCAGCGCCTGACGTTCTTCACGGACTTTGACATCGTCTGCGTCACCCACATCCGCCTTTTTCCCCCTGGTGAGCCCCTTCTTCACCCCCCGGAAGGCCCCAGTCAGAGCCGCCGAGAAGCCAAGGCCGTTCAGGCCTGAGACGAGGCGCTTCTCGAGTTCGGATTTTCCGTCATGGATTGCGAAGTGCGCTCCAAGGTCGGTGTCGTCGAGGCCCAGCATCGACACGACATCGAGGCCGCGGTCTCCGGTGACGGTGATAAACTCTCCAAGGGCAAACTTTGCCTCCCCTTCAAGGAGTGACCCGACTCTTTTTGTGCGTTTGGCAATGCCGCCGGCCAAGCTTGTTGCTGCTTGGACGGGCATCCCCTTGAACAACCTAGCGGCAGGCATAGACCTCGCGATACGGGACGACTTCGCCACTTGCCCAGCCTTAGTCACGACCTTAGCTCCACCGGCAAGCGCAGCGCCACCAGTGAAAAATGCCGCCGCGAGTTCTGCGGCAAACGAGCCCACTGCTTCTGCGGTGCCCTCTGTCTTGCCGAGCCCCAAGTTCGTGTCGATGTCGACTTGGAACAGCGTCGCCAGTTCGATTGTGCCCTCGACAGCGCCTGCGAGCCCCTTCACGGCGCCCTTCACGAAGTTGATACCTGGGTCGAAGAAACTGCTTTCTTCCTGAGCGCGAAGTTCCTCTTCGGTCGGCTCGTCGAGTTCAAAAAATGCCATTACTTGTCGTCCTCTTCTGTGTCTGGCCCTGACCCCTCAGGCTCAGGAGCAAGCTTGGGGGCGACCCAGGGATTGGGAACCTCAAAGCCGCTGTTTCTGAAGTTATCTTTAGTCACGTTCTGCGGATCTTCGACCGACCCCAACCATCGCGTGGCATCTGCCGCTCCCGACTGGGCGTCAATAAGAAACATGATGCTCTCATTGAACCCCTCCCTATCCATCCCTGGGGAACCCTCCAAGATCTTGGCAATCACGGCCTCGTTCCGCTGCGACATTGTTTCCCCGCTGGCGGCACCTGCGAGGAGGTACAACTCGGGGATGTAGTGGTCTGACAACGCCTGGGTCTTCGTGCCCTCATGGAATCCCACGGACAAGGCTAGTGGGACGCCCCCGTCGATGAACTGAAAGCCGACACTGTCGGTAAGTATCGACTCGAAGGATACTGCGGTCCGAGCGTTGCGCATCAGGGTAGCGACCACGTTGCGAGCTTGCTCCCTGCTCTCAAGTGCACCCATAAACGCCGTCGTGTTGATCTGCTCGTACAACGCCGAGGGGTCCGTCCCATAAAAGAGATCAACACCGATCCACTCCTCAAAGTTTTCCTTTATCTTTGGAAACTTCTGCACGAACGGGCCAAGGTGCGCGTTGATAGAGACAAGCTGCGGACCTTCGTATAACAAGTTCCCGTTCTCGTCGACCTGGGTGTTCCTATCGGCGGTAGCTTTCCACTTCACGATGTCGTCGGCGGTCGTGTCCTCGATGATGTCAAAATCCTTGATAATGATATCGTCTAGGTTCTGAATCCGGAGTTTCGGAGGGAGCGTATCGTACCCCAACGTCTCGTCCTCGATAGCCTCCCAGTAAAGCCTCTGGGCGTTCTCTAGCCAGAAGCCTTCGGGTAGGTCGCCTTCTTCACCCCCCAGCGACTCACGGACAGATGCCCACTGTTTTTTAGCCTTGTCCGCCATTTCTTGGATAGCGACATTGTGACCAGCCTCCGGAACGAGATACTCAGCCAACCCCCGGCGCGACCCGTTGTATACGGTCTCAGCCGCGAGAGCCATCTCGCGGATCTCGTCTCGCCTGCCGAGCGTTGAGTGGGCAGCTAGAAGCTCCTTGTCGCTTTCCGACAGCAGCTTCCTCCCGTTCTCGCCCAAAATCTTCGTGAGGTCAAGGTCGATACCCTCTTCCTTGGCCCTCTCGGCGTCGCGGAACCGCGCTTCGGCGAGTGCCCGCTTGGCGGGGGTGTCGTGTGTAAGCTTGTCAAAATCGGCGCGGACGCCATTCGTTGCTTCGATGGCATCGTGCTGCTCCGGGGTCAGCGTCGTGTCCTGCCTGCGCAACATGGCGCTTGCCTGGCTACCCTCTGCTGCCAGACTATTGAACATACTGAGCTTTGCTGCCGCCTTATCACTGTCAGGTAGGCTCGAGTAATCTTCGCCATCAAAGATGGCCTTGAGTTGGGCGTTGAGTCCCTCGTCGCCCTCGATAGCCTGCTGGACCTCGGCGATAGTTGTGGCCGGCTCGCCATTTGGCAGTTTTAGCGTACCTTCACTCAAGACTCCCAGCACAAACTCCTTACCGCCTGCTGTCAGTTCTTGCCTCGCCGTGGCTCTAAACCCAACACGGACCTGCTCCGCATAGACGATCTGGGCTTGGACGCCTCGTTGCGCTCTCAGGTAATCCTCACCTTCCAGATACCCCCCTTCCCGCATCTCCTCAAGCTGTGCCACTGCGGCGTCAGGGTCTATTGACGCGAAGTATACAAGGGCGTCTGCGCGCGCTTTATTTACTTTTTCCGTCCCGCCGACCATTTTATCCGCACCAGCCAACTGCGCGCTAGTTGACACGAAAGGTTCGTCACTCCCGCTTATGAGGTATCTAGCCGTTTCGTCGTATGCTTCTTTGCCCAATCTGTCGAGCCTGATCTGCCCATGCAGGGTTGCAGCCCGACGTTTCCCGTCGCTTACCAGGGACTTCTTTAGATTCGCCATTGACGTCTGAAGCCCGGCAAGGATTAGCGGGTTCTCAGTCTTTGGCATACTTCCAAGGTAGCTCTCGAAGTCCTTATCGAGCATCCCCTCGGCCTCTCCGGGGTCGGCATACGGGTCGCCAAACTTTGCGAGTGTCTCTTTTCGCACCGAGTTCATTGCGCCGTTGCCCAATGCCTTACCCATCTGTGCATCGACGAGGGCTACTGCGGCGGCGGATTCCGCCCCTGTTGCTTCCCTACGCACCTCGTCGTCAAGGAACTCAAACAGGTCTTTCTCAGGGATCGCCTCCATCTTAGCTACAGCCAAGACCTTGTTCTCCTCCTGCGCTGCGGCGGCTCTGGCATTGAGTCCTTGAGCCAATCCCCCGAACCCTTCAGCCAAGCGCGCCAGTTCTTTAGCTGCGTTGTCGCCCAGAAGTCCAGAGGAAGAATCCTTCTGGATGTTGGCTTGCTTGAGCGCAGCAATAGGCGAAGCCACAACCTTGATTTCTGCTGCGGGTGCCCTGAGGTCTACTTGTTTTCTTGCCATCGTAAACCCTACCCAGGGCCCCCGTATTTCGCGTCGATTTCAAAGTAAGACCCCAGGATCCCAACCGCTGCGCCGAGCGCCGAGGGGCCACTAGCCCCCTCGACAGCCTTTACAGCGTTTTGTTGGTGGATTGGGATGTTGTCAATCATCCGTTGAATCTGGTCTTCTTCGGCGTAAAGGTTTTGGGCGTCAGCCGCAAGCTTGTCTGACATACGAGCTTTGAACTCGTCCGACAGATCACTGCCCGAAGCGCCGGCGGCACTGGCTGCTGCTGTGGCTGAAGCCACGCCCTTGCGAGTCATGCGCTTTAGCTCATCAAGCCGCACGGCCGCAGCTTTCCTTACCTGCAATGCACGCGAGGTTGTTGCGTCCAGATCCGCAGCAGCCTGGCTTGCGGCATTAGCCTCCTCGGCTTTCCTGACCGCAATCAGGTACTCATTGTGATCCTTGGCAGCACGGGCCTCGCTGGCAAACGAGAGAACCGCAGAGGCCGCTGAGAAGGCAAATAGGGGAAGAACCATTATTCAATCGTTAGGTATCGTAACTCGCGCCCCTCTTTGCGCTCTAGCAGTTCAAAGCCGGCCGCTTTAGCAAACGCATCCATGACGCGGTCGCCATTCTTTATGGATACTATAACATAGCTCCCATAACACACTGTGCGGAGCAGCGCGTGGGAATTATTTATAATCCACTTTATAGGGAGTCGCCCGTCCGGCTCAGCCCAAAAGATGCAGCCTTCCCGGAAGGGCGTCGAGCCATACGTCGCGCGCACCCCCCCTTGAAACAAGACCTGCCAGCGGGAGCTACTTAGCCTCTTTAGCCGGGGCGCTTGGCTCGATGTCTGCAAGTTCTGCCTTGACCGGCTTGGCTTTTGCTGGTTTTTTCCCTCCAGCGAGGACTCGGTCGAGCTTTTCGTGGATTGCCGCAAAGCCTTCGGTAAAGATTTCATTCGTAGCCTGTTGATCGTTTCGTCTGCGGCAAGACATGCACATGACGCCCGACATGAGGTTGGCCTTGACGTATTGGTTGCAGTAAGGGCAGTGGGTATGCCCTGGGGCTCCCGATTTCTTTTCGGCGATGGGGGTTAGAACGATTTTCATAGGATTCGGCGACCCTGTCGCCATCTAAGGGTAAGCCGCAGGCTGATAAGCCTGAACGGCAGGTGGGAGTCGGAAGAGAACATGATAGCATACCCCTCAGCATCGGCT
>Ga0222716_10003067_pt1 | contig 13393 bp, 21 predicted proteins | sample C33_13DmetaG_FD_165044 | JGI IMG/M metagenome (GOLD analysis project Ga0222716, IMG submission 165044) | Estuarine water microbial communities from San Francisco Bay, California, United States - C33_13D | ecosystem: Environmental > Aquatic > Marine > Unclassified | place: USA: California... | reverse complement strand
ATTGATCCAATAATTTTTTTTGCATTCGTGGAAAAATGATCACGATTGAGGTGACTCAAAATCATAGTCAACTGGTAACCTACTGAAAAATTTTCTACATACATACTAATTTTTTAGTCACACATTAGTATTGATCCAGTAATTTTTTTTGTGACACATTACAAACATGACCAACAACAATCATCATCACGATCTTCCTGTTCTATGAGTGGTTGCTCTACGACGTCTACTTGGACGCGTTTCATCCGAGACCTGATGGCCCCCGGAGTCCGTCGATGTTTTTCACTCATGTCTCGAACGGACATACCTTGGCGCATCTCTTCCCGTAACTGCTCGTCTTCTTCGTGGGTCCATGGTTCGTAGGATGCACTCGGACAATCGGACACAAAGTGACCCGTGTGTCCACATCGGAAACACCTGTCACTATTTCCTCGCAACATCTGTGTGAGTGTTGACCTTTCGTCGCTGGTGAGGGACACGCGTGAGAATGACCCTCCTCGAACATTTTCTACTCCATACTTTTCCATGTATTTGAGTGTCACCTTGTCTTCATCATACGGGTCGTCGGTCTCTATGGTCTCTACTGCGCGAAGTGGTGGGTAGGTCTGTGTCCACGCGGAGCCGTGTCCGGAAAAGTGTGCACCGAGACGGACTTCGAGGTCAGTGGTTCGACCCACGTAGTAGCGCCCATCACTGAGTTCGAGTACATATATGAACATGTTATGTGGGTGGGGGGAACCACCCCTCACTGGGGGTTTTGTGATATAAAAATTAAAGCCTTTATTTATACATGACGAACATCACTGAGCTGGCGAACACAATCTATGAGAATCTCGGACCCGGTTACAATGAATGTGTCTACCACAAAGCCATGGAAGTCCTCTTAAGGAAACAAGGTGTACAATACGAGAGTGAGCGTATTGTACCCATTGTGTTTGAGGGACACACGATAGGCAACGTGCGCAGCGACATCATCGTCGGTGGACACACGGTTTTGGAGTTCAAATCGGTTAGGGCGTTGACGGATGCGGCGGCTCTCCAGACTCGTAACTATCTTCGTCTGACGAAACTGTCCCGTGGCTATCTGATAAACTTTGGTCATCAGAAGCTTGAAGTTGTGAAAATAGAAGCATGAGTGGAAACGCCTTGGCCATCACCTCATAGCTGGCGCGTGATTCCCTCTTGTACTGCTCGGGGTTTTTCATCCCTTCCTGCAAGATGTATTTGGCGCGTTCGAGATGGAAGATGACCTCTTGGATGCAGAAATCCATTACATGTCTAAGTCGCTATGTTCTTTAAACCGTGGGTATGAATTCCCATCGGAGATCACTACATATCTTTTTCCATATCACATCTTGTTGGTACAACTTTTCTTTCGACTTTAAGAGTGGAAAGTACTGCAAGTACTCATCTTCGGAGAGGAGTTGACAAAATTTATAGAGCACGTAGCTGTAGCTAAGAAAGTTTTTCCTATCTTTGGGGCAGTTGTCGTCGAAAGGTTTTTGAATGTGTACAAACATCATGCGCAACCTCTCTTCGAGTTCTTGTGGCATCCTCGGTGGTCGTATTCCATTGAGTAAGTTTGTGATGTATGGCGTGTGTTCGTAGTATTTGTTATATTTTAACTTTTTCAAAAGTCCACGAACCTTTGCGTGTGTGATGTCGCTCATCTTTTTGATTTTCATCTTTTTCAGTTCGGCGCGAAGTTGTTCCACGACCTCGTCTGGAATGGTGGTGCTCTCTTGTGCTTGAAACTGTGATACCCACTCGTTGAAATGATTCTCCCTCTTGTAGCTATAGTTTATAATCTTTGAAGTTTCCTGTTCTTCCTTGTAGGTGAGTTCATCGGATATGAGCATCGTGAGTACGAGTCCGCACCCATCACACACGAGCTCGCTGGTATCGTGGCAGTGGATGACGTTGCTCGGGGTGTCGCAGTGTGAACACATGTCTATGCGCGAGCTCTGTGGTTTACGAGGTAAAGGTTGATTTTCGACTTCTATGAGATAATCGGTGTATAAACTACCTCGTGCCAGACCGGCGGTCTCTTTGACGTTAAAGACGTTATCGGTGGTGCTCGTGATTTCCCGTTCTTCTTCCGCGTACTCATTCATGTATGGCATGCACTTGATGATGTACTGACTCATGTCGTGTTCATAGTTTGATTTATTCGAGGGGTCATCACGTATCATGGTGTTCCATTCATCAATTTTATTATTGAAACGACTTAAAAAATTGCCTTCCATAAATATGTAAATGTCGAATCTTTTAACTAATATTATCATCTGGGCATACGCGGTGTACCGACGCATCTTCATCGCATCGGATTACTCCGTGGGCAAGGTGTTCTTGGAATACGACATCGACCCGAAACGCAAGTACGAAATCAACGACCGTTTCTGGATGGAAGAGGCGGAGTACTGGCAGGACGAGGGCGTGCACTCATTCTACGTCGACGTCACCGGCACCGACTTCCGTGAGACTGAAATCCCACAAAACGTGACCAAAACACTGACTCGCCTGTCGTACTGGTACAATGGTGAGCGATACAAGTACTGCAGCTACGACACGGACTTTGAATGGCCCCCGCCGCAACCTCCGAAGGAGATGCAGTTCATGATGCCCATCGTCCGCGCCACTTTAGTGGACGAGGACGACAAGCCGAAGCGGGACGTGACGCAAAAGGTGAAACGCTACGCGGGTCCTCGTGGAGATTTTCACAACGAAAAAGTTCGTCTCAGTGACTTGTTATACTACGATGAGGAGACGCTCGAAAAGGAGTATCCAAAAATTCAAATTACAAACGCCTTTGGCATGAAGAAGACGGTGTCTACTGTGGGTGGGTACACTACGGACCTTCGCTTGCCTTAGTGGCCAAGTAGAACTTAAGATGGCCCAAGTTGGCCACGTTATATTGTAATATCAAGAATGCACTTTCTTGCAACAACTGCACCGAGGCGCACATCCCCGTGGCTTTGGTGAAAATATTGAGATACTTTAGGGAGAACACACCGGACACGGTATCGTCGACATCTTCGACGGTCTCGATGGTGGTTTCCTGGTTTGCAAAGTCGCCCTCACACGTGAGTTTCATGATGTTCTTGTGTCTCGAGATGGCCATCTCTGACCCGATGTTTCCCATGTCGCGACATATCCTCTGAAAGTCCACGCTCTGCATGGTGGTCATGCACGCGCATTTGAGTTCGGGGACTTCAATCTGATGTTCATCGATGTCGAGCAACTTGAGTTCAAACTTTGACTTTGATTTTTTCGCTTCACTGAGAATCTCGATATTCATATACTCCTTGGTTTTGATGGACACCGTGAGTATGTCATTGTTCGTGATGCTCTTCAACAGTTTGAACGTATTCGCGATGTTGATGCCGGCGATGATGCCTTCCTCAGGACACTCGTACTCTTCAAAGTTATCGGCGGAGAGCTGGAGGTCCACGAGACTGGTCCTCGCCGTGTCGAGCGTGACGATCGAGACACCTTTTGGTGTGAAATAGACGTTCACGTCATTGAGGATTTCTTTAAGCACCTCGAAGACCGATTTCACAGCGGTGGATTGTATCGTCACGAGTTTCATGACTCGTCTTTGTGGGACGAACGCGTTAATTCTTTATTTGATTATATGCGTCATTCACGCTTCTATTAATTTTGGCCTCGAGTTCGGGTGTCATCGCCGGTTGCAGGGTGGACCCGTACTGGTCGAGTTCGAAGATACCATCCAAGCCGTCGCGGACGACGTCGTCGTTCTCCAGCGACGTCATCCCACACGAGAACCCGCCGATGTCCATGTGCGACACCTCGTCGTTCGGTAGGAGGGACATGAGCCAGGCTTTAATTTCGGAACCCACGAGGACTTTTCCATTTTTCGTCAACATCGTGGGGACCCGTGTGATTTTGTGTTTATATTCAGGCGGAATCCCCCGCTGATTCACGTTGTGATAGTGCACCAATTGTTTCAGCTGAGGACGGGCTTGAATGAAATCGATCAGTTCCCGACTGTGCTGGCACTTTGGGCTGAATATCAGGAGTGACATTCTTTACAATATAGAAGAATATTTTCTATGAAAAAAATAACGCGTACTAGTAGTAATGTTTGCACTGTTGTTCATCATCGCCGCAGCCGTGGCCTACTACTACTTTGTGACCAATTATGAGAAGAAGGAAAAGTACACACTCGACGACGAACGATTCGACACGTCTGCGTACGAAGAGAAGGAGGCGGTCGTGAACCACGACTTGATGGAGAAACTCGTGCTCGCGACGAACGAGGAAATCACCAGACGCACGGATGACTGCTCGTACATCATCGAAACGGTCGCGGTGAAGCGATTCACCAGAGAAGGTGGCCCTGACGTGTACAAGTGCATGTTCATGTGCGTCCGCGCCAAGGGCTTCGCCTATGGGTTCTCTGTCGTGTCCACGCTCTCCGTCCAAGGCGAGAGCGTCCGCGTGCTCTCCCTGCGTTCGCAGCCGATGTACGCCGAGACCCCAGAAGACATCAGCCCGTACGTGCAGGACGTGGCGGTGGAGTTTCTTGATTACGACTTGGTGAAGGCCAAGGTCGTGCCCACGGTGGGTGAGTTAGAGGAGGCGAAAGAAAAACTCCAATAAATGCAGATGATAGACATCCATGAGATTCAAAAGATAGATGTCAAACGTCAAGAGATACGTAAAGAGATTTATACAAAAATTTACGAACAGTTTGAACGTAAAATCAGACAGCAGGTGGAGATGGGTCGGGAAAAATACGTGTTTCTTCGAGTGCCCACCTACGTGATCGGCTATCCAAAGTTTGACAGACCAGCGGCGGCGCGGTACCTCGCCCGTCAGTTCACCAGAGGTGGATTCTATGTCCAACTGGTGAGTGACGTGGACCTGTACGTGTCGTGGATCTCCAAACGAAAGGTTCGCAAGGCGGCTTCCACCGAAAAGGTTGCGCTTCCAGAACTCCCAGCGGAGTTTCCCACACTGATGAATTTGAAAAAAGCTGCGAGTGCGTACAAGAAGGCTTAAAATAATTTCAGCTCATTGTATAGTATGGACAATTTGAACGTACTCGTTGAAGCGAAGAAGGAATATCTCGGTCAATTGTGCATCATCATGGTGCCAGTCATGATCGAGACTTTTGAAAACATGTACAAGGAGGCGGTCACCATGTGTAAGGGAAAGAAGGTCCTCATTCAATTTCAAAAAGTTCTCAAAGAAGTGCCCAACTGGAGTGATACGATGTCCAAGCAGCACAGTGATAACATCAGCAACAGGTGTGCGTGGTTCAGCGACCTCCTCGCCGCGGTCTTCGTGGCGTGTACGAAGATTCTCAGCAGTGTGCGTCTGAACAGCAACGGTCAAAAGATTTCTTTAAAGTTGCCCACCAATGAGGTGTTCATCCAGACGTGCTACAACAACTGCGCGAAGGATGTGTACAAGGACCCGTACGTGTACCACGAGGAACAGAGCGAATACACCAGGGACGAGGTGTTGACCAAGCGTTTCTCTGCGTGCATCGAAGCCTCTGTGAAAGAACTCATCCCTGTCCAACAAATTTTGCAGACGTACATGAGTTCGCCCGATGCAGAGAAGAACATCGACCTGGCGTACCCGGAAGACACCGAAGACCCAGAGGTGTACGAAGGGGAACCCGAACCGGAGCCGGAGCCACAGCCGGAGCCGGAGCCGGAGCCGGAGCCAGCACAACCCGAGGCTCCGGTGGAACCGACGGGTTTGGAAAACGAGTTCAAGACGATCCCTGACGTGCCCTCGGTCGATGAACCCGACGAGGACGTGCCACCGATGGTCGAGAACGAAGACGATGGCGTCCTTTTCGGTGATGCCCCTGACCGTCGACGTTAAAAAAGAAAACCTCACGGTAATATAATAATGGAAGACTACCTCCGAGACCCGTTCAGCGCCGCGCTCATTGGTGCCGCCATCACCGCGGGCTACATCCACCTCAAGGCACAACTCAACAACGAAGGTAAGCTCCAGCTCGCGCAGTACACGAAGCCGGCGGCGCTCAACGCCATCTTGATTTATTTCATCGTGTCCAACGGCATCGGTCAACGTGAGACCATTTCCATGGAACCATTTTAAATTTCGCTTAAAGATATTCCTTGTTAATACAATAGTAAAAATGGCTTCTGTTTCGGCGTTCAATGAAATGATGGCGAACTTTCTCGGTGAGCTCGGGAAAGCGTTCCCGGAGGAAAAGGGAATCAAGAAGTTCGAGACGTCATTTGACCTGCTCCGAAAGAGTAACCCCCGTAAGATTGTGGAGACGTACATGGTTGGCATCGGTCCCTACGCCGATCGCATCTCTCAGCGCGATGAAACCCTTCTCGACGAGGACGTTGGTTTTTTGAATGACCTCAACATGAAGGCTAACTGGTCGAGTGCGAGTGAGGCCACTCGCGGTGCCATCTTCCAATACTTGCAAACCCTTTACATGATTGGCGTGACCATCACGTCAATCCCAGCGGAAACGCTTTCGGCCATCGAGGGTTTGGCCAAGGACTGTGCGGACAAAATGCAGGGCGGTGGTGGTGCTGGTGGCATCGACCCGAGTGCACTCATGAATATGTTAGGTGGCATGTTGAAAAAATAAACCTCTTGTTATATTAAATGAAACCCTGGTTTGAAGATTTCAAAGAGCTCGTTCGCTCGGACAAGGTTTTAGAATTTTGGCCGACAAACAACCAGACCCCAGCCGATAGACTGAACGCCGCGTCTCGTTTTGTGATTTACGCCACGTGCATCATCTACCTGATTCGACGCGACCCGCGCATTTTCATTCTCGGTGGCACCGTCCTCGGCGTCCTCTACGTCATGTACCGTTCGAACATGATTAAGGGTGGTTCCGCGCGTGTCGCGAACGCGGACACCTTGGGCCTCGATGGCGATTGCCAGCTTCCGACGTCGAACAACCCGATGGCCAACGCCTTACTCACGGATAACCCAGCGCGTAATGGTGCGTGCTACTACCCCACGATGAAGTCGCACGTGAAATACTTTGGCGACGACAAGATTCAATACGACGGTGGTCGCTCGCGCTCGTCGCTTCCAGAATACCAACGACGTGCGTCAAATAGACAGTTCGTGACCATGCCCGTGACCACCATCCCAGGCGACCAGACGGCCTACGCCGAGTGGCTCTACGGTCCAAAATTCGGTCCAATGTGTAAATCTGGGGACATGGCGTCGTGCGACCCGAACGCCAGAGGAACCCAACTTGAGGCATTCAGAGGTTTGTCTCTCGCCGGAGATACTCGCTAATCATTTTCTCTACTAATAGTAAAATGGCGTACCAACTTCAGCCTGGCCTTTCCATCGTTCAAAACACGGGCGCTCTCCCGGCCAAGAGAGCCACGGACGATGTTTTCGTGTACCCTCAGCCGAGTTCTTTGAACTACGCCGACGGTGGACGCCCGAACACCATGCTGTACGGCACCGCGCCGTTGATGGCGGGTAAGGGTTCCCCGGCGCAGTACATCGACACCTCCGATGAGTTGCGTCCTCAGAGCACCTCTCGGTTCAACAAGCCGTTGGTGCTCACCTACGAAAAGAACCTCTACCCCCTGAACGACATGGCGTGCAAGCTTCCCTTGCGTACGCCTCAATTCGAACCGGCGAGTAGTCGCGCCGATGTGCAAAACGAGTTATTCCAGCAGCGGTATAATAAAAATATTAGTAAACAATAAGAATGGCAGACCCCATTTCGATCGCAGCCGTCGCAGCGTTGGTGTACGCTGGCAAGGTCTTGAGTACCTCGACCCAGGCTTCGGCCGCGCCGGCGGTCCCCACGGCCACGGCCACGGCCACGCCCATCATCGACGAAGATGATGATTTTAACTTTGGTGGTGGAAACTTGGGTTCCATCGAGTATCAAAACAAAGTGGAAGTCCCGAGTTTCGGTGAAGTATTGCCGCAGAAACGCTCGTCAGGCGGCGAAATATTGGACATGCGAGACCGTCTCTACGACCAGGGGCGCATGAACAACCTCTCCCCGGTGGAAAAGCAGTTGGTCGGTCCTGGTTTGGGTGTGGGTCCCGACGTCGCCGCCGTCGGTGGTTTCCAGCAGCTCTACCGAGTGATGCCCACGAATGTGGGTGAGTACAAGCTCACGCAACTTCCAGGTCGCGTGAACCACGGTGCCGACACCATGGGTGGACGACGAGGTATCGTGGGTGATGTCGCCAAGAACCGCCCGGAACGTTCGACGGAACTCTTGGACAGGCTTCCCCCGACGCGCGGTCGCGCTCAGGGCATGAGCGCCATCACTCCTAGACAGGAGCACGAGAAGACGAAGCGCACGACGAACAGGTCGGAGACGGGCATGCGCACGGACGGGTTGCAACACGCACCACCGAAGAGATTCACCTCGGCCATGACCATTGCCCAGGAACCGACGCGCAACAAGAGCGACATCAGCGACGCACAGTTCAACTACATGGACAGAGTGCAACCGGGCATCCACAGTTTCCACGGCGCCTACGTGAACTCCGCGGCGGTCCAAGCGGCGGCGCAGACCAGAGACAACGCCACCTTGATGAAGTACGGGTTCCGACCGGAGGACAAGCGTGGACAAAACAACCGCATGGGCAACCCAGGGCGCATGAACGTTCGCGAGAGCGCCTTGAAGCAAGGTGGGAAGCTCACGTCCGTGCGCATGGACAGCACCCGGGTCGATGGACGCATGAACCCAGCGAACGGGGCGTGGACGCAACAGTACAAGAACGCGGACTACCACCAACTCAACCCGTACAAGGGTCAAGCCAACCCGTACGCCACGACCGAGAGTTTGAACGCCACCAAGAAGCAGTTGATGAACAACCCGTTTGCGCAGAGCATTTGCTAAATAGTATATTTTTTCACATAGAAACACTCATTAAAATTATGTGCATTAATTTTAATGAAGGTCCATACCTTGGACGTAGAAAGCAGTCAGCGTGACCCCACGTTGTACGCCTACGCCAATAGCTACGTCATCACACTGGAAAACCCAGTCTACGACGTGTCTATGATTGAACTCGTGTCCGCCCGCATCCCTACGAAACAGTTTGACGTGTGTGCGACTAATCAAACCTTCAGTGTAGATGGCACAAACATCACCCTCCCCACGAGGGACTATGCGAACGTTCAGGTGCTCTCGGACGCCTTGCAGACTGCACTGGCGCCACCAAACTCGAACGTGGACGTCGTGACGTACTTTGACGACCACACCCTCCTTTTTTCAAACACTCTCGGCGAGGGTCATTTCACGTTTGAATTTAACACCGGCACACACGGCTACCAGAGCAACGTCACGGACCGCACGACGCCGCACGAACTCATGGGTTTCGGGTCTGCAGACGTGAGTTCCAACGCCTCGTACCAGGTGCGCAGTGGACCCGCGAACTTTTCAGGTCCCAACGCCCTCTGTCTCCGACTCACCACGGGGTCTGATGATTTCACGAAACACGTGTACACGGGAACACCGTTTTACACCGGGAAGCTCCTCCTCGACGGCTCCGACGTCCTGGACTTTCGAGGCAACGACGACCCCCTGGTGTACGAGTTCCACGGCGGGGCACAAAAGGTGATGGATACCCTGAAGATTGAATTTTTTTACATGAGTCACGGAAAACTCATTCCCTATGATTTTAGAAATCAAGAACACGCGTTGAAATTTAAAATCACGTGTTCCACGGACCGCCTGGAAAACTTAACGAGACACGTCGAACCGGAGGAGTTGGTACTCCCGCCACCTATAAAGGTCGATGTTGATGAAAAGACCGACCTGTATAAATGGATTCCCATTGGGGTGATTATACTGTTGGGTATCGTTCTCCTGACGCTTATCGACCCACGACCGCGTAGACCGGGCCCGTCGGGCGCTCCACGCGCGGGCTGACAGAGGAGATGATGATGAACACCAAGATGCTGAGCAAGGTGGTGGCCAACGCCGTGAGGCTCAACGGCAAGATACCGTTCTTGTTGCCCTTGATGAATTGACCAATGACGGAACGGCTCACGTCCATCCACGCGAGGGCGGCGGCGAAGAAAAAGCCCGAGGTGAGGGCGTTCAAGCTTTGGGATTCGAGTTGCTTGGAGAGCATGTCGAAACTGGCGACGACACGCTCGGTGATCGGGGCAGACTCGACCACGACGGGGGCGACTACCTTCGGTTCTTCAACGACAGTGGGCGTGGTGTCAATAATGGCAGCCATGGTGCAAAATTATACTATTAAGTCAGAAAAAAAATATTTATTCAGGTAAAAGTTCTTCTTCTGTTACAATTTTTTTGTAGTTTGTAGTGGTCATCCCCCTGGGTACTGGGACGACATCCTCTTCTTCTTCTTCCTCATCTGAATCTGGATCAGATGACGACGAAGAATCATCTAAGATGGCTTTGAAGTGGGTATTCTCCCAACCCGGAAGGTGTTCATCCCCCTCCTCCACCTCCATCTATAGCATTTTTTAACATTATTTCCACGGGAATTGTCGGCTCCCACGTGTGCCAAGTGTCGTAGGCCTGGTTTACGGCCTGCAGTGTGGGGTCATGACCTTCGTAACGGGTGAACACCTCCTCATCGACGACTTCAATCTCGTCGTCCTCGTCCTCGTCCTCGTCATCGTCCTCGAGGTCATCTAGTACGGAGCCTGTGTCCTCGCCGACAGTGTGCATGGCGCAGTATTTTGCAGCATATTCCACATCCTTGGCGGAGACGGTATCGCGTCCACATGCGCGACAGTACTTACACGCCAACAAGATACTCTTTTCTAACACCGGGGTCACGATATTCACGAGGGCTTCGGCCTGGCGCATCTCGTACGCCCCCGATGATTCACCGAATCCTGTTTTCATCGTATTTAGTATTGTACGTTAAAAATAAGTTTACCCTTTCCCTCGTGCACGCGAAGGATGTTATAGCTCCTGGCGTACACGCGCACTTCTCTGTCGTGTAGAGTGTTCTTGTTCAGGTTTAGCCCTAACAACTGGTCTTTGATGACACTGAAATTCACCTGACCCGTGGGTTCGTGTTTCTCGGGTTCGAGGGCAAAACTATAACTGTAAAACCTTCGTATGAGCTGGGTCTTCGCGTGGTGAATCGCCGCCTGCACCGCCTTCACGAAAGGTATCGCACCCGTGTACTCGTTCAACACCTCTGCACCGTCCAAGGTGAGTGTCAGGTAGCGAAGGTGTTCGTACAACACCAACTGCCCTTCCTCCGTCGTCTGACGGTAGTTGTCGTAATCAAAGACTCGTGCACCCTTGGACTGTATCACGAAATACAACTCCTTCACCAGGTTGGTAAAATCTAATTTAAACCTGGCAGTGTGCTGACCTTTGGGAACCACAAATATGTTTTGTTGATTTTGTGTGATTAAATATTCTTTGGGGGTCTTTTGGAAATTTTCCTTTTCAACCGTGTCCAAAAAAACCATCTCACACTGCATGGTGTACGCGGGAATCGTGTACTGCGCGGAAAGCGTGGGCAAGCTCCCATCGGTGACGTCCACGACCAGGTCGGCGATGTCCCGGAGTTTCACCTCGATTTCCACGTCGTCCATGGCACACAGAGGCAGTGCGAGCTCGGGTGTTCTATAAAAGTAAAACGGGATGTCCACGTAGAAATCGACGTCCGCCGTCGATTCTCCGAGATACCCTATGACGTCTTTGTGCGATGCAGGGAGACTCGCCACTTGTTCTGGGTATTTCCCGACCAGGTGGTACAACGCGTTCTGTTTAGTCTGTGTGAAATAGTGTTCACTGTACAACTGCAACCAGTCGGAGTGCACTCGCTGAACAATCTGACCATCGACGAGAAGGTCCACGCGTTCGATGAGCGCGTGTCCCACGGATTCTATGTACCCCACGTCGCTCTGGTTGAGTGCTGGAAGGGTGAATCGAAAACTCACGGTGCGCAACAGGTCTCCGACATCTTTTTTAAGACTGTAGCGAATGGTCTTCCCAAAGTCCACCACCTGTTCGGGTTCGATGTCGACGAACTCCGTGCTAAAGTTCCCATGTTTCCGAAAGTTTTCTTTAAAGTGCGTGTACTCTGGTCGCAGTGTGAAAAACTGGTCCTGAGGGCCTGTGGTGGCCAATTGAATTCTTCCAGCCATTCCTATAATACGAGTAGATTAATATCTTAAACCACACAATCCATGCTCGATGCGCAAGACGTTATAGTTTTCGGCGTACACTCTTACCGTGTTGTCGTACCCGGCGTATAACGGGAGGATTTCCACGTCTAAAAGTTTATGAATGATTCGAGACATGTTCACCTGACCTGTGGGGTAGTACCTCTCTGGGTACATCGACCACGAGTACATGGCGAAGTCTGACTTGACGGTGTACGGGTTCAATGTGTTCGTGTCTCTATCAAAGCTGAAAGCACTCTTTGCAATCTCTGGAGAGTTTACGTGATTTCTAAGAGACTGTTCAAAGGTGAGAAACTTATTATTTTGATTGAACACCACCTTTTCGTTGAAACGAAGTTGAAGATTTTTAATGGTGTTAAAGTCTGTGGGAATGTTTTTGGACACGGAGTAATCGCTTTGCGACACCACGTACATCTGTTTCACTGGGTGTTTGAAATTGAGCATCACCGACTTTTTGTCAAATCCATCCTTCATGACGAACTGTGATAACTGCAACTGGGTAATCACGTATTCCACGGGTTGTGATTGCAAAAAGTTTCGTTCATCTTGGGTCACGAACACGAAATCCGTGTCTAGGGACAATCGTTCGATGGTGGCGGTGTCCCCAGCCCTGAATCCACCGAAAATCAACTCCTTCAGTGGTCGGAACTTCACGCGCACCTCCACCTGCTGTTTCAACAGGGCACACACCGGAATGGCGAGTTCGGGGTGTCTGTACATGTAAAACGGAAGGTCCAGGAAATAGGTGTTATTTCCTGAGTATCTCAAAAAGTCTCCGTGACCGGTGAGAAAGTACACCGACTGTCGCACGTCGTCGTCGTTGTTTTCCAACTGCTGGCGCATGTAGATGTATTCACCCGTGATGCGTTGGATGGTTTGTCCACCGATGATGAGGTCTGCCCACTCCACCAGGTGCGTGCACACAGATGGAGGCCAGTACACGTCGTTCACCCCAGTTTCATCGGGTTGTGGATCGCTCAGGGTGATTTTCAACGTCAAACCACGAATGAGGTCGCCTTTATTGTGTGGAATTCTACAGGACACCTCATGCCCGAAATCGGCCGTGCCGTCGAACGGTGTCTCGAGCCGTTCTTGAGAAAACTTGGTGTGTCTTTTGAAATTCATCAGGAAATGCGAAAACGTAGGCTCCCCTGTGCACCAGGTGTCGGCCACACCAGTCGCCGCCAATTTCAACGACATCTCTGATATAAGTGAGTAAAATTTTAATAAACAAAAAGTG
>Ga0222716_10003066_pt1 | contig 13397 bp, 9 predicted proteins | sample C33_13DmetaG_FD_165044 | JGI IMG/M metagenome (GOLD analysis project Ga0222716, IMG submission 165044) | Estuarine water microbial communities from San Francisco Bay, California, United States - C33_13D | ecosystem: Environmental > Aquatic > Marine > Unclassified | place: USA: California... | reverse complement strand
AACTTCCGCGCGTTGTGCACCATGGAGAAGGGTTTCGGCTACAAGGGATCCCCTTTCCACCGCGTGATCCCCGGGTTCATGTGCCAGGGCGGTGACTTCACCAACCGCAACGGCACCGGCGGCAAGGCCATCTTCGGCGAGAAGTTCGAGGATGAGAACTTTGTCCTCAAGCACGAGGGCGAGGGCATCCTCTCCATGGCCAACGCGGGCCCCGGCACCAACGGATCCCAGTTCTTCCTCTGCACCGCGGAGACCCAGTGGCTCGACGGCAAGCACGTCGTGTTCGGCAAGGTCATCGAGGGTATGGACGTGGTGAGGGCGGTCGAGGAGGTCGGTTCCCAGAGCGGCAAGACCTCCGCCGAGGTCATCGTCGCCGACTCGGGCGAAATGTAAGGCAATTGTTCCTTCGATGGGCAGGGCCGAGCAGGGCAGCCCCCACGCCCTCGCCGCTTAACACGATAATCTTATCACTCGCGCGAAAACTGTGCGATGCTCCGAGTTGTTAATAATATACTTTGGTACCATAAAACTGTCGCTCATCACTTGATGTACTTGTTCAGGAACCGCTTGTGGAAGTCGCTCCGGATCGTGTCGTTGATGAACCTCTTCTTCTTTTGCTGCTCGCCTCTGGTCTGGTTCCTGAACACCACGTCGTCGTCCCAGCGCCTCTTGACCGTGAAGTCAACCTCCGAATCCGCCCCGATGTTCAGCAGCGGGTTACCCGTCGCCAGCTCCTCGGCCCGCTCCATGTCCTCAGCCTCGCGCGCCTCCGCCGCTTGCCTGGCGGTTTCCTCGGCTCGGTCCTTCTTGATGCGCTCGAGCTCGGCGAGGAGCGCCTGGGTGTCGTCCTCGTCGTCGTCGCTGTCGCTGTCGCTGTCGCTGCCCGAAGCGTCGTCGCTGTCGCTGTCGTCGGCGTCGAGGGCCTTCGGGACGAACCGCGGGCCCGCGTCCGCGTCGCCGTCGCCCGCGGTGAGCTGGCCGACCGCGTCGATCCCCCCCGCGCCGCCCAGCCTCTTCTTGAAGTGCTTCGCCTCCTTCTCCTCGAGCTCGGCGCGGAAATCGCGCTGCATCAGCTCCTTGATGGTGGCCTGACCGTCGTTCCTGTTGGTTGAGAAAGACGGGGCAGGTCAGTGGGGATGACGCGGCCTCTCGCGGGAAGCAAGGGCGGACCGATCGCCGCGCCGCGAGGGTGGCGCAAAATCGGTCGTGGGCGGGTGGGAATTCAGGGTGGGGGACGCACCTGGTCTTGAGGACGGTGTGCGCGGCGTCGTCGAGCTTGGAGAACTTCTTGGAGGGCCCGAACATGCGGGCGCCTCCCTGCTCCTCATGCCCCTTGGCGGGGGCCCAGGTCGGCCTGTGTGCGGTGGTCATCGGTCGTGCTTTGTGCCCAGATCTGTGGTGTGACCTAAACAGCGGCGACGCGCTCATCATTTTTTTCACCTCATTTTTCCACCCGAGCAGCGATTTCTCGCGCGACCTTTCGCAAAGGGGAAGGCGCCTTGGAGCCGATTAGCCCAGATGCCGTCCAAGCGTGCCAGAGTCGATTCGTCTCCGGAAGGGTACCCGGATGTGATGAACCCCAAGCCCCGAGGAGAAGGACTGCCGGGATTGACCAGGAGCAGGCACGAGGCATCGCACTCAGTCATCACGCCGGAGAGTCGTGTTTGGTGCGGACTGCCTGGATGGGATTCAAGGTGCTCGGCCGCGTACCTCGCTTCGCCGCAGATGAATGGGGCGCTGTTCAGCATGTGCCTCGTGAAGATGCCGGACGGAGCGAAGATGGGACCCGCACTTGAAGGGGTTGAAAGGTTCTTCCTTGTGTTGGAAGGAGCAGTTATCGCACATGCCCCGCCAGGAACGAATCGCAAGGACTTGCGCATCACTTCCGACAAATCCGGCGATTGCGAGTATATGTTTATACCCGCGCACGTGCTTAGCATGGGAGCACAGTTCAAAGCCGAAGGAGCGACGACGATATTGTTGTTCGAGCAAGTGTACCGCCCGTCGCCGCACGCAAAGGAAAAGAAACCCGAGGCTACATGCGGCTTCATCGACGATAAGCCCACGCTGGATCCCGGAGCTCCCGAGGTGTTCACCCTGCGCAAGCTGCTACCGCTGGATGAAGCGTACGACTTCAACATCCACATCATGGACTTCGAGCCCGGCCAGTCCCTCCACTGCAACGAGATGCACTACAACCAACACGGCATGTTGATTTTAGAGGGGCAGGGCATCTACAGGCTCGGTCAGGGCGAGGGTCAGTGGTACCACCTGCGCGCGGGAGACGCCGTGTACATGGCGCCCTACTGTCCGCAGTGGTACGCCGCCCTCGAACCAGGCAGGACCAGGTACATCCTGTACAAAGATACCTACAGGGATCCGCTGCTCACCGGGTCGGCGGGTGCCGGGTACAAACACAACGTAAAATATCAGGCGGGCGTCTGATGAGAGCCGCGGGGGGCGCGGGGTTGGCCCGGGGCGACGACATCTGATGCTGAGGACGTCATAAGCCTTCCGCCTCGCGATTGTACCTATTGTGATTATAACATTAAACCCCCGACGCGCTAAGACTCTTACACGAGCTCGGTCACCTGAGCGCCGTACCCCGCCTCCTCCTTCGTGGACTCGATCAGCTCCAACAACGCGGCGCAGTACCGCGCGTGCAGCTCCCTCACCTGCCCCCGCGTGGGCTTCTCCGTCTTCTCCCCGACCGCGATCGGTGCCCCGACGACCGTCACCAGCCGCCCGTTCGGGAACGGCAGGAGCCACCGCTGACACAGGCTCAGGTACCGTATCGGCGCGTCCGCCCAGTAGCTCAGCCTTCGCCTCAGCTCGAAAAACGGCACCCAATCCGGACCCACGCTGAGTGACTCGCCGAACGTGTACACGGGCACCAGCGGCGCGCCCGTCTGCAGCGCGATCTTGCAAAAGCCGAACGCGTTCTTGAGGTACAGCCGCTCTCGGTCCACCCGGCCGCTAAAGACCACCTCCTTGACGCCGCCCGGGACGATCGCCGCGTTGAGCCCCTGGTCCAGCGCGCGTCGCATGTGCTTCGCCGTGCACGGCTGGAACCCCAGCGTCCGCAGCCAGTCCTTGACCACGGGAAACACCGACGCCAGCAACGAGTGCACGAACAGCCGGATGCTCTTCGCGCGCACCGCGGTGAGCGCCCGCTTTGACAGAATCAGGTTGAGCGACACCCCAGCGCAAAACAGCCCGTGCGGGTGCGAGCAGAACAAGTGCGGCGTACTCGAGCAGTCCACGTCCCCTTTGACGATCAGCCCCCATCCGTTCGTCGCCCCGACCTCCAGGCGAGCGCAGTAGTCGTACACCCTCTGGCTGAACCCGCGTGGGAACATCGTCGACGCGATCGCGTATCCCGCGATGAGCGCTCGCGTCCACGCGCCTCCGAGCACGAACGTCGCGATCGACGCGCCCCCGGACACGATCCACAGCCCGAACGTGAAGCACGTCATCACCACCCCGATCAGCCTCTCGGTGGACGACCACGGCACGTCCCTGACCCCGCGACCGCTGAGCTCCTTTCCCATCCGACGGCGATTGGCGAGGTGCTCCCTCCACAGCGCCGCGTCCGGGCGATTCTCGCCGGTGAGGAACGGGACGGGGACGTGCCACGTCGGAGAGCGCAGCTGTCGCAAGCCTAGCATGGCGTTCGCCGATCGATCCGAACCGCCCCCTCGCCCCCGGGTCTGGGCTTTGGCGAGCTGTCGCACGCCACTCCGAGTTTTTTGGCGTATCGGAGGCAAAAGCTGCTCTGGCCACCTGCGAAATCCGACGAGTTCGACGAGTTCGCTGGAACGACCATGCTGTCTGTAAGAGACTAACCCTTTGAATTGAAAAATGTAAACCCTCGCTCTCTCGCCGGCGCGCCTTACTGCTCGCGCTGCCTGGGCACGCACTTGATGATGTCGTCGACGCGGATGATCATCTCCGCCGCCTCGGTGCCCGAGAGCAGAATCTGCTGCTTGACCCTGAAGCACTCGGTGATGCCGCACTGCTCCATGTCGCCCGTCTCCCCGGTGAGGATGTCCACGCCCATCTTGTGGTCGCCGCGGCCGTGGCTGGCGCGCAGCTGGCTCACAATCTCGCTCGAGTCCAGACCCGCGTTCTCGCAGATGATCGTCGGGATCATCCTCAGCGCCTTGGCGAAACCCTCCATGGCGAGCGAGCGCTTACCCGGGGTCTTCGCCGCGAGCTCCTCGACAGCCTTGGACATGATCATCTCGGGGCACCCGCCTCCGTACACGACCCGGCTGTCCTTCACGGTGGACACGAGCACGCAGAGCGCGTCGTGGAGGGACCGCTCCGCCTCGCCGAGCACGTGCGACGACGCGCCGCGGAGCACGATGGTGCACGCCTCGCCCTTCGCGACGCCGCTGAATTTGATGAGCCTGTCCTCGCCAATCATGATCTCCTCGATCAAGTCGCAGGTGCCGAGGACGTTACCCTCGGGGTCGTCAAAGGTGGAGCAGATCTCACCGCCGGTGACCAGCGCGAGTCGCTCCACGCCGTCGAAATCGGCGTGCTCGATGGACGCGACGCCCTTGTCGCTGAGCACCTGCTCGGGGTAGTTGTAGATGAGCTGGCGGTTGATGAAGAGGTTGCAGCCGTGCGCGGCGATCTTCTCGCACTTGGCAGCCATCTTCGCCTTCTCCGCAGCCTCGATCTCGCCAACCTTCGCCATGGAGTCCACCCGCACGCGCGCGCCGTAGATCTTGATCTTGTCGGTGTCCATCGGCGTGTTCGCGATTAGAATCTTGGCGTTTTCAATCTTCTTGGGGTGGCCGGTGTTGAACTTCTTGTCCAGGATGAACCCCGAGTCGAGGTAGGAGTCCTTCAGGGAGCCGCCGGGCTTCTGGATCAGCTGAATCATCTCAAGGTTCCCGCTGCCCTTCAAGCGCATCACCGCGTCGCACGCCAGGTTCGCGAAGTGGTTCTTGTCGTGGGTGAGGATCTTGGACGAGAGCGTGGTTCGAGCGATGTTCAGCAGATCCTTGCGAAACGCCTCCTCGTCCGACGCGTGGTCCTTGGCGGCGCCCTCGAGCGCCTCCTTGGCGACGGTGCACGCCTCGCGGAAGCCCTGGATGATGGTCATGGGGTGGACCTTCTGGTTGACGAGGTACTCCGCCTGGCGCAGAAGTTCGCCCGCGAAGACCACGACGGAGGTTGTGCCGTCGCCCACCTCGTCGTCCTGCGCCTTGGAGATGTCGACGAGGACCCTGGCGGCGGCGTTGTCGACGTAGATGGACTTGAGGATGGTGGCGCCGTCGTTGGTGACGGTCACCTGGTTGCCCTTGGAGACGGACATGAGGATCTTGTCCATGCCCTTGGGACCGAGGGTGCTCTTGACGAGATCGGAGATCGCCATGGCGCCGACGAAGGACGCGAGGCGCGCGTGCTCGCCCTTCTCCTCGGTGGCGCCCTCCTGGAGCACGGATGGCCCGGCGTTACCCATCATAGACATCTTGACACTGGATGTCTTTCTTCGCCTGCGGAGGAGATACGGACGACGCGGGGACGTTGGGCGACGGTCAGTCAACTATATGGGACGAAGCGGGAAAAGGTACGGGCGCCAGATCTGGAGGCGCGATCGGGCTAGATCGCGCGCGGTGCGGGGTGCACCGAAGGCGCGCGATGCGTCGCTCGGTGCGCGTGGACACGATGGACATGTAGATGTGGTTTTCCGGGCGATGACTCACCTAGCTCGTCGCTGTGATGCTGGAAGTGACGTCGGCTGGACGCTCGACGGTTCAAAAAAGGCGTCGGCGCTCGGCTTGAAAAGGAAAAAAATTTTCTGGGCCACACAGGTCTGGTAGTAGGCCACACGTTAACCAGACCCAACTCGGTCTCAGAGCCGCGCCGCGGCGTCATCCCGCCGCTGCGCGGCGGAAAAAACCTTAAACCCCAACCACCACCCCAACCATAGCGTGGGACGGCACCCTAAAGTCCCAGCACGCCGTGCGGCAGGTCGCGCCGCGGCACGCGCGTCGCGCAAAAACAGTTGGAAAAGATATGCGCAAAAACACTAAAAAAAAGATATGGGGAAATTAACTCAACAATGAACCAGTGTGGCCTACTACCAGACCCGTGTGGCCCCAAAACCTTTATTTCGCTTGAAAATGGGTCTGGTTATCGCTTCGTGCACACACGAAAGCGTGGAAGCTCATCTGAGGCAGGCGTTATAAATGTCTGTCGTTCCCCTCCCGCCGGCGCAGACCACAGTGGTGCGCGAGCGACGCCGGGTGATTCGTGATGCGGCGAGTGATCTTAGACGCCGCGAGACGCGCGTCGAGCGCGTCGACGCGCGCATCCACCCCGCGATGGCGTTCCACCGCGCTCGGGGTCGAACGCGCCAATCCAACGTCGGCACCTCCATTGTTTCCCCCGCTCGCGGGCAGTCGACTTGGCGCGGCTCCCGCGTCGCACGGCTCTCTCGCCGAGTTCATCCGGCGATGCTGCGAGGACGTCGGGCGCGGGGACGACGCCGATACGATCGCCGCGGTGACCGAGGCGCTCAGGGTGAACAAGTACCGACGGCCGGACGATCTCGCGACGTTCTCCGAGAAGAAAGCCATGGAGGTGGGCGTGCCGCTGAGGCTGGCCACCGCGATGCGTAAGCGACTCTCGGGAGCCGGCATGGGCGTCGACGACGCCCTAAAGGCGGCGGTACCTAAAACCGAACCAGTCGTAATGCAGAAGCCACCGGCGGCCAAGTCGATGTTCCCGACGCTTCGCGAGATGGAGGAGGAAGCCGATAGGCGCAAGGAGGCGCGAATGGATGAAGCGGCGAAGATGAATGAAGCGAATGCGTCGACGACGGAGTTGTTCCTTCCGGATGCACCGCCCGCGAGGTGCGCCCCGATGCGCGTCGACTCACACGGCAACGTCACCGGCACCCGCGCGACGCGAAGGCCCGATAAGACCTCCATGGCGGACTACCGCCTGCGCCGAGATGAGATGCCTCCTTCGCTCATCGACGAACTCGACGCGCTCAAAAGGTTTCTCACCGTCCGACGCCTCGGCGCCGCGGACGAGCCCATCAAGGAGATCACCGCGGCGAAGTACGAGGACCAACTGCGCGGCTTACTAGGGTGGATGCGATCGCACGTCAAGCCGGGGTTTCCCATCGAGAAGCTCACGAGCCTCAAGGCGGCTTTCCCGACACCGGACAGGCGCGGCGCCCAGCTCGCGTTTGAGCACATCCAGTGGCTGGTCAACACGCGCAAGTGCAGCGCCAACTACGAACTCGTCGCGCTCAGGGCGTTCATCGCGGCCGCCAAGTTCGTCCACGGCGGCGACGAGGACGACATGGGATCCAACGACGGGCTGGACAAGCCATACGCCAAGCTCGGGCTGGTGCAACAGTTGCGGAAAATCGCAAAAGAAACGGGTCGCAGGGCGGAGCGCGAGTCGTCGGTGTCGGACGCCAGGGTTAAATGGCTGGACTGGTCGCAGTACCTTGGCGTGGTGGACGCGCTGCGAGGGGAGTGCGCGCCGCTCGATAAGGACGGCCGCGCACGGTCGCCAAGCGCGGTGGCGTGGAGCGCGCAGCGGTACCTCATCTTCGGGATCCTCTCGTGCGTTCCCGATCGACAGCGGACCGTTCGCGAGCTCGAGATTGGCCGAACCTTGTTCAAGGAACACGTCAAGGGCAAAGGGGGGTCCAACAGTGCCAACAAGACGAATGATTCGGATGATTACAAGTCCAATGAGTCGGATTCGAGTGTCAACGGTGGGGAGTATCGGTGGGTTATTAGGCACGGGCCGGATGATTACAAAACTGGCCGCGACTACGGCGTTCGGCCGCCTATGGTGATCCACCCTAAGTTCTACCCCATGCTGGAGGACTTCGTTGAGAACCAACGGCGTCACCTTGGCGATCCAGAGCACGGGATGCTGTTCAGCACGCGTTCGGGGGCGCCGCTGCGGGACAAGGACGTGCACCGGATACTGACCAGCACCAGTTACCGGCTGACTGGCAAGCGGGTGAACCCGCACCTGGTCCGCGACATGATCATCACGCACCTGCGGGGCACGGACGCGAGCGAGCGCGAGCTAGAGGCGCTGGCGATTTACATGGGGCACTCGCTCGCCATGCAGAAGGGAACCTACGACAGACGGACCAAGGAGGAGAAGGTGGCGCCCGCCATCGACTTGCTGGAGAGCGTAAACGCCAAGATGCGCCTATAAGACGCGGCGCTCTTCGTACTCTTGAATACTGTACTCGAATACTGTACCATCATACATCTATGTACCAACACTCGCTCCTCCTACGCGTGCTCAGTCTAGTCCTCCACCAGCCCCGCGTCCGCACCCTTGGACATGATGGCGAGGAACTCCTTCTCGTCGATGACGCCGTCGCCGTTTTGGTCGAATTCGTCAATCATGGCGATGAGCTCGTCGTCGTCGACGTCCTCCCCGAGATCCTTGGCTATCCGCCGAAGGTTTCGAACCGTGATGACGCCGCTGCCGTCGTCGTCGAAGATCTTGAACGCCTTGGCGAGCTCATCCTGCGGGTTCCTGTCGCCCATGCGCTCCATCATGATCTCGCGAAACTCTGGGTACTCGATGCTCCCGCTGTCGTCCCTGTCGTACTCCCGCATGATTGCGTCCACCTCGTCCTTCTTGACTGCGAATCCGAGGGCGCGCATCGCAACCTTGAGCTCCCTGTAGTCTATGGTCCCGCTGTGGTCGGTGTCGAACAACGAAAACGCCTCCTGCGGGGTTCGGAACGGGGGTGAGGTCAGCGGGCTGGGGCGAGAATTGGAGACGGGGAGAAGAATTGGGCGGAAATTCGAGCGGAATGATTGACCGCACGGCGGCCGTGCGGGGCGCGGAGGGTGCACGAACCTGGAGCTCTTTCTCCTCCTCCGGGGACAACTCCTTGATCCTGTTCCTCCGCTTCTCAACCTTCTGCGCGAAACCGCCGATGTTGCTCGTGCTTCCCCGTTTCAGCATTATTCAAAGTTTGCTTTGCTTTGCCCTCCTCTCTCCGCGTCTCTGGAGGCCTCTCGAACGTCTCTGTTATCGAACGTTCCTGGTTTGCGTGCGTCTACCGCGTTTGATTCGCGTGCAGATGATCGCTCGCTCGGGTCGCTCCGGCGTACGGCGCGCGAGCGGGTGTGGTGGCCTCGCGGTCGCAATCCTTTCGGTTTCACCTGGATTCGATTCCCCCCAAAAAACGGAAATGGAGGTTAACCAAGAACTTCGCCTTGCAGCACATGCAAACACACATTCGATCCTTTTTAGCTAATTGATCCTAACTGGAGTTCATATGCGGTTGATGTCTGAAATAGGCACTTTTCCCAGCAAATCTCTGGCCAACCAATCAAAACGCTTGAAAGCAGGCTTGAAAGTGGTTCGGGACGAAAGTTCACGTGATAAAGGTGAGAAAAAAAATCTCTATCCCATCGCGCGGGCAGGCGCGCGAAGCGTTCGAAGTTCCCTCGGGGGATTCTTTACCGATCGAGGTCGACGCCTCTTGGACGTACACGGCCGTCTGAGGAACGCGGAAGGCAAACGGGAAAGCACGCGAAAGGCGCACCCGGGCTCAAGCCACGCCTAAACCTTAATTTTTTACACGACCGGGAGGCAGAGTGAGTCGGTCGCGCTAGTTGGGAGAGAGTTCGCCATGGGGAAGACTAAAACACTGGACGATCTCGAGACTGAGGTGCGTGCCTTCGATCGCGGCGCGCGTGTTCCGTGTCTCCGACGCCCGATACCCCGTTCTTCGCTCCCGTTCTACGACGCAGCGTGAAAACAAAAAGCTGCACGTTTTATGCGCGACCTTCATGCGGCCCCCCGCTGACCTTCGTCCCGTCCCGTCCCGTCCCATCCTCCGCAGAGATCCGCGCTGGAGCAGGAGGCGTACGACGAGAAGAATAAGCTGCTGAACAAGTCGCAGTTTCAGGAGCTGCTCGAGCTGCAGACGGACGAGGAGCCGGAATTCGTCGCGGAGATTGTGGAGATGTACCTCACGGACACGAAGGAGATGCTCGGGGAACTGAGCGAGCTCTTCTCCGAGGACAAGGTCAAGGCGTCGGAGGATGGGAAACCCGACTACACCACCGCGCGGGCGGTGCTCCACAAGCTCAAGGGAAGCAGCTCCACCTTCGGCGCCGACGGAGTGCAGCAGAAATGCGAGGAGCTCCGAGAGCACTGCATCAACGAAAGCCTCGAAAAGTGCCGCGCGGGCGAGGGCAGCCTGGAGGAGCTGCAGAGCAACGTGGACGACCTCAGCGGATTCCTGGCCAAATACACCGCCAAGATCAAGGAAATCTACGAGTTGAGCCAAGGGACCAAGACGGACTAGAAGACGACGCGAGCACCCATCAGATGGATTCGATTTTTTGTGTAGAGATTTGTGTAATTTTGTCGTTGCAGAGACTAATCGAAACTCGCGCGTAAGTCACTTGCAGACACGCACGAACACGTCCTCGAGCGACGACTGCGTCACCGCGTAGTTCTCCAGCACCCCGTCCGCCCTGCACCGCTCCAGCGCCTCGAACGCACCCGCCAACGCCTCCGGGGTTTTCAGCCGAATCTTCAGCCGACCGCCGTGCGACTCGGCGACTTCCACGGATCCGACGCCGGCGCCCGACTCTACCGCCGAACGAACCGCCGCAGCCTTCCGCGCACCCTCCTCGCCGCTCCCGTCGGACGCGGACGCCACCTTGGCGTCCACCACGTACCCTTCACCGAACCGGCTCTTCAGGTGCTGCGACGAACCGAGACACCGCAACTTGCCGCCCGCCATCATGCCCACGCGTTCGCAGAGCGCCTGTGCACAAAACATGACGTCAGCTGGTCAGTCTAATTGCCCACACGAGAATTGAAATGAACGCACCTCGCACTCGTCCATCGCGTGCGTCGTGAGTAACAGCGTGAGCCCACTCGCCGCTCGTTCCACGGTGTCCCACATCATGCGCCGTCCCAGCGGGCACATGCCGCTGCTCGGCTCGTCCAGGAGGAGCACGCGCGGGCCACCGACGAGCGCGACGGCGAGAGACAGTTTCCGCTTGTTGCCGCCGCTAAAGGTCCCTATGAGAACAAAACACGACGTCACTCTGATTGCCCATACGGAAATAAAAAAAGAATCGTACCGCACGGGCGGTCCGCGAACTTGCGCAAGCCGACGCTCCGGAGGACCGCATCCGCGGCGGCGTCCGCATCACGCGCGGGGATACCCTTGAGCATGGCGTACATGCGCGCCGTCTCACGTCCAGTCATCAGCTCGAGCAGCGGATCGAACTGGGGACAGTACCCGATCACGCGTTGCACTTTTGACAAATCCCCAGTCACGCTGAGCCCGCACACGGTGACTGACCCGGCGGTTGGCGGGTGATCGCCGCATAAGACCTTGAGGGTGGTGCTCTTCCCCGCGCCGTTCACGCCGAGTAAACCGAACCGTTCGCCGCGGCGGATGCCGAGGCTCAGGCGGTCCACCGCCACCCGCGTCCGCACCCCGCTCCGCACCCCGCACGTGAGTGACCAATCGCCCGAGGATGGCTGTGACCGGTCGCCCTCGGAGCCTCGCGTCGGTTCTTCGTCACTGAGAAGCGACGGGTCCGAGCCACGCGCGCTCGAGGACGAACCCGGTCCGTTCGCGCGGGTCCTGTACGCCTTGACCAGGCCGTCGATGGCGACGTCGTACGTCCCCGGCTCGGCGGCGTCGACCGCGTCCGCCTCCGCTCGCACGTCCTCGTCCTCCTCCTCTGTATGAGCGCCTCCGCCTCCGCGACGTCCTCGGATCGACGCGGCTCTGCGCGTGAGCGCGGCGCCGGGACCGATACCTTTTTGCCGCGCCCACGCGCTGCTCCCGTGCAGGAAGCACAGCAGGCCAAAGTAACCGACGGACTGAATGAGGAGTAGGAACACGGGTCGACCCGCGAGCTCCCACTCAAACGGGCTCGGTTTGTCCCCGGTCGAGCTGAACGTGTCCAGCCAGCTCTCGTCCTCGTCGCGCTCGGAGACGTCGATGGCGAACTCGCTCGTGCTGATCATGATCAGCCCCTCGCCCAATAAGAACGGCGGGAATATCCTCCACACGTGCGCCAAACCCTCGCCCGTCTTCGCGGTGCCCGCGTGTTCCGAAGTTCGCATCACGTAGTCCAAGTTGACGAGCACGAACCCGGTGACGAAATTGACCACCGACAGCGCCACGATCGTCTGCGCGTGATCGGTGAACCCGAGCGAGTATATGAACGACAACGGGACCGCCGCGGCGCCGTACGCGAGTAACAGCACGAGCGTGCAGAACGCCTTGTCGGTGGTGCCGACGACGGAGGTGAGGTCAAAGATGAAGAAAAATATCCACGTCGCGAAGCACACGAGCGCGTGGTTGAGCCATTCCCAGATGGCGGCGCCGAGCCAGTACACGCGGTAGTCGCACCCGCTCGCCAGCTGCAGCAACATCGCCTGCGTCGCGCGTTCTTTCACCACGAACGCGGCGTACGTCGCGGCGAGATACGAAAACGGCAAGAGTAAAAAGAAAGCCGCCAAAGTGTTCATCCACACCCGCAGACTCGCCTCCTCCTCCGCGGTGAGCGGTAGCGGGTGCGAACTGGCGGTGACGTGCGCGTCGGGGATGCCGGTGATGTTACGCATCGCCGCGCTGTGCGTCGCGGCCATCGCGGCGGGCACGGCGTGGTGCGAGGACGTGTTGTGGAGGAACATGATCGGTTCGTTGCCGTACCGCTCCAGCGCCCGAACCGCGGATCCTGTGAATAAAACATGACATCAGTCCAATTGCCCATACGATGATTAGAATAAACTTACCGGCGGCTGTGGCGTAGAACTTAGCGTCCTCCTCCCCGACGCTCGCGACTTTGGCAAACTCGTACGTGACGTTCTCGGCGAAGCGCCACGCGGTGTCGTGCCCGGCCGCGGCGACGCAGTGGGTGTAGTTGAGCGTGGGTGCCTTTGGATCCCCGGCGACGATCGCAATGAACCTCGGCGCGCCGGACACCGTCGGGTCCTCGCCTTGCGTCTCGAGCAGCCACTCGGATATGTCGTGGCTGTCCTTGACGGACGCCGGGAGAGACTCGCCGAGGACGCATCCGTTCACCTCGTGACCGGGCTCGGCGCCGAACGGTTCATGTGCGTGCCTCGGGCCGTCTGCCTGGGGATGGATCCCGGTGGGCGGAGGCCCGGCGATCCAACCCCGCTCGGATGAAATCGCCGCCGCTAAATTTGCCGCGGCGACGCTAGAGTTGACCCCGGCGGCGACGGGCACGCGCGTCAACTCGGGTACCGCGTGACCGCCCGTGGACTGCGTGAACATGCACGCGGTCATCTCCCGCGACGGACCGGCGGGGTTAACCTCCAGGAACAGCACGCACATCACCGCGATGTTGACCAGGACGGGTAGGACGATT
>Ga0222716_10003064_pt1 | contig 13414 bp, 10 predicted proteins | sample C33_13DmetaG_FD_165044 | JGI IMG/M metagenome (GOLD analysis project Ga0222716, IMG submission 165044) | Estuarine water microbial communities from San Francisco Bay, California, United States - C33_13D | ecosystem: Environmental > Aquatic > Marine > Unclassified | place: USA: California... | reverse complement strand
TACGACTGGAGAGTCCAAGTACGAGTCGTCATCATCGACATCATTGTCTTCGGCATTCGTTGCGGCGTTCGCAGCCGCGGAACCTTGAAACTCGTTGCGATAGCAATTTAACATCATCTTGTCCTCTGACGCCTCGCGATGCAACGTTTCGTGCAACCACTTAAACGGTGGAAACCCGACGCGCTCGCGATAATATTCCGGAGCGCCAATGCTCATGCAAAAGCTATACGCGGTGTGATCAGGGCACTGCAACAAACCAATATCGGCATCGAGCCAAAAATATCGCTTTGATCGTAAATCCTTAAACGACTCTGAGCCTTCAATTTCGTTGGCCATTTCGTTGACGAGCGGCACCTTGTTAATCCACACGCGTTTAAACTGCTCAACCCCACACTCCGTCATGTTGGTATACGTCAAATGCTCACGAGGTTTCACCACACACCTCACAGCACCTCGACCAAATTGATTCAGAACCGATTCACCGCGTATAACACGCCCGCGCGCGTACGCCGACATCGCATCCTCGCACGCCCCCGCCGAGTCCCGCATGAATACGACATTCATCCCAAACACCCCAGCCGCGCAACTCGTCCTACCAATCCCTAATAAATAATACTCCAACGCATGATGCTGTTCCTCACTCGGCGGTGACGCCCAGAACCCATCAATCCACGTGATATCGCGTAATTTCGCCAACGCTTGCGTAGAAAACGCGCGCGCGTGCGCCTCGAGCTCGTCGGCAAAGGCATGACATGGCGCTAAATCAATCTCATACCCCAACGACGACGTCATCGTCATCCCTCGCCAGTGCGTGTGCGGCACCGCACCGGCGACGCCGAGCGACGCCGCATCGCGTGTCGACCCCAACGACCCCAACGACGACGACGACGACGCAAAGACGACGACCGCGACCGCGAGCGCGATCGACGCCACCCAGAGCGCCATCGCCGTGGCTTTCACTCGCGACGTCGTCGTCGACGACGACGACGACGGCGACGCATCGGCGTCGTCGGGCGTCGAACGCGATGGCGGCGGCATGAGTAAGGCGTGGTGTTCGCCGACGGCGCCCGTCGACGGCGGCATCGCGGCGCGCATTGACGCACGCAAAGGGTGTTCACGCCTCGAGTGCATGATTTCTATACCCTAAGACGTTCCGGGCGCGCCGGGACGACGTCACACGCGCGCGCATGCGTCTCGCGCACGCGTCGAGCGCGATGAACGCGAGCGACGAACGCGCTGAGTTGCTCGGTGACGCGCGATCGCACGATCGCGCGCCGTCGTGGGCGTGGAAAGTTGCGATCGGGGTGGCGTGTGCGCTCGCGGTGCTGCATGGTGTTGGCGCATCGTCGCACGCGTCGAGCGCGTCGACGTCGATGACGAGCGAGAGATCGACGTCCAGGGCGGCGATAGGGAAGTCGTTTGAGTGTGCGGTGATGTTTAAGCCCGAGTTTGCTGGGTTTCGTATATGTAATTCGCAGTGGAGCAACGCTGGAGACTTGCTCGGCGAGCCAATCGTGCGAGAGATGTTGGAGCGGCGATTTGAATGCGACGCGTATGCGTTTATTACGCATCGGATGAAGAGTAAAGGGTCGAATTGTTTGTGGAGCGTGGGGAGTGTGATGCAATTCGTGCATAGCGGGGATGTGGTTTGGGGATTGGGGGTGTGGCACGCGAAGGAGTACGCGACGTCGCGTTTGGGGACGCCGCTCGATTTTGAAGTGCGAGGCGTACGCGGGCCTGAAACCGCGCATTTGCTCGATAAGGTGCATGGCGCCAAAGTGTCATCGATTGGTGATCCTGGATTTTTAGTCAGCGAGGTTTTCCCGGAAATCAAAGCCACGGCGGAGCATAAATGTTTGATTAGGCACGTCTCTGGGGACAAAACCGTCGCCCCCGAGGGCGTGAAGAGCTTCACGCCCGGCGACTTTGGATCGAATTGGCGCGTGTTTGTCGAAGAAGTCGCGCGATGTTCGCACGTGTATTCAAGTTCTTTACACGGCTTAATCGTCGCCGACTCGTTCGGCATCCCATCCCGATGGTTCTTCCCCGATGATCAAGAAGTCGTCGCGGCGCAGAGCGACTTCAAATACCGCGACTGGCTCGAAATGAGCGGACGCGGGGAAGCGTTTCTTCGACCGCGTCACAATATTGACTCCATGCTCGATGAGTCCTCCTACGCACCGCCATTATCACAAGACAAACGTCGCGATATCATTAACAAGCTCGTGACGTCGTTCCCATTCGACATGTTCACCACCGTCGAAGTCGGTTTGGACGACTGAGGCGCATTCGGCCGTCTGGCGACTCCGCTCGGGGTCGGGTCGCTCGCTCCGTCGCTCGCCTCACCCGCTCGCCGCTTCTCGCATTGTCTCGCGTTCTCCATCGCGTACGTTACGAGTACGCGTCACTATACACCATGTAATTATTCACATCTTGTCTCTTTGTCTCCGTCTCGCGAAACTCGCGTCCCGAGCGCTCGGGTGTGTGGATAAGAAGAAAAGCTGCCCATCACCGCTAATCACGCCACTTCTCGACTTTTCGGTGCGTCCGCGCGTGCGAGCGTCGTCGCGTACGCGTGCGATGATGTGTTTGATGTCACCATCCGTGTCGTCGTCGTCCTCATCGTCGTCCTTGTCGGCGTTGTCGTCGTCGTCGTCGTCGTCGTCGGTCGCGTGGTTGTGGATAAAGCGATCGCGCGATCGGGACTTGGCGTGATCGTCGTTCACCCGCGCGCCTCGGCGTCGCCCGCGCGCCGTGCGTGACGCACATAATACTAACGCGCGTATTTTCTTCGTCTCTCGCGTTCGCGTCGTCGCAGAGGACCAACACGCGCTTAACCTAAGCCTTTACATTCATCATGTCCGCGTTTGCAGCCAAGGCGCCGACCCGGGCGGTTGCGAAAACCGTCGCTCCGCGTCGCGCGGCGAAGAGCGTCAAGGCGACGCGAGGCGTTGTGGCCAAGGCTGGTGGTCTCGGTACGCCTTTCACGACCTGGATTCTTCAACAAGAAATGGAGGAGAATATTGATGGTGAATTGGCTGTCGTGTTGTCGTCCATTTCCTTGGCGTGCAAGCAAATCGCGAGCTTGGTGCAACGCGCCGGGATTGCCGGTATGACTGGTTTGGCGGGTGAGACTAACGTTCAAGGTGAAGATCAAAAGAAGCTTGATGTGATCTCTAACGATGTTTTCTGCGACGTCTTGCGCCAAACTGGCCGTACGGGTGTTATCGCGTCTGAAGAAGAGGATGTCCCGGTCGCGGTTGAGGAAACCTTTGGCGGCAACTACGTCGTTGTTTTTGACCCGCTCGATGGTTCTTCCAACATCGATGCCGCTGTGTCCACTGGTTCTATCTGGGGTATCTACGAGTCTGACTCCACGTGCATCCCGGATTTCAGCACCGAAGATGCGTCCAAGATTGAAGAAAAGTGCGTCATGAACGTGTGCCAACCGGGTAACAACTTGTTGTGCGCTGGCTACTGCATGTACTCTTCGTCCACCATCTTGGTGTTGACCATCGGCCAAGGCGTGTATGGTTTCACCCTTGACCCGACGGTTGGTGAATTCATCATGTCCCACGAAAAGATCCAAGTCCCGAAGAGTGGTAAGATTTACTCGTTCAACGAAGGTAACTACGCCATGTGGACCGATGGCTTGAAGAAGTACATGGACTCCCTCAAGACTGGCGGTAAGGACGGCGGCAAGCCGTACAGCGCCCGTTACATTGGTTCTCTCGTTGGTGATTTCCACAGAACCATCTTGTACGGTGGCATCTACGGTTACCCGGGTGACGCCAAGAACCCGAACGGTAAGCTCCGCTTGTTGTACGAGTGCGCACCGATGTCTTTCATCGCCGAACAAGCTGGCGGTGCGGGCTCTGACGGTAAGGGCCGCATCCTTGACATCATGCCCACCAAGGTTCACCAACGTGTGCCGTTCTTCACCGGCTCTGTGGGTGAAGTCGAGTACCTTGAGTCGTTCATGTAAATCTTTCTTTGAGAGGACGCGAGAAGGATTTTCCGCTAGTCGAACGTGATAACAATATTATTTTTTGAATATCCACGTTAAAACATTGATATTGACGACGAGACACCTCCGAACGCGCGCAAACACCCCCATCAAATAGCGGCGACGATTGAACACACGTTATAAATTGATTTAATACAAATATTAATTCTTCGCTATGGTAGTGGCGCGCTTGATGGCGCGCTTGATGGCGTCGCGGTCCAAAGACGTAACGACGTGAATTTCTTGCACCGCGCGGCCCGCGCGCGCAAGTAAGTTGTAACCGTCCTCCACGAAAACATTCGTGAGCCAAAGTTCCAAGTCTTGGCTCACTACGCGTTGTTCCATGGCTTGGCGACCCGGAATGACGGCTTCGATGCCCTCCTCCTTTAACAGCGAGCTACAGATATCCGGTAAGCCCGGCAAAGGAATTTCGCTTAAATCATCCTCATCCATGCTCGGTTCAGGCATCGTCACCGGCATGATTGTCTCAAGTGTTTCCATTAACGGATCTGCTTGCGTTTGCTTGATGCTGAAGTTGATGCGGCCAGTGTCAGAGTTGACTTCTAACACTTTGACGGATTCGCGTTGCCCAACCCGCACGGCGTCTCTCGGGTGGCTAATTCTATTCCAAGAGATCTCCGAGATGTGCACCAAACCCTCAAGACCAGAGGCAGGACCTTGTCCATCAACAACCTCGACGAATGCCCCAAAATCACTCAAAGAAGTCACAACAACCTCCACGCGAGTGCCGATCGGTAACTTTTCCTTTGCTCCTTCTTGCAACAACGCCCGTTCGCTCACAACGATTTTTTTCGGCGTCACATCCATCAACTTCACATCAATCAATTTACCAATCTGAGCCTCCAAGATCTTCGTCTCATCCATCTCCTGTGCGTTCCCTTGCGCATTCAAATCACCCTTTAATCGACTCGAACGCATCTGACTCTTGGGTAAAAACGCGCGAAACTTGCCCTTTTGCGCCCTGAGCACCAAACCACCCCGGTTCACGACTTCCACCTTCCCCGTCAGCGTCCCTCCGCTCGCCATAATGACATCCAACGCCTTCTTAATCTCCCCTTCGCGCGCCGCGCTGTCCTCCTTCTTCTTCTCATCCGCACCGTCGCCATCCGACGCGCCGACCCCAGCCATCATTATCGTCATCCTCGTCGGCGCTCCAACGCGTCGCGCACACCGCCTCCGCGCGCCGCCATCGCCGCGCGCCACCGCGCTCGAGCGCACCATCGTCATCGTCATCGTCCTCGCCGCGCCCTCCATCGTCGTCTCGGTCCTCGTCGTCGCGCGGCGTCCGTGAAAACGCGTCGCAGTGTGATGCGAACGCGTGACGTCATCAGCCTCGGAGCGTTGCTTTTTGGCCTTGTCTCGCGCGACATTTGGAGGCGCGGCGTCGCGTCGCGCGGCGCATGGCGCCCACCGTGGCGACCGAGGTGGTGAAATCGGCGAATTCTATCGCGGCGTTGCGCGCGATTGAATCCGCGCGCGGCGAGGAGGCGCTGTTTATCGACCCATGGGCGGAGGCGTTGAGCGGTCGCATTGGTGTGGGTGCGACTGGGACGGCGGCGGTGGCGTCCGGTGCGTCGTCGTCGTCGATCGCGAGCGGTGGTAGGGGGAGAGGGGATAAAGGCCGGATCGCCATACGCACGAAATTCTTCGATGATGCCGTGGTGGAGGCGTTGAGGCGAGCGCACGAGGCGGAGCCGGCGCGCGAAAAGCACGTCGTCTTCTTGGGCGCGGGTTTCGACACGCGCGCGTGGCGTCTTCGCGCGCCGAACGATGCGTGTAAAGCGCTAACGACCGTGTTTGAAGTGGATGTCGAGAGCGTATTGCGGGAAAAGCGCGAAAAGATGGGTGATCCACCGCTTTCGCTGTGTCGCGGGCGAGCGGAGGCTTACGCGGATATCGAACGAGACGACTGGTTGGCAAAACTCGAGCGCGTCGGGTTCAAATCACGTGATGCTCACGTGATTTGGGTGTTCGAAGGGTTATTGTATTATCTCGCGCCGCGCGTGTGCCGCGCAGTGATCGCCACAGCGGCCAAAGTCTCCACGCCAGGCGGCTCGACGCTCATCGCGTCCGTCGTCAATCGAGCGAGCGTCCGACGCGCGAAATCCGCCCCTTGGCGTACGAAATTCCGCCGCGCGTTCAAACTCGAACCAACACCAGCAAAGGCACAGTGGAAATCATGGTGCGATGCGCCGGAATCGTACTTTCGCCCATGGCGAACGCAAACCGCCGCTCAACTCGGCGACCCAAACTGTTCGTTCGGCCGATGGTCGGGCGACGCGCCGCCCGCTCGCGCATCCCCGCGCGCTCGAGACCCCAGCCCGCCGCCGCGCACGTACTACGTCATCGCGCACTTATAACTTAGTCTCTCAGTACGGCACCGTTCGCGGTTGTAAAATCATGTATGTTTACGCATCATTAAGACATTTCGACAACGGTTCCGCGACTGGAAAATGTGCCTTGTCAACACCCTCGAATGGCGTGGCCGCGGTATTCTTCGACGCACCGCACGCCGTCGTCGCCTCACTCACGCCGTCTCACGCACAGCACACGTAAAGCACACAATGGTACGTTCGTTATGCGCGTCGATGCGCGCGTCGTCGGTGTCGACACGCGCGGCGCCGGGCTCGATGATGGATCCCGATCGATCGCGCAGGTGCTGAAGTATTTTGAGGTTTCTAACGCGCGCACGCACGGTTTCGTTCGCACACACAGGCGAGCGCACGAATGATGGCGGCCAAGTCGCGTAAGTTCCACGGGAACATTCACAAGCGCGGTGCGGTGGATATCTCTGCGTCTTTGGGGAAGAAGAATGGGTTCGCCGTAGGGCCGGTGATGCTAGGATTTTTCATCTTTGTCGTCATCGGGAGCTCGTTGTTGCAGATTATTCGCACGGCGTCGATTGGCGGGCCGGATATGGCGTAGTAAATGTACCATAGGTGGTTGACGCCTATTCTCTGTTCTGTAATATACATACAACGTTATCATACAACTCGCGGCGGTGGCTACCGGTAGCTATTCGTTAATAAACGTGCGCTACACGCGACGCGACTGCGCTGGGGCGGCATCTGCATCGGTGATGGTGTGCGTGCGAATGTTTGCAAACTCGATACCGTGACTGCCGTTGACGGATTGATAGACTGGGGCGAAATCTTCGTCATCAACATCGCCGTTTCTCAAGACGCGTTGAATGTCTCGAAATGTCTTTCTACGCGTCTCGGGAATATAAAAGTACACGAAAACAGTCGCCGCCACGCACCACAGGGCGTTGAACGCAAATGTACCGGCGTGAAAAGCGTTCAACATCGGCGCAAATATCAAGTCCGAGATGAATCCGGCGAAGAAGAGCGTGGCGGTGACGAGCGCCGCCGCGGCGGATTTCACCCTCATGGAAAAGAATTCGCTCACGAGGACCCAAAACACGCTCGCTGAGCTACATGAAAATGCAAATATGAAAGTGCACAAACCAATAAGAGTTAATGGAATGCTCGCCATACCAAAGCCTAAACCAGCGATGGACAATCCGAACGCCGAAAACGCATTCCCATACAAGAGCAGCGGCCGACGTCCAAATGAATCGACAAGGTGAATTGATATCAACACCCCTAGCGTCTTGAACGCCACGATCAAACCGGAATAAATGTTCTCCATGGCGATGCCAGACGAATTTGTCGTCGTCGTCGTCGTGGAAATTTCATTTAGAATCCGTGAAGAGTAGTTGATAATCGACGTCGACGCCGACATTTGGTTGAACCACGCCAGACAAAGAATTAAATTCACGGCACGTCTCTCCTCACCATCCATCGCTTCTCGCCATCCACCGCGCGTGGCGTCTACGAGAGCTTGCCAGAGACTCACATCTCGTTCGCCCGAGGATGTCGCGCGCTGCTCTTCGGTTTCAAGAGTCGAGACGAGCGTCTCGATGTTACTGCCCGGCTCCTCGAGCGCGCGTAAACTTTCCTTCGCGCGCTCGCTCAATCCCGCGCGCACGCACCATCTTGGACTTTCCGGACACGTCATGAATCCCACGACGCACCAAAAGCCAATCACAAGCGGCGAACCAAGAACGAGCTTATACGTCTCGCTCGGTTCAAACCAAGTACTCACGTTGGCTAAAATCATCCCCATACACACCGATAACTCGTAGCACGCCACGACGCGACCTCGATCGAGGTCATCCGCAATCTCACCGCAATACGCAGGAACGATCACGGCGAGCGCGCCGACGCCGACGCCGACCACGGCGCGCCCAAACGCCAGCCCGACTCGCGACGCATCCGCGCTCAACGCGCACAGCAACGACCCCACCGGCAGCGTCAACGCGCTCAAAAACGCCGCACTTCGCACTCGCCCAAAACATCGCATCGCTGCCGCGCCCACGAACGCGCCAATCACCGCACCGCCCTTCGCGGCGCTCACGACGACGCCTTTTTCAACGCCATCCAAGGCCAGCGTCGTCGCGAGCGTGGGCAATAACCCCCCGACGAGTGCCAGATCGTACCCGAACGCGACGCCACCGAGCAGGGCGAATCGATACCCGAACCGCGCGCGCGCCGACATCGCGCGCGGCGCACCGACGTCGCGCGCTGGCGCCGCGCGGACAGCGTGTTCTGACGTCTAGACGTTTGGCATACTGTTACAACATTCAATCATCTAATTCCTACGGCAACGCGCCTCCAAGCTCGACCACGTCGCACTCCAGCGCACTCAGAGGCTTGAACACTCTCTTGGCCACGTCTTCGGGCACGCGCGGGTGCGTGATGGCGCGCACCGCGCGCGTTCGCGACGTCATCCACGATTGCACGAGCGTCGATGCTGATGATTTCGAAGCCGTCGTTTCGGCGCTCGCGCGCGCGGCGAGGATGCGCGCCACCGCCTCGGCGGCGTCGACTGGATTCATGGATGATATTCGCACGCCTTCGGGGGTGATGCGCGGCGGGAACGCCAGGCGCGCCAGCGCGCGAGTCGCGCGCATGGATGATTGATGTGCAACGTCGCGGCGCACAGTGACGGCACTCGACGTCGCGCGCCGCGGTCGTCGACGGCACGCATGACGACGACGACGACGATGACGACGACGTCGATGATGCTGCCGCAGACGCTGGCGCGGTCGGCGCCGGTGCGGCGGTCGCTCGCGCGCGCGTTGGTCGCTCGCGCCTCGACGTCGACGTCGACGTCTTTAGCACAGACGCTGGCGTTGTCGCCGCCCACCGGTGGCGTCGGCGGCGCATCGCGCGCGGTTCGCGCGCGCGCGGCGCGGTCGCGCGTCGGTCGCACGCGGCGCGTCGTTCACGCGCGCGCCGGGCGGGACGACGACGGAAGGGACCCGCGATTGATTACGCGAAGCGAAAAGGTGAAGAATAGAGAAAACGCGCAGACGTGGCTCATCGTGGGCTCGATCGCGCTCGTCATGACGTCAATCGTGGCGGTGGTGTATGAAAATGCGAGCGATGGGTTTTTATACGGCGTGGGCTCGATTGAGAGCTACGCCGATGGTGGCGGGGATTTTGATTTTACTGGCGAGGAGAGCGCGTTCAACTTGAGCACCGTAGCGGGTGGCGCTTTGTGGGCTGTGGCGTTGTATTTCGCGTCGCCGGTGTCGGTATTGTTGTTATTTTTAGGCCGCACCGATAGCGAGCGACCGTCGGATTGGGTGCTGAAGAAGGCGACTGGCATTAACAAGATGGAGGATGCGAGCGTCGGCGCGCAAGTCGCCGTCGTGACTTGGTTTGCCGTCTGCGGCGTCGCCATCGCTGTCTTGGGTGAAAGCGCGTTTGGCGGTGACAGCACGTGGGGCATTAGTGCCGGTGTGGGGTTTTTAACCATCGCAGGCGTGAGCGAACTCGGTCGCCCCAAGCGTATCGACGCCGCGACGTTGAGCAAATTGGAAGCGCAATACGACGATTTTTGCATATTTGCCAGCACTCGACTTTCTCGCAGCGCCGGTGGACGCGTGCATCAAACTGAAATATCAAAAGCCTTCCGTTCGGCGTATCCAGCATACACCGAAGACGTGTTGGATGAGATGGAACTCCGTTCGCTCATCGCAAACTTTGCGCCGAGCTCTGAACGCTCGCCGCGCGGCTACTACAAAAATCTTTCCCTCATTCAAACCAATCGCACATCGGTCAAAGATCTCGGGCTTTGATATCACTTCTTTCTAGCGCTTGCATCTTCTTGTACAATCATATTTATCATCGTTGCCAAAGCACTACTACATTCGCGCGCGCTCGAGGCCTCGCGTCCTCACACACCGCAGCGTCGCCCACATGTACGGGCGCCACGACGACCGTCGCGACTACGGCGGCGACCGCCGCGAGCGCTACGACGACGACCGTCGCGATTACGGCGGCGACCGTCGCGATTCGCGCCGCCGCGACTCGCGTTCACCGCCGCGACGCGGCCATGGAGGCTACCGCGGCGGCGGTCGCGGCGGCGATCGCGGTGGACCTCGAAAGGCATTTCGAAGCGAACGCGAGCGATCCATGAGCCCTGGAGCGTGGGAGAGGAAGCCCAGGAAGCGTGCAACGTTGTTCGATGTGTTACCGGAAGGAGGTGCGTGATGCGCGATGGTAGTTTGCGTGTCCCGTGATTCGCGCGTAGGATCCTCGAGAGCAAAGCGAACGTGAACGCGGTTACTGACGATGATGACTTGTGTCTCGTGCGCGTATAGTCGACCCGAACAATTTACCACCCGCCGGAGCGTTCGCACCGCCGCCGGGTATGGGGTATGGCGCGGTTCCGGGCGTCGCCATTCCGATGACGATGCAAGCGACGCGCCACGCCCGCAGAATTTACGTCGGAGGCGTGCCTTTACAGACCAACGAGGCGCAACTCGCGACGTTCTTTAACAATGCGTTGATTGCGATTAATGGCACCAACGCTGAAGAGGGTGCGCCGGTGGTGAATGTGTACATCAATCAAGAAAAGAAGTTTTCCTTTGTGGAATTTCGAAGCGTAGAGGAGGCGTCAAACGCGTTGGCGTTGGATGGTGTCATAATCGATGGCGCGCAAGTGAGAATTCGGCGACCGAATGATTACAACTCACAATTAGCGATTGGTTTAGGGCCGTCGACGCCAAATCCCAACTTGGATTTAGCGGCTATTGGATTGGATCAAAACGCGCTCGGCACAACGACGTCGGCGAACATTTTACAGGAACACGAAGATCGCATCTTCATCGGCGGATTACCGTATTTTTTGGACGAAGCGCAAGTGCGCGAGTTACTTGAAGCGTTCGGCCCGATTGCTAAATTCGATTTAGTGCGCGACAAGGAGAATGGGAACAGTAAAGGGTACGGTTTTGTCGTCTACCAAGACGTTTCCGTGACGGATATCGCGTGTCAAGGCTTGAATGGTATGCAAATGGGCGATAAAACACTCACCGTACGCCGCGCCGAGGATAAGAGCGCGCCCGGTCCGATGATGAATGTTCCACCGCCGCCGCCAGCTATCGCACCGCCGTCCGCGAACCCGCCGTCGATGGTGGTTTCTTTTGACCAAATGGGCGTCACCGCCGAAGAGTTGGCTGACGATGAAGAATATGAAAATATCATGGAGGACATGCAAGAAGAGTGCGGTAAATACGGAAAAATCGTAGCGGTAGTAATCCCTCGACCTAGCAAAGATGGCTCGGATGTGCCTGGAATGGGCAAGGTGTTTGTACAGTACGCATCCGTCGACGGCGCCATGGCGGCGAGAACCGCGCTGAATGGTCGAAAGTTTGGTGGGTCAACCGTCATTGCCGACTTCTTAGACGAAGCCGACTTTCACGCGAGAAAGTTTTAGGAAACATAGACTACTTCTAATAATAACAACTCACAAGCTAACACAAGAATCGCCAGTACAGGTAGATGATACTCCAACCGATGAAACCGGCGCCGGCGAGCGACGCGATGGACAAAACAAAAGCCCAAGCTATGGTCCACAGCGCCGTCGCTCGATCAAGTCGCGTGCGGCGACTCTTGCGCTTTAATTTCACCGTTCCACTTCGCGTACCGCGTGCGCGGGAGCTGCCTTTACCGCTTTTAATGATCATCGTACCCTGTTCAGGGGCGCCATCGACGTCGTCTACGGTTTGCGACGCGTCAAACGTTGAATCTTCTAAATCGAGTGTCATGTCGATCGGTGAGGGGTAACTCGAGCCTTCTTGCACGCGAGGTATCGCAATCGTTGGATCTCCACTCAACGTGTTCCAGGCTCCCTTCGCCGTGCGCTCGAGCACGCGCATTTCGCTTCGCTCGAGCGTGGATTTTGCCGCGGCGAAGATGCTCCCAGCTAAAATGAGCGACGCCGCGATGGCGTCTCGTGCGAGCACAGCGCCTCCTAAACCAGCAGACATGACCACACCAGCAAAAATAGGCTGTAATGATCCATAACACGCCGTGACAACGGGCGTAGTGAACGTCTCCGCACGTGTCGTGAGCGTATACGCTGCTGAGGCTAAAATGCCGACGCCGGCGACGGCAACCCACGCGCCTCCGGCGGTGACGAGCGAAATCGATGCGTGCGCTGTGAGATGATCACTCAACACGTGCGGAATAGCAATCGCAATGCTCATCAATGCACCGATTGTTTGCGACACCACGGCCACGGTGATTGGGTTATATTCGCGCAAAATGGGCTGCTGAAATGCGAGATAGGCCGCGAAAATCGCGCTCCGTAACAAGAGCAAGATATTCCCTTGGCTCAACCACATGCGCGCCGGGTCGAGCAATAAAATCGCCCCGAGCACGCTCACCGCAATAGCCGCAAATTTTCCAACGCTAGGCTTTTCTATACCCTGAAATACTGCAATTGTACACGAATACACGGGCACGAGCTGTCCCAACACCACGGCGTTGCCGAGCGACACACTCTTCAACCCGTACGCCAAACAAATCTGTGCCAAGCACACGCACGCGCCGAGTAAAATCACCACCCACGACGTGAACAATGCGTTACGTTTCTTCACGTTTCTCAACTCACGCATGGTGTCGCCACTCGTGCGCGCGAGTAAGTAAATAAACGGCAGCGACATCGCGCCCCTCGCGAGCGTAAACTGCGGCGCGCTAAAGTAATTCAACGACTGCGAACTCAAACACATCGCCCCTACGAAACACGCTTGCGCAGCGATGAGCTGTACAGCACACTGTGACGCTCGTCGAACATCATCCCGAACCTTTTGTCGCATCTCATCCAGCTCGTCGGGAAACGACGCCGAGAGCTCATTCAAGAAGACTTGAATTTCAGCTCGATTCTTCCACCGTACGCGCGGCTGCGCATCCATCGACCCCGGCCCTGGACCGGCGATGGCATCATCATCATCATAACTCGCGCTCGAGTCGTTCATCGCGCGCGCGACGTCACCATGCGCGCGTCCACACCGCGTTTCGCGCGTCAGCGTAC
>Ga0222716_10003056_pt1 | contig 13433 bp, 16 predicted proteins | sample C33_13DmetaG_FD_165044 | JGI IMG/M metagenome (GOLD analysis project Ga0222716, IMG submission 165044) | Estuarine water microbial communities from San Francisco Bay, California, United States - C33_13D | ecosystem: Environmental > Aquatic > Marine > Unclassified | place: USA: California... | reverse complement strand
CCGTTTCCCCCGCCTGTAGTTTCTGAGGCTTTATTATGTCAGCATTTACAATATCAAGAGATAAGTTGAATTCGTTTTTGAATTGCTTCGGCAAGGATTTGATGGACATTGCTATAACGGTCAACCGTGAAAGTATTCACGCCGCAGTTGCTAAGAGTACCCATTACATTTCACGACAAGTGGAATGCACTGACGGTACTCCGGGCAACCTGTACATCTCGGACATACCGAAGATGAAAGCGTTCCTTGGTACCAGTAAGATACCTGAGTTGCAGTTCAGTCAGCAAGGTAAAACCGGTACTCTACACATTCGCTGTGGTAACACAAGTCTACAGATTCCAACGACTTCCTACATTGAGTCACAGAAGAAGGTCGGGTTGATGACCAAGACCATTGAGAATGCACGGGACAGTATGTGGCGTACATGGTTCAACATACCGTTGACACATCACGCCAAAGTCTCAGCAGACTCGCTGAAACCTGCTACTGGTTTCAAGAAAGTCTTGGGTGACAAGTTCGCATGTAAGACCGAGTTTGACCCCGAAGGAGATGAACTGGTCATCCGTGGCGGTAAGACCGCTACAGGAAAGATGTTCGTCAGAGCCCCACTTGCTGATGTTGAGTCTAACGGTATGCCTGTTAGGTCAGCCTTTGATAAATGGTTACCGGAATTACTCAGTAACCTACCAAGCGGTGAGTTTGAACTACACACTGGTGACGAGACTGTACTCATTCTTGAGCAGACTGCTACCGATTTCTTGATGGTTGTCATAGACCAAGTATACGAGGAGGACTGAGTATGAGTGGTAACTATCAATATGTCAACAACGACCGCCGAGATGTCTGTTGGCTCTGCGGTGGCCGTCTCATTTGGGGTGCCGACTTTGACCCATCTGATTACGGCTACGAAGGCGACGGCATCGTCGCTACCCTTCACTGCTCCGACTGCGAGGCTCAAGTGACCTATGTTCAAATGCACGAGGAGGAGTAAGAGTGATTGTTGATACCTTCCGACCTGACCCCGAAGGGCCTGACCACATCTACAAGAGATGGCGTGATGCAGAGGGTAACCTCATTGAAGAGACTGTCACTGACTTCCGACCTTACTTTTGGATTTCAGCAGACACCTCTCTTCGCTATGCCGAACGAGTCATTGATGATTACCCCGGTGCATCAATAGACTGGGAAGACACTGCGATTGGTCTAAGGACGGAAGAGAAGTTAGTCAAGGTTTACGCTTACCGACAAGGTGACATCCGAGACATGGCGAGGCGGTTTCAGAAAACATGGGAAGCCGACCTCAGTTTACAGGACAGATACCTCATTGACACTGTACAAGAGATGCCGGAATGGAAGCCACGGGTATGGCACTTTGACCTTGAATGGGACACAAAGACACATGAGACAACAGTAATGGCTGTCATTGACAGTTACACCAATCGCCATGTAGCGTTCTGTTGGGAGAAGGGTAACCCCCGTGACCTTTACAGTAGCCGTCACTCTGTTGAGGAGAAGGTCACCGAATACGAGTACAAGGGCGAGCAAGTCCCACTGACTTACGAACGCCATCTGTACGGCTCAGAACAGGAAATGCACACTGCATTCCTTGACTACTTGGACGAATGTGACCCTGACATCTTCGTAGCCCACGCTATCATGTGGGCTGACCTACCTCATCTCACTAAGCGTCTCAAGAACTTCCGCAGGCTCAGCCCGCTGGGTAGGGTTCTACGGCCCAGCAAAGGGTCATACGACTATGTAGACCAACCCATCATCGGTAGACTGTGCTTTGACACAGCGGCACCGATGAGAAGCGGTAGTGGGTTTGAGCGTGTATGGAAGGACAGCGGTAAGCCTCAGTTGAAGAATCTCAAACTGGACACCATTGCACGAATGTGTAACTACGGTGGTAAGTTGGACATGGATGTCTTCACTGGGTGGACTGAGCGATTTGACGAGTATGTTGACTACTGTATGGTTGACACATTCCTCCTCAAGCACATAGACGAAGACAACCATGTATTGGATTTCTTCCTATCACTGCAACGATTCTGTGGCGTTAGTTTCCGCTCTTGTCACAATGTCACTCGTTTCGCACGAGGACTACTTCAACGCAGGACTGAATGGAAGGCACCTTCCAAGTCCATGCAAGAAAAACAGGAGTACGAGGGTGCATTCATCCCACCTCCACGACCCGGTAGATACGAAGGCGTAGCCTGCGTTGACTACAAGGGTCTCTATCCATCACTTATTCTATCTCACAACCTGTCATGGGAAACACAAGTTCCCAAGGACATGGCCGACCAAGAAAATGTCAGGCAATTACCTGACGGTACTTGTTGGCGTCAAGGTGTACCTGCCCTGTTACCGAGCATGGTCACTGAACTCTTTGAAGTCAGAGACGACTACAAGAAGCGAATGCGAGAAGCCTCCACCGAGTCTGAGAGAAACGGATGGAACACCTTGCAACTCGCTGTTAAGCGTGTCATGGCTTCACTGTACGGTGCGACCGCCAGTGGTTATTGGGGCTGGTGCGACTTTGACATTGCTTCGGCTATCACTGCGTGTGGTCGTGAAGCAATCAAGGGCCTCATGGAAGAATCCGAGGCGGCTGGCTATAGTGCCCTCTACGGGCATACAGATTCAGCCTTCGTTGAAGTTCCCTTTGAAGAGGCACACGACCTCGCTAAGCACCTGACTGAGGTGATTCAGCGTAAGCAAGACGCCAGTCACCTCATCGTTGAATTTGAGGCTTACATGCCCTATTGGATTGTAGGAGGTAAGAACCTCTACTACGGTATCTGTTCCTACCCTCCCGAAGACGAGGGCAAGGTAAAGAGCGCAAGGTGGGGTAAAATCAGCACCCTCTCCCCTATCTCCAAGAACCTTGAGAACGATGTCTTGACAGCCATCTGTACAGGAGCAGAAGAGGAAGAAGTTATCCAACTGGTCAGACCACTTGCGAAGCGCATCAAGCGTGGAGATGTGGAACCCAGTGACCTCGCTACCACTACAAGGCTACAGAAGCGTCTCGGAGAATACTCAGAGACGGCAGGAGGAGCAGTCAAGGCGGCAAGGTATTACAACGAGCACATTGCTAAGAAGGCCCACTACGGTCAAGGGGACAGTGTGAACTGGACTTACATCAGTCGCACCCCCGACGGCCTGCCTTCTATAGATGTAGTAGCATACGAAGAAGCCAGCGATTTGGCTGGTTTTACGCTGAACTACGACCTCATGGTTGACAAACTCATAAAGGCTAAACTCAAGCCTATTTTCAAAGCCCTCAGTTGGGACTTGGAAAGAGCAAGCGGGGCGGCTATGCCCAAACAATACTGGTGATAAAATGAGCAGAATAGAAGATGAAGTATGTAAGAAAATTGCACAACGAGCGGCGGTCGGCCTAAGTAAGTATGGAGTCACTATGGAGACTGCGCCGCTATCACGCCTTGAATGGCTCGTTCATGCACAAGAAGAAGCAATGGACTTAGCAGTGTACCTACAGAAACTAATTGAAATGGAGATGGAAGAATGAGTGATAGAGATTGGAGCGCATACGCTAAGTCAACTTACCAATGGAAACCCGGACATGAAAAGATGCTCCGTATGACCAAATCCAGCCTAACGAGTGACTTTGACTACTGCCCAAAGCAGTACGAGTACAAACGCATTCACCGCCTCCCTGAACCGTCAAGTGACGCTATGATGAAGGGGAACAATGTACACGAAGCCATTGAGGTATTCTACGACAATGTACCCCCTGTCCTTGACGAACTACATACACTGATGCAGAGGAATAAGACTGAGGAGGCTTTACAACTGGCTCTCAGTGTCATACCTGAACAAGAGTATGTACTTGGGGAAGGCCCGTCTATTGAGCAAAGAATCCGTTGGGACTTAGCGAGACTACTCGCTGGTGGTAAGGAGAACTATCTCCCTGTCATCAACGAATTGGAAATTCACGCATTCGTTGAAGAAGAATTTGAATTCAATGGCGAAGTCCACACAATTCCCATCCATTTTGCTGGGAGTATTGACCGAGGTTATGCGACAGATGAGGGTACCTATGCACTCATGGAGTTGAAGACCGGGAAGTGGGTTCAGACCAAGAACCGCCAAGACGAATGGAAGGACTCCAAGTTCAAGTTGGAATCTATGCGACAAGAGATGGCGTTCTACAAGTATCTGTTACAGGTCGCTGACCACCCCTACCAAGATGTTTCGCATTGGGGCTGGGTATATCCGTCGGGTAACACTGCGAAGTTGGACCCGTTGAACAAGTACGGGTACGAACAGCGTGGCGTGAACAAAATCACCTACGAGCCAGCGACCGGTAGGACTTGGACAACATTCAGAAAACGAGTAGAGCGACTCAAGGCGGCACTGCTGACAGCGTACCTCACAGAAAACTTCCCGACCAAGGCAAGCGCAGGTAAATGCGCTTGGTGCAATTTCAAATCAATTTGCCCAAGTTGGGAAGGAAGCGACAACCCTCAAGAATACCTTGACAGTTACAAGGAGGAATGATTATGATAAGAATAGAAAACATACCTGAAACAAAAAGAAACATTGAAATCCAATTGCAGAACGCAGTGAAGCGACCAGTGAGGGCTTCGTTTAGTCATTTGGGCAAACACAAGACGCACAGTATCGCCATACAAACGACGCTGTTTGAATTTGACGAAGAAGCGACTGGCCCTAAAGGTACGATGTACCTAACATTGAACACTACACTGTTGCAGGATAGACAGGAACTTACTAAGGTTATTAACGAAATCGCTAAGAAATATAAAAGTGATTGATATGCAGATAGTCTTTGATTTTCCACGAGAGGTAATGGAACTCAGTCCCGAAAGAGGCAGAGGTTATCGTAAAATCGTGAGGAGTAACGGAGATTTAGAACGCTACTGGGAAGGTAAGAATGGAGTCTCTAATGCGTACATGACAGTGTACGGCTACAGAGCAACACTCCCACCTTACAACAAGCGAGTAAACTTGGAGACCCCGATTGTGCGACACTTCGTTATGGACTTTGACCCGAAGGACTTCCGAAAGAACAAGGGTAACAATGTTGACCCCGAAGCACCTTTGCTCCAAACCAAGAAACTACATCAGTTCCTCTTAGAAAGGGACATCACTCACGGGGTTTGGTACAGCGGTGGTGGGTTTCACATTTGGATTGGACTTGACAAAGCATACATACCCAGTAACGGTGACAGTTTGTCCGACATCAAAGAAGCCGGTATGAAGATAGTCAGCGATTGGATTTACACCATGGACTTGTACTGCTCTGACCCTGCCGTACCCTTTGACACCAGCGGTATGATTCGCATCCCTAACTCTTACAATTCCAAGCGTGGACTATGGTCAATACCTCTGAGTACGCAAGACCTTGAGGCAGGGCTCGCCTACATCACAGAGAAGGCACTTGACCCCGGACAGGGAATGATACCCTACGGGAGCCAAGGCTTGAAGTTGGAAGTAGTCAAAGGTAAAAGCAGAGGCAAGGTATTCAATCCTAACTCAAAACCTCTTGATTTGCCCACTATCTCAATGGATGGCGTCATTATCTTACCGTGTCTAAACTCAGCGGCATGTCGTGTAGGGAGTAACCCAAGTCACGACGAACGAGTACAACTCGTCAAATACCTATCAAAACGCCTGAGAAATTTCATGCCTGTTGAGCGCATTGAGCGTTCAAAGATAGAAGAACACACAGAAACAATTGTCAATTTCATTCGCTCACTTGAGTGGGCTGATTTCAGAGAAGAAACCACCCGTTATCAGGTAGGAACTATCATCGGTACAGAGTACCCACAAACATGCTCTATGTTGTACAAGAAAGGTATGTGCCTCGGTAAATGTCGCTATTGGGATAAGACCGGTGCTATTAACGAAGGGGAGGAAGAGTGATGCGTCGTTGTTTATTCTGTGAGGCTAAATTAGCAAACAAAGCATCTTCCCGTAGAGTAAGAAAGAAGCCCATGTGTCATGTATGCTTACATGCAGGTCCGGTGGGTGACCGTAGTGACTATCGGTGCAAAGGTACCACTCGTGCCGGTAAACAGTGCGGGCATTATGCGATGGAACATAGTGAATACTGTGCAGTCCATAAATTTCAGGGGAATGCAGAATGAAAATCACTGAGCCTCTCTTAATTGATACCAACGAGAGGGGGCCGCTTCACGATGCCGTCGTTAGAGCGGCTGAAAGGGAAGGATTCACCATCAAAAAAGAGCACTTACAGGGTATGGGTGACTACAAGGCTGGTAACGCCAGTATTGAGTGTAAAAGCATCCCTGACCTCATACAGTCTACCTTCAAAGGGCACTTACAGCGTCAAATTGAGAACCTTGACGCTAATTGCGAGCGTGTGGTACTCGTGGTACATGGTGACATTGCAAAGTATGTAGCCCTGAGCCGAAACCAAGGCAGGCCGACCAGTTACGCCAAGACACTTGACCTTATGTTGGGTATATTCGCTCGGTTGACCGCCGACTTTGATTGTCACATTTACAGAGCAAAGGACCATGCCGAAGCAGGTATGTTCATTGCGAAATTACACAGTAAAATGCACAAGTCTGCGAGTAGACACGGTGCGAGGGCTGTCACGAGAACCAGTACGAACGATGTAAGGGCCGATATGCTCGTAACCATCCCCGGCATTGGGCCTGAAATGGTAGCAAAACTGCTGGAAACTTGCGGCTCAATAGAAGAGATGCTTTACCCTGAATCACTCAAAGCAGTGAGGGGTATGGGGCCGAAACTAAGGCAAAGATTACTTGAGGTTCTGACTTCGGAGGAACCCGTGCGAGTCCAAAAAACATACAACAGAGGAGAGAGAAATGGAACACAGAGCAAGTAAATACGAATGCGTGAGGAAATTCCCGATTTTGAAGGGTTACCTTGAACACTTTAAGGAAGTCAGTAAGAACAATGAGATTCCCGGTTTGATTTCATTCTTTTACATTCTTGGCCAAGCGGCCATACCGTATGTGAGAGTACCTGTAGGCGGTAGTAACCTTGACCCAAGGGTGAGTATCTTTTGGATTCAAGATACGAGGACAGGTAAGTCAGCGGCGTACCAAATCATTGAGAAGGTGCTGAAAGAGTCGGGCCTAACCTCCATGGACTATAACAGTGGTAACGATGCCGCTCTACTTGGTACACTGATACCTGACCCTGATTCGGAAGACTCAAGAAACCCCGACATGATTGTGCGTGAAGGTATTCTTGCAGGTCGTAAGGGACTGAACTTTGACGAAGGTAGCGTAGTGCTCAAGACAGGACAGTACAACGAAAGTACGACCCTGTTCTTGCAGTCTGCCCTCAACTCTGCCGGTACAGGTAGAAACCTCATCACCAAGAACATGGCGAGAGACTCATTCACTATCAAGTCCGAAGTATCGCTTTGGATTACCACCTATCCTCCAAAGGGTATCAAAGAGCATGTACTGGACAAAGGTATTTTCCAGCGTGTTCTGACTTATTGGCGACACTGGACGCTTGAAATGAAGCGTGAAATCAACCATGCTCTTGCAGAAGATGTCTACAGTGAGCCTAAGTTTGAGGTACCGTTTGAAGAGGTGACTGGCTTTTTCAAAGATATACAGAAGAGCCTTAAGCGTAGAGTATTGGACTTGAGCGATATACCTCCAATGGAATGGGATGAGATGCACACTGATGACCAAGAAAGAGTCGTTATGGGCCTTATGCGCCAAATGTTTAGGCCCGACGAGGCGTACATCCCTGCCCTCATGTCTGCTATTGACGAGTATTACAGTATCGTTGAAGTCATGAGTCCCGATAAACAGGGTATCTGTTCATCATTTATCATGGGACTACAGAACTACACGAACATTCTCGCTCATCACTTCGCTATGATTGAAGGGACTTGGGTTGTCAGGGGCGACCATGTTGACATGGCTAAGGAGATTCTCTTTGACCTCTATCAGAACCTCATTCAGTGGCTTGAGTCCGAAGTCAACATCGGTGCAGGTGCATCCGAGAAGAACAAGATGCAAGGTCACTGGAAAAGTGCTTACAAGCAAGCAGAACTGTTTGACTTTGATGACCATCGTGGTCATGGCTGGGTGAAGAAGAAGGAACTGATGTCCAACTTCGGAAGGTTGGCCAATTACAACAGTCACGCCACTGTCAATCAGAAGTACAATACTTACGGCACAGAAATGTTCAGCGACACAAGAGAAGGTGTCCGTGTATTTGTGCGACTTAACGATGAGTACCGAAAAGGTGGTAAGTCTTGACCAAGACTTTTTGGTATACCGAATGTGTTATCTGTAAGTGCGAGTTAGGGAAGGATATTGGGGGATATGTACTCGGTACACATCTTAAAAAAATGGTCGGATTATGCGACGGTTGTAAATTTACTATGGAGGCGTTCATCAAATGAAAAAAATGCTGGCTCTTGATATTGAAACTGCGAACTTTTCTCACGAGATAGGTGGCTGGGGCTCCAGTCACTTGTTTGAACCCACTGTCGTGGCGACATGGGACGGCGAAAAGGGCGTAGTCTACGCTAACGAAAAGGTGTCAAAGTACCTACCCGAAGGAACAGAGGTCAAGCCTCTGCATCCCAAGACTATAGGTGAAGACTTGGCTAAGCATGTCTCAGAGGGAGGCATGGTTCTCGGTCACAATTTGAAGCAGTTTGACCTCCCCATCATCAGAGACGCACTTGATTGCTGGACAGCAGGTGACATCATGGCTAAGTCCGAAGAGCAAGTCTTTGATACATCTGCTCTGTTGAAGAGTATCACGGGACACGCTGTCCCACTATCTGATGCATGTCTACATACACTCAAGAAAGGTAAACTGATGAACAGCCACGATGCTCCTGTTGAATGGAGAAAGGGCAATTATGACAAAGTGGCGGAATACTGCCTCAAAGATTCTCAACTGGTATACGAACTATGGGAACATGGTTTGAATGAAGGTTTCGTGAAGGCTCGGTGTCGCAAGACAGGTGAAGTCAAGGAATACGAAGTAGACTGGTGAGAGGAGAGAGAAATATGAACGAAAACGAAGGAAATACAAGCGCAGTCGTCCACAACATACGGGCGGCTAAGAGAGCAGTGAACACGGTCAAGACTACACTTGGACCAATGGGCATGGACAAGATGATGGTAGACGGTGGCGGTAATGTCATCGTGACCAACGATGGTGCTACCATCTTACAGCAACTTGACATCACTCACCCTGCGGCAAAGATGGTCGTAGAAGCGGCGAACACTCAAGAGAACATGTGCTATGACGGTACGACCAGTACGGTCGTTCTTGCTGGTGAACTACTGGGTAACAGTGAACTCCTATTCAGCAAGGGTCTACATGCTAACATCATCTGCCGTGGATATAGAAAGGGCTCTCGTTGGGCAACCGAACATATTGAACAACAATTGGCCTTTTCTGCAAAGAAGCACCTTGCTATGGTAGCCAAGACATCAATTACAGGCAAAGCGTTGGAATCCAGCGTTGAGCATGTAAGTGAACTATGCGTTGAGGCTGTCAAGACTGCTGGTGGCGAGTACGAACGCATCCGTGTTCTGTGTCAGCCCGGTGGTAGTTTAGACGATTCGTCCTGCTTCTCCGGCGTGGTGTTGCATAAGGAGTTCATACTCCCTGCTATGCCTCTCGTGCCGACAGGTAAGGCTCTAATCATCAATACCGGACTCAGCGACATCAAAGACGAAGGTAACATCCAACTCAGCCTATCCTCGGCCAGTGAGTACCAACAGTACAAGCGACAATCAGGTCGTGAACAATGGGTGGACAAGGCTCAGACCATCATTGACCTGCTCCCCAAGGGTGGAGTCGTCTTTTGCCGAGACACCGTTCATGAAGTTGTAGCGGCTACACTGGCCAAGTCTGACATTTCGCTGGTTCATCGTATACCTGAGAGTGATATGACCGCTCTGTCTAAACTCCTCGGAGCCACAGTTGCTCACAGCACTGACGACTTGATAGAGGCAGTAGACTGTGATGTTGAATGCAAGCAAATAGGTGACATGAAGTATGTTGTCGTCAAGGGAGAAGGTGAAGTGACTACCCTCATCCTGCGTGGTGCTACCAAGCAGACCCTTGATGAGACTGAGCGTGGATTTGAAGACGCTCTCGGTGTCGTCTGTCTCGCTTACAACACCGGTAAGGTCGTTGCAGGCGGAGGTTCTTCGTATCTCAATGCGGCACTGCATATACGCTCAAGAGCGGCAGAAGCAGGTGGCCGAGAACAGATGGCCATTGAAGCATTCGCAGATGCACTGGAGTCCATACCTGCTACCATTGCAGAGAACGCCGGTCGTGACCCACTGGACACCATCCTCACACTCAGGAACGAACACAAGTCGGGTAACACTGACGCTGGCCCTGATATTGAAAATGGCGGAGCCTGCTCTATGTTAGAGCAGTCTGTCTACGAGCCTGTTGATTTAGTCAAGCAGGCGATTCAATCGGCAAGTGAAGTAACCATCAGTATTCTACGCATTGATGACATCATCGGAAAGCGAGAGTAAGTCCAACTTGGGTGTATGGTGTAACGGATAGCATTCCGACCTTCTAAGTCGGAGATGGGGGTTCAATTCCTCCTACGCCCGCTTGACTTTTGCTCACCCGCTTGCGTTTTTTGGATTTTGCTCACCACTTCACTTAAGTACAGAACACCATACGGAAAGATACGGGGCAACTTATGAATTCCCCTACCAACTAACGGAGAGAGAAATATGAAAATATACACAGAAGAAGACAGCATAAAAGATACTGGAACGGAATACTATGTCAGTATTATTGAAAGTGAAATGCAAATTGCAGAAGAAATGCCAGTGAACGGTTTTGTTCGTGACAGTGGTGATGGCGAATACTGGCTTGGACATTTTGAAACGGGTACTTGGGCAGAAGAATGCATCACCTGTACGGAAGAACAAAAAGACGCACTTGCATACCTTGCTAACTACTTACAGATAGATGCTCAGTTTGTTTCTCGTGAAATCGTAACGAAGGGTCTTGAACTGGCCAAAGCAGTACTTACTTACCCGCCCGCCGAATGAGATACTTGGACAGCCGACCGCCGGTTTGTTTCGCTACAGGTTTAGCCTTGCGCTTGCGCTCGCCTTTGAAGCCAAGTTGTCCGTGAAAGCGTATGTACTTGCACGAAGGGCATTGGTGAATAACGGCCTTCTCGCCGCTGATGTAGTTACCTACAATACAGAGAGGCAGAGCCTTGAGATTACAATTCTCGCACTTCTGCTTGAGAAGGTCTACGAAGCCACCCATCAACTCACCGTATGCAAGTCTACCTTGTGCCAGTTTGCGCCATCGTAAATGAACTTGGCGTACTTGTTGATGGCGACATCTACATTGATTTTGGTACTCGTACTGTGACCGCCACTCGTTGAATCAAAGTGTAGGGTATGAGAGCCAGCCTTGTGGTAGATTTCAACGACATGTCCTACCCCGAATGCACCAGTAGGGTTGATGGTTCTGTTGTTGTCCGTAGTGACAATCCATATGTTGGCTTGGTCAAAGGTGAAGGTGACATTCCCCGAAGTAGTGACTGTCTCAAGACGATTCGGACCAAGCACATAGGTACTTGTTACAGGCGTACTGTTGAGATTCTTCGGTATTGAGGCGTAGATTGCGCCGTGCTTGTTACCCGCCACATCTACTCTATGAGTTTGCCATATGGCTCCGAAGGTACTACCGCTAAGGTCGCCGTCTTCGGGACTGGAGAAAAACCCGTCCAAGTCAGTGACAGCGTTGGCGGTGTCTACATTGCCGATTGACCCTTTGGTCATGGGTGTCAGGTACAGTGGGGACGAACGAATGTAAGTCCTCCTGTCATGTATCGTAGGCGTAGTGTTGAGCGAAGCAGTAACGCTACCTGCGCCACCTGTCATGGAGTATCTTATCACGCCGAGAACAGTGTGATGATGATTACCGTCAGTGTTTCCGCTGATGCTGGGAGTTGAAAGAAAACGGTTGGGAATCAGAGGCGTACCACTACTGGGTGCGGCTGGTGTTCCCATTTCGTACATCAAGTGCGCTTCCGGCGTGTTTCTACCTACAAGGAAGACAACTACGAATACATCACTGGTTGAGCCCGGTACGCTGGGGAGGTCTCCGCTATGGTTCGCACCTCCTCCTGTTGTCCCTACGGTAAAGGTCTCACTTGACCCCTGTCCGCCTGCAAACTTGTACATTGTTCCGTCAAGTACACAGTTTCCACCGTATACCTTGACTTCCCCTTTACTGCTACCGATTTCAATGTAGCCGGGAGTGTTGGGTACTATACTGTTCCTTAATGAGTCTCCACGAGCCCCGTCTCCGAGCCTCATGATACCATTACCGTGTAGTCCTTCGTAGATATTAGTCAAACTGGGGCTGGTTAATCCATCCCCGTCTCTTAGACCTTGTGCGTTTGCACCAAAGCCACTTCCGCTCATGTGTCCTGCTTTTGGATTCGTCATACTGTCACCTCAATGATTGCCGAGAAATGGAGTTCGTTGTTGCTGGTCTTCTGCACTGAGTTGTAAGTGTATCGCATAAAGTCAGTAGTGTCAGTGGAATCGCTGGGATTCTTGTACCTAATGACAACCTCTCTCAGTGGACGGGTGAAGGTAGTATCTAAAGCAAGTTTCGCTTCAACAAAGAGCGTATTGTCATCTACCACCCTGACGGTTGGGGTAACGACAACGGCAGGGCTACTGATGCCCCCGTCTTCCTGAGTCGCTACAGTACCGTCAAAACCAAACACTACTTCGTTAATACGACCTTTCAGTGTGTCAATCAAAAATCTCGTTCCTTCGTTTAATAGCGGCATATCATCCTCTCCTGTTCCCTAAGAAATAACTGTGTACTGAGCCAATCTTAAGATGGGAATTCAATTCTTCTGCGAAACTTGCAGATGAAAGTACGAACAACTCTTCGTCGTCGTCCACCTTGTGTACACTGGCTGACTTGATAACAACAGTAGTTGATGCTACGGAAGCAAGGTGTATGTGCCCTAACTTGTTACCGTTTGCAGTATACACTGCTTGGTTGTCTGTACCAAATGCACTTGTAGCGTTAGTTCCATTCACTGTAAATGAGGTTGTGCCGATAGCATATCCACCTCCGTTGTTGATGAGAACACCTGTGCTCTGTAACTGCTTGGTGCCGTTAATGGTGTTCCTACGATTGAGGCCGATTGTGTAACCTACACCTCTATTCATGTCCACTCGCTCTGATAGTTTCCAAGTGACCTTGACCTTGAAGCCAAAGGATGTACTGAACTCTTCTACAGAGAACTGCCTGTTACGCTCTTCGTTGGCGTCGGAACTACCTGCTACATCTATTTCTTGGAAGCGTTGCAGTACATCTTCCAGTGTCACATCTACCGAGTTGACATGTAGTTCGGTGGTTTTTTCGTTAAGATTGAGTTT
>Ga0222716_10003048_pt1 | contig 13449 bp, 7 predicted proteins | sample C33_13DmetaG_FD_165044 | JGI IMG/M metagenome (GOLD analysis project Ga0222716, IMG submission 165044) | Estuarine water microbial communities from San Francisco Bay, California, United States - C33_13D | ecosystem: Environmental > Aquatic > Marine > Unclassified | place: USA: California... | reverse complement strand
TGTCCCTACCGAGCGGTCTATTAAGATCCCAAGTGGCATTTACATGATCATAAAGGATAGAAGCTCCAGAATAAAATACAGTAATACCCGCACCATGTGTAGCAGATGAATCTGTAGAACTATCAGCTAGGATTATATTCTTATCATTAACAGATAATGTAGTGGAATTAATAGTAGTAGTATCCCCATCCACTTGAAGATTACCGAGAATAACTACTTTACCTGTTGCATCTCCATATGCAGCTGGATCAATTATAAAGTTTACCGGACCTCTGAGATACCCGTCAAGTGTAAGATTAGCAAATGTAGGGCTGTTTGTAGAATCAACAGGCTGTCCTATAGAAATCACACCGGTGGAATTATTATACGTTACCCCCTCACCTTGCGATAAGTGAGCTCTTACTTCACTAGCAGATGGTCCTGTATACGTAATTACTCCTGTAGAGTTGTTATATGATAAGGATCCATCACCTCCATTATCAGTTACAGAAACAGCATTTTTAGCATCACTGTCTGCTCTCACAGTTGTATAATAAAGATTATCGCCTTCAGTTAAATCATCTGTGCTTTTAGTAGCTAATCTAACATCAAAGTCTGAATCTGATCTCGTTGTTGTATAGTAAAGATTAAGATTACCTTCTGCTAAATCATTTGTAGTATTAGCTCCTAAGCTAAAGGGGCTAATAGCACCAGCTGAATCTCTTACTACAAAGGTGGTAGACTCATCGGTTATTACCAACCCCCCTAGAGTAATTGAATTACCGCTAAGATATAAGTCTTTCCATTTATTGGTAGGACTACCTAAATCATAAGTTTCATCTAAGGATGGAATTAAATTTCCAGAAATACTATCGATAGTATCTAAAAAATCTGAATCAAAATTAGCTTGAGAGTATACATCCTCTACATCTATAGAAAACTCACCAGTACTTTGATTGTACGATATATCTTGAGCTCCAGAGAACATAGCTCTGATTGTAGACGTAGGAACGGGCTCTTGAAGAGCTAGATCTACCGTGTCAATAAGAGGTGCGTTGTTCCACTTGCCTGTATCACTATCATACTTTACCAAGTCATTATGATTTATACTAGTAATGACTACATCATTAAGCCCGTCAAGACTTTGGCCGGATTGTATAATACTTCTGATAGGGCTTCCTACAGTAATGCTCTTTACTATAGTAGTATTTCCTGGGGTAACTTTAATTGCCATATTCTACCTCGTCACAGACGGGGACACTTGTACCCGACCCTCAAGTATTCTTTCTATTATAGTATCTCCAGCACTATCGATAAACGATAGCTCTACATCATATACATACCTACCTGCTTTTAAAGTGTCGGTTTGAGTATTAGTAAGAGAAAGAGTAACTATTCCGTTAGTAGGAGGACTAGCAATAATAGAATTAAAGGAAACAGTACCATCACTATCACTTGTGTATGTTTTCTTTAACTTTGCAGCAACTGTGTGATCGGTAAGATCTTTCACTGAGTTATCAAGATTAACGCAGTGTATTTCTACTGCCACATCGGCGCCTTGGTCGATGTTAAATTCTTCGTATTGGGCCATGAAATTCCTCGATTTCTTTGTCGGACGTCGCCGCCCCTGCTCCTATTCTGGTTATTTATAATAAAAAAAAGGTCAGCTGGGCTGACCTTTAATTATCTTTATAATGTTAAGTGTTATCCTAAGTTATTGGTTCCTCATAAGTGACATAACTTGTACTAGTGATAGAGAATATGTATAATATTATCTCCGTCCTCTAAATTGTATTGTACTGCCAGACATAGAATTAGTACTAGGAAAATTAGAATCAGCATTTGTAGCTAAATCTCTATGATGTAAATTTGTTGGCCCGAGAACCTTTGTACAATCATATTGAATTACTTTACCATTTGCATATACAAGATACATAATATCTCCTGTATTATTCCATTGCATATTTGTTTTAGTATTATAACCATCACCGTCTGTACTTGTGTTCCATAAAGTAGTATCAGGAGTAGAATCATCAAAATCAACCATACCTTTAATATCTGCAATATTGATAATTTCAGATGAGCTATTAGAAGCTATGGCACTATCATTCTGACTGTGAATTTCCTTAAACGTTACATTTAAAGGATTACCTCCTACTGGCGTGCCACTTGATAAATAGGTATCCCATTGCGCTGGGCTTTCCCCTATTATCGATTGTACAATTCGACCAGATGCATCTGAGTCAGCTATAATACGATATGCCCAATATTGTGAATCTCCTACATAAGTAGCATCACCTCCATTAGAAATTGCACTTGCACTATCATAATAATCAAATGGTTCAATAGTACTAAGATCCCAAGGAGTAGTAATATTCATCTGTATAAGATATGATGCACCGTCCCATCGCCCTACATCTAGGAAAAGTCTTGTACCATCTTCACTAATATCAAATTCGTTTATAGTTTTATAATACGTTTGCCTTTTAGTTTCTTGACTAGAGCCATCTGCAGCACTTACTAAAGCAGGATGAGTCATCATATGAAAATGATATTGCGCACTATCGCAAGATGGTCGAGTATCAGTAGGAGAAGTAAGAGTAGAAGAAATTAGCATATCATTATAACCATCAAGTGGAAGATGAGCACTATTGCCGTCTACTACACCCGAAACTAATGTAATTACTTTTAAGTCTTGACTAGTGGTACCATTAGTATCTGGTTTCTGTATACGAATTTTTTTAGCATTTGCATAGGGGGAAATTCTAAAATCATCACTCGGGCCTACATTTAAATAATCCGAATCAATAGATGTTACTATTGCACCACTTGAACCAAAAGAGGAACTCCACCCCCAGTTATTATTAAACCCTGATCCAAATGTAACAAATTCTCCGAGTCTATTATTACCGGAACCCCAATATATATCATCTCTACCATTTAAAAAGAAAGCTTCGTTCTTATTAATCCATTCTATATCTCTTATATAATTAAATGTGGTTGTAGGATAAGATCTAAAAAGAGCTCCATAGGGTAACTTGTCACTAAATAAAACATTTTCAGCGTGCGTATGAGCATCCGAATCTGTTGAGAATCTATGAAATTCTGAAAGATCACCTCTACCGTTATTTACTACCCATCTGCATATTTGATTGCCGCTACCTCTTAACTCGTAATTCCCACCACCAATATACTGTCTATATTTGTATATTGGTACTCCATCATGAACAGTGTAAATATATGATTTATCACTTGACGGCTCACCGTTTATAACTTTAATGCTTTTAAGCTGCTGAAACCAGGCATTGTATATACTATTTTCATTACGATATCCGTCGAACCCATCAGAAGGATAAGCATCTGACCATTTAAGTTGACCATCACCTGTTCCCCCAGCACTATCTCTCCAAGGCCCTTGTTGTAATTGATTACCGGATTTAAATTCTGGATAGTTCATATCAACTATCATCATAGGACCGTCATCACTATCAAGTCTAGCAACTCGAGTGTTGATCAGATCATAGTTTACCACAGACCCGTCGTTAAAAATTAAAGGCATTATCTATTCCTATTAACTAAAGTTCTGACCTGCTTCGAATCCATACACATTAGTTCCGCCATCAAAGGTAATAAATTGATATAATTGATCTACCGATCCACCACGAGGAGTTTGAGGTTTAGTTCCTCCAGGCCATTTTACTGCTGCAGGCCAAGTAATACTTACACCGCCAGTAGACCCAGTAGTGTACATAAACATTATTTGTGCAAATCCTGATGCTGGTACATTACTAAATGCTACTGTAAAATTACTTGAAGAAGAAGTGCCATAATGCATTTGGGTTTGCCAATTTAAAGTTTCTGTTCCAACAAGAGAGAAAAGATTAGTAGCACCGGTATATGTATTAGTAGCAGTTGCTGTACCTGCAACTGTAGCATCCGCACCTGAAAGAGTAATAGCCGTAGTAGGAGTAGATCCTGATTTTATTACAAGTTCACCGCCTGATTGAGATAATGAACCAAAAATTGTTCCATCATCTTTTAAGAAAACATCTGCGCCGCCAGCATCAAGTATAATATCATTAGAAGCATCAAGTGTAATAGTACCAGTTCTTGTTAAACCATCACCGTTAAATAAAGAGGTAGTAATCTCATTCATCGCTTTACGAGATTCTGTAGCACCATCTTGTAAGATAAACTCTGTTGTTCCTGACACAGCACCGGTCATATCAGTGAGTTCAGAGAAATCAAGCGCTAATGAGATTGTACCACTTGTTGTTATTGTATCACCACCTGATAGTCCTATACCTGTTGCTACTTCAACTGATGTTACTGTACCAGTAGTAGATGAGAAATTACCATCGTTATTGAAAGCTGAAAGTTTTATTTCACTAGCAGCTTTACGAGATTCGGTACCACCATTTTGTAAGATAAATTCAGTTGTACCAGATATGTCAGCTGACATATCAGTAAGTTCAGAGAAATCTAATGCCAGAGTAGGTGTAGATCCTTCCCCAGTGCCATCACCAGTTAGTCCTGTACCTGCTGTGATTGTAGAAACATAACTACCTGAAGTTTTTGCACCAAGAGGAATATCAGTTAAGTTTGCCAAGATATAGCTATTAGATCCAAATGCAGAATCAATCATCTGATTAATTTCTGCAGAGTCCATAATATCTAAAGTAACAGATCCTCCAAGAGTTACTGTTTGTCCAACACCATTTTCAGTAGTTACAATAGTAATGTCTTTAGAACTTACAGCACCAGATGCTACATTGAAATTAGCAGAATCAAAGGAAGCTTTACCTTTAGTAGATGTTGTTGCATCATCAACTGAAACTGTTAAAGTACTACCTGCTATATTTGTTTGAACTGATGTACCACCATCAATTTTAAATACTCCGGCTCCAGTAGTAGCCGTTACGAATAGATTATCATCATCGTCATCTCTAAAGTTTATACCACCAGTACTTGGTCCAGCAATTGACAATTGATAGAATGTACCAGTTGAATCAGTAGCTTCCCAATAGTCATTTGCTTCGTTCCATCTAAATCCTGCGTTAACGGCATTGCCTCTTTCGACATCAAGGCCGGCATTTTCAGTTGGAGTTCCAGTTACGTCATTATTAAGTACAATAATATTGTCAGATATATTAAGAGTAGCAGTATTAATTGTAGTAGTAGTTCCAGATACTGTTAAATCTCCGTCTACTGTTAAGTTGCCGTTAGTAAGAATATCGCCATTATAACGCATAGTGGTTCCTGTAGAACCATAACCTCCACCAACTTTTAATTCAGACGTAATAGAAGCTGAATCTGGTAATCCTATAGTGTAAGTACCTGAATTTTCTGCGACAGTTACTTCATTTGCTGTTCCGTTAACTGTAACCGTTCCGCCCAATGAAATAGCAGTACCATTGAACGTAATAGAAGAATTATCAAGTTGGTCATTAGCAAGAGATCCTAAACTTACAGCACCGCTTGATACAACGAAATCATCTGTATTAAATGATGCTACACCTTTGACTGTAGTAGTTGCATCTACTCCAGCAAATTTTCCTGTGCCTGCTGTATAAGACAACCCGGTTGAAGCAGTAACACCTACAGCATCTCTTGCTCTTGTATTTGTAAAATATAAATTACTTGAACCTTCTGTTACGGCATCTGTCGTATCTCCATCTATCTCATTAATCGCGCCTATCAACGTTTGTGCAGTCGTAGTTAAACCACCAGATCCGATAGAATCATTTAACTCGTTAATAGCTGTTTTTATTGTCGTAGATTGTGTTCTTAATGCAACTTCACCAATAGAGTCATGTATTTCATTAATAGCAGCTGTTAGATTTGAAGCCGTAGTATTAAGAGACATATTACCGATATCAGTTTCATGTTCGTTAATAGCTCCTCGAAGAGTATTAGCAGATGTATTTAAAGAGGCAGAACCAATTTCAGTATCATGTTCATTAATAGCGCCAATTATATTTTTAGCAGTAGTAGTTAGACCACCTTCTGCACCCATCGAATCTCTTAGTTCATTTATAGCTGCAACAGCAGATACAGTAGTTTTAGTAGTCAGAGCCGAATGGTCACCTAATTCAGTACGAAGTTCTCTAGCAGCCGCAGACAAATCGGTAGCCGCTAAACCTGTTAATGTCATATTACCAATATCAGTCTCATGCTCATTAATTGCTGCTTTAATAGTAGTTGCAGCTGTACTTAGAGCCACTTCTCCAATTGAATCATGAATTTCATTAATCGCGCCGGTAATATCAGAAGCAGTAGTATTAAGATTCATGTTACCAATATCGGTTTCATGTTCATTGATAGCTTGTCTTAAAGTTTGCGCAGTAGTGTTTAAACTACCAAGACCTATAACTCCGATTGAGTCATATAGTTCATTAACTGCAGCAGTGACATCTCCCGCAGTTGTTTTAAGAGTACTCACATCACCGACAGAATCTAATAGCTGATTAAATCGTCTTCTTTGTAGGTTTAGAGTATCATTTAAGAGTACTGCTGGAATTTTACTATTAGCCATTGGAACCGTTCTCTAATAATTTCTGCAACATTGCTTTTATATCCTGAACATCAGACTTTACCTGCTCAAATTCTTGCTTTTCTTGTAGTCTTAATTCGCGCGCGTTTTGTCTTAGATCAGCTTTATCTTTATTTATATTAATAATAGCATTAGTTTTTATATCTCTTACTAAGTCAGGGTGTCCTTCAATAGGTATTAATATTTTTTCTATCATACTGTTGCTATAGTTCTTAGGTTACGAATAACAGGTACTTTAGACGACCTTGAAGTGTTAAACGTAATTTTTATTTGATATTCGTTAAATGAAGAAATATCAAAGATGTTAAACTCATATTGATTATTATGTTCACTTGGCTCGATTTGAGAATAATTTGATTTATTTGGAGGATTAATAGATGTGCTGAATGCTGTCCAAGAGGTATCTTTTAATAAAACATTAGAAGTAGATCTACCTGTTCTATACCACACAGTAAAGTCTGACCCTTGGGGGCGAACTGCATCTAATAAAACTCTTATAGATGTAGCGTCGTTCTCCAATGCATATGGTATAGTAATATGTTTAGCTGCATTAGTACCACCGTTTGGATTAGTTTCTGCAGTATAAGCAATAGTGCTAATAGTATTAGCTGAATCTTGTAGATCAATAAAGTTTGATAAGGTTATAATAGCGGATGCACTAACATTAATATACGGTGCTACAAATGTACTGCCTGTTGTTAACGCAATATCAAAATATGTAGAAGCGCTGTCCTGCACCCCTAATTCACCAAATTCATTCTCTGCTGAAAGCACAACATGAGGGTCTTTTAAAGCAGTAACCTTGTTTATGTCTATTGGAACTTTAAGAGTTCTAAGACCGGCTGTTTCTGATCCTCCAAAAGACCTACTAGTAACAAAATTAGCTCCTGTATCAATTCTGGTTCCAGGAGGAGTAGTATTAGGTACTGTAAGTGTAAAGTCGTTAGTGATATACTGTTCAGTAGCTGATACAGCTAACCCACCGGTACGTCCAGTAGCAGTTGCTGCTGAGTCCATAGTAACTGAATATCCATAAGGATCAATTGCTGTAACAGCTCTCGACCCCATAATAGATGAGCCAAGCGGTCCATTATACCTAGTAGTGGTGGTTAGACCAGATAATGTAACCTTGTCTCCGACTTGAAACCCATGTGATGGATGTAGCACGTTTAAACTTGTACTGCCGCTATCAGTGATAAGAGGTGAAGCAGGATAGCTAATAATATTTTGAGTTGTACTATTTTCTGTTAATTTCTTTACTGGTGGTGGTGCCGGTTTTAATCTAGCTGTTGCAGTCCCAACTTGGAATTCAGCTCTGTAAACTTTAAAAGCTACATCTGTAGTTTGATCTTTTGACCATACAGTGCCATTTGATGATTGAAAGAAAACTCCAGCATCAAGTTGATGAGTTACTTTTTCTGTATTAGATCCTAGTGCTACATCTCCTAACGTGCCAGCATAAACTTTATACTGACCTGCAGCAGCAGCTGTATAAGCTACAATAGCTACTTCACTATTACCAGGTATATAAACAGGCTCTCTAAATGTAAATTTCTTCTCTGTGCTAGCAGAAAATGTAGTGCTGGCCCCTGCAATCTCGTTAGGTAAGTGAGACACTCTTGTCCCAGGGATAAATCTTTGAGAGGAAGGGTCTCCGTTTTCTGCAACAGGTCTTAACTCTATTGTAACAGGTACTTGCGGCTGAGTCCCAGAAGGAACACTTTCGAAAAAAAGCCCTATGCCTGTCAGAACTGATCCTCCTGGTTCTAAAACTCTAAAGGTTTGAGCCATAGGATTAAGCTGTTCTGTTAATTGTAATCTGCCAGCCATTATACTGTTTCCCCATTTTCGCGAATAAACTTAGTGTCACCGCCTAATATATCAAAAAGCTTCATCCAAAAGTTCTTCACAGGAGCATATATTACCCCCATTTTATTCTGTCCATAATAATATTTACCATAAGTAACTAGCGGATCTGCCATTGTCTTGGTTACTATCCACTTTACTACTTTTGATTTTCTCATAAGAGGTACTAAAACTTCTGCAAGCTTATAATAACCTCTTCTATTTTTATCTGTCATATACTCATCTCTGTATCGACGTACCACTTTATCCATAGTACCATCTCCATATCTAGCTTCTAACAAGATAAAGCAACAACTTCCAGAACTAACGGAACCGCCAGCTGCGCTTGTTCCACTCCCGTTACTTGTGTTTCTATCAGCTTGTATCTGCGCATGTGTTTTCCCAGTAGAGTATGTGGTGACTGTGCCTCCAGTCCAATACTCTTTATCGAATATACTAACTCCTGCAGGTGGCTCATAATGCGAACGGAATGTCACCTCGCTGTTACTATTATCACTGCTTGACTTTGGCTCAGGAATCTCTACATAATCAAAGAGGTCTTGTTGATAAGCTTCTGATGTGGTTATTTTTTCTTCTGTATAAAGATCATATAACCCTAGAGCTTCAAACTCTAACCGACTAAATGATAAAGCTTTAATTTTATCATTTGAGGGGGTATCAATTATTTCCAGTACTTTTGTCCCCACATTAAATGAAGTAGTTGTATTACTCTGTAAGTAAAACGCTCCAGATAAATTACCTGCTGCATCTGTGTTTACAGGGCCAGATCCACCATTTGTGGGTCCACCATGAGCTGCTGGAAACTGTGTTTCACTTGTATAAGCATCTCCAGGATCTCTTAATAAGCTATTTCTAGGAGCAGTATTGAGACTATCAAGAGTAAAGGTAGTGTTAATATACTTGGTAACATCAACACCATCAAGAAAGAACCAATGAGGACTTTTAGGTTTTAACCCTGTATAATCAAAGAAGAAGAAAGTGGGTCTGCAGATAGCTATATCTGCAAATCCTATATCCTGCTCTACTGTCTTAGTTACATCTCTATATCTAGTTTCTGTGCCGACTTTAATGTATCTTAGTGCCATTTTAACTTCCTATGCTCCATCGCCTTCAAAACTCTGACTTCCTTGTCCACTTATCTGCGTATCATCAGTACCTACTGCTACCCCACCAGTATTATTAGGATCAACCAGTTTGCGAACATTCCAGTTGATAATTGGGGGGTCAATTACTCCGCTGCCTACGTATTTATTCAGTTCAAATTGGTTTACATTTATCGCTTTAGAAGCTACTGAATGATTAATCATCACAGTTTCAACATAAGTAGGCCAAATAGTATTCCCTTTCCTAATAACTCCTACAGAGTAATCTGAATCGTACCACATTGGTAGCGTTCTACTAAAAAATCTAGGAGCTATCATTCCAAGAGGCTTATCAATTCTAGCTCTATAATCATTGTCAGCTATAGCTGATTGAATATTACTATTAAATGTATCTCCAGTAATACCTAATTTAACTCTTGCTGGTAATGTACCATCATTAGGATCTGCTATTTCAATATTATTTAATGTAAATTCTGCAGCAGTTAAAGATGACACAGCTTCTAGGTTAGACACTCGTTTTTCCATTTGACGAAGATCTGTCATTTTTAATCCACGATGATCTACTGTATCAACCCTTGTTTCTTTACTGGTAATCGTATAAGGCTCTAACATAACATAGTGAAGAATCATGTCTTCACTACTAGTAGAAGGTGCACTCGGAGTATCACTTGCTACTCCTGCTACAGTTTTAATATTACCAGTAGGTGATAGGGTGACTACATCTACTCTAGGCATCCAATATTCAACTGTATCAGCAATCATAAAATCAGTATTTCTAGGTAAGGGTTCTATTACTGCCCCTGTGCTCGTAAAGTTATTAGATGGACTCTTTACAGGTCGCATATCAATAACGTCGCTTAACTTATACTGCTTACCATAATCTGTAATGTAAGTAGGAATCTTATCATATGATAAATCAGGATAAGATCTTACCCCTCCAAAGAAAGCACCTACTGTATGATAAAAGTAATCGTATGTTACTGTAATAGATCCTGCTGGAGCTGTTTGATCTTTTCTAAGAATCCCCTGACCAACATCATAATAGTCATCTCTTTGACCACCATCAAAAATAAACTTGTAGGTAATATCCGCTGAATCCGCTAAAATCGGATTTGCTGAATCCGCTGAAGCGGTAATGGTATCATCTACCACACTAGTAAATCTATAAATGTCTGCTTTAGAAAGTTTAAATCTACCAGTACTATCTGGAGTAACTGATTCACTAACATTAACTGATTGAGTAGCACCAGAAGTAGCTAATGTTTTAGTCTTTCTCTGAGCATTAGTTATTTTTTCATAACCTAATAATGTAACAGCACTACCACTAGGTAATCCAGTAACTGTTGCGGTAGTTACTGGGGTTCCTGAAACAGTGGGTGGAGAGAAAATCTGACCACTGCTGTCTACCTGCACTATCCAGTTAGCTGTATCTTCAAAACTAGATGCAGCAGATGAAACTTGGAAAGTAGCAGCGCCTGCACCAGATGTAGTTCTGCGATCTATTCTTTGAACAGTTAACTCTACAGTGTCAATTTGGTTCACCCTATTAGAGGGTAATGGAAACAATAAAGAGTTTTGAGATTTATCCTGAAGTTGAATAATACCATCTACTTCAGCTAAGTTAGCATAGTGAGCTGGAGATAGTCCTACACTTTTAGCGGCTCTTAAATTATATGGTACCCCAGCACTTGAATCCATATTAACATCAAACATATGAAGTCTAAACTTACTATCAACTTCTTCAATTTGTCTAATACGAGCAGTCCCAATATTAGTACCACCTAATGTAGCTCCATTAAATAGATTAAGCTCAGCAAACGAATCTAAACTACTGATCAATCCATTTAAAGAATCTGCTAGGAAATAATTACCATATCTTGCAAAGATAAATTCATTACTTACTGTCTTTTTATCTGTTGTCCCTCTTGGTTTAGCAACTCTAATAGGGTTGTTAGCAGCCCCTCTTTCGATTCTATTACCATTTAAGAAGGCTATCCCACCAGAAACTCTATATTGTAAGAAATTAGCATCGCTATCATCCACAATTTGCAGATTAAAGCTACCTTGTGGAGCATTTGCAACAATAAAGTCTCCAGTAATATCATCTGTACGAGTAGCTAAAATCTTCCCAATCTCATTAAGAGTGTTGTTTGAAGTAGCTACTATTCTTGAGAACCCATCAATAATTTTTATAAACGGGTAAAATGTTTCTCCAGCACTTACATCAGATTCTCTTACTAATGTTAGTGTAATTTTTAATCTATCTGCACCAGGGGATGTAAGATTAGGTGTCGATCCAGAATTGTCATATAGTGCAATTGCATCATTAACAGTAAAAATCTGCTCTGATAATTTGAATCCTATAACTGTGGTGGGAGTACTGCTAGTAGTGCTTAATATCAAACTTTGAGATTCTGTTGTGACCATGTGTCCAGCAACAAAGCTATTAAAGGCAGGTATTTCTACCATAGATCCTTTATTAATTGCTAGAGTCGCTCCATCATCTGCCTTTACAACTAAACTACCTGAGAAAGAACCTCCATCATCATAAGATAGCGTATCAGAAGCTAGGAATGTTATAGGGCCTTCATCAGGATCAGAAGAAAGTAGATTATTAGCTGATGTATATCTAACTAAAACAATATCATCACTTCCGCCAGTATCAATAACCGCTTTTACAGTTGCAGTAACTCCTGCATCATTACTTAATTCTAACCCCTTTAGTTGAGCAGAACCTACAGGTAAGTCAGTTATTCTTACCGACCCTACAGGAGCAAATGCACCGCTTAAGCTACCAGCTGACCCTGTAATTCCCCCCTCTTTAAACAGGAAAGAAGCGATTCTAGCCATCTCAGACTGAATAATAGATTGCATCTGTGTAAGCTCTCTAGCTTGCAATGCTTTACCATTATTAAAAAGAATACGGTGATAATGATCGCTATCTCTATAGTCATCATTGTATTCGCTTAAGAAAGTTGTACTAGATAAGTTAGTTGCCATTGTGTATCCTTAAAGCTTTACAATCAGTTTAATATCTTCAGAACCTTGAGCTTCTCTAGGCACATCAGTTGTATTATTAATATATAGGACGTCGCCAGAGTATACATCTATTTCTGGTGCTGATATTGAATCAACCGTCAATGTAGATGCAGAGTAGCCAGCTACTGTAACTACTTCTCCAGCTCTGAAAGGAGTAAATCCTGTAGTTTCATTTTGATGATACCACAGTTTAATATTATTCCAATAATCTAAGTAACCTTGAGCATTACTGTCACCATCAATTAAGATATCTTCTCCAAAAGTAATAGTACTGGGAATTGTTGTTAAATTAAGCTGACTTAAAGCTCTAGCTGATGTGCCGGTAAATTTAGATGCAGAGTTGTATGTAAGCGGATTACGTAAAAGACCTATTTGTCTATATTCATTATCAACTATCCACTTACCGTCCACATTACCTTCCGGTTTAATATTAAACATAAGAGCTGTCGATCTTAAATCATCAATAGGGTTAGCTCCAACACCAGCTTTAGGAGCTAATACAGGAGAAATACTGGCTCCTGAGCCACCAGAAGTTGTAATTCTTACATTAGCTCTGGAATATCCAGTTCCGAATCCATCTGCTAGTGTGGGGAATCCAGCGGTTCCAAAGTTAGCACTATCACCAACTTCAACTGCAGCAATAGATCCTATTCCATCCACAACAATTCTAGCTTTAGCGTTTATACCATCCCCAACTACTGTAAGAGTATCTGTGTTTGTATACCCTGTACCTCCTGCTGTTACTCTATAACCAAGAATTTGACCTGAGGCAGCAGCGTTTTGAACTAAGTATTGAGCGTGGTATGTACTTGTAGGATCAGAATAAGTAGCAGAATCAGCAAACTTAACAGGCATCCAATTAGCAGTTAAGAAACTATTACCATCTGCAGTAGATATGGTGTATAGGTA
>Ga0222716_10003038_pt1 | contig 13469 bp, 32 predicted proteins | sample C33_13DmetaG_FD_165044 | JGI IMG/M metagenome (GOLD analysis project Ga0222716, IMG submission 165044) | Estuarine water microbial communities from San Francisco Bay, California, United States - C33_13D | ecosystem: Environmental > Aquatic > Marine > Unclassified | place: USA: California... | reverse complement strand
TATTTTTACTCACCCATGAACTGTTTACATTTTGTAAATCTAAAGTAAAGGAGAAACATTATGTGGACAAAACCTACGTTTGAAGAAATGCGTTTTGGCTTTGAAGTTACAATGTATGTAATGAACAAGTAATAACGTGCAAGAGTTGGAGGGGTCTTCGGATCCCTCTTTTTTTCAATATTTTTTAGGAGACTTATAATGGCTAAAGCACCTCAACCAAGTCCGTGGGGGTTAGTCGTTGTTCTTGCTTTATTTGTTGGATTGATTTGGTACGGTTCACTTGACAGACATCAACCAGAAGTTAGCAAGGCATTACAACAAGGAACAATTGATTGCACTAAAGATTTAAAATACTTAACACCAACACAATTAGAATTATGTATAGACATACAATCATTTAAAAAGGATTCCGACTATGAATAAGATAGAATGGGTAGGGATAATTGGAATTATTATCGTTGTTTTAATAATGTCAGGTTGTGCTGGATATGACATAGTGTGGGATAGAGGACAAGCATATAAACCTGTGGTTATAGCAGGTACTTGCCCTGGACCCACAACAGATTGGCCCTGCATGGAAGAGTGGGGTTGCTTCGTAATTGGCTAAACAACAGGTTGACTGGGATAAATAATTCTGTTATATTAGTAGAGTTATATTAGTATAACAGACACATAAAACACACACACAGAAGGAGAAATATGATGTCAATGAAAACTATCGAAGAAGGCGTTAAGCAATCCGCTGAATACGTCCAAGAAAAAGTCAAAGAAGCAATGCCAAAAGTATCGTTCAACAAGAACGGTTACGAAATCCGTACACAAGTATTGGATATGGCTAAACAATTCACAGAGTTTGAACATTCACAAAAATGGATGGGATGGGAAATCACACAAAAGCGTGACGAAAAGACTGGTGAGATTGTTTCTAAAGTAGGTATGCCAGAAGTACCAGGTGTAGACCATGTACTTGAGTATGCTGAAAAGTTCTATCAGTTTATTAACAAAACTAAATAGAACTATAAAAACAAGTATGTATAGATGGTCATAGACCAAACCATTTAATAAAAAGTACAGAGAAGAAAAGTAAAACGTAGAAAGGCTTGTGTCAATTACGGTACAGGCCTTTCTTTTTGAACATAATTAATTGTATGTTCGAAGTTATTGAAAATTTTTTACCACAATCGTATCAAGACGAATTAGAAAGTGTACTAACAAGATATGACTTTCCTTGGTACTATCAATCAGAGATTACAACAGGTAAACCCAAAGTACAAGACGAACGTTTCAAATACAGTCATGGGTTTACTCATCAATTTTATCATCAGGAACATGGTGTCCAAAGTTCTTTCTATGGATTAGTTCAAACACTATTACACTTTGTTCCACAGAAATACAATGTGCAAGGTTACTATAGATTAAAAGCAAATCTAACTGTTCCAGTTACAGGTTGGAATAACGATAGTTGTCAAGAACCTCATGTTGATATGCCTATACCTCATCTTGTTTGTCTGTACTATGTAAATGACAGTGACGGCGATACATTTTTCTTTGATCAAATGTTTGACGAACGTGCAGAGCCAGACAAGTTTACAGTTTATAAACGTGTTGCTCCTAAAAAAGGTACAGCAGTTATTTTTGATGGATTACGATATCATGGAAGTAACTGTCCTATCGAGTCACAGTCACGTTTTATTATTAATGCAGGAATAGTTATATGATGTCCTATACATCAAATAGAATGCCTGACATTGGCCCATTATTGCATTTAATTGGACTACACGGACCAGATCTAATTGGAATCGAAGTAGGTACATTTAGAGGGCAGAGTATGTGTGCTATGTTACAGGTTTGTAATAATATTAAAGAATTACACGGAGTAGATAGTTGGTTACCTTTTAATGATTATATTGGTAACAACACTTATGTTAATGACCATCCAATGTTCGTTATGTCAGAGGCAGAAGCAAAAATAAATGAAGCAGTTGCAAAAATAAGTATAGACTATTGCGAAAATTCTCATAAAGCAAAGATCCATCATATGGATAGTTACGAATGTGCAAATACATTTCCAGATGAACACTTTGATTTTGTATTTTTAGACGCATATTTAACTGCTGATCAAGTACATAAGGATTTAGAAACTTGGTATCCTAAAGTTAAAAAAGGTGGTCTGTTTACTGGACACGATGCACACACTCCTGACGTAAGTTCAGGATTAACTATATTTAGAAATAAAAATAATATTAAAAGCACAATGACAGTTTATGCAGACTGTTTTGCTTGGATTAAGGAGTAGAATTTGATCAAAGTAATAGATGATTTTTTACCTAAAGGGTATGCAGATGAAATTGAAAACACTCTTGATCATTATAGTTTTCCTTGGTACTATAGGCCAAGTATTAATAATGGAAAACCTAAAATACCTGACGCAAGGTTTAAGTATGCTCACGGATTTGTTCACAACTTTTTTAACGATGAACAAGGACCAATGAGTTCGTATTATTCTACTGTAAGTGCAATTAGATATTTTGCAGAACAGGCAGGATTTAATAACAGCGGATATCATAGACTAAAAGCAAATCTAAATGTTAGTATTGTAGGTTGGGAAGATGGACAGTGTCAAGAACCACACACAGATATGCCAAGTCCTCACACTGTGCTAATCTATTATGTCAACGACAGTGATGGTGACACATTTATATTTGATAAAAAATTTGATGCAAAAGATCCTAATCAATTAGAATTTGATATTCTTGAAAGGGTAACACCAAAAAAGAATAGAGCATTATTCTTTGACGGTTTGTATTACCATGCAGGAAGTTATCCTATACAGCATCAGCATCGCATAATGCTTAACTGCAATCTCATTACTGTCTAATCATTATATACGTAGATAAATACGTATAACATGATAGACCAGAAACCTTTTGAACAACTCATTGATACCTTAAAAGACGAAGGCAAATACAGAGTCTTTAACGACATTCTACGTGAACGCGGAGAATATCCTAATGCCATCTGGTATGGCAAGTATGCGATTAAAAATATCGTAAACTGGTGTTCAAATGATTATCTGGGAATGGGTCAGCATAAAGTAGTTCTCGATGCCATGCATACCGCTCTTGATCAAACCGGAGCAGGTTCGGGTGGAACAAGGAACATCGCTGGAACATCTCATTATCATGTTGCACTTGAACATGAGTTGGCTCGACTGCATAGCAAAGAGTCTGCACTTTTGTTCTCGTCAGCCTACGTAGCAAACGAATGGACTCTTGTTTCATTAAAACGTATCATTCCCGACATTGTGTTCCTGTCAGACAGTAAGAATCATGCAAGCCTTATACAAGGGATTCGACACAGTGGTGCGGAGAAGAAGATTTTCCCGCACAATGATCTTGAAACGTTAGAGAATATACTGCGAGACGTCAAAGGAACTCCTTGCATTGTCTTTGAGTCTGTGTATAGCATGGATGGATACGTCAGTAAAATTCCAGAAATTTGTGCGTTGGCTGAGAAGTATAATGCTATTACCTATCTTGACGAAGTTCATGCTGTAGGCTTGTACGGTGAAACCGGAGCAGGTTATGCAGATAAACTCGGCTGTCAATCCAAGATAGATATATTAAATGGCACACTTGGTAAGGCCTTTGGTGTACAGGGCGGATACATTACAGGGAATAGTACTGTCATAGACGCTATTCGTTCTGTTGCCTCAGGCTTTATCTTTACTACTTCACTGAGTCCTGTAATTTGTGCAGGTGCTCTTGCAAGTATCAAATACCTTAAAGACCACAACGAACTTAGAATAAAACATCAAGAACGTGCGGCACACTTAAAAGAAGAATTTATTAATTCAGGAATTGATGTGTTAAAGAATGATACACACATTGTTCCTGTTATGGTGCGTGATGCAAAGTTATGTAAAGCAATGAGCGATATGCTATTAGATGACTATAACATATACGTACAACCAATAAACTATCCAACAGTTGACGTAGGAACAGAACGATTACGGTTCGCACCTACGCCATATCATAGTGATGCTATGATACATAATTGTGTAGATAGTATGAGAAAAGTCTATAAGCGTTTCCAAGAAGGTTGCGTCTGAAAGGTAATATAATGAATAAAATAAAAAGATACTTCTACATGGGAATAGGATTTCTCTGTGTAGGTTTGGCGTACATCGGAATCGTTACTCCGGGTATTCCGTTTTCAATTTTTCTTGTAATAGCGGCTTGGGCATTTGCCAAAAGCAGTCCAAAAATGGAGGCATGGTTATATAATCATCCTTGGTTTGGCAAGTTCCTAACAAACTGGAACAAGAAAAGAGTTTTTCCTACAAGGGGAAAATATGCAATGGTAATTGTTATGGCTTCAACACTTGCGATTACATATCACGCAACTGGTAATTTAAAAGCAGTTCTATGGAGCGGAGCATTTATGTTAGGTGTTGCTATATGGGCGTGGAGATATCCAGGCTCAGTTGAAGAACATCAGCGTAGAGTTGACGCTGGTGAAAGAGTTGCATGGCTCAAGTAAATTATAACGAAATGGATGGTATGCAGGTGTTATGGCATCTGCTTACCACAGAACCTTTCTTTTGGGTCATACTGTCTATAGGATTTATTGCTATAGGATTTAGCATTTGGGTTGACAAATGGGAACAAGATGAACACATTAAACACTACGACGACACCCATCACTATCGATAACATTCATGTCTGGGATAATTTCTTTCCAGAAGATATGTTTAAAGAATTAATTCATAAAAGCGATTTTGTACCTTGGAAGTATTGCGAAGTTCAAAGTGAAAGCGACGGCAATCCTATTGAACGTTTTATGACGTGGAATATCTACGAAGAAGATATAGTTGCATTTGATCCTATGCAAATTAAAGACAAGGTAGACAGTGTATGTAGACAACGTATACTTGAAAAGGTTCCTAATGCTGACATAGTTGACATGAAACGATTACGTTTTAATGGAACTATGAAGGGCGAAGGTTATACTATGTGGCCACACGCAGATATTTTTAGTGAACAAACATCAGTTTGGACTATTGTAATATATCTAAAGGGTGACGGTGGAACTACAATCTACGAACACAAAGACGGACCTAAGTTAACAACTGTTGATTTTAAACCTAATAGGGCAGTTATGTTTCCATCCAGATGTTGGCACAAAGCAGAGTCTCCGGAAGAAACCTACTTTAGAACCAGTTTAGGTGTTGTTTATATGTTTGATGCTTAACTTGGATTACCTTGGACAGCAGGAGCAAAATCCTTACCGCCAACAAAGTAACACACTTGTTCTGAGTCTGGAAACGTAACAACATAAGACCAAGTTCTTGTTTTAGCATTAACCCATACATTACCGATACCTTGTAATGGTTGGCCGCTTGGCGCTAAGAATGTTACAGTCATCTGAGCAAAAGGAATTTCCTTGTATTCAGATATAATAGATTTTAACATAACATCTTTAGGCCCGCAGTCTACCATAATCGGTAGTCGCATAACACCATCTGGTAATTGTTGCTCTTGAGATAATGCAGGAGTTGTTAAATTCACAAATACGAGCAAAAATCCAAGTAGCAAACCTTGGATTGCTTTTCTCTTCATAGTATAATTATTTACCTTAGTTGAGGCTTAAAAGAAGGCGTCTACGGCTTCGCTTGAAGCAAGTTTAACGCAGTCCATCCATCCTGCTTTTCCGTCTTTACTAAAGAACAAATGCGGTGGAGGATTCTTGATTGTTAGCCAACTGCCGTGGTGTATTTCCATAGCAAGTTGTCTTGGATGCCATGTGCTGACTCCTGCTAACATTTTATAATCTTTAGGAAGGTTACCTGTTGCTACCTTTTCAAGCATAACTCTGTCACTACTAATAGCAAGGTTGTGTGGTATTTGATGTGTTGTTTGGCTTTGCCATTCATTTGAATGTAATAAAACTACAGTTTCTTCTGCAACTGGGCCGCCTTTGTATAGTTTATTTTCAATGCTTATTGTTGCTGGGTGCGGATCAATTGGATTCTTTTGTATTTTTAATACGTCTGCAATTTTTAAACTTGATGGTTGGTTTAAAACTAACCCATAAACTGTTTCGTTTTTTTCTTCGTAAACAAACACTACCGATTGCTTAAAGTGATCGTCTGTATCTAATGCTGGTGATGCAACGAGTACTTTGCCTCGGTACAGTTCATAAGTCATGTTAATTTAACTCCAGTCTGGCAGTGGTCCGCCGTATTTTTTACCCTTGATTTTCTTCCCCCCAACAGTTTTTCTGTTGTCACCTATCTTATGGCTCTTCTTTCCTTCACGGCGTCTATATCCTTGACTCTTGCAACTGGCAAGAGCAGAAGCACCAAGTGATGCATTAGAGCGTGAACTCCTGCATAACTTGGCACTTGCTTTTGCTTCGTCTAATACTTTTTCGTCTATATCTTTTATTAACATACTATCTATATTTATCTGCCGCACATTCGCTATCGTCATTCGCGGTTTCGACTAATTTAAATGTTAATGCTTTTCGAGGTCCCCTTGTAGTATTAATTGATATGTCTCCTGATTTAGGAAAGTATTCTATCTTTGTTATTTTTGCTATGTCGTCATGTTTACCCACTGCAATTTCTTGTCCAACTGCAAGGTTTAATTGTAATGTATTGAGTTTCATCGGAGGTCCTCCTTTGTTGACCAGTGCTGACAGCACTTGTAATAATATTTATTGTGGCCCCGCTGTAGGAAAAGCGAAACTATAATATTACAAAGGATTTGGAATAAACTCTGGATTGTGAATAAAGCACTGGGTCTTTTTAGGCACGTATGTGACGAGTAGCACCTTATCTTTGTCAGGGTGATTGTGTACATGACCCTTAAATGCACTCTCATGCGGTTTAACTTGGATAGGATAGTCTCCTGCCCAGCCATCAATGCCCTGTGACTCTTCTTCTGCGGTGCTAAAACGATAGGGTAAACCATAGTAATCAGCAACAACCCTAACAGCAACTTCTTCTCCACCCATTCCCATATGCGTTTTATTGTATACAACTTCTTTAACATAGTCAATACACATTTCTTCCGTAATATTACCTACGTTCATTTTAACAATCATATCGTGTATTTTCTTACCTGCTTCTACAAGACATTCACTGCCAAAGTTGTCACTATGGTATTTTTCCCACTCACTGAGAGTTCCTTTGATACCGTCACTACGCATTTTTAACCAAGCGTCTTTACAGGATCCTATATACTTTGGTCTAAAGGCCTGAGAGTTTTGACCTGCAATATTGAGAAGTTGAGTAGCATATCTGGGCCACTCTCTACGACGGGGTGAGATTTTTTCTTTGTAATGTTTAGCCGTGAGTTTGATCATAAGGATTCGTTCCTTCTAATGGTTTCTTCATTGTTCTTTAATAATAACATCTGTTTCAAAATATGTCAACCACATAAACCAAAAGGCCCCGCTGTAAGGATCTTAGATTTATTGCCAACTATAAATAATTATATGAGATATCAACTTTACAAGGACGATATTGGTAATTTTCTTATTGTAGATTCCTTCTTCGATCAAATCATTTCCAAAGTAAAAAACGAAAAGATTGCTGTCAGAGTAGTTCAGAAGATCAATAAGAACGATCTAAAGGATAGAGATATTACCAAAAGCCATTGACTTTTATACCGTATGATACTATTATGTAAGTATGGATATAAACAGTAAAGACCCAGGTCGGGGTCATTTCTATGTGAGTATTGCAAAAAGTCTATTAAGACTTGGTGCCAGTTATGGATTATGGTATACTGGCGAGCCTCTACTCATGTTGGTTGGCGTCTTACTTGGATTAGCAGAAGTATTAGGTATCGTAGAGGAACTTGTTTAATGAAGTCACTAAGGCTCACTATTATATTAGGCTCACTACTGCTCCTCACTACAGGATGTTCTTCACTACAGAAAACATCTCATAGCAATGAATGGTTCATAGGTCAGTCTGCTAAAACAGACAGTCTCACTGAACCTTGTATCAAATGTGGAGAAGATTGGATCTTTATCAATAACGAACCCTTTGCCGCCCAAAAACAGGCAAGACGTGAACAAGGTTATGACGGAACAAATTGGGAAGTCGTTCGCTATTAAGATATCTTTAGAAATCTTTCAATAATTTTTTACCTATTTTGGTAAAAAAGAGGTTGACATTCTGGCCCCTTGACCATATACTGTATATAACAGTTAAACAAAAGGAGGGCAAAATATGTTTGTAATTTATAGAACAGACACCACAGAAATCGTAAGTGAGAAAAGATACTCATACGGTGGACAAATCCATAAGACACTTGGTCATGCTAAGGCATCACTCACAAGAATCAAAAAGAAGTTCGCAGAAGGTTTCGCTAACCAGAAGCCATACTCCACTTTTAGATACGAAGGCTTAGGCTTGCATGAGAACGGTAAGTCCGGTAGACAAGCCGAAGGTGCTCTTACGGGAGAGATGGTTGAAATGAAAATTGTCGATCTTGAAACATACAGAAGCGAGATTGAAGAACAAATTGAAGTCACTAATATGATGACTGGCAAGAAGTTCAAAGAGAGTGTGAACACTCCAAGTTTCATGTCACCAAGTTCAGAATCATATTGGTCAATGTAAATTGGTTAAATTCAGGGGTTGACTTCTGTCGCCCCTGAATATATATTAAAAGTATAAACAGGCAAACAGAGAGGCAAAACATTATGGCAACAAGGGCAAGAATAGGGTTAGAACTAAAAGACGGTTCATACATTTCATCATATCAACATTGGGACGGTTATCCAGGTGGGTTAGGTTATACACTGATCGATCATTGGAATAACTATGACACGATTGAAGAAGCAATTCAATTAGGTAATGCTTCATCATGGAGATACATGATCGGTGAACAGATTGACTTCGACGACAGAAACAATCCTCTACACAATATTCAGAATTGTTATTACGGCAGAGACAGAGGTGAAAAGGATCAAGGTCCTAAGAAACACCTTAATGGCGTATGTCTAATTGACGAAGCATTTAACAGTGGCGAAGAATATCTTTATGTCTACAGACAAACAGGCAAGAAAGATTATCTTGGTAAAGAGTGTGGTGAATGGTTCTATATGAAGTATGATGCAGGGTTCACAGACATTGCACAGATGAAACCAGTTGAAGAAGATGCTATCAACGAGCATATTGAAATGCTCCAGAGACATCTTGAAATGATGAAGGAAAGGAAGGCGGCCTAATGGGATTAGAAACTCATTCAATTTGTGAAATCAAAGAACGATTTCACAAGATAGGAAAAGACGCTCCTACTATGTGGTGGGAACACGGAACCCTTTGGATTGACAATCCGGACGAAAGCGACATTAACGAAATAAAAGATGTCATGGAGTCAGAGGTATTGTCCTCTGGGGTTAAGGTAAACTTCAATTGTCTTAAAGCAACCGAAACTGAGCCTTGGGATCAATGGGCAATGGATATCGTAGATGCTTGAGGCATTTTTAATCGCTGGAAAGATTATAGGATTGATGATGATAATCTATGCCGTTCCAGTTTTCGCTTTATGGCGAATGAACAAGGAGAAACCTAATGGAAGGTGACTTATGGTTGGCAATTAAAGTAGGGTTCTACGGTCTATGTTTGGTAGGTTGTGGATATGTATTAGGTCGTAGAAAAGTTTATAAGATTTCTGAAAGTATCGTAGACAGTTTAATTCAGCAAGGCTTCCTCAAAACACGAAAAAATGGTGATGAGGAGGAGATTATTCCTTGGAAAGACTGGAATAATAAAGGTTGACATTTGAATCAACTGAGGCTATACTATAAGAACAATGAGGCAAAACAAAGGAGCAAAGGCTATGAACAATTTGGTAACAAAGGCAAGCGAACTGATCTATCAAATGGATCAAGATCAACTCAATCAAGTTATTGATGCGATCAAACTCAAAAGAACTCATCTTGCGAAGCAGGCAACACGATCAATGATGGTCGGCGATATTGTAGGCTTTACCGGCAAGAGAGGTAATCAAATTTCAGGTAAGGTGACCAAGATTGCTAAGAAGTATGTCACAGTGAATTGTGGCGTAGACGGCAATTGGAGAGTCCCTGGCAACCACCTAACCAAATTGGGTATCGGCGAAGAAGTATAATGGGACCTTACTCCGAAAAGAAACAATGGGAACGAGCAGGCGCAATTAAGCGCCTACTCGAAAACAATCCTCAACTGGATGATTATATGAAATCAATCTGGCAGAGAAAACTTCGTGAATTGGCACTGAGCGAAGATGAATATAACCTAAGAGTAAGAGAGATCTTCTCGAGGGTTAAGAAATGGAACTATGCCTAAGAAAAATAATTGGAATTTCAAAGACCCTAACAGGAAGAGCAATAGAATGCAATTCACACACTCGAACGAATGGCTGGCTAAAAGATGGGAGATCTTTCACGAAGTCAAAGCAAAAGGTGGCAGTGACATTGCAGGGATCGTTAGAGCCCTTGAAATTGTTCCAGTAATTAAGACTGGTTCTTCAAACAATAAACCCAAAGTCAACAGGAGACGAAAATGAGAATCTTAATTGGTATTGGTATTGGCGTTATCGCGACTTATCTGTATTTTAATCCAGGTCAGCAAGATGAGGTTATTTCAACTATCAAATCAGGTATCAACAATGGTGCGGCCATTGTGAAAGACTTAACTGAAAAATAATTTGGTTAACCTTTTAGTTGACTTTCTCCCAGAAAGAATATAATTTAAGAATATGAAATACGGAGATGAAAAGACTAAACAGGTCGAAGATTTGAATAAGGCTATGAAAAAATTTCTTGACAATGGAGGTAAGATCGAAGTTCTTCCTCCTTGTATGACTTCAGACGAATATTATTCTATGAAGCAAAGAAGAGCCAAAGTTCTAAAAAAAAAGAAGTAAAGGAATCCTAAAATGAAGTTCATAGACATTCCATTCAAGCCTGCCTTTGTCAACGAAGGGCCACCATTTTATACAAGTGGTATCAATGCCTTGTTGAAGTTGGATAATGGCATTAAGGTTTCTATTGTAATGCACACAGGCTCCTACGGTGGAGACAGAGGTTTATATGAACTAATGATTACTGACCAAGCAGACAACGGACTTGGCGGAATCATTGAAGGTGTTCAGGATGACGGCATCATGGGGTATCTAACTCCCCATGATGTTGAGACAGCGATTAATAAGTTAGAAGAAATAGAAATACCCAACGGAACGGGTAATATCGTTCCACTTAGAAAGGAACCACACGATGCCTAAGGTTTATCATTTCGAATTAGACTCTAACGAAATCTATGAAATCGTTGCTATGAACTTCAAAGATGCCTGTCTTACTCTCGAAGAAGAATGTCCAGAGATCAACCCTACTAAAATTCTGTCAGTCACAGAATACTGTAATCCAATCCCCGGCGTAGACACTATCCACTAAACAAGGAGGGTTCAATGAACCCGCGGATAACTCAGATGCTCACTCGTCTGGCTATCGAAAATCCAGGTGTCAACGGTCGCTTCAAAATGGCCGCTGGCATTGTTTATCGAAAGCATCTAATCGCAACAGGAATCAATTCTTACAAGACACACCCTTGGATGAGTGAAGAACGAGGGTATCGTCCAGACCAAATCTATCTTCATGCAGAAGTAGATGCCATTCGAAATGCCCTAAGACTTATCACACAGGCTCAACTTGCTAAATGCGATCTTTATGTGGTTAGGATCAAAAGACCATGCTCGAATTCTACCTTTTGGGTCCATGGGTTGGCAAAACCCTGCCCTGGGTGCCAAAAAATTATAAAAACCTTTGATATTCAAAGGATATTTTTCACAGAAAATTGTGAAAAAGAGGTTGACCTTTTGAGTCATTGAGGCTATACTGTTTATATAGTTAGAAATTAGGAGGGCAATATGTTAGACACTTTAGAAACAATTTCCGCAGAAGACAAAGCATTCTTTGAGGAAATGGATTACTTCGACACTTACGGACAGACAATTGGTGCACAGACTCGTTGGTCAATCTACGATGAAGGTATCAAAATGGGCAATCCACATCCATTTGGTGATGAGGTTGTTATCCGTCATAAATGCGATGTCTTTGGACCGTATGATGTCACAGTTCCAGTCAAAGGCAAGAACTGGGGTGATGTTTGGATGGCCGCAGACACGGCTATCGTTGAGTCAGGAGACTTGCATCACATCTTCATTGAAGGCTTTGAAGTTGAAGGCAAGACACTTAATTTAATCACAGGTTCCTAAGATGAACAGATTAGACAAGGCTATCTTATTTTCTAAGGTAGCCCATGAGGCCATAGGCCAGAAAAGAAAATACACAGGCGAGCCATACTTCAATCACCCCCTGAGGGTAATGAAGTTGGTTGCTTCTGTTCTACCCGACGATGAGGATGCTCAGATTGTGGCACTCCTACACGATGTGGTTGAGGACACTGATGTGACCTTGGCTTTTATCCGTGATGAGTTTGGCCAACGGGTAGAGCGAGGCGTCTTTGCTCTTACGGACACTCCGACAGTGGAAGGTGGCCCGAACAGAAAAGAACGAAAGAAAATGGATCGTGAGAGGATCGCCAAAGCGGAAGGGTGGATTCAAACTGTCAAAGTCGCAGACATGATTGATAACACTTCATCTATCGTTGAGAACGATCCTAACTTCGCTAAGGTCTACCTTGAGGAGAAGCGTCTACTAATGAAGGTTCTTAAAGATGCTGACCCCAGCCTAAAAGAAGATGCAGAAAAGTTCTTGACTTCTGCTTAGGTAGAGTTTATACTGTATAGACAATAAGGCACAAAGGAGAGGCAAATGGCTTATTATACCTACACTAAAGATCCGATTGGTCGTTTCGTTGAAAAGGACACCGGCAATACCTTTGAATATAGTCTCAATGACGATGATCCTTTATACTTTTTTATGGACTACCCGCACAAGGTATGGGTAGGTGGCGGCGGTATTGCTGGTATGACTGGCTGGCGATTTGCTAATGTTCGCAAGACTGTGGCTGTGATCGTTGTAGACGAAGACGAATACGGGTTGCCTGTCATAGAGAAATGGAACATCAAAAAGAATGTGGAGTATTCAAATGCTTAATGAAATTGGTCCTCGGACTGAAAACTTTTGCAAGAGCAAGATCGAATGGAAGGATCCAAACGAACGGATCTGGATTGGAGATCGGTATTACACTGAAGAACAATACAAGGAGCGTCGAGCCTATCGCAGGAATCTCGTAGACTCAGAGCCTCGACTCTTTGTTCGTCATAAATTTTCCAAACAGAAGTCAAAGGCTAAACTGGTTCGCAATCTTGAATGGGCTCTTGACATTGACGAAGTCACAGAGGCTATCGTTGAGCAGGGTCGTTGTGCCATTAGTGGTAGGCCTTTTGTTTATAAGACAGGATCTATTGATGCACCCTCAATTGATCGCATTGATAGTGAGC
>Ga0222716_10003032_pt1 | contig 13481 bp, 15 predicted proteins | sample C33_13DmetaG_FD_165044 | JGI IMG/M metagenome (GOLD analysis project Ga0222716, IMG submission 165044) | Estuarine water microbial communities from San Francisco Bay, California, United States - C33_13D | ecosystem: Environmental > Aquatic > Marine > Unclassified | place: USA: California... | reverse complement strand
GCGTCAAAGTCGCGCTCGAGCTGCACGCGATCATCTTGGTTTTTCAAGTATTCTTTTGTGAGCGCGACGTGGCCGTCGATCAAAAAAATACAGGGGTCGGCAGACGACATCGGCTCCATGTTGACCAGGTGAGGAATGACCTTGCTCATTGTTGGTTGTTGGTTGTTGGTTGTTGGTTGTTGGTTGAAAATTACAAGGTTTTGGGTTGACTTAGGGATTATTTTTTGTTTAAACCTTCAATTTTTAATAGATTTTTATAAAACATATCAAGATTTTTGTTTAGTTTATACTGTTTATCGAAGTTGTTCTTATCACGTTTTATACTATTGGACATGGCATTCACAAGGGATTTACCACCCGCTTTCTGAAGTCCAGCAATCGTCGCGGTGGTTCGATTATTCCTATATTTTATAGTTCCATTTCTAATCCCATTTTCACCTAATTCCAACGCATTTGTGATGTACATGGGCAACTCTTTTATAATTTTCTTGTGTCTTTTGGCAGACTTACCGAGATCTGGACCAATCCAAATGTACCTGTGAACTAACTGGTATGCTTTACGCACAAACGCAATTTTATCCGCTTTATTTTTGAAAGGTGTTTTCCATAAAGGTGTTAGCTGTTCAGTAAAGTGTGTATATCCATTATTAAATCCATTCATTAGCTTGTCTTCATCATGTTGAAAAATCTTAAATAATCGTGTAATAATTTTATTCATATTATCATACCCCGCCTTTTGTATGACATGGTAGACTATAAATAATGCCATCTTACTTCGTCTGTTATTGCTAGCATTATCATAATTTTTTATCATATCATAAATCATAAGTTGTCGCCTGTTATTGGGTTTAGACGCGTTGAGTGGTTTCGATGACATTCTTTGTTATTAAAAGATATTATTTTCTATCGAAGCCAATATCCATTCGCGGGTGATGATGATGGTCCCGCTTGTTGAATCATCTTAAATGTTTCGTTATGTTTATAATTCGTTCGTGAGTCTCTATGTGTTTTAATCGCGGAATATATATCCTTAAAACGAAAATAAACAAAACGAATTAAATAAAAAATAGGGCAAACGAAAAGACTAACGAAAGCCTCTATATCTTCAACTTGAAGTACGGATGATGTCATGAGCTCGTCGCGCGTGTATCGGAGCTCCACGTTGGCGTACTCCGGATCGTTCGGGTCAGAAGTGTGCCGAGGACGATGCTCATCGTCTTCGTCACGATGAAGATTCTTGAGATGATCACAGAACTGGAGGTAGAGGCCTTCTGGGATTTTGCCCGAGGCCTCGTCCAGCTGTGTCATCATTGTACGTAGAATATCTTGTTGAGTAGCCATGAAATTTACAATTATTCTTACAAACTTAGGTGTTATTTGACTTGACTTAGGCTCACCTGAACCAATACCCATTCGCAGGTGATGATGAGGGTACGTTGGCGGCACTATTTGTTCTAGAAAGGGCTGGTCTAATTTTATCGGGGATGAAAGCGTAGAGTTTCTTTAACTCGTTACAGAGGGATAGGTAGACGTTCTCAGGGATTTTATCAGATATACTGTCTATGATTTGCATTACATTTTGAAGTACATTCATCACTATATTACATGGCTATTTTTCTAAACACTTATAACACTGCGGAAACCACGTGACGGTTGAGCCTCTGCGCCTCGTCGATTATGTCTTTGACGACGTAGGGGCAGTTACGCTTATCGTGACCCACCTGGCGGCAGCGACCACAGCGACGCGGACCCGATCTCCGCCGGGGACGTTGTTCTTGACCCATTCGGTCAATCGCTTCTTGGTAATCTTGAACATCCACGTATCCGTGTTCATTTGGGGGAATCTGTGGAGCTTCCTCAACGGTGCCCACGCGCGTTTGATGGCGACCACGTCCGATACGGGAAAATGATCCAGTCTTATTGTGAAGGTTTTGGAGATGATCACAGAACTGGAGGTAGAGGCCTTCGGGGATTTTATCCGAGGCCTCGTCCAGCTGTGTCATCATCGTGTGTAAAATGTCTTGTTGAGTAGTCATGTTTTTAGATGAAATTTACAAATATTCTTACAAACTTAGGTGCTAAATTCTTTAACGGCGTCGTTCGACCCGCGCCACAAACCCGCTGTCCACCATTCGTCCATTCTCACCCACCCAAAACTCACATGGCGCGGACTCCCAGTAATCGCGGCCATAGACAGGAGCATCAGCTAGCCTCAACTCAGCCTCTGTGTCTACACAAAGCATCTCCAACCTAGACATCTCTGCCTTCGCCTCAACAACCTTTAACTTAGCGTTTTGGAGGGCGACATACCATTTCCTTTGGCATTCTTCCTTGTAGTCATCGTGAAGCTTCTTCTCAAAGGCGGGAAGCTTTTGGATTGTTTTGAGTGAAAGATCATCATAGTAGACGAAATCTGGGACCTTCTCCTCCTCCGTTCCAATTTCCATCACGATTGCTCGAAGACCGTTTTCCATCAGGTTTTTCCAAGTCCAGGCTCCACACCCGTCAGCACCGGCGGTGGATAGTCGACCAACGAGTTCCCCAGCCTCACCACCAGTAGCCCAACGGACGTTCTTTTCACACCATTGCTTGATAGCCTGGCTCTTTCGAAACGCAGTCATACGCTTGATGGGAGTCCAAGTACGCCTCGCTTCTTTTTCCCACTTCATGAGAACCTTGTACTCCTCGTGCATCTTCTTCACATGATCCAGAAGCTGACTTCTGATAAGTGCAATATCAGAGAGACGTGTTCGATCGAGATTCGGGGCGAAGTCACTGTCCGAGTCATCATCACTATCAAGTTCCGAATCATCGTCACTGTAGTAGAAGGTGTCATCATGGATGCTCCTGTTGCCGTTCATGTGGTCATGAACGCGTTTCATTTGATCGGCCATCTTCAGATACATCCCATCGGGGATCTGATTGGCGATTTCGTCGATGCATGCCATGAGGTTACGTAAGTCTTCCATGTTGGTTGTTTTTTATTGAAAAATATAAATTCTAGGCTTCACTTAGGTACTTATGGAACATCTAAGAAACATCATGGAGATCATGGAAAATGATGAAATGTTCCCAACAAAAACAGAATGGGCGTACGTGGAAATATCAAACGAACTCAAACATTTACACTTGAAATTAAAAGAGCTAACAGGTCAGGTAGAAACTACAGCTACAGTTGATCCCTCTGCACCACCACCCCTTCGTCGTCGTCCACCAACTCCGTGGAGAGACCTCAATAGTTTACGTGTGAGACCTCTTCGTTAGTCTATATCCATCATCGAAACTTCAGCAACTGTGGTACCATCTCTCGGTGGGGGGTAATACGCTCCCGGTTCAACTGGGTCAGTCCACTCTTCATGTAATTCCTGTAGAAACTGGTTCAATCCAGGATCATCAAGTTCTCTCCACCGTTGATGAAGTTGTTCCCGTGCACGTTGGGCAGCAGTATCAGGATCGGATGGTAGTGAATCCTCAATCCATTCGGGTGGTTGTCCATCCGTCACAGGTAAAGTGGGTCGAAACACGGGAGCTTGATTACTAAACAAAATTGGTTGATTTTGGTCAAGAAGAAATGAAGGTGGTTTCACTTGTCGTCGCAGTTCATGTATAGTGTCACACAACTCCAGATAGTCTCCCTCAGGGATCTTATCCGAGTTCTTGTCGACGAGTGCCATTATTTTATGAAAAAGATCCATCTTATTACCAATCTAAAGCTGCATCACTTAGGTTTCTCAATCCACTTCCTTGTACCCTTGGCCCATTTGGTAATTTTCGAGAGTGGTGTAGTTCCATCAATCTTATCCGTGGTGCGCATTTTCTTCAACCGATACTGAACCTTTCCACGGGTTGGTGGAACTTGAATGTATCCACGGCGTATGACTAAACGTTTGCCATCGGATCCCATAGTCTCGAGAATATACGGAAAATATTTCTCAAAATACTTCCACTCAACAGTCTCACGACTCCTTTTGGGAACGTATTTATGAAGGATGCCCCAAATAAATCGTTTTATGTACTCGAGACGTTCACGTGGGTCTTGAGGTCCGGGGTGCGCTAAGCCCAAATCGACCATCATGGCGTGGAACGATTCCATGTAACAGAAATGATGTTGCGACATTTCGTCATATTGGGAAAGTACGAAAGCCTCTTCCATAAACTTTTTAGGCACACCACCACGACCACCGGCATAATTCTTATGCTTGAACTCATTGAAAGATTGTGATACAAATCCACCAGTGGGTTGAGGATTCAAATTTTGACCCGCGACGTTCCTGAGGCGTCCCACACACCCGAAAATAGAACCCGTAGTAGTTTTGTATGTATTTCCGAGAAAGTGTTTGAGAGGTTCTTCGAAATCTGATTCATTATCAGTCATGGAATCATAAATTCGGGCGACTTTTTTATCATGATCGAGACGAGCCATTCCGTAGTGACCCGATCCATCTGGGTAAGAATGTTCCATCAACATGTAATCAACACCGGAACGGGTCGCGAGACCGGTAAGTTTGATTTTCCCTAGTGTAGTAGTCTTACGGATGAAGAATTTAAACTTCTTTCCAGACTCTTTCTGTATATCTTTGGCGATTTGTTCGAAGACCCCCCTTTTATGGAGATAGTACTTGGCAATCTCAGATGCATCTTCGATAGCAAGAAGGTTCTTAGCCCGTCTGTTCGTGTTGATCCTAGATTCAATATAATCATCCACATCTATCTCGGCATTTTCACCTTTGATTTTGAGAAGTCTATTTCTATTAGTCTTGTTTTTCAACAACTTGATGGGAACGAGAATCATATATAATTAAAAATATTTTATTAACTTAGGTTTTGATTATAAATTATAATGAACTCTGAGATAGTTTTGGCGATCTCTAACATCTTCGATTTCGTCCTCCAAGTTCCTCTTTAGTTCCATCGCTTGACCCCTGAACCTCTCAACCTGACGGTTGATTCGCGTTTTGTAGTTTTGATAGAGCGTTCGTTCATACACTTTAGTCGTGCATTCCCGACGTTCTTCCTCAGAACTCCAAGTCGTCGCGGCGTTGAGATTCTCAATTGTCCACTCACCACCATCAACACACTCTCTGTCACCATCACAAAAATCTCGGATAGCATCCTCCTTCACCTTCTTCGTGATGTTGCCGATGTACTTCAGTTTTCTCAAACTTTTTTCGGCGATTTTCAAATCCACCGTAAGTCTTCGAAGACTTCGTTCGTTTTGCACCCATTCATCATGCCAGTCGTCGGCGACGAGTCGATGAACAGCTACACCGGGCATAACAACCTGAAAAGGGACGTTTACCGGTGTGGGTCTACGATTATCAGTGACAGGTGGGTCGTCATTTTGAGGTAAATTATGGTGCACTTGTTTCAGATTATCACACATTTCCAAGTAGATGCCCTCGGGGATCATATTGGAAATGTCGTCGACACATCGCATAACATTACGGAGACTCTCCATGTTTATTATAAAATTACAAGTTGTATAAACTACTTAGGTTTTCAAGTTTTTGATTGTGGCTGCGATCAAAAACATTACAGGAGGGAAAGAAAAGGACCCCATCGCAGTCATGAATGCAGCACTCGCATCTTCAGGTGTTTTGATTTCATCGTTGATGACTTTAGAAATGGATGTCTCCATCAACTTATCAACTGTGGTATCGATAGGTTTAACGATTAGGGGTATAGCCGCGAGTCCAACGAGTGTAGGTAAATACTGATGGTCATCGCCCGACATGTGAGCGGCCATGTTCACAATCACACGGATGATTGACCCGGGCCAGAAAACTGAAGCGAGCATCTGCCATGTTAAGGTTTCCATGGAGATTCTGAGTGTATCGGTGATCTTCTCCTCCTCTTCGGCAGCATCAAACGCCTTCTGCCCCTTATCTATCGTATCGAACATGACATATGATGCAGCGACACAATAGGATGCAGGAAGACCCCACTCGGGGAGATATGATGTAAAAGCTTCGCCGAGTTCATTCGCGTATCCCATGTAACGAAGGGAAGTTTCACGATACGGGTCAATACTTTTATACGTCGTGGAATATATCTTGAAACGTTTAGCACGGTTTGTTAGTGGTTTATGTACAGCCAAAGGTCGAATAACCAACATTATGTTTTTAGAACTCCAAATCTTTATCTTATCAACTTCGGTTTCATTATTTTGTTGCGAATGTTATCCGTCAAGTTGTATCCAGTAATTTCCTTGAAAAGTTCCTTGTTTCCAGAGATGGCAGCAAATCGCGCCTTCGTCGATGATGGCGCCGCATTAGGACGTTTGAGGGACACTCTGTTAAAGGGTAAAAACTTGAACGCATTCTTCCGGTTTTCTCCTATGATCATCACCGACTTTGGTCCGAAGTTTTCCGCAATCTTAGCGATACTCCTGGTTTTGGTTGAGGACATGAACGTCACGTTAGGAAACCATCGTCGTAAGATTCGCAGTTTATTCGCCACCGGCAAAGGATTCTTCATATTTCCAACGGAATGAGACACGACGATGACAGGTTTCTTGTTCATGTTTCGAGCCTTCTTGACAATCTCTTCGATCATCATCTTGTGACCCAAGTGTGGTGGATTGAATCGACCGTAGGTAAACACGACATCCATTTATATATATCAAGATTTTTTACATGTGTCGTTCTGTGATGATATACATCGGATAAAGATCACGCATCATCTTTTTTTGGTGAAGATATACAGCCATTTTGTCATCGAAAGATAAAGCTTCAGTGACAAAATCGATTACTTTTTCATCATGATTAACATTCATATGAATTTTATAATTTGAGTTTGTTGTGGGGGTTTCCTCGAGATTGGGGAAGAGGATTCGTTCATCGAGAACGAGGGTGGGAACATGAGTCATCATTCGCATACGTCTAATAGCGGTGGATAACATCGTGGAGATTGAGAAATACTTTTTCATGTTTTCAACGTCACTTAGGTTCTTGACCTTTTTGTACCCTTTCTTTGTGCCGCTTGATTAGCGTTATTATATACTCTCTGTAACACACCTTGGCTTCTATCCTTTCTTATCTGTTGCTCATAATTGGCGAGTTGATTAGCTGAAAGATTCTTGATCTTGTTACCAAGTTGAGTTCTGAACACACGGATCCTATGTGTATCGTACGCTGCATTCTTAATCTTGTTAAAGTTCGAACCTGTTGCATTCAGTTGGTTCAGGTAGTTTTTCTTATTATTTTCAGTCAATCTCTTTAAAGTGTTCATAAAGTTGGATAATTTTGTACGATTGTTTGTGTTCATGGCGCTGGCTTGGTTCTGGGTTGGGGTTGCGTTGTTGCGAGACCTCTTCTTCGAGGGGGATCCACTCACCACACGCACACCTTCACGGGTATCGAGTATTTGATTACCTTCGGGTAAAATACTATTAATCACGGTTTTGATGCCAGCTCTCTTTGAATTGTTACTTATCTTATTTTTCAGTCTAGAATAAGCATTTATAAGTTTTTTCGCATCGTCTTCACTCCAATAGTTTTTAAATTTGATGATTGAATTTGCGATAGTATTTGCGGCGGCGGTGTTTGTCGCATTTGCGGAACTTATCCACTGGTTGGGAAGTCCCCTGAGACCTGGAGGTAATTTTGGTTTGTTGCGTATCATTTTTTGGAGAAGTTCTTGGTCTGGTGCCGCCTCTCGTAATCGATTGGCAACCGTCTTCGAATTAACATTGGTGGTTCGTAAGCATGCCTGACTATTGTTTAATTGAACATTACATGAACTTCTACCTCTGAAATTCAGAGTGGGAAATCCACTGTAGATGACAAATCCCGTGGCTGCATCCTCGATCATACATTTGACCTTTCTGTTCCCCTTCGCGTTTATGTAAAGACCAGCACCGACACCCATTCTATCACCGGTCGCCACGACTGTATTGTACTGAGCCGCATACACGTATTGAGAAAGATCACCGAGTGTTTTGAAGAGTGCTGGGATCACACCCGGTGCGGGCTTCAAAATCAACCACGGTCCATTTGTTTTGATTGAAGTTTGCACGATTGTCTTACCCACTAATCCATTGTACGTAACATTCTCCGCCAATTTTTTGAATTCATCCTTAAATTTTGATTTGAAAGTGTATGTTTTACTACCTGTTCTAAATTTAGAAGGGATTTTCTGAAACTCCTTCGTTCTCGCCGCCGCCGTGGCACCCTTCATATCCTTGGTTGTTGTGGGTACTGAGAATGGAAGATTATTCTTAGAAAACAAAGAATCGTGAAGCATGTCGTAATAAAGAACAGCCAGTACATCATCCGTCATTTTCAGTTCCTGTACATTTCCCTTATTTCCTAGGTCTTCCATGAACCTTATGTCGTCAACTTTCTTGAGGAATGCTATGAAACTCTCGATATATTGATTAGAATTCATACCAGTTCCATTTTGACTAATGTTCCTCATGTTCGTTATCTTGGACCCAAATTTCATTCCCATAGCCTCTTTGATCATTTCTTTGAAAATGGTCTTCGTGTCACGTGGAGTATTGATGGCTAACTGACTCTTAGACAACGCGATGCGTGGATTATATCCCAGATCCTTCCGAACCCCACCTTTAACATCAATCCACTCCGTCACGTAAATGACATCATCTGACTGGTTTGCTTTAGGATTTGGTAATATTAGTTTATACACAAATGGCCTAAAGTCCAATACAACTCGTGGATAACATTCTTGGTTATTCTTCGTCTTTACATTCTTTCCAAGATTGTACGTATACTTAAAATCAATCAAACGTGTTTCGATATAATTTCGAAGGCTCCAATTTTTAGACACGAGCATACCAGGATCACACAATCTCGGTGTGTTGAAAAGGGTAGGTACACCTGACTGTTCCAAAACGTGAGCCAAACTCATGCGATTTTCTTGATCGAGAGATGTGATTATATTCTTCCATGAAGACCCCCCAACGACAGGATACTGGGATTTACACTGTTTGTGAAAGGTGAGACAATCTGATTTTAACGCTTCGATTACATCAGCCAGAAATGCTATATCAAAGGTTTTTGAACCCGGTGACTGTTTTCTACTTTCAGCATTCAGTGGAACATCAAAAGCTGACAGATCCTGGAAAATATTTCCATCGTCTGAAACAGAACACACGTTCCGTTGCATATCTACTATGACCTGATATTTTTTTGTCCAGTAATAGTAAATGTCAGCCATAGAATCCGTAGGCTCTGTCAGTGCTCCATCCAGGATGAACAATTTAGAAAATAACGCTCAATCGTCTATTCGCAGGTCCGGTAAGAAGGCGGGTCTCACCGGTAAGAAGTTGAGCATCTTCGTCGCCGTGATCACCTCCACCCTTCTCGCGATGAACGCCCCCACCCTCGCCCTCGGTATTAAGCAGCAACGTATGAAATACAACCGTAATGTGAGGGCTATCGATCAGAGGTTCGCTCTTGATAATATGAAGATGAATCTTCAACAAAAGGCGGCTCTCACCAACCTCCGCGAACTTGCATTCGAGATCAACAGCAAAGCGAATTCCATGACTCTTAAAGAACTCAATCGTGCCCGTCTGGTCAACAAGAATGCCAAGAACATCGCCTCAAAGGCTGCGGCTTCTAACGCGTTCCGCCAGCTCATGAATCTCCCCGTGAGGACCGTCGCCACCGCGACCGGTGTGAGTGAGAATGCACTTAACGTTATCGCAAAGACTGCCACCAACGTGAAGAGGACCGCAGCTGCCACCACCGAAACTGTCGCCAAGGGTGCTGAGAATGTGGGTGCGACCACTCGTATCATGACCGGCAGCATGAAGAACACCGCCCAGTTCCTCGGTCCTTACGCCTTTGTTATGACTATGATCGCCATCATGGCGGGTCCCATGACCTCCGTAGCGGTCATATCTGGTGCCGTCAAGATGGTGACTGGTATGATGTCTAAGGGTATTCCCATGACTAAAAGTGTAGTTGTAAAAATTTTCAATATGCTTTACTCTTCCCCCGCGGCTACCCCCGTGCCCCCTTCCAACCGAATTGTCAACTTAAATAACATGCGCACCTCTCCCAGGCGTACGTCCAGCAAAAACTCTTAATCAAACTTAACTCTACAAACAAACTCATCACCGAACAACTCATATACCCATTCCCCATCGACGATCTCCTCTTCGATGAGTTTTTCTTTGAGTCGTTCCAACTGATTCCTGCTGTTACGAAGCATCTGTATAGTATCGGTGTAACAAGTCGCGACAATCTCATCAATCTCGGTGTCAATTTCACTCGCAGCTTGGGGTGAAAGGTTCCTGTAATCATAGTTGTTTTTACCAAAACCGTATGTTGTGACCATCTCACGAGCAATCTGGTACACCATAGAGTAATCAGAAGAAGCACCCGTCGTGACACGGTCGGGGCCGTAGATGATCGCCTCAGCTGCACGACCACCGAGGGCTACCATAATCTGGGAGAGCATATATTCACGCGTGTAGAAAGGTGAGTCTGCATTCTCCTCGGAAGGCTGAAAGAAAGTCACACCTCCCGCAGCACCTCGAGGCATTATGGAAATCTTTCGAACCACATCATAGTCGGGTACGAGAACACCCATGATAGCGTGCCCAGCCTCGTGGTACGCGACGAGCTCCTTCTTTTGCATAGAGAACTTTACATCTCCTTTCGCACCTACGACGATGCGCTGATAGACATTCTCTGTGATATCCTTCGTGATAGTCCCGTCACCATCCCTGACCGCGCGGATGGCACATTCGTTGAGAAGGTTGGCGAGGTCAGCACCCGAAAAGCCGGTGGTTTGTTTGGCTATGTCCTCGAGACTAACGTTCGCTGCAAACTTTTTGTCCCTCGCGTGTACTCCCAATATCTTCTTACGACCTTGAACACTTGGAAGTGTCACTTGAATCTTGCGATCGAAACGACCAGGTCTCAAAAGGGCATCATCAAGAATATCAATACGATTCGTCGCGGCGATGACCACGATACCAGTCTCATTATCGAATCCATCCATTTCGGTGAGAAGCTGATTGATGGTCTGTTCACGCTCATCATTCGAAGGCATACCACCCGCGGATCTCTTTTTACCGACGGCATCAATCTCGTCGATGAATACGATACACGGTTGATTCTCTCGTGCTTGTTGGAAAAGTTCGCGGACGCGCTTCGCGCCAACACCTACGAACATTTCAACGAAGTTGGCGGCGGAACACTGGATGAAGGGAACATTAGACTCACCTGCGATAGCTCTCGCCAAGAGGGTCTTACCAGTACCAGGTGAACCCGCGAGGAGAGCACCACGAGGAATCTTGGCGCCACTTCCAAAATACTTTTCAGGATTCTTGAGAAAGTCTACAATCTCTTCGAGCTCTTCCTTGGCGGCGTCGATACCCTCAACATCTGTGAATCGAGTCTCAACTTCTTGATCCATGACAAACTCAGTAGATTTCATGAAAGGGTTGGGCATTCCCATACCACCATCACTTCTGGATCCAAACAGGGTACGAGCGAGTGTAAACACATAGGCAAAAAAGAAAAACATGATGACATTCTCCATGAGGGAGACGGGTTGAGATGTATCTACTATCACATCAGCATCACTTTCCATGAGTGTCTGCCATAATTGTTCATTTTGTGCAATTTGGACGTCTCCGTAATCACCATTCTCTTCCTGAAAGACTGCGATGTTCTTATTGGGTCGCACGACGACAGATGGAAACTCTTTGTCCTTGAGACCTTGGATAAATTGACTATAGGTTCTGGGACGATACTCCGCTTTCCTCTCCACCTTGACACTCGGTGCTGTAAAAGTCTGAGTGAGACTATTCATCCTTTGATATATGATGACGTCACGTTTTTAAGTGGTTAAAGTTTTATATGATAGCATTAGAAGAATGAATCTCGACATCGTAAAAGTCGACAACGGAATATACAACGTGTGTGTCATCAAGGATGATGAATACATAGGTCGATCGATCATACGCGGACAAGAATGGGATCGGTGGATGCGTCGAGAAGTTCGTACACACCACAAACCCGGTACGGATATTCTCGATATTGGGGCGAATATCGGGTACAATACACTCATATTTTCTGATTATGGACCAGTCATAGCCTTTGAACCCGTCTTTCATCAGATTGTGAAACTCAACATCGATGGGAATGATTTACGACACGATGTTCAGGTCGCACAGTGTGCTCTTTCCGATGTTAAGGAAGTACGAGAAATGAACATCCCAGCGCACGGGTGTGAATCGAATACACACATCAATTATGGTGGAACGACTCTTCACGCGAAGGGTGACTGGAAAGGTGCGGGTGTGAACGTCAACTGTGAACGTCTCGATGACATTTATCATGGAACTCCATCATTCATCAAACTTGATGTTGAAGGTCATGAACTACAAGTTCTAAAAGGTGCTGAGGAGACAATTAAAAAACACAAACCAGTTTTGCTCGTCGAAATTGGAAACTTTTCTGAAGACCATGAAGTTCATAGGTTTATAAAGGAATTGGGGTACAACGATCCAATCGAAAAACCAGAACTGATGTACATGTACACAACAATTTAAAGATGTCTTCACATTTAAAACTATATGCCCGTATTTCTCGTGTATGGACGCACCGGCTGGATCGGTGGTAAGATCGGAAAGCTTCTGACCGAACAGGGTCACGAATGGTCGTATGGCGATGCACGCCTCGAGAATCGCCAATCTGTCATCGATGATATAGAGCGCACTAAATGTACACACATCATCAACGCGGCGGGTGTGACCGGTCGCCCAAATGTAGATTGGTGTGAAGATCATAAGATTGAAACTATCCGTTCAAATGTAATCGGAGCCCTCACCGTATGTGATGTCGCCCACCAACGTGGCATCCACGTCACTAACTTCGCCACCGGGTGTATTTATACATACGATGATGAACACACCATAGGAGGCAAACCGTTCACAGAGGAAGATGATCCAAACTTTTTTGGGTCTTTCTATTCTGAAACCAAGTCGTACATGGAGATGATGTTGCGTCACTTTCCAAATGTCCTCCAGTGTCGTCTTCGAATGCCCATCGATGCAGATCTCGAGAATCCACGTAACTTTATCAAAAAGATTGCAAACTACGCCAAGGTTGTGAACATTCCAAACTCCATGACAGTTCTCGAAGAGTTTGTGCCCATGGCGATCGAGGGTGCTCTTAGGGGTCTCACGGGGTCGTACAATTGGACGAATCCGGGTGCCATCTCACATAACGAAGTCCTTGAACTGTATCGCGACTACGTACGCCCGGACTTTACATGGGAAAACTTCACCGAGGAGGAACAAGCCAAAGTTCTCAAGGCACCGAGATCCAATAACACACTCTGTGATAAGAAACTTCGTGAAGCGTTCCCGGATGTTTTGGACATCCGAGAGAGTATCATTAAACACGTGATGCTTAAAGCTAAATCTGTAGAGTAAAGTACATGTTGGTCGATTGTTTTTTATTTTATAACGAAATGGACATGCTCCATCTTCATTT
>Ga0222716_10003029_pt1 | contig 13490 bp, 7 predicted proteins | sample C33_13DmetaG_FD_165044 | JGI IMG/M metagenome (GOLD analysis project Ga0222716, IMG submission 165044) | Estuarine water microbial communities from San Francisco Bay, California, United States - C33_13D | ecosystem: Environmental > Aquatic > Marine > Unclassified | place: USA: California... | reverse complement strand
GGGCATGTCGAGAATTAAATAATCCAACTCGCCCCAATCCGTCGTCGTCAAAAGTTGATTAATCAACCCGCTCACCATCGGTCCGCGCATGATGGCGCTCCCTTGTCCGGCGAACCCGAACGAGACCACCTTCACTCCCTCGTACTCCACCGGCGTGATCGTTCCCGTGTCTTTATCCATCTCCAACACCGGCGATTCGGGCGAAATCATCGTCGGCAAGCTCGGTCCGTAGACGTCGGCGTCCAAAATCCCCACCTTTGCCCCCATCATCGCCAGCGTGTACGCCAAGTTCACGCTCGTCGTCGATTTCCCGACTCCACCCTTACACGAGCTCACCGCGATGATGTGTCGCACTCTGCGCAATCCCTCAACCGTCTCCGGCGCGTCGTTTCTCGCCGGCTGCGCCGTCATCGTCACCCGCACGTTCTTCACCCACTCCAACTCCTCGACGAACGCCTTCGCCTGCCGTTCGAATTCCGCCTTCACCGGGCACGCCGGTGTCGTCAGTTCGATCGCAAACAGCACGTTTCCCGCGCTTTCGTCCACGTGCAGCGCCTTGACGAATCCGCAGTTCACGATGTCCTCGCCAAAGTCCGGGTCGATCACCCGTCGCAGCTTCTCCAGCACCGCCGCCTCTTTGCTCCCGTCCGGGGCGCTGTAAATCGCCGGCATGGACGTGGTATCCACGCTCGCGTCGTCTTCGCCGTCCGTCGCGGCGTGACGCGCGCGCACGGCGGCGCGCGGGCGTCGAGCGGCGTTATCCAAACGCTCGCGCGGCGGCGCCGTCGCGCGCGCCGACGGCGCGAGGACGCGCGCGGCGCCGACGCGAGGCATCGCCGCGCGTTCGATCGATCGCGAATCCGCGTCCGGACGATCGCGCGGGCGCTCGCGCGCGCGCGCGCGTGTGCGCTCGTCGCGCGTCGTCGCCTCGCGTCTCGCTCGACGTTCGCATCGTACGACGCTATTCCTATTCCTATTCCTATTCCGAGCGCGCGCGCGCGCTCGCGTCGGGTCGCGCGGCGCGCGCGCGACGTCGCCTCACTTTCGCCCGCGCCCGCGCCCGCGCCCGCGCGCGCTCGTCCGTCGCCCGAATTCGCCTCGCCGTCTCGCCTTCAGCGCCCTGTCGACGGCTCGGCTCTCTCGCAGCGCTGCGTCGAGTTTCGCCCCGTCGTGCGCGCGCTTGAACACCCACAGAAAGCACCCCGCCTTGGTGCGTCGTCGCCAAAGCCCCGAACCCGCCGCGCCCGCCTCGTACGTCGACCCGCCGGCGCGCTCGATCCGAAGCGTCTCTCGCAGCGCCGACTCCATCGCGTCCCGGCCGAACGCGCGCGCGAGCCTTCGCGTCAGGTGTCGCTTCGGCTCCTCGATCAGCGACGCGACGCGTTCGGCGCACTCGAAGTCTCGCGCGTCCATGTCGACGCGCGTCGGGTCGTCGACGTCGAGCATCGCGTCGTCGTCGCGCGTCGTCGTCGCGTCCGCGCGGCGCGCGTCCCGAGCGTCGCGCGCCGTCACCTCCCCCTCCTCGACCTCGTCGCGCGCGTCGACCGCGCGGCGCGCGTCCATCGCCTCCATGGCTTCGTAATCGACGAGCTCGTCGTCGTCGTCGTCGTCGAGGGCGTCGTCGCGCGCCATGGCGGCGGTGATTCGACGCGTCGCGCCCGCGCGTCACAATCTGCCGCGCGCGCTTCGCGTCGTCGCGCGCCATGGGCGCGGCGCTGAGCCAGGCGCGCGCGCTGTTCGACAAGTACTTCGGCAACGTGGACATGCGCGTCGTCATGCTCGGCCTGGACGCCGCCGGGAAGACGACGATCCTGTACAAGCTGCACATCGGCGAAGTCCTGAGCACGGTGCCCACGCTCGGGTTCAACGTCGAGAAGGTGCAGTACAAGAACGTCGTGTTCACGGTCTGGGACGTCGGCGGACAGGAGAAGCTGCGACCGCTGTGGAGGCACTACTTCAACAACACGGACGGGTTGATCTTCGTGGTGGATTGCCTCGATCGAGAGCGAACGCGAAGGGCGAAGGAGGAGTTTTACAGCATCGTCAACGACGCGTTCATGCGAAACAGCGCGATATTGATATTCGCGAATAAACAGGACCTGAAGGGGGCGATGACGACGGCGGAGCTGGTGGAGGCGTTCGATTTGCCGTCGCTGAAGGGACGGCGGTGGCACGTGCAGGCGTCGTGCGCGACGCAAGGGCTGGGGCTGTACGAGGGACTGGATTGGTTGTCGAGCACGCTGACGAAGATGCGAAGGATGGGGGTGGTGACGAGCGTGGGGAGTAGCGGAGAGCGACACGGGGCGGGGAGACAAGGGCGCGCGGCGGCGTTTACGTTTACGTAGGCGAGGCGACGCGAGCGAGACGCTTTAGACTGGGAACGCGGTCGCTTTAGCAGCGGCGTCGGGTTCGTGTAATAAGACGATACGATACGTGTGATGATGATTTTCGCGTCGTCGCGTCCAGGTCGGTGAAGTTTACGCGACAGTCGTCGACGATGATTTGAGTAATACATGTACACACAACGTAGCGCTACTTCAGGCGCGCGAGCAACAGCTTGGCTTCTTCGAGTTCGTCGCGACACTTGCCGCAGCCTTTGGCGGCGTAGCGACACTTCGAGCACCCGAGCTCGGTGCGAGGCGGACGCAACACGCGAGGTCGACCTCGAGCGGGCTTACCGTCCGCCGTGCGCACGGGGACGAGCGTGAGCTCCTTGACGATTTTCGGTTCGCCCGTGTTGATGTCGATGAACGCCTTCGCTCTCGACTTGGATGGAAACTTGACGTTGAGTCCCTTCGCGCTCTTCGTTTGAACGCGCGGTGCCGTCTGTGCCTTGGTCTTCGTCGTCTTCTTCACCGGCACCGCCCTGGCCTTCGGCGTTCCACCGCGAGGTCCGCGTTTTGCGCGCGGCGTGTCCGGATCGCACGCGCCGCACCCTGTGGACGCCCAACGGCACTTGCTGCATCCTTTCCCGACGACCACGAGCGCCATGGAATTGTGCGCGCGAACGCTCGCCTTCTTCTTTGGCGCCTTGGCCATCTTCGCCGCAAGCGCCAACTTTTGCGCAGCTGGTCCGCGCGGAAGTCGCGCGGTGCCGGGATCGCATGCGCCGCACCCGTTTGCGGACCATCTGCACTTGCTGCAACCCTTGGTGCCGTAGACGACGAGCGCCATCGAATTCGACGCGGTGGCTTTCGCCGCGCTCTTCGTCTTCTTCGTCGCTTTCACCACCGCCGGAGCTTTTGTCTTCTTCTTTGCCGCGGCCGCGCGTGGCCCTTTCGGCGCACGCGGCGTATCTGGATCGCACGCGCCGCACCCGTTCGACGCCCATCGACATTTGCTGCACCCTTTCGAGCGCACGAGCGCGAGCGCCATCGAATCGTCCCTCACGGGCGCTTCGACTCTGGACTTTTTCGCGGGTGGCGGACAGACTTTCGCCTTGGGTGGGCGCCCGCGGCGCTTTTTTTGCGGCTTCGAAGCGTCTAAGTGCGTCGTCGCCGTGTTCAAGTCGACGACACCGAGCGGTGATCGCGTCACCTCGACGACGGGCGCGACGTCCACGGCGACTCGCGCCACCGTGACCACGGGCGTGCTCGCGACGGGCGTTTTCTCTCGTGGAGGCGGCATCTCATCCTCCGGCTCGCGCGCGTGCTGTAAGTACATCGGCGGCGGCAATTCGACGAGTTGCCGGTTCATGAGCGGATGCCATCTCGGCCCCGGCGTGCACGAATCGATGGCGGGCGTCATCGCGTACGGCGTCGGCGCGTACGGCGTCATCGTGAATGGACCCGGCGTCAGCGCTTGCACGCTCATCGGACTTCTCTGTTCGACTTCGTCGCCCTCGTCGTCATCTTCTCCGTCGTCCACGTCCGTGCACTGCACGCTCTCCTCTGGGAAACTCGTCGGGCGCGCGGGCGTGCACCCGCCCATGGGCAGCTCCAAATCGTTCGCTTCGCGGAAATCCACCAACTCCTCGATCGCCTCGTCCGCGCTCCACCGCTCGTTCGCGTCGACCCAGGTCGTGGACTTTAAAAACTCGTACAACACGCGACATCCCGGCGCGACGCGGTCGTCAAACTTGGCGAGAATCTCCTTGACGCGCGTCTCTTGACCCGCCGTCGCCGCGATCTTCTTCTCCAACTTCAGCTCCCCGAGCGCTTCTTCGAGCTGACAATCCACCAAAACCTCCACGTCCAAGCACATGGACGCGGCCCAGACCAAGAACGCCCACATATCGGCTTGAAAGTCGTAATGCGGTCCGCGCGTCTCCGGCGCGATGTACCCGCACGTCCCCGGTCCCTGCAGCGTCATCCTCCGCTTCCCAACCTTTGGCAGTCGCACCGCGGTCCCCCAATCCGTGAATCCGATCGTCACCTTCGTCACCGTCCCGAACGCGTTCCTCAGCGCGCTCCGCACCAACAAATTCTTCGCCTTCAGATCTCTCCACACCACGCGCGCGCCCTTCAGCGCCTCCAGTCCCTCCGCCACCTGCAAAAACAAATCCAACTTCACCCGCTCGCTCAGCGCGCGTCCGCTCGCCCGCTCCCGCGTCACGAAATCCTCCAAGCATCCGTCCTCGCACAGCTCGCTCAGCACCGCCAGATACTTCTTCCCATCGCTCGGCCGCGTCGTCGCCGCGCACCCGTGCACGCGCACCGCGCACCGCGGCAGATCGCTCACCGTCGCCACCTCGCTCACGACGAGCGATTCCTTGTTCGAGTCCACCACGCGCGCGCACACGATTTCGCCGCGAAACCGCGCGGCGTAGGCGGTGCAGAACCCGCCCTCGCCGAGGACGCGCGCGTAATCCACCTCCACCTCGGGCTCGGCGAACTGTTTCATGTCCGGTCGGTGCGCCGCGATCGCGTCGAGGCACCGCGCGCACTCGTCGGCGTTCATGGCGACGCGGAGGTTTAAAAATCCCTCGCCGTCGCGCGTCGCCGTCGCGCGTCGCCGCGCCGCGCGCGCCGCGCGTCGCCGTGTCGCGACGCGCGACGCGAAACGGCCGTTTGTTTCCCCTTTTAGCGCGTCGGTGCGGTCGCACTGTGGGTGCGCTGAAGACTATGTAAGAGTCGCGGCGCTGGAATTCAATTCGGACATACGGGTGTGTGTACGCAGTGAGACGGAAATAATGCGCGAACGCGAGGAAACCCTCGGATCGACCGGGCGACGCGCGGCACACCGCGGCGTCGATCGCGCGGCGGCGACGCGCGACCTCGCGACGGCGACGACGAGCATGCGCGTCGCGAGCGCCGCGCGCGCGCCGACGCCCTCGGCGCGCGGCGCGCGCGCGACGAACGGACGCGCCGCGCGCGCGGGACCGGGACCGGGACGACGCGCGGCGACGGCGCGCGCGACGACGACGCTGGGAAACTACGGCGGGTTCGTCGATGGGAATAAACTCGCGCGCGGGCTGGCGCGAGGGGACGGACGACGACGGGCGGCGACGTTCGCGGAGCGCGCGGGGGGGGCGGTGGGCGCGCCGAGGACCAGGGGCGGACGCGCGACGAAGACGATGATGCCGATCGGTGTCCCGCGCGTGCCGTACAAGACGCCGAACGAGAACATGTGGCAGTGGGTTGATATTTGGAATTGCTTGTACCGAGAGCGGATCATCTGGATCGGGCAGACGATCGACGAGGAACTCGGGAACCAACTCGTGGCGACGATGTTGTTCCTGGACAGCGCGGATCGAAACAAGCCGATGTACCTGTACATCAACAGCGAGGGGGGACAGATCGTGCCCACGATGGCGATCATGGACACTATGAAGCATCTGAACGCCCAGGTCGGGACGGTGGGGTTCGGAAGCGCGCGCGCGATGGGCGGTTTGCTCTTGGCGAGCGGGGCGAAGGGCAAGCGCGCGGCGCTCCCGAACACGTGCATCATGCTTCATCATCCCTCCGGCGTCGCCCGCGGTTCGGCTTCGGACGTTCAAAACGAGGGCAAAGAGCTCATGCGCATCCGCGGTCAGATCAACGAGAAGATCTCCGACATCACCGGTCGTCCGGTTGAGCAAGTGTCCGAGGAGATTCGTCGCGACAAGCACTTCACCCCCGAAGCCGCGCTCGATTACGGCATCATCGACAAGATTCTCTACCGTCCGCGCGCGGGCGCGAGATGATCACGCATCGTTCGCTTCGTCCCTCGTCTTCGCTCGCGGCGCGCCTTACGCGCACCGTCGTTTGTCATAGTTTGATTCTTCGCCGTTCGCGACCGCGCGTCTCGTCGCCGCGCTATCCAGATCTCGCGCCCTCGAAAACCGACTGATGGGCTACAGTGCCTCTTCAATGCGCGATCCTATAACCCTAGCCCCCGACGCCCGTGACGTCGACCACGCCGACGTCACAACGCGTCGACGCGCTCGCCCGCGCCCGACCGACGACGCGCGCGCGCGCGCACGCGGCGGCGACGCTCGCGCGCGTCCCTCGCCCGCGCCTCCGCGCGTCGTCGCGGCGCGTCGGACGACGCGCGGCGCTCGAGCGCGCGCCGACCGAGGGATCGACGCCGACGGCGACGCGCGCGACGCGCGACGACGACGCCGCGCGCGCGGCGACGACGCGCGAGCGACGATGATGCGCGCGCTGACGACGGCGACGCTGAGCGCGCGCGCGGGATGCGCGACGCAGACGCAGGAGCGGTGGACGAGCTCGAGGTCGATGGCGTCGAGTCGAGGCGCGAGCGGGACGCGCGCGACGGCGACGCGAGGCGGACGCGCGAGCGCGCGAGCGCTCGGAGGCGACGCGAGGAAAAGCGCGGAAAGCGAGCGCGATGCGATGAAACGGGGCGCGGGCGCGAGCGGCGGCGCGAGAGGAGGGACGAGCGCGCGAGGAGGCGCGAGGAGACGCGCGGTGGCGCCGGACGCGGCGCAGGATAAGAGCGGGACGCCGATTGGGGGACGAGTGGCGACGTCGTTCGATGAGCTCGATCCGGAGCATAACACGTCGTTCGGATCGAGTGATGAGGGGAAGGGATACGACATCGCGCAGATCACGGCGCCGGTGGCGGAGGATATGGAACAGCTGCGCCTGAACTTGAGGGATATCATCGGACGGAAGAATCCGCTCCTCTTGGCGGCGGCGGATCAAATTTTTGGCGCCGGAGGGAAGCGGCTGCGACCGGTCTTGGTGTTTCTCGTCGCGCGTGCGACGGCGGAACTGATGCGTATGAGCGATATTACGGATAGACAGAGACGACTGGCGGAGATTACGGAGATGATTCACACGGCGTCGCTCGTGCACGACGACGTGTTGGACGACTGCGATACGCGTCGCGGCAAGGAAACCATCCACACGTTGTACGGCGCGCGCGTCGCGATTTTGGCCGGTGACTTCTTATTCGCGCAGTCGTCGTGGTTCCTGGCGAACTTGGACAACTTGGAGGTGATCAAGCTCATCTCGCAAGTCATTGCGGATTTCGCCGACGGGGAAATTTCCCAGGCGGGCGCGCTGTTCAACTGCGACTTGACCCTGGACGAGTACCTCGAAAAGAGTCACAACAAGACGGCGTCTTTAATCGCGGCGTCGTGCAAGTCCGCGGCGGTGTTCAGCGAAGTGAGCGAATCGGTCAAGGTTGACATGTACGAATACGGCAAGCACCTCGGGTTGGCGTTTCAGGTCGTGGACGATATCTTAGACTTTACGCAATCGGAGGAGCAGTTGGGTAAGCCTCAAGGCCAAGACTTAGCGAGCGGAAACTTGACAGCGCCGACGATTTTCGCGCTGCGGGCAAAGCCAGAGTTGCGTGCGTTGATTGAGACACAGTTTGAGAACGAGGGCGATTTGCAGAGAGCGATTGAAATCGTCAACGAGTTCGGCTTGGTGGAGGCTCAAAAACTGGCGAAGAGAGAGGGCGACATCGCGCTGGCGTCTCTCAGGCAGCTCCCCGATAGTGAAGCAAAGCGGTCGTTAGTAGGCATGGTTGGGTACGTTCTCGAGCGTATCTATTAAAAGCACATCCAGCGCGCATTTTTTAGGTTGCCAAAACAAAACAAGTTCCGACATAACTAAATCACACCCGATCGATCAAAGATTATCTACCGTTTCCGTTCGAATACGCCGCGAGAGGCGATGGTATCGTCATCGCGCTTCGCCTCGTCGAGCGAGCGCACGTATCCACCAGTGATACCTCTCGATATGCGATAGAGGAGCGAGTTCTCGGGCGCGCCGTCGTCGACGATGACGTCTCGACGCTCCTCCACGGCTTCGACGTTTGGAGGGAAAAGCTTCGGTTGATCGAGGCTTGCTCGCGGAATGTGCCTCGCATAGGGCAATCCCGGACGACACCGATCGTACGCGTGTAGAAGCGACTCAAATGTTCGCTTCCACGTCAACCCGTTCGTGCTCGCCACAGCTGCGGCAGACATGCGTTTTGCGAGCTCTCTATCCTTCATCAATCGCCTAAGTGCGTTGACGTAGTTGGAAACGTCGCCAGGCAACGGTGCCGTGTTCTTCACAATGATCCCGCTCACCTCGTCTTGCACTATCGCTCGATTCACACCGACGTCGTCCGTGACCACGGGCAACCCTGAAGCCATGGCTTCGATGAGATTGTTTGGAATCACCTCTGTCTTCGACGGGAAGAAGAATATATCTCCCGCTGCGTACGTTTTCGCGAGATTCATCCCACCTGTATGGCCTAGAATCACCACGTTTTCAAACTGCTTCAAGCTTGATCGTACCCAAGCCAAATCCGGTCCATCGCCGGCGACGACGACTCTAAACTTCGGTAAATCTGCCTCGTGCTGCGCGATCTTGTTCAACGACTGGATCGTTTTCACAAAGCTCCCGAGGCCTTTCTCGCGAACGATGCGAGCGACCCATAAAATGACAATGTCATCGCTCGATGCGCCGAAGATATCTCGTCTGTACTCGTCATCGCGCATCGATGGGTTGTACAACGTTTGATTGACTCCTCGCGGAAAGAATCCCATCTTTTCTCCGGGAATCCCCATCGAACGAAGATGGTTCGCCGCGGCGTACGTCGGGACGGCGACGACATCGCACATGGAATAGAAATCTTTGAGCAAGTGTCGGATCGGATGGGTCAACAATCCGGCGCGATAGTACTGCATGTAAGTGTCAAACGCAGTGTGATACGAACACACCGAGCACGCGCCGACTTCGCCAGCCCACCGCACCGCGCTGTGACCGAGCATGTCAGGTGCGGCGACGTGCACGACGTGAGGATTGTACGCCTCGAGAACAGCGCGTTGTCTGGCTTGCAATGGTGCCGCCATCTTGTATTCTGGCCGTCCAGGAACTTCAATGGCGGGCACCGGCGCCACGAGTTGGTGAACGCCGTGGTAATTGTTCGCCTCAACGTAATCTCGCTCGGCGAGATCCGGAGACATGACGAGCACGCTCACATCGTCCCGACCGCGCAAATAGCCGGCAAAGCGTTTCATCGTTCGACTTACGCCGTCGACGTGTTCCCAAACAGTAGTGACGATGGCGATTCGACGCACATCCAGCGCGACTACGTCTGACGACGCCTCGCTGCACGCCAACTCCGGACACGTCTTCTCGCTCACGACGTTTTCCGCTTGCTTCAGCGCCGTCGCCAATTCTGACGTTGCTTTACGCGCGTCTTCCAAACCGCACGCTTTGTACGCCGAAGCGACTTGGTACAACTGTTCCACCGCGCCCTCGTGCCACTGGTAGTGCTGCACGGAAATTGGCACTGGGAAAATGTTATCCTGACGAATATCCAACGCCGTCGCCGGAACAACGTCATCGTGCGCGAAATCGTGCAACGCGCGCACATCGGCGACGTCAAATTTTAGCTTATGTGCGATCACCATGCCTTCGCGCGGAAGTACTTGACCCGCTCCATTCGTATTCGGCGGCGACCTTCGCACGTCGCACGCCGGACCCACGCGACACTTTCTCGGATAGCTCTTGTGCAACGAAGTCTCCGCCTCGCGCTCGACGAGGGAGCCGTTGGAAGAGATTCTATCAAACCAAACCCCGTTCACGAGCTCGAAACCGAGCGCGTCCGCGCGCGCCAGAAACGCAGGAATGCTATACTTTTCGCTCCCCAGATCCGCTTGCTCGGGGACGAATGAATGTTCATCAATGTCGGCTAAAATCACCCAATCTTCCTCGCACGCCACGCCCGCGAGTTGCCGCTGCCAATATCTCGACAGATCGCTGTGTAAAAGCGTCTCGCCGAAGTATTTAGAGTACGTCACCCCGCGTTTCTTCATCACCTTTTCAAACTCCCCAAACCGCGATTTCGAAGCCTCCCCGACGTGCACCACCACAAACACATTCTCCGCCGGAATCTTCCCATAGTCGACGTAATGCGTCAAAAACTCCTCTAACAGTCTCACCCCAAACGTCGCGTGCGCGTGCACGCCCGTCAACAGCACCGTCTTCGCCGCCTTCCCTCGCCCCAGCGCCTTGTCCACCGCGCTCCGCCGCCGTCCCGCCGAGCTCACTCGCCGCGGCCTGTACCGTCGATTCGGTCCCTCGAACCGCCCTCGCTCGCCCGCGTCCAGGTTCCCACAGCTCAATTTCTTCGCTCGGCGTCCATCGTCGCCGCTCGCGCCGCTCCACGACTCGAGCGCTCTGTCCGCGCGTCTCGCGCTCAGCGCGTGTCGCCGTCTCGACACCGCCCGCCCTTCGCTCATCCATCGCACCGCGCACACCGCCGCGACGCACGCGCACGCGCGCGCCAGTAACGTTCGCGCGCTCGTTCGCTTCCTTCGCGCGCCGCGCCGCGCGCCCTGCGCGCGTCGCGCGCCGTCGCGCGCCGCCGCGCCGAGTCTATCCATCATCTTTGCGAGTTTCTGCATCCACAGCGCGCGACTGCCGCACATCGCGCGCGTCTGCGCGAGGCGCCACGACGTGTGCGGCGAGCTGTCGCCGCTGGCGCTCATCGCGAGCGGCATCGCGCGCGCGCGCGCGGCGCGCGTCGGGCTGTGTCGCGTCGTATGGGCAAACAGTGAGATGAGAAGAATATACGCACACTCGAACGTTGAGACGCGACGCCCAGACGACGACGCGCGAGCGCGCGCGCGCGCGGCCGCGCGCGCGCGCGCGCCGGCGACGCGAGGGCGATCGCGACGGGCGCGCTCGACGCGCGAGGGGCGCGACGCGACGCGAGACGACGCGAGACGACGCGAATCGAATCGAATCGTTTCGATTAATCGCACTTTATAATCGCGACGCGCGCGATGGTCTGGCGCGCGCTGGGACGCGCGTTCCGCGCGATGCGAGGACCGTTTCATCGACCGCTGGAACCGCTGCTGTGGCTGGCGAGCGTGGTGAGCGCGCGGCGGGTGTGGGCGGGGAAGGATGCGAAACACGCGGCGGCGCGAGACGCGATGGACGCGCGATTGGCGGCGATGCATCCGGCGAGACGGGCGCTGCCGCTGCTGGCGGTGATCGCGCAGTGGAGGATGGACGGCGCGCGGTGGCAGGTGGTGCCGGCGTACATCGGGACGGGGGTGTGCATGAGCGTGGGGGCGGCGGGGAGTAAATTGCCGCTGTGGGTGCGACGAGCGGCGGCGCTGAGCGGAGGCGCGACGACGTTCGCGAGCGTGCTGAGTGGATTGTTGATACCGGTGTTTCGAATGCCCAAACCCACGGGGCCGCATAAGGTTGGGAAGAGGACGCTGATGTGGACGGATCGATCGAGGAAGAGTTGGTTGTTGAACACGAAGGGACGCGGGGCGTTTCCCGAGCACAGAAAGTTGATGGCAAACATTTGGTATCCGGCGTGCGAGCGCGGGCTCAAGGAGGTGAAGAAGCCGCGCAAGGCGAACTGGCTCGAACCCTTGCTCGCGAAGTCTTTAGCGGTGAGCTTTTGGGCGCCAGAGTGGTGCGTGAATTACTTTCGATTGGTTCGCATGGAGGCGCTGGAGGACGTCCCCGTCGCGGGCGGACGAGGAGAGAAATTCCCAGTAGTCGTGTTTTCGCACTCTTTCACGGGGATGAAGGAGCAAAACAGCGCGCTGTTGCAAGAGCTCGCGAGTTGGGGGTACATCATCGTCACCGTCGATCATCCGCACGACGCGGCGCTGGTGTTGTATCCTGATGGGTCGACGGCGGATTTCAGAGGGTACGACATGCCGAACGACACCGTGCCGTTCAACTGGTGGAAATTTAGAAATCAGCACTTGCGTTGGCGCGCGCTGGATGTGGCTTTCGCCTTGGATCAGGTGGTGGCGATGAATGCTGATCCTGAAAGCGACTTTTACGAGCGATTGGATTTGACGCGCGTCGCCGCCATGGGACACTCGTTCGGCGGCGCCGCGGTGGGGATGCTCGCGCAAATGGATTCTCGAATCCAGTGCTGTATCATGCTTGATCCTTGGATGTGGCCATTCGGGTACGAGCGAATGAAACAAGGCATCCCATGCCCAGTGTTGATCTTCGAAGCACCGCGATTTCTTGGTAATCGGGACATCTTTTGCATTTCCAACGCCGAGATGACGTCGGACTTGTGCGCCAACACGGCGCCCGCGGCGTGCTCGAAAGAGGTCGAGCCCCGACGTTTGTCCGAAGTTCTCGAAGCCTCCGACGCGAGCGCGACGATAGATGTTGACGCCGAGCAATCGCCGAGCGATGAGAGCGATTACAGAGAAGATGATGCGTCGAACGAAGAATCGGCTCGCGCCGCTTCCGCTTCGCCGGGACGTCCACCGCGTCCGCCGCGTCGCTCGAGTGGTGCTGATTCGACAGATAGGCGTGCGACCGACGCCCGCGCGTTATCACAAAGTAGAAACAGTAGCTGGGGATCGTTCATGTCGGTGGATGAGCAACGTGAGCCGAGCGGTGTAGCGTTCAAGGCGGTGATTGAAGAGACGATGCACTTTGATTTCACCGATCTCGCCATGGTCGCCCCGTTGACGACGCGCTTACTAGGCGTCGTCGCGGTCGGAGGATACGAAGTTCATCACATCACCTCGGCTGCGATTTTGCGTTTCTTGCACGGGTATATTCATCCGCACAAGTTTGAATCCATCTTCAGCGCGAAGGAACTCGACGAGCAAGCGAGAGCGTTGTACCCGGGGCCTTGGTTGGGTTGCCCGTTTGATGAAAAGGCGAAGAGTGTCGCTGAGAAGGAGTCTTTGGACGCCCTCGACGGGCGCGCGACACCACTCAAGACGCTTCGCGAGGAATTGTCGAAACCGCGATCGAGCGGCTGGAAGGAGAAGGGCGGTATCTGCCGATGGATCCCCACCGAAGAGTTCACACTCGACAAGAGACGACCGTGGACCGACGAACAAAACCGCGAGATTCGATGGTTGTGCGCCGAGACGGAGGACAAGGGTGTGCCGCTGACGGACCGCGATTTGCACTGCATGTTCCCCACGCGTTCGTCGAAGAGTACGCGAGACGCCATCCAGGCGTACCGAGACAGCGATGAAGTGTTTCCCGAGCCGACCAAGTTAGCGTGGTTGTCGCAGGCGCTTCTCGACGGCGATGCCGCGGATTCAGGTCCAGACTACGCATCACTACGACCGTGATGAATGTAATAGC
>Ga0222716_10003023_pt1 | contig 13503 bp, 10 predicted proteins | sample C33_13DmetaG_FD_165044 | JGI IMG/M metagenome (GOLD analysis project Ga0222716, IMG submission 165044) | Estuarine water microbial communities from San Francisco Bay, California, United States - C33_13D | ecosystem: Environmental > Aquatic > Marine > Unclassified | place: USA: California... | reverse complement strand
TGAAGAGATTGCAAAAGACTACGTAACAAAAAACGAATTAAAAGATGACATGGGAATTCTCATGGATAGAATAGATAAAATCGGAGAAAAGCTTGACAAACTCTTTGAAGTCAAGTAGAATATACTTATAGGTATTTAAATGAAAAAACATAAACAACAAAAGAAAAGAAATAAAAAATATACTAAAAAATATATTACTGATAATAGAATAGATTACTCTAAAGGTGGTAGAGTTGGTTATGCTCCGGGTGGTCAAATTACTATGCAAGAAGATGGTAATTTAAATAATAAGGGTAAGGGTAAAGGTAAAGGACAAAATAATAATAATATAAATTTATATGATAATAATACAGGCGATGGGTATGATGAAGAATCTGATGAAAATTTAGATGAGACTAAAAATGATGAAAATACTGATGGTAATAAAGATACCAATAATACAACAAATACTCCTGCAGACGCACAGTTACAAACTCAATTTGAATCTCAAAGACAAGCTAGAGTTTTAAACACAGGTACAGACGCACAGTCACTCGCTGCAGGTGTAATGCCTGAAGGTATTCCAACAATACCCGAACGAAAAAAAATAGACCTTGAAGATACTAAATTAGATTCTCAAGATGCTAAATATCAAATGGATGAAACTAAAAAAGCTGTGTCAGGAACTACATCAGTAGGAGAAGAAACAGTAAGTGAGGGTACTGCTAAAGAAGGTGATGAAACTATTGGACAAGATTTAACATCTAAAAAAGCTACAATTGAAAGAACTCTTGGAAGAGGTCCGGCAGTTACTGCTAAAACTACAACAGCAAGAGGACTAGATACCGTAGCTCCTGCTACTTTATCTCAAACAACAGAAGCAGCTACAGTTCAATATAATGAAATGCTTACTAAAGCTAAAGATGTTCCAGCTCTTTTATCTGCTGGTGCTTTTTCAGAACAAGTAGGTTTTAGAAGCGATGTTGGTGTATCAGAAACTACCGATGCTGAAAAACAAATACGTTCAGCTATTACAGGAACTGCTGCTAATGATGCAAAAGCTTCAGAAATTGTAGGTGTAGCAGGATATGATGTTTTTCAATCTAAAGCAGTTAAAGGTATAGCTGCTAAAGAAGCTGCTGCAGGAATGATTGCAGAGGTTGGTAATATGCCTCCTGATATTGCTGCTGCTATTGTAGAAGACCCTGCAAGTGTAGAAGCTCAAGTAGATACAAATCCTGTAGAAGTTAATGCTGCTATTGCTGCATTACCTACAGAAGCTTTAGTATCTTCACAGATGGAAAGCTTACTAGGTGGTATGGAAGACGGTAACATTCCTGCATGGGCTAAACCTGCTGTTGATGCAGTTAATGCTGGAATGGCACAAAGAGGTCTTAGTGTTTCTACTGTAGGTAGAGATGCTTTATTTAACTCTATTATACAAAGTGCTATGCCGATGGCTCAAAGTAACGCACAAGCTTTACAAGCTAGAGCAGCTCAAAATTTAAGTAATGAGCAACAAGCAAACTTACAACAAGCTACACAGCAACAACAATTAAGATTGCAAAATCTTTCTAATCGTCAAGATGCTGAAAGTCAATCAGCACAAATGTCTCAGCAAATGAAAACTATGCAGAGTCAATTTACACAAGATGCTGTAATGACTTCTGCACAACTGCAACAACAAACAAGAACACAAAATCTTCAAAACCAACAACAAGCTGCTGTTATTCGTTCACAGAATGAACAACAAGCTAATATGGCTAATTTAGGTAATCAACAACAAATTAACATGGCAGAGCTTCAGATAGAAGCAAATGTAGAAGGTACTAATGTATCAGCATTGAATCAACAAGAAATGTTAAAAATGCAAACTGCTGCAGATTGGTTGTCTAAAAATGCTGGATTTAAACAGCAGATGGACATAGCTAATATGTCTAATGAACAGCAAATGGAACTAGCAAATCTTTCTGCTATGAATCAAGCTGATTCAGAAAGTCTTAGTGCTAAACAACAAACAGAACTTGCAAATCTTAATAAAAGAATGCAGACTAATCTTTTACAAGCTAACATTGCTAAAGATATGGGACTGGCTCAACTTAATGTTGACCAACAAACAGCTATTCAAAAAGCTAGTACACAAGCTAATATGGATATGTCTAAGTTTAATGCTGCTCAACAAACAGAGTTAGCTAATAGTAAGTTTATGCAGACTGTATCTTTAACTAATATGAATGCTGAACAACAATCTATTATGCAAGACGCAACTGCAATGGCTTCAATGGACTTAGCAAACTTATCTACTAGAGAAAAATTAGCAGTTGAAAGTGCAAAAAACTTTTTATCTTATGATATGGCTAATTTAAATAATGAGCAACAGGCTAGTATGATGTCAGCACAACAAGAACAACAAAGATTATTATCTGACCAAGCTGCTTTTAATGCTTCACAACAATTTAATGCACAGAATGAAAATCAAACTAATCAGTTTATGGCAGGAATGGCTAGTCAAATGTCTCAGTTTAATACTAGTCAACTTAATGCAATGGAACAATTTAATTCTAGTAATCAAAATGCTGCAGAAGCGAGAAGAGTTGGTAATGAATTACAATCATCTATAATGGATGCTCAATTAAAAACAGACGTAGAAAAATTTAATAGTCAACAAGATTTTGCAAGAGAACAATTTAATACACAACAATCTACAGTTATTGACCAGTCTAATGTAGAATGGAGGCGTAAGGCTAACACTGCTGATACTGCTGCTTTTAATGCAGTTAATCAACAGAATGCACAAAATGCTTTTGGTCTTACTGCTTCTGCTAATAACTTTTTATGGCAAGAACTCAGAGATGAAGCAGACCAAGATTTTAAAAGATGGGACAATGAACAACAAAGAAAAGCTTCTTTATTAATAGCTGCATTAGGTAATGAACAAGGTGTAAATAAAAAAGATAGTTGGAGTAGTAACATGAACGGATTAGCAAATTTATTAGATGGATGGTTATCAGACTAAGGAATATATTATGGGAAAATTAAGAAAATTAGGTAAACAAATAGGTAGAGGAATAAAATCCGTAGGTCGTAAAATTAAAAAAGGTTTTGGTAAAATTGCAGGAGCTTTTGGAAAGTTAGGTCCTTTAGGTACAATTGCTTTATCTTTTATACTTCCGGGAGTTGGTAACTTTCTTACCGGAATGGCTGGTTCAGGAGGCGTTACTGGTTTTATCGGTGACATAGCTTTAAAAATAAGTAACGGTGCATCTATGGTTAAAAATGGTGTAGGTAAAGTATTTAACAGAGTTACAGATGCTATTGAAGGTGGGATGAACGCTGTTAGTAAACCTTTTATGAAACCAGACCTTACAGGAGCTAGAGGTGCTGGTAGTGCGTTTAGAGACTTTGTAAGTGATGCTACCGGTGGATTTATAGATAAATCTAATGTTGGTTTACAAGACACAACATCTAACCTAACAACTTTAGATATGGAAGTAAAAGCAATTAACGCTAAAGACTATGACTTAAGTAAAAATTTTAAAACAGGTGAATTCAATAACCAAGCTGACGCAGACTACATTGATAAACTTAGAAATGAAGGAGAGTTTAGTAGAAAAGTAGATAGCTTTAGATACAAACAAAGTAAAAAAAAGGATTTTCAGATTGGTGATATAATTGAAAACCCAATTAAAAATGAAGCAGGTAAAGATGTAGGATTAGAGTTTTATAAAAAAGACCAATTACTAACAGATGGAACTTTTAAAGGTGACCCACTTAAAACTATTACAGATAAAAGTAAATTACCTAAAGAAGTTGTAGTTGATAAACCAAGCGTATTTGCTGAAGGAGATTATGATTCGTTTAAAGCAAGAGTTAAAGGTAGTCGAGAATTTAGTACTTTTAAAAAATTAACACCTATTACAACTGCAGGTTCTAATATAAACGCTACAAAAGACATGGAAAGAATGCAAAGAGAAAGGGACGCAGCTGACCAAGCTGCATATTTTAGTGATGTAGGTATGAAATCTTTAGCTGGGACTACTACTACTACAGATGCTAATGTATCTTATTTTGATTTTAATAATCCTAACCCTACACCTGAACAATTATTTAATTTAGAAAATGCTTACAGTGGAATATTAGGATAATAATTTATGGAAAATAATATAGTACCGAAACAAATGCAAGATGTGATGATGGACAGGGCTATTCCCGGTCAGTCTTTAACTAATGCACCTGACCAAAATTATGCTTGGGAAGGACAGCCAAAATATACTTCAGTAAAAAAAGCTAGAGAAGATATATTTTTAAATTTATTAAAACCTAAAACTCTTGAAGGTGTTCAGAAATTATTAATAAATAAAGTTCCTGTAAATGCTATAGCTGAAATGGTTTTAACTGACGGATTTAGAACAGGTAAATTTAATCCTGATATGATGTTAAATCTTTTAGAGCCTACTATGTATATGCTTATGGCTATTGCAGAAAAATCAGGAATAGAACCAGAAATTGAAAGTGATGGTGATGATGATGATGATTCAGTAGCAAGTGTTGTGCAAGAAAAAAATAATTATATAAAAGGAACAGGTACTTTTAGAGAAGCAGTAGTTCCTAATATTAATCCAGCTTCTGTTGGTAAAGACATACAAGAAAAATTAGAAGGATTAGATAGCGAAAAAGTAAGACAAAGTATTTTACAAAGACCTAATCCTGAAATAAGAGACAGCTTGTTAGGAGAAAAAAATGGCAGATAATTTAAGTGATATATTAGGTAACTATGAAAATAAAAGTATTGAAGAATTAGGAAATTCTTTATTACAAAGACAATCAGACCAAAGAGAAGCCCAAAGAAAAAGCGATAGAAAATCTGAAAAAATTGGACAGGCTTTAGCTGTACTTGGTGTGGGTCAAAAAATATTTAAAACTGCTTATGGTAAAAGAAAAGACGAATTAGATGCTGAAGAATCTTTTCTGTTAGCTAATCAAGATTCTCAAGTTAAAGAATTACAAATGGTTGGCAGAATAGTAAGAAACCTACCTGACATGGAATTCCATGAAAAATATAAAGATAAGACTACTAAAGAAAAAACTAGACTATATTTAGAAGATGGAAAAGGACAAGGACTTTATAAAAAATTTACTCCTGTTATTGATAGTTTAATTAAACAAGGTAATAACTTTAATGACAATCAATTTAATTTATTTAAAAATAATCAACGAGGTGCTTACAATAATATATATGAAAGTGCAATGCATGAATTAGTAGAAGATTATTTTGAAGTAGGAGAAGACGGAAGTACGCCTAAGTATTTTAATTTTGAAAAAGAAATGAGAGGATTATTTACTTTACCAGATAGTATGGATAGATTAGATGTATTTAAAAAAGCAATGAACATGTCTGTTCATGATTTAAGTAAAGCTGAAAGAAAATGGATTAGTGATAGAAAAGCTGAGTATGCTAATAGAGGATTTTTTAATACAGTTAAAGATGGATTAAAACAAGTAGGATTAAAAAATCAAGAAAAAGGTGGTATTAACATATTTAAAAATATTGATTCAGTAAATTTAGAAGGTGCAGGATTAGATGATGTTTTAGCTGAGTTAAGAGTTAATGGGTCTTTAATATCGGCTACTGATTTAACTTTAGCAAATCACAACTCCAGTAATATAATGGCTAAAAATAATTATTTAGCAGATGAACAAGCTCAAGATAATGTAGAAATATATCTACAAGATTTTGATAAACAATTTTATGGTGGTCAAGGAATAGGACTTACTAGATACTTAGGTGCGACTAAAAGAAATTATGATAGTGATAATAGATTTAAGTTAGCTATAGACCGTAGAGGCGACTGGAGTGGTTTTACAAATGATATAAATAAAAAAGATAATCCAGTTATGTATGCTCAGTGGAAAGAAGATATAGGAGTATTAGCTAAACTATTTCAAGATGATACGCAGTTAGCAGAACAAGCTTACTTTAGAGCTTTAGATACTCAAGGTATTGAATACACCGATGCTGATGTTAAAAGATTTAAAGTAAATATAAACAATAATAGTTTTAGACATAGTATAGCTATAGCTATAACAGCCAGAGAAGGTTTTACAAAATCAGATGATGGTGTTCGTGGCTTTAGAGGTGAAGAAAGTTATGATATGGCTACTATGAATAAAATTGAAACTAAATATTTATATGATAGAGATAAGGGAACTATTCCTGAAGTTTTAGGAGAGGGTATTACATACGATGAAAAAAAAGGAAAATATTCCGGAACTTCTTATTATAACAAACAAACTGTAGAAGCTCAAACAAGAATGTATTCTAATGAAATTAATAAAATTTTTAATTCTAGTATTACTGATACAGAAAAAAACTTAGCAATGGAACATTTATTTGAAACATTAGAAAATCCTTTAGGAATAAGTCCTGTAGATTTTTTAACCCAGTTTCCACCAATTAAATTTTAATTATGGCAATAAACTATTCTAATATATACAATAAAATTGAAACAGATTATTCTAATTTATCTGAAGAAGAATTAAAAAAATTAAAAAATAAAAAAAGGTTAGAGTTTTATAAATCTTTAAATGAAGGAACTTCTATGGAAAAAGAACCTTTAGGATATAATTCTATGGTAGGTGATATTAATAAACAAATTAATAATACTTTTACTCCTTTTGAATCTCCAAAATTAAGTTTAACTGAGTTAGCAGCAGACGAAGAATTTTCTGAAACAGCAGATAGGTTTTTATTAGCAGCAGGAAGAGATGAAAATATTTTTGAATATTTAAGAGATGCTGAATATAGTTTAGGCAGTGCTATGAAAAGAAGTAGAGAAACTAAAAACTGGACTGATGAACAAAAAAAAGATTATGCTTATTTACATAACAGATTTATGAATGCTGATGTTAAAGGCTTTAGAGAAAATCTAGGAATGGTAAAAGACATGGGTGTTGATATGCTTTTAGACCCATTAAATATTTTAGTCTTGGGAGGACTAGCAGCATCAGGAGTTACCGGTGGTACTAGTGGTGTTGGTTCTGTAGCTTTAGGAACAGCAGCAAGAGCTGGTTTAACTGCTATAACAAAAGAAGCTGCTAAACAAAGTATAAAAACAGCAGCTATTACAGGTGTTGAGGGTGGTGCTTGGGGTGGATTACATAATTATTTTTTACAAGATTTAAATGTAGACATAGGTACTCAAAGTCATATTGATTTTGGAGAAGTAGGATTAGCTACTGGACTAGGTGCAGGTATAGGTGGAACTTTAGGTGGAGGTATAAGTACTGGAATGTTAGCCTCTAAAGGTAGACACTATGCAAGATTTGCTGAAAAAGAATATAAATATGCAAATTCTAGCAATGTAGATTTATCAAGTCCTAGTATAGTACAGCCTGATTTGTTCGATACTCCTGAATTTGTAGGTCCTCAGTTAAGAAAACAAATAAATGAAATTCATGAAATTGATGAAGCTTTAAATGAAATTCCAATTACAGAAGAATTAATTAACAAAGCTGATAAAGCTAAAAATACTGCAGCAAGAGCTTCTTATTTTTTATTAGGTAAATCAACTTCAGAGTTTGTAGAATTAGTAGAAGACAATCCTTTGGTTGGAGATTTTTTAAGAAAGTTTAGATATGATTTTGATGAAGGAATTTTAAAAGCAAGAACAACAGAAAGTAAATTAAATAAAACTGTCAATGGACCAGAACAAGAAACCACAAGAACTTTCGGAGAAATAATGGGAAGGACTTTTGGTAAGTATCAATATGGTATGCAGCGTATTATAAATCCTATGAGAAGATTTGGATACTTTGGTAAACTTAGTTATGAAAGAAGTAATTCTTTAATGACTTTACTTAGAGATGAAAGATTAACTTCTAAAAAAATTATAGACCCAGAAACAGGTAAAGTAAAATACGAATCAAATATAGAAGACTTTTTAGATGATGGAATATATGTAGCTAAAGTAGATGGTAAAGATATAGATTTTAAAATGAGTGCTGAAGGTATAGAATCTTTTAAAGGTTTAAGAGTTTTATTAGATGAAGGATACGATGAAGCTTTTGCATTAAATTTATTTCAAGATGGTACTAATCTTAAAAAAGGATTCTTACCTAGAATGTATAGATATGATATTTTAGAAAAAAATCGTGAAGAGTTTGAACAAAAATTAATTGATGCAGGACACGCTGATATAGTTACAGATAAAACTCCTTATAAATTTGATGTTAAAACATTAGATAATGGAGTTGAAAAAATTGAAACCATACAAGGTACTTTACACGGAGACCTTGGCACAGACATGAATGTATTCGGTAGAGATTTTATGGAAGAAGCTGGTGGTAATCTTTTAGAAGCTAAACAAATAAAAGCACGTGCTATAGTTAGCGATATGTTAGACCAGAGATTTACACCTTTTGAATTACAAAAACGAGGAAAAGCTAGTGGTGCTGGATTTTTACAAGCTAGAAGATTTACTAATTTAAAAGATAATGATATTGCAAAATTTTTAGAAAGTGATTTAGAAACTGTACTATCAAATTATTTTACAAATTTATCTCAAACTATGGCTCGTAAAAAAATGTTTGGTGCTACTTTAGATGAATGGAATACAGGAACATTACAACCTATATTAACTGCAATGAGAGCTGTTAAAACTAAAACAGGAACTAAAAAATATACTTCTAAAGAAGTAGAAGATGTTCAAAATAGACTAACAAGAATGTTTAAAAGAGGTACAGGTTTAGAAACATTTAGTGACTCTCCACTAAGAACTAATTCTAAATTATCAGGATTTAAAGATTGGGCATTACTTTCTCAACAAGCAGCTCTTTTACCTTTTGCTACACTGTCAAGTGTTACTGAACCTTTAATATTATTATCAAAAGTACCTACGACAGATTCACTTAATACACTTGGAAACATTGGATATGCTTTAGGAAAACAAACAGAGTCTAGTTTTAAAAGAATGTTTCAAGGAATGCAGAGAACTGTAGGTAAAGGTAAAGATAAACTTACAGGAAAAGTTGATGAATCAGGAGGCACTAGAAATATTGCAGATTTAGATGATGAAGTATGGTCTGAATTATATGAAACAGGATTAGCTTTAGACCAAGCTGTTATGGAAAGAATTGAAGGATTAGCTGGTGCAGGTATAGAAGGAGGCACAGCTAAAAAATTTCAACAAGTATTTTTTAGAACTAACTTTTTAACACCTTGGACAAAAGCTGTACAATTAGCTTCATTTACAACAGGTAAAAGAATTATAACACAACATGCTAGGAAGTTAGCTACGGGTAAATCAGCGTTTGGAAAACTAACTAAAAGTGGAACACAAAAACTTAGAACTGAATTAGATAATTTAGGTATAAATCCTGATGATGCAATTGATTGGTATAAAAAATCTTTAGATGCTGATGGAGTTTTTGATGATAACTTATCTAAAGGTATTAATGGTAAAGGAGGAATTATTAATAATTCTTCTTCTAGAGGATTTGGAAATGATGTTTTTTATAAAGAAAATGTATTAGGTGGTGCTAATAGATTTACTAAAGAAGTTATTTTAGCTCCTAAAGCTGCTGAAGCTAATAGACCTGATTGGTTTGGTATGCCTAGTTCTCAATTTTTAATACAGTTTGCTGGTTATCCTACCGTATTTAACAATACAATTTTAAAAAAAATGGTAAACGATTTATCACCTGTTAATAGAAAACAAAAAGGTGGCATAGAATATAATTCTAATTTTCATCACAATGCTGTTAAAACTTTAGGAACAGTGGCTTTAATGACTACAGTAGCTCATTGGGGAAATGAAATAAGAAGTAATGGTACTAATAGTATTGATAGAAATACTGGATTACGTAAAGATGAAGGTGAAATTTTAAGGTCTGCTATAAGAAGATGGGGAGGATTTGGACCATATGATTATATTTCAAAATTTAATAATGAACAAGAACGAGGTTCAGGAGCACCTGCTGCACTTATGAAATCTTTAGGAGGTCCTTTACCTCAACAGTTACTAGATGCAGTATCTTATAGAAAAGGTTTTGGAGAAATGTTTGCTACAAGTTTACCTTACTATGGAACTTATGATGTTATTTTTGGTGAAGGAACTAAAAAAGATTTAAGAGCAAAAGCCAGAGGAACTTATAAAAAAGACGAAGGTTCTAATACATTAAAGTATTCATCGGGTAAAAGCTCTTCTAGTTATAGTCCTTTTTCTAAAGGTGGTATAGTTAAAAACGTACCTAATGTAACAGACGAACCTGATGAAATGAAAAGCAGAGTAACAGGACAACCGTTTAATGAAACCTCAGAAGCTGCACAAGACATTGAAGACAGAGAATTAAAAGGACAAATGAAAGGTTTAGGTTTAAGAAAACCTTATGTTGCTGGTGGAATAGCAAAAGCTTTAACTAAAACTATTGATAATGCTACTAGTAAAAGAGGTCAGAAATTAAGAAAAAGTTATTTAGATAGAGAACATTTAAAAAAGTTAGATGAAACTGTAGATGAAAGATTTGTAAGTTTAACAATGATAAAAGATTTATTAGAAGATAAAGATATTACTGTAACAGAAGCAGTAGATGCTTTAAAAGCTGGTGGATATAAACAGTCTGTGATAAATAAATTTATCCGACCATATAAAGAAATAGGATTAGGATTATGAGTATATTAGAAAATTTAGCAAAACTTTTTACTAAAGATGAAGATAGTAATTTTAAAGATTACGAAATTCAACAAGGTGAAACTTTAACATCTATAGCTACAGACAATAAAGTAAGTGTCGTAGATTTAATGAATGCAAATGAACAAATTAAAAATCCTGATTACATAAGCAGTGGTACAGTATTAAAAATTCCATCAAGACGTAAAAAAGTAAAAGATACTAAAACTACATATACTATACAGAAAGGAGATAATTTATATAAAATTGCTAAAGATAATAATCTTAATTTAAATCAATTATTAAAAGCTAATTCTGAAATTGAAGATATTAATAAAATTAATGTTGGTCAAGAAATAAATGTTCCTCAATTTGGTATTCGTGAACAAGAAAAATTCAAGAAAAAAATAAACGACCCTAGACAAAAGTCTAGAAAAAGACTACTACCCTCTAATATAAGACAATTGATTTATGATATTAGTCCTATTAGTGATTTTAAAAGAGACATAAACGTAGGGTTAGAAGACTTTACAGAAGCAGATTTAGATGTTAAAGAAGTAGAAGCACTACAAACAATGATTAAAAGAATTAAAACTGAAGGAAGTAAAGGCTACAAAGATAGCGAGGGAGTTAGAAGAAATGTAGGTAGAAAAGATGTAATATCTTATGATGACTATGCAACTTCTAACACAGCTTATGGAGATGTGGGTGGAGGAAGTAGAACAGGTATATCAAAAGTTGTTGATAAATTTAATGACCCTTATTATTCTATGAAAACTTTAGTGGGTCAAGGTACGATTACTACTAACGATAGAGGTGAAACTGTAATTGTTGATAGATATAACTTTAATGAAGAAAATCCTGATTCACTTTCAGACTATGCTACAAAAGCAGGTTTAGTAGCTAAAGACCCTTTTTATCAAGGACCTAGACAAGTAGCAAGTATTTATGGAAGTGACGAAGGCGAAGGAAGTTACGTTAGATTAAACTTAGGAAAATTATAATGAACATAGAACTATGTAAAGAACAAATTAAAAGACACGAAGGTGAAGTACTAAACATCTATGAAGATAGTTTAGGATATAAAACTCTAGGAGTTGGACATCTTTGCCAACCCGAAGACCCTGAATATAACTGGGCAGTTGGTACATCTGTATCTCAAGATGTAGTAGATATGTATTATGAAGATGACTTTGACAAACACTACATGGAAGCTATACATGTCTTTGGAAGCCATGAAGATTGGGATGAACTTCCAGAAGTAATACAAAGAGTACTAGTAAATATGTGTTTTAACTTAGGAGGCTCTAGGCTTTCCAAGTTTCGTAACATGTTAAAGGCTTGTAGAAACCATGATTGGAAAGAGATGGCTGTGCAAATGGAAGATAGTCGTTGGTATAGACAAGTAGGTAGACGTAGTAAAGAATTACAAGACATGGTATTAGGAGTATGAAATGAAAAAATTATTAAAAAACATAGTTGGAGCTGTTGCACCTACATTAGGAACTGCATTAGGTGGACCAATGGGAGGAATGGCAGCTAACATGATATCAGAAGTGTTAGGTGTTCCTAATACTCCAAAGGCTATAGAAAGAGGATTGGCTGAAGCTACGCCTGAACAAATGCTAGAACTTAAAAAAGCTGAACAAGCTTTTGAAGTACAGATGAAAGAGCTTGAAGTAGATGTATTTAAACTAGAGACACAAGATGGACAAGATGCTAGGAATAAGTTCAGTAAAGACTGGACAGCCCGTATCATGGGTATAGCTGTTGTCGGTGGTTTCATGGGATACATATTCCTTGTTACTCTACAACCACCTGAACAGAACTCTGAAGCTCTTATAAACCTTGTACTTGGATACCTTGGTGGTTTAGCAAGTGCTGTAATATCGTTTTACTTTGGAGCTTCTAACACACAGAAAGACTAATGGATTCTGTAGTTCAATTAATTAATGAAGTTGGTTTTCCAATAGCAGCAGCCATAGGTTTAGGTATGTTTATTTGGAAACTTATAAACAAGATTATTGATGGTATGGAAACTAAAGTAGATGTACTTGATGAAAAAGTATCTGCTCAAATATCTGAAATAGAATTAAGACTAGGAGTAAAACTAGATTCACAACATGGTATTTTAGTAGCTCTTATAGATAGAGTCAGGTCAGTAGACAACGAAATAATTAGACAAGATACGCTTCTTAAAACTATACTTGGCGTACCACAATTAATGCATACCGATAGGTTAGCAAAGGCAGACAGAGATGACCAAAGAAAAGATTAAATTAGAATTAACTATAATAAGTATATTTGTATTCTTATTTATTGTAAGTGTATTGGAACAACTACAATGAAACTAGATGACAAAAAAATATTACAAGTAGTTAACCTTTCTCCAAGTGAGTCTTGGATAGAAAAGATTGTAGATGTGCATCCGATGAGACAGATTACTATAGCCTCTATCGTACAAGTAGTAGTGTTTGGCTTTATGCTAGGTGCTTTTTGGATAAACTCACAAATATTTTAAAAATTATGAAACTGATACCAACATTTAAAAGCGATAAAACTCTAAGGAACTGTAAGTTCTGTATATTCTTTTGGACTATGCTAGTTATGTTTTGGTCTGTAGGAAGTATTGCAGATGAGATGGTACACAAGTTTAAGAGTCCTAGCTTCAGTGGTGTCAACACTAGCTCACATTATCTTACAATTCAGAACCAAGAGTTCAATCGTAAGGCAGCTCTCAAAGCAGAAATAAAAGCTTTACAAGACCAGATAGAAAGAGACAAAGAGAATACAACACTTGCAAGGTTCATAAGGAACTTAGAATCACGTATATACTCACAGTTGTCAAGACAGTTAG
>Ga0222716_10003022_pt1 | contig 13506 bp, 14 predicted proteins | sample C33_13DmetaG_FD_165044 | JGI IMG/M metagenome (GOLD analysis project Ga0222716, IMG submission 165044) | Estuarine water microbial communities from San Francisco Bay, California, United States - C33_13D | ecosystem: Environmental > Aquatic > Marine > Unclassified | place: USA: California... | reverse complement strand
TGTAACTATAGTAGATATAGTCGAACTATCCGAAACATTATCTAATTCACCAATCAAGCGCTCATTGAATGCCTCATCGTACTGTACAAGATACTCTTCATGGCACTTATAGACAGTCTTTTCAAGGTACTGCCTAGAGTCCTTTGCGCCGCAGCTTGTCAATAAGCTTAGACTTAGTAGCAGGGGCGCTAGCGTCAATCTCCGCATTCTTTTCCTGTAATTGTTTATTTACTTCTTCGCGCTGCGCAGCTTGTTCCACTTGGGACGCCAGATATTCATTTTCTATTTCTTGGCGCCCAGACTTCCGTACAAACATGAATAACAGGGCCGCGCCTATTGTGGCTAACAGTGCGCCAGCAGACTTTATAAGGTTTAACACCTTAGTGAACCCCTTGATTATGGTCTTGTATGCGCGCATAGGCGGCCAAACAAATTCCTGCTACTGTCAGGGCCGCACAAACATATTCTAGGGCGCCCACCATATTAGGAGGAATGCTGCCTGTAATTTGCTGCAATTGCGGCACAAGCTCTTGCGCGATGGTGGCTAGGCCCGCAAGCCCTACGCCTGCCATCGTCTTGGATTGCTTGAGTGGCTTGGGGGCCGCGCTTTCTGGCCGCTGTACCATTGTGTCGCCGCCATCGTCCGCCAGCTTGGCATCCATCGAAAATAGGGCCGCTTCGGCTGCCCTGCGGCGTGTCAGCCCCTTTAATGGCCTTAATTCGCCTGCTACGCGGGCTTTGTTCCAGCGCATGATCTGCTCTGGGACTTCATCATAACGGCCACTGTTGAGCTTTTTGAGCATCGTAGACTTGAGGAAGTTGCCTGCGCCCAAATTAAATACAAAGGATGCCAGCGCATCATATTGATTTTGGGTCAGCGGCACTACAACATACCTATCTATTGTTGTATGTACGGCTTGCAAGTCTTGGCGCAAGAATTCTTCGCATTCTTCGATAGTGGCTACAGATGAGGCTTTTACTTTATCAACGTGGCCCCAGCCGATTGTGTACTTGCCTGCAGGGCATTTGTACGCTTTTAGCTGTAGCCCTTCAAAGCGCTTGATAATGGATAAGCCCGCATCAGATATTTTTTCTGGTATTAACGTCATTATTGATATTGGTATTAATATTGGTAGTACTTTTTTATTTTTAAAAAAAACAAATAATTACATTGTTATAGATGGCCCTTGTGGCCCCATTAGGCCAGACTGTTGCGCCATTGGCGCCTGTGCTTGCTGCCCTGTAGCCCTAGATAGTAAAGTATTGATATCAAAGGAAATTGGGTTGTTAGTTGACTGCCCCATCTGATTGAAGTTTTGTACGCGCAATTGTTTGTCAGGCGTCATTTGGCGCCGCGTAATTTCGCCAGTGCTAGGATTGGAGGATTGCGCAATAAACTGGCCGTTTGGCCCAAAGGCATTAGTTACACTGGCGTACGTGGCTCGCACAGTAGGATCTAGGCCAGACTGAGGATTATTTACTAGGCCGCGCAAGTTATCCATCAATTGAATGAATTGCGCCCGCTGTACTACTTCGGCATTTGTTTGGGCCGGAACATTGGCGGCCAGTGCTTGCGCCACGGCGCCAAAGTCTTGCTGTGGGCCGCCGCCTAAATTACTTACATTTTGTGCAATCTGACCTAGTTGACTGCTTACATCGCCGCGATCTATTTGGCCAGATATGCGCTCTTGGCCACCCAGTACAGATTCTTGCAAGTCACGCCGTGCTTGTGTGGAAGCTGTTTGGTATTCGCCTGTAGAAGCCGCCAGATCCGCCAAGGTGCCACTAATGCCACCACCGCCGCCTGTTGGCCCTAAAAGGGCTTCTGAAATGTCAGCTTGGCCGCCAGTAAGCGTGCCAATGCCGGATGTTAGATTCTGGCCTACAGTTCCTATACCTTGCCCTAAACTTCTTAGGGTATCTGTGCCGCCACCTGTAATGCCTGTAAAGCCGGCATTCAAGCGCGTAGCCAAGTCGCCGCCCTCAAATGTACCCAAGCGCCCAAGAATATCCGTACGGGTCTGGCCTGCCTGCTGGCGCAATAATTCTTCTAGGGCCGTCTGGGCGCTAGTTACAGCGCCTGTAGTGGTAGTAGTTCCTGTGCCAATTTGGCCCGCCAGATAGCTAGCTAGGTCTTGATTGGCAGGTACAGTAGCTGTTTCGCCGGATGGCGCCGATACGCCTAGTCTATTGCCTAAAGTACCAAGGGATGTACCTAGGCCCGCAACTGATGTACCTAGTCCTGTAACGCCTGTGGCAATGTCAGGTATCTGGCTGGTTTGGCCCATAATGCTGGTTACATTGGTGCCAATGCCCGGTATTTGCCCCAATTGGGCCGACTGATCTGCTGTAAGTGCTGCCATAGTAGGTCTTGGTGTTGTAGTTCCTGTCGGCGTAGGTGTCGGCGAATCTGTTCTGTTTATTGTAGGCGTATTGTTGGCACCAACGTCTATGTTGGCTCTGCCTAAAGATGGAATATCACTGCCACTAGCCGCAGCATCTACAACAGCTTGATTTGCCGTATTGTCATTTATATAAAATTCGTAGGGCTGCCCAGTGGCTGGGTTTATTTGGCCGCCATATTGCGCTATGTTTTCGGATGTACTGTCTAAGACACCACTAGCAAAAGCATTCTGGGCTGCGGCATATTGGGCCGCATAGCCCGGATCAGAAGGCGCAGTACTTAGAGTTGAACCTTCATAGAAGTTTGCTGTTCCCGGCTGGTACCCATAGGATGACAACAGATTATTGACGCCCAAATAATCATCTGGGCTTAGTCCGGCAGCCGTAATGGCGGCATTGTATTCTGTTGTAGGAACGCCTGTGGTCTGCGCCCGATACATAGTATCAGCTAAAGTTTGTACTTGTTGTTCCGTGGCCATAGCTAGTTACCTAGTTTATTTATTAAGATTGCTGGTCTTGTACGCCTAAACACTGACGCGCAAACGTATCACCAAATGCGCTGCGGTCTTCTACAGTCATATTGATAATTTCTGTCTGATTAAATTCATTCATGAACTTATCAATCACACAAGAACATTCTTGCGCCGCATATTGCAGGGCTAGCTGTTGCGGCAGGCCATTGGCCCCAAAGCGCGGCGCAATCTGGGTAGTACAGTTATAGACCCATTGCGCGATAAATAGCGCGGAGTAAGAGGCACGTGCCTGTACGGAATCTTCTGCTGTATATGCTGCAGGTACAAAGCTGCATGTGTAAGGGGCGGCTATCAGTATAGCGGCTAGGACTTTAGCGATTTTGGCCATGTATTGACTCTTTAAGTTCTGAAATAGCTATGCGCATTTCGGCCAATATACTGTTGGTTTCGCGCATTGTAGAAATAAGGGCCGCATTGGATTCGCGCATCAAATTGCGCAATTCATCATCATTGCGGCTGTCCTTGTCCAGGTGGATTTTTCGCTCTTCAGCGAAGCCTTTTAGCAAGTACACAATCAAATACCCAGCAAAGGCCAAGGAGGCCATTGTGCCGCCTAAATCGCTAATTATACTTACAAAGTTTTCCGGCACTGCTGGCCTTCCTTTTACGTAATTAGTTAATTAGTTAATTAGTTAAAGGGCGTTTGGCCAACCGTTAATTACGGATTTACCTGTGGGGTTGCCTTCTGCATCTGTAGGCACAACAAATAGCGCCATGAATTCTTGTAAGGTTGTGCAGCCATTGATGGCGGATTCAATTGAATTGGATGCGGCCCGTACAGAAGCCCTATAGTCTAGTACTGCTTGCGGCACTGCGGTGCTGGTTTCGGCCTTCCGTACAACATACCAATCGGTGGCGCTAAGTAGGCTTCCTGCGGTCTGTTTGGTGCGGCTAATCCATTGGCTTTTCAGTCCCTGCTGAACCTGCTGATTACCGTCCATGTCTAATACTGGATTACCGTCTACATCCGTTACGTTTACATCGTCCAAGGATTTTGGATTATTAGCACTCCAATAAAACCGTTCATCATACGGATCTGGTGGTGCAGGAGGTTCTACCCAAACCATTCCAAGTGACGTTTTAAATTCTGGTGTCCACCGATTCCATACGGATGGATGGGTAATGTCATTGGAGTCTGTCCAAGATCGTCCAACACGAATCGTAGTGCCGTTATAAGTCCACATAGTTTAGTCCTTAATTTTTCTATTAACGTGCATTGCTAAATTTGAAAGGTTGTTCACTGAAGGCCATGAAGATGTAGGTATCACCGCTTGTACTGTTAACGTGGTCACTACTAACAGTACGAATTTTAAATCCATTGCTAAGAAAATCTATTTTCCAAGTACCGTCATTTTCAATATCTGACGTATTAGCACGCAATATTGAATCAGTCACATTATGCGCATCTCTTGCATTATCCCAAATCATCCAATTTGTACTAGTTGTATCAGTATTTTTAACCATCACAAACGCAGGACGGAATCCACAGTGTACAAACGGCCCATCGGCTGACCCGTTGCCAACGTAGGAACCGAACTTACTGTAGCCTTCTACTGGTGACCAACTATACATTATGTAGTCACCATCAGCAGCTATAACCACTGTTCCGCCAATATTTACAACATATTCAGTATTTGACCCAGAGTATGTGTTGGAATCTGATAAAGCGAAAACATTACTGGCATTTAATTGAGTATAGTTAACATTTCCTACTGATCTATGATAAGCCAACCAGTCGTACGCATTACTTATACTTTTGATGATGATAAATTTTGGTTCTGCGCCAAGTCCATGCGGAATGCTGTATGGCCCCCCCGTCAAGTGTCCAGTTTGACCTGTGTTGTATTTGATAATACTAAACCCTGCAGCTTGATTGATGCTCATTAAAGTAGGTGTGATTACATTACTAGCACCAGCATTTGTTGCTGCAGTGGCTAATGCACTACAACTGGTATCGTCTTGTGTGCCGCTTGTATTTATTCGTTTAGCAGATCCAGTTGTTGATGTTGATCCACTAGGCGCACCTCCGGCACGAAAGCACCAAGCGATGTAGTTAACAGTATTCGCGTTAATATTGTTTTCAGCGCCAAGATTAAATCCATCTGAAGAAAATGTCCCATAATTAGAGTCAGACAATTCTGCATAAGTACCATCTGTAATTAGTCTGTAGGTTGATCCTCTAACAGAATCTCTAACAATATTAAATCCTGCGCTTCTGGGTTTAGACCACACAAAATCTGGTTGAAATCCAACACCAGTAATGCTCTGCGTAGAACCATTACCCGTATACAACACCGCTTTGAAGTAATGCTGCGGAGTATCACCAGTAACATCTAGGGTAAAGTCAGGCAGGTTTGCTGTGCAGAGTGCTAGTGCACCAGTTGGTGGTTGGTAATAGAATGCGCCAATGCCGTTAGCGTCAGTATAAGTGGTGGTTGGGGATTTGCTTCCACCAAAGGAGGGGTCTTGACCGAAGTTGTAAATACAACCATCACCAGAATGCCCCCACCCCACATATATGATATAATAATTTATATCTGCACTGCTCATTGTGTATGGAGTAGAAACATCTATATTATTCTTTTTAATCTGAGCAATTCCAGAATCTGCATCAATATAAATACTTAGAATATCACCTGCTGTAGCAATCCCAACATTTTCAGTTGAAGTTTCTGTGCCATCATTCCATTTAATTATAATTCCTGTCCCTGCGTAAGGAGTGTCATATATATAATGATTATATGAACCTACTTCACAACCTATCCCAAAGGCACTATTTAACAGTGTTCCAGCAACACTTTTAAAATTACATTCAGCATACCATTTTCCAGATTTTGGTATTGATATTGTTGACCCAATTGCAGCGTAAAAAGAAGCTGCTTGTCTTACAATTAAATTTCCCTCAGAAATCGTGTCCACCTTTGGGTTTCCAATTATTTTATCAACTAAGGGATTCATCGTAGCAAAATTATTTGTTGGACTGTCTGGTACAATATCGTGTGTAGAAAATGCCATATTAGTTTACTGTCCAATCGTTATTATTACCGGATACGTCATTACCAATGTTAGATGAATCCGCAAAGTCTAAATGAAATCCGTTTGTGCCGTAACTGTCTGTTGCTGTATCCCCATCAGATGCTGTTGCTGTACCAGAACCAGCAGTTGAAAATGCGTTATAAGGAACCCAAATATTGTCTTTAAATTCGCCAAAAAAGTACGGATCTAGTGCTTGCCCGTCTATGAATTGGATGTTCGCTAGATAGCCTTTGAAGAATTGACTATTTCCAGATGAATTGGAACCAATATAAGTTGTAAATCCATTCCCAAAAAACCTACTTAATTCATCTTGAACAGGCTGAGTTGTATTAACTTTTGATGCGATATTGCCGTTAATATAGCAATAAGTATCCGGTATAGTTGTGTCCCAAACAAATACTAAATGATACCAAGCACTAGCATCCCTTAATTTTTCATTAGTCTGAAATGTAGCAGGATTTGTTCTGCCAAAAGAATAGTATATTGAATTTATATAACCAGCACCTACTGATGCAGTTGCTCCTAATTCAATTGAAGAGTCATACCCCGGACTTGCATATGATCCTAATAAACACCTTCGTGTATCGGAAAAATCTGTAATTTTTGCAAAAAGCGACCAAGTACCTTTTTTTCCATCAGTAGCACTAGTAGTGTAGCTTTTACTCAAATAACTAGACCCATCAAACCGTAAGCTATCCCCTATCGGGTAGTCGTAGAAGCTAGCCGCTACTGTTCCGCCACTTTTTGCTGTGCCTTGTATAATACTCATCGTCTTTTACCTGACCTTGTTAGCTAAGAGCGGCTGATGCTGTTACAACCACATTGGTAGTGTTTACTACAAAATAACTTAGCCAATACTTACCTGCCGTTTGACTGAGTGCATTAAATTCTGCAGAAGTCATCAGAATGTTCGATGCTTTGCTAATTGTTTTTTGTGTTCCACCAGAAACGTTATCCAGATAAATATTCCCAGACTGCCCTACCATCGCAGATGTTAGCGTTGAAAAGTTAAGCGTTGGGTCGGCACTTCCACTAACTAGGGTCAATGAAAAATTATTTGTTGTGGTCAGATCGAATGTTACCGATGCGGCTGGCGTTACTGCCGTAATAGTCCCACGATTTGCTGCTGTAAATGTCTGGTCTGCCGTCAGATCCGCAAAGTTGGATACACCCAATGTTGTTCGTTGGGCCGCTGCATCCGCATCATCCAATAGCGCCCGTCCTGCAGTTGTCAGATCCGCCACGGCATAAGTATCGGACGCAGTGGTGTAGATCATTTTGTCAGTGTCTGTGGTTAGGCCACTGATCGAAGTTAGCCCAGCGTCCAACGGCTGTTTACCACTCAATGCTGTACTCAATCCACTGATCTTTGCTTGCGCCAAAGCACCGTCAGCAATATTGCTATCTGTAATAGATAAGGTGGCTAGCTTAGTTTGTTCTATGGCAGCCCCAGCAGCAATATCATCATTTACAATAATGCCATTTGTAATGTCTGCGGACGTAAGTGGCGCAGCCGCAGGTTGTCTTCCTATATAAGCCATTAGGTTTGCTCCAGTACTGAAATTACTACATCCGCCGATGACGCCGTATCGCTAGTCACCGTAATCTTATCGCCTGTTTCCAAAACTACTTTTTGGTCGCCGCCAATCAGTACAAGCGCACCTCCTGCAGTCACAGGTGCCGCCTTTACCAAGTACGCCGTAACACTGCCGCTTGTGTCCGTCACAGTCGCATCAACACTAATAGCCGATGCTGTCCGATTGGATACGGCTGCGCCAATCACAGTAGTTGTGGTTAAGGCAGGCGCAGTATATACATCAGTCGCTGATGTACCTACAGACGCAGTGACCGAATTCTTGAATGTATTTGCCATAGTTTACCGTATTTATCCTAATGCTATAGAAAGGGCTAGGGCCGTCCCAGCTTGATCTACATCTAAATTTGTGCGCGCCGTAGCCACATTGGCCACATCACTTAAATTGTTTGCGGCTTGCAGTGTACCAGATCCTGCCGATACTCCTACTTCCCATGCCGCCCCATTATAAACCTTTAACTGCGTACTAGTCGTATTGTAGAACAAATCGCCAGCATCCAATGATGTAGTTGGGTCAGCCGAACCAATCCGATAACGCGCCGCAAAATTATTTACGTCCGTAATGTTGGTCGCCACAATAGCGACATCATCTGCATCCGCAATTGTAACCCATGCCGTGCCGCCCAAGTCGTACACACGCATTGCATTTAACGTTGTGTCCCAATACAAGGCGCCATCTATTAGCGCGTTGCCATCATTGTCTACGGATGGCGCTGACGCCTTGGCGCCCAAGTATCTATCGTCAAAACTGTCGTAGGCGGCTTCTGTGGCGTTCTTGTAGGTTAGGGCATTACTTTCTGAAGAAGCGGCGTTGGTGGCCGATATAGACGCATTAGACGCCGAACCAGAAGCGTTTAGTTCGGATGTGGCAGCGTTAGACTCTGAAGTAGCCGCAGCTAATTCAGACGCAGCCGCATTAGATTCTGAAATAGCCGCTGCCGCCGCAGATGCAGCCGCAGCCGTAGCGGAACCTAGAATACCATCGACATACGTCTTTGTAGTCAGGTCGCCCGTGTTAGTCGGCGTATATGTGGCCGTAATTACATTGGACCCCATCGTAATGCCGCCCGTCATTGTGCCGCCAGCCAACTTTAAGAACGTAGTGTCTGTATAGGTTTTGGTAGTTAGGTCTACTCCATTAACTGGCGTGTACGTAGTAGTAATCTTTTGGGCGCCCATGTCCAAGGTTCCGGTCATGGTGCTGCCAGTTTTCAATACTACTTTATCGTAAAAAGTAGCATCGTCATTTAAGGCTGCCGCCAATTCGTTAAGCGTATCTAGTGCGCCCGGCGCCGAATCTATAAGATTTGAAATGCTAGTATCTACATAGGCTTTTGTGGCCGCATCTGTACTGCTGGTTGGCGCACTTAGTCCAGTAATGGTGGACGCCGTATTGGCATCCATGTCCAACGTGCCAGTAATCGTCAGATTATTGAATGTGGACGTACCTGTGGTAGCGGTAATGTTCCCAGTAATATTACTGTTGGGCGCATTCAGCGTGCCATTGACGGTTACGTTGTAGAATGTGGAAGTTGGCGTACCAGAAGTGTATGTGACATTTCCGGTAAGATTTCCGGTAAACCCAGTATTGGCTGTAATGGTCGTACCTACAATAGTACTAGGCGTTGTTGCGCCAATGGTTGTACCATCAATTGCGCCACCATTTACATCTACTGTCGCAAATGTAGCCGTACCAGAAGTCTGGCTAATATTGCCAGTAGTCACTGTCCCAGTAAATGTAGATGCACCAGACACGCTCAAGGCGTCAAGATAGCCTGTACCATCAATATAAAGGTCTTTGTATTTAAGGCTGGATGTACCAAGATCAACTGTATTAGTGGCTAAAGGCTTAATGGAGTTGGAGTATTCAAATACAGTTTTTTGCCAGATGGCCGCCCCTGCTGTAGCATCCGTACAGACAAAGCATTCATCTGTGCTGATATTGATCCATACAGATCCTACTGCATAGCCCGAATCAGTATCATTTGTAATAGTAGGATTGGCAGTTGCTGTAAGATTATTTAGGCCGCCTGACCCACCATTGGCCGCAGGCAAGTACCCACTGACAGAAGTAGCCAGATTGATTAGGGGCGCATTGCCCGTAGTGCCATCATGCGAATGCCCAGTGCTGGCAGCAAAAGCGGCCTGTAACTGGTTAAATTCAGAATTAAGTGGCGGCGCAGTAATATTTGCGCCGTTAATGATATCTGCTACAGATTGTCTAGTGTATCCTGCCATTGTTTGCCTTAGTCCTTATCTACGTCCTGCCACAGAAAACTCAAAAACCATTCCTTGAATAGAATACGGATCAAACACACCAAGCGTCACGTACGTAAGCTGGACAGCGTATCCACTACCTTGAATGGGCGTAATAATAATCGGTTTGTCTGTGCCGCCATAGTTTACGTTGGTGCCTGCGTAAATAATCCCTAGCGTGTTGTACTTTACTGGGGCGCCTGCTGAATCTTGGGTATAGGTAGATGGTCTAGTGACTCTAGGATCGTCCCAATCGTATGTAAGGGACATATTCATGGTTATTGGCCCTTCGGCCCGCACAAACGTGTTTACTTTTCTAAAAACCTTGCGCGTTTCTGTGTCGCCAAAGTCAAAGTACGGCGTAGTGTAAATTGCAACTATATCGGCGCCATTAAAACTTTTGCCGGATTCCTGCTTGTACACCTTGCCGTCATAGTCACCGTGCAGTACAAGTTCTACCCCGCTGACATACGCCGAATCGCAGCAAGATGCGCGTATACCAAGTAGTTCGCCAAATTCCCAGCCTAGCCGCTGATCTGCGGAACGCAACCCACCTATAATGCCTACACTGGCGTCTACTGTGCGCGAATCATCGCCAATAAAATATCGTACTTGGGACTTGGATCGCAGCACTACGGCATTTAAATTGTCTAGGTCATACGTAATAGGTAAATCCGTCAGCAACTGCTGAATATTTTTGGAAATGGATTCTATTTCTACGTCACCAATGCGGCTTGTACCAGCCACAGGGCGGAATCCATCCGGCGACAAAAAGACTAGGTCGCCCCCAATTTCTACTACACTATCCCTAGCAATACAGCCTACGTTGGCCGTTACGTTATCCAGTACAAAGCCTGACGTAGTATCTGGCGATGCTTTCTTGATGGCGTTTTCGCCAAAGACAAAAAGGTTGTCGCGGAAAGGCTTAAATTGGACAACGTCAAATCCTGCCGATAACTGCCCTGCGCCATCATTTACGTTAAAGTTTATGGCATTGTTTGGCGCAGAATGGGCCACCACTGATTCGGCGGTTCTGTCGCCGCCCAAAAACAAATGGTTTTCAAAATTATCTACCAAGGATGGTTTGTTTAGTACCGCAGCACCACCGGGCGTATGCGGCGTGCCATTCCCTGTGGACTTGAGTAAGTCCCAGTGGACACCATCCGTAATAATCGCATGATTAACGCCATCTACAAAAACAATTAGGTTTGTAGATGCGCCTGCCACTCCAGTTAAAGAAGACCCAAAGTTAAATTTAGTAAATCGGATCTTGTTGACCGTACCTACACCGTCTGTAGTGGCACGCACAATATCGGAAGCATGACCTAATGCGGCAGCAGTCAAATCATATTTTACCCATGCGGCATTAGGTACATGCCTATAAAAGCTGTATGTGGCTGCGCCAATGTCTTTTCGGGCCGCAATGACTATGGTGCCTTGCGTATCACTTTTAAAGATGGCCGTACATAGTACTGGCCCTTCTGCTAAACCTGCGCCTACTTCTGGATAACTACTATTGTATTCTGTAAAACCTTCAATGCGGCGGTATCCGCCATACAGACTAACCTCATAATTGACAAGGCGCGTAGCTGCGCCCGGCTGATTGTCTGACAACTCCAAATGGTTTTCATTTGAGTTTAAGCCGCCAGCACAAACTACTTTGTAGGATTGAATTCTGTCAGGCATAACGCGCTATACTACCCTACTAAAAAAACGCTACGGAACTAGTGCGCTTGGGCGCTAATACCCTAGTGTCCGTAATATGGTCGTACTGATTGATAAGCAAGCCTTGCATATTCTTTATGCCTTGCTGAAACACATTCAAAGTAATACTGGCCGCCTCATTGTTATCCCTAAACATATACATATGGTACAAGGCGCCATCTATAATAACTGAGTCGTATTGCGTAGGAATGCGCGTAGTATCGTAATGATTTACTAGGAAGTCCGAACTTAAATAAAATCTATAATTTACAGTGTACGCTTTGTCTGGCGAAGGCGACACGCCAAATCCTGAACCGTGTGCCGGAAATACAAACAGTGGTACGCCGCCGCCTGTGGCGCCTGACTCAAAATCTACATCCCTGTACCGCGCGTAGTATTCATCGCGTTCAATGTAGCGCAAGGTACTATACCCTATGCCTAGGGCGTCATCTTTTTGTAGCTGAAATGAATTCCAATCGACTACTTTAAAGTTGGCAATCCAACTATATTCCTTTACGGCAACACTCAATACTTGATTGGTGTTTGCGGCATTAAAGGGCCATTCGTATTCGTTTTGATTGATGTAGCGGAGGGCCGCCAAGATAGCATCTTTGGCCAATGCTTGTACGCCTTGTACGTCCGCAAAATCTACATCTACAACTTCTACTTCGTTTAAGCGCCGCAGCAATTGATTTGTAAGATTTAAGTACGTAGACCCAGCCATACAAAGCCTTGGAGTGAAGTGACCCCCCCATCTTTAGAGGGGCGTAAAGACAGGGGGCTAGCCAAGCTACTTCTACCAGAAAAAAGTAGCCTGACCAAGAAAGAAGAAAGGAAACTTACGCCAAGTTGTAGTTGGCAGTTACAATTGCTTCTGGTCGCAGGATCTTGCGCCCATACAATTGCATACCGCGTACAATGTCAGCGAAGCTGTCTGGGTCACGGTAGGACTCAGTCTTGGACAACTGCTGGGCAGTTGATACAGCAGACTGATGGCCAGCTACTAGCACGCCAAAGTTCAATCTGGAACCTGTGCTGGCAGTTGTTCCGGGGCCAGTACCTACAAAAGCTAGATTGTTGGATTTGTATACTCTAAATCCTCTAATCAAACCTTCGCCTACGCGCCCATTGCGGATTTCTGAACCGCCACCAAAGTCACGATCAACGAACTTAGAATTTTCGTCCATCAAGACTTCGTAGAACACTGGGTCAGCCACAAACCAACGATCTGCAGAATCTACGTTAGCTGTGTCCATCAAGCGTCCCATACGGTTTAGGATTTCTAGCGGCGAAGTAACACCACTATTTCCACCGCCTGCAGCTACTGGAATAGAAGTTAGCGCACTGGTCTGCGCACCTGTGACGGCAGGTACAAAAGTTCCAGTAGTACCAGCGACTGCTGTCCCACCAAAGTTAGTAATAGACAGCTTGTTGGCGGCCAACAATTCGTCTACGCCTGCCGCAGTGTCTGCTTTAGTACCATTGGTAGCAGTGCGTACAATCCAGCGGCTGTTGGCTGCGTCATACACATAACCAGCCAAATACCCTAGGACTTCGGAGTCAAAGGTGTCGCGCAATCGGTATGCGGCACGATCTGTAGCCAAGTCCATGAAGTTTACATGGCTGTGCGCAGCTTCAATGTCATCAATCTTGAACATGTAATAGTTCGCTTGGTCGATGACCATTGTAAAATCAGCGTCTGCCAAGTCTGTTTTGGCTAGTACAGTACCTCTTTGGTAGGTACTTACTGTAATTTCTGGTTCCTTGATAATACGGACACTGTCGCCATAGTTAGCGATTTCGCCCATATAATCGGTGTTGGTCACATCTTCTACTACAGAAGACTTGCGGAAAGCCTTTTGGACTTTCTGGCTGTAAATGACCGGAGAAAAATTACCGTTTGCACTATTTAAGTTATTCCATCCCGATGCGGCTGGAAAAGCCATAGTAACCTCTTTTGATTCAATCTAATTGTTTAGA
>Ga0222716_10003019_pt1 | contig 13510 bp, 8 predicted proteins | sample C33_13DmetaG_FD_165044 | JGI IMG/M metagenome (GOLD analysis project Ga0222716, IMG submission 165044) | Estuarine water microbial communities from San Francisco Bay, California, United States - C33_13D | ecosystem: Environmental > Aquatic > Marine > Unclassified | place: USA: California... | reverse complement strand
GACGTCGTCAAGCGGATGAAACGTTTGCGAACTCGACCGCTGGGAACGTGCGAGCGGATCGCGTTGACGGATGACGATAAACCGCACGTGGGGAACATCAGAGCGTTTCGCGTGAGCGCGGATGGGAATTGGTTCATCACCGCTGGGGACGATAAGTTGGTCAAACTGTGGAGCGTGGACGGTTGGCGATGCGCGCGCACGATTTGCGGCTCAAAGAAAATTTCTTCCGCGTGCTTCACGCCGGATTCCAAGCATTTCATATTCGCAGACAAGTTCGGCGAGGTACACGCGTGCGAGATAGGTTCAGATAAAGAGCCCGTGTTGATGTTGGGACATTGTTCGACAATCATCACCGACGTCGAGTGCGTCGAGGGCGGAGACCGCGGGTACTTGCTCACGGCGGATCGCGAACACAAGACGCGCGTCAGTGTGCTTCCAAAGCCCGAAGACCGCACTCGATTCAGCGGCTCGGCGCCAGAGATTCAATCGTTTTGCTATGGTCACAGTGAATACGTGTCCTGCGTTCGACCGATCGTTCAGCCCGCGCGAAAGAAGAAGACTTGGAAGTCGACGAAGGATGTCTTTCTCACGGGCGGCGGCGACGCTTCGGTGCGCATGTGGGACGCGACGACGGGGAAAGAGACGGACCCACACGGCGCGCTCGAGTTTCATTGGGGTGAAATCTGCGATATTGCCACTCGCGCGGAAGGCACACACGTCGCGGTGGCGATCGAAAACAAAAAGGCGCTCGCCGTCGTGCATCTCACCGAGTTTCGAGGCGTGCCGAAACTCTTCCTCGTCGGATTCGGACCGGAGTGGACTGAGTCGCCGCAATCGATTAAATTTGATAGGAACATGGTTTTGTGGGGTGCGGGCGTGCGCGCGAACGAGGATGGCTCGAACACCGCCGTAATCATGCGCGAAGGTACCGTCGTAGACGGATTGGAGTTGACGCTGAGCGCCGAGGACAGCTCGGGGACGACGCTTTACGCGCAGCTACGCAAGAGAGAGATCACAGATCAGGAGCGAAATGAACGCAAGAAGAATCGGAAAGACATGCAGTTAAAAGCGGCGAACCTAGAAAAGAAGTGATGAAATAAAATATAATAACATCGTTTCGCTCGTCTCTACGGAAATCGTTTAAACTTGGAAAAGTCTGGCTTGCGCCCTTCTAAGAACGCTCTTCGACCTTCGTTACCCTCTTCTGATTGATAAAATAACAGCGTTGCGCTTCCACCGAGGTCTTGAATGCCCGCTTGTCCGTCCTCGGCCGCGTTCAACGCATTTTTACACAATCGAATCGCCGTCGGTGAATTGCGCAAAATCTCTCGACACCACACCGCCGTCTCCGTCTCGAGTTCAGCTAAAGGCACCACCGTGTTCACCAATCCCATCCTCAACGCATCGCTCGCGTTGTATAGCCGCGCTAAGAACCACATCTCTCTCGCCTTCTTTTGACCTATCAACCGCGCCATGTGCGTACTTCCATAACCAGCGTCGAACGATCCCACCTTTGGCCCCGTCTGGCCGAACACGGCGTTATCAGCCGCGATGGTCAGATCGCACACCATGTGCAGAATATGTCCTCCTCCGACCGCATACCCCGCCACGCTCGCGATCACGGGTTTCGGCATCCTTCGTATCTGCATCTGTAAGTCCAGCACATTCAATCTCGGCGTCTCCTCCGCCCCTCCCGCCTTGGCGTCGACGTATCCGCCGTCGCCCCTCGCGCTCTGATCGCCGCCGCTACAAAACGCTAGATCTCCCATCCCGCGCATCACCACGACCCCGATCGTCATATCATCTCTCGCATCGTCCATGCACCATCGCATCTCCTTCACCGTTCGCGGCGTGAACGCGTTTCTGCGTTCGGGTCGATTTATGGTCACCCGCGCGATGCCCTCTGGAGACTTTTCATAAATCACGTCGCGCAATTCGTAATGCGACGCCACCGAGCGTTCATCCGCGCCCGGCGCGCACTTCACCCACGACACGGGATCGCGACTGACGTCACCGTGCACGCGCTCGTACGAGCTCACGCGCGCGGCGTCGGCGCGGGCGTAGGTTTGTCGCGAGAAGCCGTCGTCGGCAGCCGTGACGTGATTCGCGATTTGCGCCACGCGACGTCTCGCGTCGTCCATCGCGGACGCGCGCGCGGCGCGATGTATCGTCCTCTCGCGACGCGCGCGCGGAGCGACGATGAGTGCGGACGGTGGCGCGGCGCGAAGTGGATAAAGCGAACGCGCTCGCCGGTGCGTTACAACGACGGCTCGGGTTCACGATCCATGCGTGGCACGGGCACGGGTCGATTCGTCGCGGACGTCATTTTCACCGATTGCACCGCGACCTTGAGCATGGGCTCGACGGCGCGCTTGATCGCGGGCGCGGCGAGTATGGCGCGAGCGACGTCGCGCGTGGACGACGCGCCGACGGCGGGCGACTCCGCGCCGGGAGTCCCGAGTCCTTGACGGATCGATTCCTTGGCGCGTGCGTAAGATTTACACGCCATCGGCGCCTCGTCGACGATCTCGGCGTCGTCGTCGATGATTTTCGTCAACAGATCTTGCGCCAAGGCGTCGAGCTTCGTCTGAGCCTCGTCGATGGATTGTTTGGGAACTTCCTTCGGGAACAACGCGGCGGCGTATTTCCCGACCGCCTCCGTCACGGCCGCGCGCAAGGTAGCGTGATAAAGAGCTATGTCCTTCGTCGCCTCTGCGCTCGGCGTCGGGCTCGGTTCTTGCTTCGCCGCGGCTGCGGCCGCCGGAGGCAATTTCGGCTTTGGTTGTACCTCCATCGCCTCCATCGCCGAGTTCAAATCGCGCGCCGCCGCTTCGCGTCGCGACGTTTTCGACTTCGCCTCGATCGGTTTCCCCACGAACGCGTCCGCGGGCGGGGTCGTGTCCACGAATACGGACAGTAACATTTTGAGTAATCTGTAACCGTCGATGCGAATCACCGTCTTGGTCGCGCCCGCGCCTTCGACGTCGCTCCGCGTCGCCCAACTCGCCGTCGCATCTGCACTGAAGGCGTCTTCGATCATCGCACACACGGTAGCGTATAAAAACGACGCGTCTCGCCTCTCCCCTTCGCTCACGACGCCGTAGAAAATCGAACGCACCACCGTCGTCGCTTGCTTGGCGTCCAACGACACGTCGCACGCGTGCACGCCCGCGTCGATGTGATTCGCGCGCCCTTTCGCCGCTCTCGCGCGTCCTAAATCATCCGTTCGCATCACCCGCTCCCCTCGTCTCTCCATCAACGCGCACTCGTGCTTCAACCACCTCCGACAATACAAAAAGAAGAGCAGCGCCTCGTCGTCGTACGCCCGCCGCACGAACGCGCAAAACAACTCCGCGCACTCACTCGTCTTGCTCTTCCTCGCCGCCTCCGCGTTGCACATCACCTCCCACGCGTGTTTTTCCACGAGCGATTTCACCCCTAACGTCCGCGCCCAGCGTCCGTACGCGAAATCCCCAAACGTCGTCGTCGTCCCGTCCTCGTCGTTCGCGTTCGCGTTCGCGTCCCTCCCTCCCGCCGTCCCCCCGTCCTCGCGCGCCGTCCCTCGCAGCGCGCGCGCGTCGTCCTCGTACTTGGCGTCGTACACTCGCTCGCACTCGCGCTCGAGCCACTCGATCGGTCGCTCGCGCGCGTCGCGCGCGTGTCCGTCGTCGAGGCGTTCGACGAACGTCGTCGCGTACCGCGCGCGCATCGCCACGCGCAGCGCCAGCGGCGGCGGCTTCGGCGCCGCCGCCGCGCGCGTCGACGCCGCGCGCGCGCCTCGCCCGTCGTCGTCGTCGTCGTCGAGCGTCATCGCGCCGCGATGTGTCGCGTTCGAACGCGTTTGAACGTCGCGCGCGACGACGACGCGCGACGACGCGCGTCACTTCGCGGCGCGACGCGCGCGCGCGCGACCGCGCGATGACGCTCGACGCGCGCGCGCCGGCGCCTCGCGCGCGGTGGACGGCGCGCGGCGCGGGACGGCGCGCGGCGTCGTCGACCGCGCGGTCGACGGGACGCGCGCGCGCGGTCGCGATGGACCGCGCGGTCGCGCGCGACGCGCCGCGGCAGCGATCGTTCGAGAGCGAACTGGCGACGCTGCGCGCGGCGGGGATCGAGGTCCACGGCGTGGGCGCGCGCGCGCTGTCGCGAGGGGACTGCTGTCCCGAGGTGACGGCGCTGCAGGCGATGCTGGCGAGCGAGCGACTGCTGACGCCGGCGAACGGAGGATTGCCCACGGGATTCTTCGGCCCGAGCACGGAGGAGGCGCTGATGAAGTGGCAAAAACTGCACGGCGTCGAACCGACGGGGGTGTTCGGGGACGCCTCGCGCGAGGCGTACCTGAAGCAGAAGAAGACGGCGCTCTTCGCGAGCGTCTTCGGGCCGCAACCGCCCTCGCGAGCGTGGCTCACCGCGGAAAAGTATGGGAAACCGATCGCGCGCACTTCGTGGACGAAGGAGGCGTATTTATCCACCAACGACGTCTTCGCGGCGTCTTTCCTGTCGGGGGTGCTGTTTACGGTGGCGATTTTGTTTCAACACAAGGCGCGGAATCGATGGAAGGAGCTCGAGGCGCGGGATCGACGGGACGGCGCCGCGCGCACGCGCGGCGAGCTCGCCGCGGTGATCGTGCGCGAGTGTGTGGACGATGTGTCTTCGTTCTTTCGTGGGATTTTCGATCGCGCGCGCGGGAAATTCGCCACCGGCGCGGCGGCGCGCGGAGCGCGCGCGCCGACGCCGGAGACGCGACGTCGATTCTTCCTCGGTGGTTTCGCGCTGCGTCTCGGGAATTGGCGAGTCGGTTCTTGGGAGTAGACGATCGAGTACGACGTGTAATATAATCATTTCATCGCCGCGCCGGCGATGCGACGCCGAAAGTCCGACGTTTGACGTCGACCGACTCGACGCCTCCGCGCCGCGGCGGGACGCCCCCGCCTCACTCGGCGTCGCGAACGCGCGGCGAACGCGCGGGCGTCGCGCGACCGCCGCGTCGTTCGCGCATCGTCCGATGTCGCTCTCGGCGTCGTGCGCGCGCGCCATTCGCGAGAAAACCGCTGAAGACGCGCTGGATACCGTTATAAGCTGCGTCGCGTGCGAGGTCGCGTACGACGGCGACGAACGCGCCGCGGCGCGCAGGCTCGGAACGTTGGAGCGCGCCGTCGTGTTGCGCGCGCTCGACGCTTCGCGAGCGCCTCTGGCGGTCTTGCGCGATCGAATCTTGCGACGAAGCGCGAAGAGGTGGTTCGTCGGCGTCGAGGCGAGCGCAAAGGGCGCGGCGAATCGAGCGATGGTTTTAGAAACGAGCGACGCGTGCTACTACGCGTTCGGGGGGACGCAGACGACGAGAGATTTGATATCCGATGCGAATTATTGGATGAGCTCGGTGGAGGACGAGGCGAAGGCGCATCGAGGATTTCTCTCTCGCGCCGAAACCGTCGCGGCGGACGTGATGTTTGACAAGGCGCGCGCGAGAGGAAAACGATTGGTGATGTGCGGACACTCCTTAGGTGGGGCCACCGCGGCGTTGGCGACGGTCATGCTGTTGTTGAGGCGACCCGAGGCGGCGGGGCGCGTGCGATGCGTCACCTTCGCGATGCCGCCCGTGGGCGACGAGAGCTTGAGTCGACTCGTCGTAGATAGGCGATGGACGTCGACGTTTACGCACATTTGCGCGCCCGAAGACCGAATATCGAGACTGCTTCTGTCGCGACCGGGATACGTGCACTTTGTGCGTCCGAAGTACTTGCTCGAAGATGGCCGAATCGTGATGAAAGAGTTGGACGTGGACGACGACGACGCGCTACAGCGCGCGCATCGAGACTCGGCTGGCTTCATGCGACAACCGCGCAGCGTGGTGTACGTGCACGCCATGAAGACGTATCGCGACCGGTTAATGCTGACGTTGCGCAGTGCGTTGCCATCTTTTGATGCCGACGCCTTCGTCGCCGAAACTCCGCGCGCGGTGCCGATGCGCTCGCACTTAGGCCCGGAGCCGATTCTCAAGAGCGCCGTTGGCGTCCTCGCGCGAGACGGTAGCGGTATCGTAGTGCTCGTACGCGGCACAAACATCGACAGGCGGACGTGTTCTCGCACGCGAGCGGAAGCAAAAGGTTGGTTGTGTTCGACGACGGCCACGGTGCTCGGGAACGACTCTTTAATCGTGGCCGTGTCGCCGCCCGCGTTGCACGGCGCGCCGTTGCCGAGCGACGCGGTCTGCTCGCCCACGAATCACGCTTCCTGGATGCCGCTCGTCGTAGGAGTTGGTGGCGATTTTTCGCTCGCTTTCGTGAATGTTCGCATCGTTCCTCGTGTCGTGGTTTTCGTTCGAATCGACGCGAGCGACGCGTCGTGGATTGCGCTTCAAAAGTCGTCTTTGCAAACAAAGCAAACCGGATGGATCGTAGAAGAAGTGGGACCGTTGAAACGCAAAGCCATCGACAGTTTTGTGGAATCTTCCCCCGGTTGCGTGTGCGTCGTGCGCACTGTGTCGGATGGACTCGTAGTACGAGAAGGCGGCCGCGACAAGGACGCGATAGGAACGAGCGTTCCCGCGGACGACGTTCGAGCCGTAGAAAAGTCTATTCGCGCGGCGCTGCAATCGACGGAGATGGACGCGTTGGAACACGCGCCGCGCACGGCGCTCGCGAGAGCAAAACTTTAGCGCTATAGTGACTTAGATGAATATTTAATAGAAGAATCATAGATATGCCTCGCTCGCTCGCTCACATCCCAAGCGCCGCCAACAACGCCGGCGAAGCGAAATCGTCAACGCACATGCAGCACCCGACGCCCGCCAACGTCTCCTCGCTTTGGGACGATAGGATCCCGACCGTCGGAATCTTCGCCGCCACCGCCGCCCGCGCGCCCGCCGGAGAGTCCTCAAACGCTACGCACGCCTCGGGCTCTTCGCTCACCCCACACCGCCGTAACCCTTCGAGATACGGATCTGGATTTGGTTTCGACCGCGCGCACTCCGTCCCGATGACGAGTCGTTCGTCTCCAAAGTACTCCCTCAGCCCCAACTGCGTGAGCATCGCCTCCGCGTTCGCCCTCGGCGCGTTCGTCACGACCACAGTCTTCACGCCGCGCGCATCGCACGCGTCCAACAGCGCGCGCAACCCTCTCGCCGGCCGCAACGCTTCTCGCGCCAACGCCTCGCGAAAGCTCGCCTCTTTCGCCTCCGCCATCGCTTCGCGCTCCTCGGCGCTTTTATCCGGATACAGCCTCGCGAATATGTCCGCGTTCGACCCTCCGGCGATGTTTTCTTTGAAGTATTCGTGCGTCAGCGGCGCGCGCAGCACGCCCGTGCGTCGCAAGAGTTCATCAAACACGACAAAGTGCATCGGGTCGCTGTCCGCCATCGTGCCGTCTAAATCGAACAGCGCCGCGCGCAAGCGCGGCGCGGGGCGTATCACCGCGCGCGCGTCGCCCGCGTCGACCTCGCGCATCGCCGTCGTCGCCGTCGTCGTCGTCGCGCGAAGCGAAACGCGCGTCGACAGAAACCGACGCATAATGCCGGCGCCGCGAAACGTTCGCCGGAAGAGAGCGAGCGATTCGGACGACGACGACGCGCGCGACGACGACGACGACGCGCGCGATGACGACGACGACGACGGCGGCGCCCTGCGCGCGCTGCGCGAGGCGCGCGAGCGACAGCAGCGACGGAATCGAGCGAAAGGTTTGGACGTCGGGACGCTCATCACGGGACGACGCGAGCGCGCGGTGGGAAAACGCGCGGACGACGGCGACGACGGTGCCGCGGATGCACTCGCGCGCGGTGGAGGTCTCGGCGTCGCGCACGGGGAGACGCGGATGCTGGGGACGAATTCGGCGTTCGCGAGCGCGGGGGTGGTGCTCGCGGGACGGGAATTGGTTCGGGACGGCGACGACGGCGATCGAGGATACGGCTTGCGCACGGCGGAAGAGGCGCGAGCGAGGGCGTACGTAGAGGAAGAGTTGAAGCGACGGCGCGGGGAGGTGGTCGAGGACGACGCCGAGGCGAACGCGGTGGCGGCCGCGGGGGGCGACGATAATCGAGGCGCCGAGTCTTGGCTCACGGCGATCGAAGAGGTTGACGTCTCGGTCGAACGAAGGATGCAAAACATAGAGGAGACGGAGCGGGCGAAGCGAGCGATGTTAGACGGCGCGCGTCCGGGCGAACTCGGTGCGTTCGATGCGCTGAAACCGAGTCACATGGAATTGAAGGAGGCGAAGAAGCGACCGCCGCCGAGCGAAACCGCCCTCGCGCGGCGTCAATTCGTCACTGGATTCGGCGCTAAGCGCGAGCGGCAAGAGGCTAGCGAGGAGTCGAGGCGTGAGAAGGAGCGCAGGAAGAATTTCTTCAAGAAGAAGCGAAATAAGAGATGAGTTGTAGTAATTAGAAGAGCGCGTCTCCGTCTTCGCGCCTCCGCCGACCTCGAGCCTCACACGGCGACGTTCGAGCCGCGCCACGCCCGCTCCCGACGAACGCGAACGCTCGCGCGCCCGCAACCATTCGTCACGCATTCGCCCTTCGCGGCGTCGCACGCGCCGCGTTCGCCAAGCCGCCGTCGACGGATTACTTTCGACAGTCGACGTCGACACTTTTCGCGACTTCGTCGTCGATTTGCCACGGCGCACGCGCGTTCGGGGACTTGACGAGCGCGCGAGTCGTGCGAACGCTTTCGACGACGAGCGAAAGCGACGCGATGACGACTTCATCGCCTCGCACGCGGGTGATTGTTTGGTTTCGGAACGACTTGAGGTTGTTGGACAACGCCGTCGTCGCTCGAGCGGCGGCTCTACGCGGACAATCGGACGCCGCCGAGGTCGTCCCGGTGTACGTGTTCGATGAGACGTTTTTTAAAACATCCAAGCGCGGTCTCGCGCGCTTCGGCGCAGGGCGTGGAAAGTTTACGATTGAGTGCGTGGACGACTTGAAGCGCGCGCTTCGCGCCGTCGGCAGCGACTTGTTGGTGCGTTGCGGCAAGACGGAGGACGTCATCACCGAGCTCACGCTCACGGGTGCGAACGACAAAACGATCGTACTCACGCAAACAGAGGTGACGAGCGAGGAGACTGATATGGAGAGGGCGGTGGAGAAGGCGTCGAAGGAGCGAGCTCAAAGCGGCGGCGCGTCGGCGTCGATGGAGCGTCTGTGGGGGTCGACACTTTACCACGCCGACGACCTCCCGTACGACTTCGCCGGAGGTCTGCACGATTTACCAGATGTGTTCACGCCATTTCGGAACAAGGTAGAGTCAAAGTGCTCAGTGCGAGCGGTAGTGCCCGCGCCGACGGCGAACGCTCTGGGAAGCGTACCGGCGTCCGTGGCGGGGTTGGATTGGATACCTGAACCGAAGGATTTACCTTTCGCGTCGGCCGAAATCGCCCAGGCGTGCGAGAAATGGCTCAAAGATGGCGCAGACGAGCGCTCGGTGCTCGAATTCAAGGGTGGCGAATCCCAAGCCTTGGCTCGCGTCAAGTATTATTTGTGGGATAGCGATTTGCTCGCGACGTACTTTGAAACTCGCAACGGGATGCTGGGCGGCGACTACAGCACCAAGCTCGCGCCGTGGCTCGCCTTAGGATGTGTGTCGCCGCGCTACGTCGTGAGCGAGATACGGCGTTACGAGCGCGCGCGCGTGGAGAACAAGAGCACGTATTGGGTGATATTTGAGTTGATTTGGAGAGACTTCTTCAAATTCTTCGCGCTGAAGCACGGTAACAAAATCTTCCATCTCGACGGTACGGCGAACAGGACGGCATCTTGGAAGAGCGATGAGAAGATCTTGAAGGCATGGAAGACCGGCACGACCGGATACCCACTCATCGACGCAAACATGCGCGAACTCGCGGCGACTGGTTTCATGTCGAATCGAGGGCGACAAAACGTCGCCTCGTGGCTCGCCCTCGACGCCGGCGTCGACTGGAGACACGGTGCCGATTGGTTCGAGCACCACTTATTGGATTACGACACCGCTTCTAACTGGGGAAACTGGTGCGCCGCCGCCGGTATGACGGGCGGTCGCATCAACCGCTTCAACATCGCCAAGCAAACCAAGGACTACGATCCCTCTGGCGACTACGTCAAGCGTTGGATCCCGGAACTCCGCGAGATCCCCGCGGCGTACATCACCGAGCCCAACCAAGCCCCTCGCGAGCTTCGCGATCGAATCAGTCTCGATTACCCGAACAAACTCAATCTCCCCAGGCGTGACTTCACGGAGATGGGGTCTCCGCCCGGGCCCAAGCGCGGCGGCGGCGGTCGAGGCGCCGGCGGTCGAGGCGCCGGACGAGGCGGTCGCGCGAAATCTCGCGGCCCCAAGGCCCACGCCGTGAGCGTGTACGACCACGTCTACGGTTGACATCGCGTTCGAGTCGAGTGCTGCGATCGAAGTAGTCTGTTAGTCCATCATTCGTTTCGCTCCACGCCAGCCTCCGGCGCAGAGCCTCAGACCCTTCGACGCTGGGACAGTGGGACGGAATCAGGTTCGCCGCGATCGGCGATCGATCGCTCGTGACCGTTCGCGACCCGTCCGCGACCCCCCCGACGTTTCGGACGTCTCGAGCGTCCGCGCGCCGTCCCGCACACGCCGCCGCGATCGCATCGCGCGCGAGCTCGAGATCCGTTTGCGTGATACACTCGCGGTGCGTCCTCGTCGCGGTCGTCTCGTCGTCCGCGCGCGCGCGCCGCGCGGCGTCGCGCCAGGGCCCTCGGTCGGCGGTCGGTGTGGAATCGTGCGCGGAATCTTTCTCTCGCGCGCGCGACGGGCGTCGAGGACGGTCCCAGACGCGTCGAAGTCGCGCGCGTTGGTGGTTTCTTCCCCGGCGCTGGCTTCGACGCGCGCGAACGAGCGTCGAGCGCGCGCGAGGGAAGGAATTCTCTCGAGCGGGGACGCCTCGCGCGAGAACGAGGGTCGACGCGCTCGAGCGAGCGTTCGTGGTGGCGGTTTGAGACGCGCGCGTGAACGCGCACTGACGATAGGCGTTTGATACTTTCGCTTTCACAGGTTTCGATAGTCGTCGACGGAGTTTTCGTCGCTCGACAACGAACCGTTCGGTTGACACGAACGTCGCTCGCGCCCTTGCGAGCGCGTTCGCTCCAACTTTGAACGGCGTTTACCGTTCTTATTCCGGGACAGAGGCGGCCGCCTGTCCCGATTTCGAGGCGTTGTGCGCGTGACCAATCAGTGGTGCGTGACAAGTTTTATAAGTTACGGTGTTGAAGTGATCTCACGCCGCCAAAGAATATGTTTGCCAACTCGTTGGCGCTTCGGGCGTCGAGCGCGCCTCGCGCACTCCGACAACCACAGCATGGTGCGTCGAGAAATTCGCCTCGCCAGAACAGAGTTGTGCGTGTCGTTCGCGCGCAAGCCAGCGATGCATCCCGCGCCAACGTGAACGCGGCGGGTACGATGCGAAGAGAAAGCCTTCGTGTGACGCGACTTCGCGATTTGGTTGAAATTTCCCCACACGTGTGGGAAGAATATTCCGATCATTCCCCAGGTTCGGTCGCCGAACTCGGCTCCAAGCAAGGTCAAGTCTTCAAGGAGCTATTGCTCGAGTCCCCGCACTTCCGCGTGTACTCGTACAACGTCTTACCGTCGGGAGAACATTCCGTCAAGTTTTTGATGGGTTCGCCTCGCATGGACAGCCTCGACGACGTGTCACGAGTGACCACCGTGGTGGCCAACGCTGACGAGGGATTAATCAACCTTGTCCCTGAGACGAACGGCAGTGGCTTCGTCGCCGAGATTCGATTCCCTCTGCCAGAGTTGGAGACACGAACGAAGAAGAACGAGGGCATGTCGTCCACACAAATCCGCGAGAGGCGCCTCAACGGTCTCGTTCGCGCCTTGGAGGAACAAATCATCGACGAGAGTCTCATCTGTCTCATGGAAAAGGGCAGTGACGATCGATCAGTCTTCACCGGTGAGGCACGCTTGAACAAGTACTTCACCGGCATGCGCGCTCGCCCCAGCGAACTGCTTCATCGAGGCACGTGCACGTCGTCTTCTCCCACCGACGGCGCGCTCCAAGCGTCTCGGGACATGCTTCTCAGACTTTGGGATCTCGAAGAAAACGCCGACGAGGCACTCTGCGAAGAAGTTCGCGAACGCGTCGAGGCGCTATTCTGCGACGGCAACGGTCGAATGATTATCCATCCGTCTGGCACCGACGCCGAGATGGTTCCACTCCTTCAAGCAATTCTCGCCTCTCGCGCTCTCAAGCGCCAAGCTGGTTTGGCAGATGTCAAAGGTGACGTAGTGAACATCGTTTGCTGCGCCGGTGAAGTCGGAAGCGGCACCACTCAAGCAGCAGAAGGGAAATTCTTCTCCAGCACCGTCCCGTTGGGCGGTAACGGCGTCGTCAACGGCGAGGAGTTGCCAGCGATTCACAAGCTGTGCAACATGAAGTCCATCGAGCTCGTCGCGCGATCGTCCGTAAACGGGGATCTACTCGATGAATACGATGATATGGTTGAAAGTACGACGCGCAAAGCTCTCGAGGAGAATCCGCACAGAGTCGTCGTCGTGCACTCAGTCGCCGGAAGTAAGACGGGTCTATGCGTCCCGTCACCGGTCGTCGCCGAGAAACTCAAATCAGAGTTTGGTGACCGCATCATCTCGGTTCTCGATGCGTGTCAAATGCGCAGTGGTCCGTCGCTGATTCCTCGCTGGCTTAATGAAATGGGTCCTGTTCTCATGACGAGCTCCAAGTTCTACGGCGGTCCGTCCTTTGGAAGCGGCGTCTTTGTGCCCCACGCGTGCTTGGCGAAAATGAACAAAGAATTGGAAGCGGAACCCGCGAGCGCGGTCGTTGACATCGCCGAGGCATGCGCATCCTATCTCACGTCTTATGATATCGGTCCTCTCATGCCGCGCCTTCACGACGCCATGCCGCCCGGTTTCTGTAACACGGGCTTGCTCCTTCGTTGGGCCGCCGGCTTGTACGAGATGGAATCGCTCAACGACGCCACCACCAACGCCGGTGGCACGGAAGTCACCGAAGAAAAACTCCGTTCGTGGGTCTTTGCGATGCGCGAAGAGGCACAACGGCATGCTCCCGAGCTCGAATTCGTTCAACCTATCGACTACGAGAACGAGTGGCAGTATGGTGGCGTGAACACGATTATCTCTGTTCGCTTGCGCAATCCTGCTGGAGAATATTACTCGACGCCCGAGTTGAAAAAAATATACGGTTTGATGCACTCTGATATCTCGGAGCATCTCGCCGAAGGCAGCACCGACGAAGAACGTCGTGTCGCTTCGAAGAGATGTCTCACTGGGCAACCGGTGGACATTCCTGAAGGTCCCGTGTTGCGTGTTGTTCTGGGCGCCGCACAGCTCACCGATTTGGTTAGCGGTGCCCAACCCTTGGAAGAGATGATGACAGAAGATCGTGATCTCTTCAAGAAACTCGTTTTGATCAGCCGACAGTTTTTGCACCTGACGAGCTACGAGTTGTAGCGTCGCTTCCAGCGAGAAGCCGCTCCTCCCAAAGTAGTTCTCGACTGTCCCTGGGTTGTCGT
>Ga0222716_10003017_pt1 | contig 13512 bp, 16 predicted proteins | sample C33_13DmetaG_FD_165044 | JGI IMG/M metagenome (GOLD analysis project Ga0222716, IMG submission 165044) | Estuarine water microbial communities from San Francisco Bay, California, United States - C33_13D | ecosystem: Environmental > Aquatic > Marine > Unclassified | place: USA: California... | reverse complement strand
TTCAACCTCTTTCATCACTTCTTGTTGTGCAACGACTACTTCCGCAGCGCTTTCTAATTCTTCAACCGTCAGGCTATCATCATCATCGTGATCGTGGTGGACCGCTTCTTGCAACAAGTCTTCTGGGTTCTCGATTCCAGCAGCTTCAGCGACTTCGGTAACGACTTGCATGTCTACTTCTTGAACAACTTCAATCGATGGCCTCATGGCTTCCATAGGGACTGATAAGCCACTGTTTTTGCAGCGCATCTTAAGGTCTAACAATGCGGGGTGGCCTGGGAAAAAGTGGAGTGCCTTCTCAGCCATGTCATAAGCACCCTCTAAATCGCCAATACGTTCCAACAGAATGGCCATATTGGCCGTCGCAGGAGCATGATCTTCATTGAGGTCTAGACAAATTTGGAAGGATTGACGAGCTCCACGTGCGTCTTGTTGTGCCTCGAGAAGTACACCGCGATTGAACCAAGCCATGTCACAGGAAGGGTCGAGTGCAATCGCTTTGTTGAATGCCGCTAAAGCGCCTTTGATTTCATCCCTGCGTGAGCGTTCTTCACCTACGGTGAGCAGAATCTGAACCATTTCTTCGGTATCTTCAACATCTTCAATTTCGGGGATGATATTGCTTGGTGTCGCTTTGACCGCTTCGGGTTTCTCAACTGGTTCGGTCTCATTTTGAACAGCATCAATGGCAGCATCAACGGTGGATAAATCTTCATCCATCACCTCGCTCAATGGTACTTCAGAGGCTTCTTGACCCGACGTTTCATCTTCGTCCATTGAACCACCGCAGCCCTACCACTTTGGTAGTGTGCATAAGCCTTGCTTCTTTTTGCTTTAACACCAAAGCCTACATTCAAAGAGTGTGTTGCTTTGCAAGGAGCATGACAGTAAAGAAGATGAAAGTCCTGGGGCTTTCTGGCGAATATCGAACAACATCAAAATCAGGCATGCTCATCGCTCGAGCACTCGCACTCGCTGAAGAACAAGGTGCAGAGGTTCATTTTTGGGATTTAGCAGAGAAACCACTTCCATTGGTTGGGGAAGAAGGTTGTTGGAATCACCCCAACGTGCAAGAATTTCAAAATCTCCTGCTTGAAACGGATGCATTTTTTGTTTCTTCTCCAGAGTATCACGGTACCATGTCGGGAGTCATGAAAAACACATTTGATTGGATGTATGACAAACACGTTGGCGGGAAGGTATTCGGTCTGATGTCAACATTGGGCGGCGTTACCAATTCCAATACACTCAATCACATGCGAATTACCCTTCGCTGGTTGCATGCATGGCCAGTTCCTGAACAATTGGCCATTGGCAATGTCAAGGAGGCATTCAACGACGATGGTCACCTCAATGATGAGAGCCTTCACGAGCGACTCAATGCATTGGTAACATCAGTCCTTGAAGCATCTGAAAAACTACGGTGAAAGGCGATACTATGGAGGCCGAAAAGCCGCGTTTCACCGATGAATGGGGCGCTCAATACTGCCTTGTTGAACCAGGGGAGTTCATGATGGGGACAAAACGAGGATTGCCCCGTGAGGCCCCCACGCATTCAGTCAACATCAACGAGCCATTTTTCCTCGGTGAACGCCCCGTGACTCAGGCTCAATGGAGTGATTTAATGGGTTCAAACCCTTCAACATTCCAAGAGGGATGGAGCGCCGGCCTTAGGCCAGTTGAATCCATTTCAATGGACGAGGTAGAACTCTTTCTCGAGCGCTTGAATGAAAAGGAACAAGGAACAGAACGGTTGGGCGTTGTGGGACATTGGAGGTTACCATCTGAGTCTGAATGGGAATATGCAGCTAAAGCTGGGACTTCTGGACGATGGTGGTTTGGAGATCGAGACATCGAACTCGATGAACATGGATGGCATGCAGGGAACTCAGGAGGTTCCACACGAGAAGTCGGGTTGAAGAAAGCGAATCCTTGGGGCTTTCACGACATGAACGGATTGATCAACGAGTGGTGCGCTGACCATTGGATTCCTCATTTTCAAATGGAACGGACGCAACAGCCACTCAACGCCTCATTAGAACGATATGTCGTGAAAGGAGGTTCATGGTTCACAGAAAGCGATTCTACTCGGAGTGCAGCTCGTTCTTTTGCAGACCGTTCAAAGAAAAGTGATGGTTTGGGGCTACGAATGGTATGGGACCCGACCGATAAGGCGCGATGAGGAAATGGATCATGAGCATGCGAATTTACCACTACACACGATGTTCAAAATCCCGGCAAGCCTTGTCATTCCTCGAATCGATTGGCGAGGTTACAGTGATCGATTATCATCTTCATCCACCCTCCCGAGAAGAACTCGATGACATGATGGAACGTTCCACTCATGATCCACATGAATTCATACGCCTCGGTAAGGACGTTCCACTTCATCGCGATTCAAGTCGTACAGCCATCATTGAGTATCTTCTAACGCACCCAAGTGCACTTCAACGGCCACTCGTTGACGATGGTGTATCAGTTGTGATTGCCCGTCCATTGGAACAACTACAACATCTTTCGGCTTGTTCAAGGCATTTCCCCAGATAACGGTGTGACATCATAATCATGGCCTTCTTTGAGTGGAGCTAATTCCTGATTGTTGGGTATGAGCCCGGGACGAACAGACCATCGGCCTTCAAGCGGTTCCTCCAAGAGGAGTACGAGTTGATGGTATTGCAGGAGGCCCAATGCCTGGGCGGTTCGAGCGACGACTGGGGAAATATCTTCTTGAAAAACATCGTTCATGATTTGGCATACCTCTGCGAAGGTGCGGCTACCATCGCATAATTCCCACAACATGCTGTTCATTGTGTCCAAAGGTCGGCGTAATTCCTTCGGTGCTCGCAGCATTCGAGCCATGAGTTTCTCAAAACGTTTGAATTTCTTTTCAATACGAATTGTAATCTTTCTACCGCTAACGCCGCGAACTTGTGGGTCTTTTCCAACATCTCCGTGACGAGCCCACCAAACTGGTAATCTGCAAGGATATTGTTGCGCGAGATTATGTTGTTCGAGTCCTGAAATTTCCAATTTGAATCACCTCAAAATTCACTCCAGGTCCATGTCAAGAGTGTTAACATGGCTGCAGTACCGAGTAATGCAGTGGTACGGGTTGCCTGAAACCGTTGCGTGAAATTGCGAAAATACCAGGTCAAAACACCGCATATCGCAATCACCACCCACAGGACGTACCATGCAGGTGGATAAGGTGACACATGAGGGCCTGCTCACAATGTGCCATCAAGATATTGCTGACCATAATAGGTCCACTGTTCTTCAGTCCAACCTGCTGGTAATCCGGACTCGGGCAATGGAGGGCCCGAGGGCACAACTCCTGATTCATTCGCTACGTGAGCTGATTGCTCAACAGGAGCTGGTGCGGAGGAGTTGGTCTGGTTAATCCGGTCGCTGGTTGGTGGCCCTGCGATGGGTGCAACCTCTTTGTGATATTCATGGTCATCCATATCAAGGGATTCTGTTTCCTCTCTCTTCCCACGTAGCATGAACACAAGGAGGGCGATGAACGCGAATACGCCGATGCTTCCACCTACCATCACTGCTGAACCAAATGGTTCATCATCCGGAGGAGCCTCAAACATCAAGGTAAGAACTAGCGTCGATTTCAACTCACCATCACCTGAAGATACAACGAAGCTTACATCTCCTTCAAGCGGCCCGTTAAGATTGAGAACTTCGCACCGCTTTTGATGGAATTGTGGTGTCACATGGCCAGGTGTGGCTTCAAATTGAATACCTGTGGAATTGACGAGGCGTTTGTCACATGTAACTTGCCAACCTTCCTCTGCAGATGTCGTGAGCGTGTATTGTTCTGTGATCGTTGAAGATGATGTGTGGTTCACCCAGATGCTTGCAGCCGTACCGTAATTGACAATGCCGGGTACCGATGCTGCTGCCGTCATGACCATGCTACGTTGTTGGTCGAGGAGAATCATTGATTCGTCAACCAAAACAATTGGTAAATTCTCATCATCCACCGCACCAAGCACGTCAAATCTGACTACGAATTGCGTGTTGAGGGGTGCATCGGCAGGTACAATCACTTCAACACGTAGCGTGACATTGGAACTGGCTGCAATGATGAGATCAATCTCTGAACCCATTGCTTTTTGCCCTCCATCAATGGTAAAGAATGGAATGAGGCCTACTGTGGGAGGCGAAGAGGACACTGTGGCCATTACAGAGAGACGGTTTTCAACCGCATTTCCATCATTGAACAAAACAGTTTCTGCGAAAAATAAACCGTTGGCCATTGTTGAACTGCTGTGTGATGAATGACCGAGTGAAGGTTGACGAACTGCTCCGGTTGCTGCCAATACCTCGACGCTGTTATCATCAGGATTGATATCGTTTCCTTCACCCATTAGAACTGCTTCAATACTCATGCTATGCAATTCACCGGCGGCTTCTGTCATTGGCAGCATCACCCAAAGAGTGACGTTTTCGATGTGCATGAGGTCGTATGAAACACTGAGGTCAATCGGACCTGTATGAGGCTCATCATCAATGGTAAGCCACCACGTCCATGTTTCAGGTAAATCCATTGGATTGACCTCTACTTGTGTCGGTCCATTCCCCCTATTTTCAACGATTAATTCGATGGCGTTAGGTATGCTCGGTGTGAGTTTCGTAGGTGTTTCACCCAGGGATAGAACTACGTCGTGCGTAGTGCTTACTCGCATTCCATCAAAAGCGTCACCTTCCACAGTCATCAAACTACGTTGTGATTCAATGACCGGTGTAATCGTTGGACCACTGTCATTGGCGATGGCGTTGTGAGGTACGTCAATCACGACTTCAAAGGTCGTTGACATTCCTGAATTTAGGACTGCATCGGGTCGTGTCGGTTGATGAACGGTCCATTGACCAGCATTTTCTACCAAGACACTCATCGCAAAAATATCCTGCCGAGTTGCATTATTCCATATCATGTATTCGAGTAGGACAGATTCGCCGGCATCAACAAAATACCAATCAGATTCAATATCGGAAATTAGCATGACGGAAGCATCACTGATCATGGAAGCAGATATCGGCACATCAACGGTTGCCACACGGCTCGTATCATTTTGAGACGTGAGCGTGAATTCAACATCGACGATGGTGTCGGGTGCAGCGGTCGCAGGAATTGTCATGGTCATCAACACGTTAACAACATCATCTGGCCTCAACAATACGGACGATGATTGTGACCAAGCAAGGCCTACAGACCACCCGCTTGGCAACGACGAGGTGTCAAAACTCACATCAAATACATCCGTAGCGTCGCCGTGATTGGTGATACCCACTTCAAAAGTGCACGTGTAGGATGGAGGGCAACTGGGTCGGATACTTGGTGGAATGATCACGGGGATTCTGTCCGCCATGACGAGGAATTGAACGGGAACGACGGTTGAGGTACTCGAATATTGCATGGAACGAATGGATACACTCATTTGCTGGAAACCGATGCTTGCGTTGGCATCTGGTTTAATCATGATTTGAAATGCAGTTGGGGTGCCAGGGATGGCCATGAGCCCTTCCATTGGGTCAAGACTGGTTCCTGACGGGCGAGCGTAATATGCCTCCCATCCAGTTGGTAATCCAAGAATTTCTGGGATGAAATATTCTGAAATATTTCCCGTATTCAAGATTTCAATGCTGATGCTGCCCCATTCACCTGGGATAGCGCCGTTGGTCCCAGTTCCTTGTGCAGACACATTATACTCATCCATCCGTACTTTTTGGTCGTACAGTATTACGATTTCATCGATGTAGAATCCTATGTCGGTGCCACTGGCATCAGACGTGAATTCAAATTTGAACTGACTCGAAGAGTGAAAGAGATCAGCAGCCACAGGGAGAAGCGGAGACGCCGCACCTTTGTTGTTGACGCTGAATGTATTCCAATTCGCTCCATCCAAGAAATCTTGATCGATGGTTCCAGTGATGGAGCCGATCTCAGACCACGCACCAAAACTGTTGATTCCATAGACCGTTAATTTGTCATTTGCAAGTGTGCTTCCCGTATAATAAAACGAAAGACCGTTGGTGCGCAAAGGATTGCTGATGGCGTCCGACAAATCCATCACAGGTGTTGTCATGATGGATAATGCATTGTTATTGTATGTCGATGCTTGACCGTTGCCTGCGTGACAACTGCGACCCTTTGAGATGGACGTATCCGTACTGAGCGTCCAACCCGATCCAACAGTCCATTGCGTTGTCGCATCGCAGTTGAAATATTCATAACCCACAGCAAATCCTCGTGACATTGCATCATTGCTGGGTACATCATCGGAGACTGTTGATGTAGCCCGCATGACCAAGGTATGGTTGCCAGCATAGGTAGGGATGATTCCAAGGTTTGCTGTGTTGCTTCCCCCAGGAGATAGTGACGCCATTTGGACAGTTGTGTTGACGAATTCAAAATATGCATATTCGTTGTGGAGTAGCAAAACATTGACCTCAATGACCCCAGATGAAGTCGAACCAATGTTTTCTACCGTTACGGTTAATGTTGTTGACACATTGACCATGGAGTCAATGACATAGAGTTCGGCTGGTCGATTAAATCCCAAGATTGGATGATTGGAAGAAAACATTCTGTAATTTTCCTCATCCCCACTCGTTGTGTAGGATACAGCCACATCGATGACGCGTACGTCAACCCCCGTAGGATTGCTTGGACTGAGCAGAGATGTTGATTCCTCAAGCCAGTTCACATTGGAGACGGGCATGCCCATCATGATGAGAACAAGGAAAAGAGGTACGATTCGCCGCATGTCGCTCATAGACATGTAGGACTGTCAATCTATATGAGAGCAATGGCTTCACTCTTCGGCGCTACTGTGAGCGTCCTCGAGGCCAGATTCAAGCTCAGTTTGGGCAAGGGCAAGTTTTGCTTCGGTCTTCTTTTCTTTCGCACGCGCAGCAAAATAGACGGTGAACGAGGGAATTAAAACCATTGAGAAACATCCCACAACCGCTGCGAGTGCCCACAAAAATTCAGTGGCTGCATCAACTGAAAATACTTCAACATCCGAAAAGGCCTCGTTGACGGTGACAGCGGTAATGACTGGTTGTGTTGTCCTGTTGCCTTGTTCAATGATTTCAATGCGCAGGATGGATGGGGAATGCATGTATTCGATCAAATTCCGCGATTTCTCCTCAGCCTCACCTATGTCTTGAGCAAAAACTGAGCCGTTCGAACGCCTTGCTGGGTCAACGGAGGTGAGCGAATAAAATTCGATGTTTTCGCCATCTATGCTGGTGCGTTCGTGAGTTGTATTGTAATAACACAAATCAGCACAAGAGAAACCTTCCTCCAATGGATTTTCCAAATTGTACGTGGCCCCCAACAATTCGTGGCTGTAGAGTTTCGCAACGCTCGTCACCCGCAACTGAGCACCGTCGGACAATTCAGAGGCGGTCACGTTGACCCAGGTGAGGTTGGTGCCGTCAGCGATCACCTGCCATGCCCAGGTCGTCGTATTGGTGTCTTGGTCGTAATTCCGCTCGATATCCTCATCAGCCTGTGATGCATCGTAATCGTTGACGGTCGCTTCGGTCTGATAGATGTAAACTGAGGGAGAAACTGTTGCACCGTACACGGCATATGAGAGCATGAAAATAAGCGTCAATGACAACCCAATGAGCGTCCGTAGCAGATTTGGGTTCTGTGCCAGAGCCTTCTTCATCGGTGTAACCAGCAGGGGGGTGTTCATCAAGGCTTGTATATTGAACCTTGAAACGGACTCCATGAGCCAATTTCTTGGATTGGTTGACCCGTTCTTTTCATATAGGGGCGGACGGTCGCAATGTTGCTTGGTGCTTCGCTATGACGACCGTCTATGACATACCTGCTGAAATTTTCAACCCTGCCTTAGCCCTCGCTATGGCTGACCAAGACGCTATTTCCATGCCAGATTGGGCACAATACGTCAAGACGGCCGTGGACCGAGAACGCCCTCCAGCGCAGGAAGATTGGTGGTTCCAGCGAACCGCAGCAATTCTGCGTAAAATTGCACGCAACGGTCCTCTTGGCGTAACAAACCTCGCCCAAAGCTTCGGCGGAAAGAAAGACAATGGTGTCGGGCCAAACACACCTGGCGTCGCATCAAGGCACATTATCCGAACCGCCCTTCAACAACTTGAAGAAGCTGGATTGGTCGAAAAGGTTCCCACCAAAGTCGTTGAAGGTGAAGATGGACCCGTTCAACTCTATGCTGGCCGACGAATTACACCGGCTGGACAAAAACTCGTAGACAACACCGCACACTCCGTGCGTGATGTTGCAGAGGCTCAATATCCCGGCCTCTCAAAGTATTGATTCTGGGAGTTGGTGAGGTGACAGCAATGGCAGCAAATCAGGATGATGAACTGGCTGCCATCCGTGCTCAACGCCTTCAACAGATGCAGGATCAACTCCAAGAGCAAGCAATGCAACAACTACAAGCCGAAGAAGTAGCTCATGCTGAGGCACAAACGGCAGCACAAATTGATTCGGTTCTTCGCCAAGTCTTGTCATCTGACGCTCGTGCCCGTATCACTCGCATTTCAATGGTCGAACCAAAACGTGCTCAATCACTGAAGGAGACTCTCGTACTCATGCATCAAAATGGACAACTCAACACACCCATGGACGATGCGTCCCTCAAGCAATGGCTTGTATCCCAATCCAAGAGCCGCAGCAATGCGTCCATCAGGAGAATCTGAGAAGGTGCTCGAAATGTCAAAGAATAAACCAGCAGCAAAGAAAATCCGCCTCATGAAGGTTGGAAAGCAAAACAGGCGTGTCCCGGTTTGGGTCATGCTCAAGACCGACCGAAATACAGTGTCCCATCCAAAGCGACACCAGTGGAGACGCAGTAAACTCCAGCGATGAGGTGATGATGTATGGCACGACCAAATGAATCCGAATTGATTGTCCCACTGCGCAACGCGTGGAACATTACCCGCTACAAGCGTGCGCCACGAGCCATGCAAATTATCCGCGAACAAGTGATTCGTCACCTTAAAGTTCGTGAGGATGAAGAAGTCTACATTGATCAAGAAGTCAATGAACACATCTGGAAGCGAGGAATTGAAAATCCTCCACGAAAGGTCCGATTGTTGGTAACACGCCACGATGAACCTGACATTCCAATTGAAGTCAAATTGATGAAGGAGTGAGCAAAATGGGAAATATTCGACCAAGTTTTATCAAAATCCGTGCAATTCGCCTTTGCGAAGAGCATGGTGAAAAATTCACAGAAGACTTTGACCACAACAAATTGATGGTCAGCGAGCTTACCGATGTGAGTTCCAAGAAACTCCGCAACTGGATTGCAGGATACGTCACTCGTTACCGACAGCGCCGAACCGATTGAAGGTGAGTGATTGCCGGTTCGGGTCAACTGGGACCGCATGCCGGTAAGTGTCCACAGCGATGACCGCGAAGAGCTTGAATCACTCATTCGCTTCCTACGACAACAGCATAACCTACGAAAACGTTCCATCGTCATGGATGACCGAGAGGACGGAGGATTTCTGTTCTTCATCTATCAGGTCTGCGATCCTCGTTGGATTGTAGAATTTTTGAATCAACAAGCCGGTGGTGAATGCAATGGGTGAACGACAGTCAATCCCTCTTCCCTCTGGCTCCTTTGACATCACAGTTGTGCTTGTCGGCGTCAACCATCCTGGTAATCTCGGCGCCATATGTCGATGCATGCTCAATTACGGGTTTTCGGATTTACGTTTGGTCAACCCAACCTGTTCAGTGGATGACGGAGATACCATCGCTCGAGCAAAACATGCGGCATCTGTACTTGAACAAGCATCGCTCCACGAAACCATTGACGATGCCACAAAAGATTGCTCAGTGGTTATGGGGACCTCGGGGAAACGGGAGGTGGGTGATAAGACATTATTCCGTCATTTCCTTTACCCGTGGGAAATGGTGCAACGCCTTGAAAATACGCAGCAGAAGGCTGCCCTTGTATTTGGTGAAGAAGGAAAGGGTCTTTCCACTGAAGCCCTCGCACAATGTGATTTCCTTGTGACTTTGCCGACATGGGAAGGTTACCCAATAGCGAACCTCAGCCATGCAGTCAATGCGATCCTCTACGAAGTTCAGCGGCATCGCATCCACACATCATTGGGTGAAGACCCAGGTTTACCAGAGATCGTCCCATTTGAACGCCATATGACCTCTGAATTGAGGCAGACCCTCATGAAAGCGATTGAACAATATTCTGATTCCCTTTCATGGCAGGATGAACGAAAATTTTCATTCCAACAAACGTTGAAGCGTACTCTTTCCCGCAGCATGCCAACCGATGATGAAGCAACGCGAATGATTGGAGGATTGGTTGAAGGTACAACGGCCATTCAATTTAGTTCAAAGAACCCCGAATGGAAAAAACACCATCGCAGAAAACTGAACTGATCAGGGCCGCCAAGTGGCTAACGACTTCGGCGTCTCGCGGCAATGCATTGCTACAAGTTGCAAACGGTTGCCATAGGCGGTTTGAATGTGAGGCTGAACCTGTTCAAAAGCCCATTTCGCAAGATTTTCTGCCGTCGGTATGAACGGTACAATGACGGTTCTGTGACCATCACCCATCGATTCGCAAGCTTTCTTCGCTTCTTCATCGCCTTCGTAGAGAACAAATGCATGGTCAATGATGTCGTGAACGTATACAGTCAATACATGACTGAGGTCTGAGAAATCCATCAACATTCCTTCTTCTGAAACGCCTGAATCAGTAACAATATCTCCTTCGATTTCAGCCTCGAATCGATATCTGTGTCCATGAAGATGCTTGCATTTTGATTTATGGTTCGGTACTCGATGTCCAGTGTCGGTCTCCACATATCGCTTGATGATTGTCGTCATGATGATTCACTCCATTCGTTGAAATTCATAGAGGCTGAATTAATACAATAACGCTCCCCACCGTATTTCTTGGGGCCATCATTGAATACATGTCCGAGGTGAGCATCGCATTGATTGCAACGTACTTCCACTCGCAGCATACCGTGGGTTGTGTCTTCTAACCTCTTGATATTGGCTTCTTCGTGTTCGCTGTGGAATGATGGCCATCCACAACCAGAGTCAAATTTCATCGTAGATTTGAAGAGCAATGTTTTGCAACAAATGCAAAAATAATCTCCTCCCCGTTTTTCATCCCAATATTGGCCGGTAAATCCATGCTCCGTACCTTGTTCACGGGTGACATGGTACTGCAAAGGCGTTAAGCGTTCACGGTATTCGGTATCTTTGTGTTTCCGTTCAATGTCCAAAGCATTACTGAGCACATCCTCCCACGGCTTGACATATTCTATCGGATCGATACGACCAATGGCATGAAAGGCCAGAATTCGTTCAACATCTGACCCGGTTTCGCCGTGGCTGCGCCCTAATTCGTCAGGGTCATAAGAAGTAATGGTCCGCCGAAAAACCTCATCAAAATCAAGGCCCAATATGTTAACAGAATTCATTGCGTCAGTTAAGATACCAATTTTATCTTCTTCAAGGTACGGAAGTTCAAAAGAAATTCGTTCACTTCCCCAATTTCCGATAGCAAATGCATGCTCAAGAACGCGATAGAATTCAGGTCGGCAGTCTGGATAAATTGCATGGTCTCCGCTATGAACTCCAAGAGCTACGACAGCATCGCTTGTGTGATCCGTGGAGATCGAAAGAGCTGTACCGTAGAGAAGTGATGCAAAAACAGCATTTCGATTTGGAACAACCGTTGCCTTCATACTTTCTTCCTCATAATGGCCTTTGGGAACTTCGTCACCAGTGGTAAGCAAATCACTCGAAAAAAGGGCGGTAGCGGACCTCAAATCAATAATCTGGTGTTCAACCTTAATGGAGTGGGTGCGAAGATACTCAATAAGGGATGACGCCCGTTCAAGCTCAACATTGTGCTTCTGGCCGTAGTCAAAACTCAAACACGTTACGTTCATCTTACGAGCGAGTAAGTTCAACAAAAGTGAGGTTGAATCCATTCCACCGCTCAAGGCCATTACTGCAAACATCACAATCCAACCTACAAAATCCCCATCCACTTATGGGTCTGTAATGATAGCCTCCATTCGGGATGGTCCTTAACGACCTGTTCTGTTAATGCGAACAAAGCCCCGTTTGCTTCTACACTCTGTTGGTCGTCGTAGCAAGGCTGCAAGAACCAATGATCAAAACCGTTACGCAACTCATCATACATCTCCAAAGGCTGACCCACGTAAACACATTTGAGTTCATTCCCAGTTCGTTGGCGAATCGATACGTTCGGATACATCTGGTCCTTGGGAGATACACAGATCCAATCTATCAGTTCTTCAGGCATGGAGATCGTTCCATTTGTCTCAACAGAGAGGTGATAGCCTCTGCGCTTGAGCAGGCGTGCCAAAGGCCACAGATCATTGAGCATGGGCTCGCCTCCGGTGAAAATGACATTTTTTGTGTTGTATTTCAGGACCTCTTCAAGAACTTCGGCAGCAGGCTTGACATCGAATTCGTCAAAATTGGTATCGCACCATTCACATCGTAGATTGCAGGCGCCAAAGCGAATGAATACATGGGGGATACCCGCCCTGAAACCTTCGCCCTGTACGGAATGAAATATTTCAACAATATTGTAATCCGTAGCGAGATCTTCGGCATCGTCGCCGACCATCTCTCCTTTGTGATGTAAGTCTACGGATTTCATTCAATCCCTCAGAGTTTGGGTTGTTGGATGAGTTGCATGAGTTCGGAACGTGCCTCTTGTCGCTCAAAGAAGACTCCTCGCATTGATGATGTTGTCATGATGGCTTGCTGTTTAGCAACTCCGCGACATTGCATGCATCCATGAGATGCTTCGAGAATAACCGCAGTACCTAATGGATGAAGTTCTCGCTCAATATCATCGGCAATATGCTTTGTAATACGTTCTTGATTTTGAAGTCGTCGAGCGTGGAGTTCGAGGATTCGCGCTAGTTTACTGATGCCTGCGATGCGATCAACTGGGATGTAGGCGATGTGGGCTCTACCTCGGAAGGGTTGGAGGTGATGTTCACACATTGAGGTAAACTCGATATTTCTTAACAACACAATACCATCATAGCCTTCAGCGTTGAACGTTGCCTCCAATATTTCCTTTGAGTCCATGGCGTAACCTGCGAATATTTCATTCCAAGAGTCCACAACACGTTCGGGCGTTCGCTGTAGGCCTTCACGCGAGATATTTTCATCGCCTTCTATGTACCCAAGAAGTATTTCAACGGCCTTCATTGCTTCGTCTTTTGTTGTCATAATAACCCCTCATCTCCCGTGCCTGGCATCTATTTCGTCAAGTTGGTCCAATAATTTACGGCACGCAGTTCGGACTGCGTCTGCCAAACTAACAAATTTCTTTTCATCCCCAACATGATTACGTAGATCTTCAACTAACTCAGCAGGCATGTCCAACGAGATTTTAGGCACGTTCACTCCATCAATAGTGTAGATATAAGTATTCCTAGAGTATTACCCTGATATTA
>Ga0222716_10003012_pt1 | contig 13526 bp, 17 predicted proteins | sample C33_13DmetaG_FD_165044 | JGI IMG/M metagenome (GOLD analysis project Ga0222716, IMG submission 165044) | Estuarine water microbial communities from San Francisco Bay, California, United States - C33_13D | ecosystem: Environmental > Aquatic > Marine > Unclassified | place: USA: California... | reverse complement strand
ATAACACTTTGGGACAGATTATTGCTGGATTTAATCCAATTAAAATCAAAGTAGCGAATCCGAAAAATGACTTAGGTGCTGATAATACATATTGTATTTCTATCAATATATTGCAACCTAGTGTTACAAAACCAAGCTATCAATTACCGGACGGAACACAAAACATTATGACACCTCATATTGCGCGTATGAATAATATGTCGTATTCTAGCAGTGTTTATGTAAATGTTCATATAGTTACGGAAGTTACGAACAAAAATGGTATGACAGAAAAGTTTGATAAAACTGTAAATAACATTTATATTGGTAAAATTCCAATAATGGTCAAATCAAAGCTATGTGTTTCTAGTCAGATTCCAGGCATTTGTGAAGAAAACAATAATGAATGTATATATGATTTCGGAGGCTATTTTATTATTAACGGAAATGAAAAAGTGCTTATTTCACAAGATAGAATTAATGAAAATAAAACACTTATATTCAAGCCTAATAATAATAGCGAGGGATTATATGCTGAAATTAGATCTATATGCGATTCAACATATTTACCACCTAAAACAACATGCCTTAATATGAGTGGTAAATTAAATCACATGGGAAGAATTATTAGAATTAATACATCATTTCTACGTTCGGAGGTTCCTATTTTCGTTATGTTTCGGGCCCTTGGCATTATCAATGATAAAGAAATCATCTATCATATCGTTTATGATATAGATCAAGAAAAAAATAAAAGAATTATTTCTGAATTAATGGCATGTTGCGAAGATTCATGTGATATTACGACACAGGAACAAGCTGAAAATGTTTTAATTAAGATTATGATTGGAGCAAATAGAAATAATGAACATCACGAGAATGTAGCGCTATTGAGGAATAACCTTAAAAATGATTTCTTGCCACACGTTGGCAAAAGTTATAGACGCAAGGCTCTATATGTTGGATATATTATTCGCAAAATGATTCGTATTTACCTAGGTTATGATAATTACGATAATCGCGATTCTTATATTAATAAAAGAGTTGATACGCCCGGAATTCTAATGTCTAATCTATTCAGGCAATGTTTCGGGAAGATGACAAAAGAGCTAAAAACTGCTATTGAAAAAGAATTAGGACTTTGGAGAGGTAATAGTAATACGCCAATTTCTAATATTATTTCTGATATTAGCATAACTAGATTCTTTAAACAATCATTGCTAGAATCTTGGATTAAATACTCGCTTTCTACGGGAAATTGGGGTATCAAAAGCATGGGAACATTTCAAAATATTAAACAGGGTGTTTCGCAGGTATTAAATAGAATGTCTTATGCTAGTACACTATCGCATTTGCGTAGAGTTAACACAGCAATGGAAAAGAATGGGAAATTAGTTCAACCGCGAAAATTAGATAATTCACAAATTGGTATGATTTGTCCCGCTGAAACACCAGAAGGTAGTTCTGTCGGTCTTGTTAAGAATATGGCTCTCAGTACTAATATTTCTATCTCTATGAACAGTACACATATTAGAAAAATATTAATTGAATTAAATATTGTAGTTTATGATGATAGTTATGATTATGATGTATCAAAATCATCTATTGATTTCTTGAAGGAAATGGGAAATATGGATAACGTTTATGTTATGGTAAACGGTGATATCGTAGGTTATCATGTTGATCCGGCTAAATTATACAATACTCTCAGACATTATAAAAGAAGTGGTATTATTCATCCAATGACATCAATTGTCTGGAATATTCAAAAATCAAACATTATTATTAGCACAGAAGCTGGACGAATGTACAGACCTCTATATATTGTTGATTATGATTCTAAAACTAATAAAAGTGTTCTTAGGATTGAAACAATCCTCAAAAGAAAAAATATTGAATTCAATGAATATATTAAAGATAAGCATTTTGATTATTTTATAGTACCAAATGAAATTGTCAAAGACCCTCTTGACCCAAATAGCTATCTAGACGAAGAAGGTTTTATTGAATATATGGATTGTGATGAAATTAATAATGCAATGATTGCTACATTCCCCAGTGATTTAGATGAAGGTATTAAAGGAACCGCTTTACCCCCTTGTTATACACACTGTGAGATTCACCCTAGTTTAATTAATGGTATTCTTGGTGTTAATATTCCATTTAGTGATCATAATCAATCTCCGAGAAATTGTTATCAGTGCGCGATGGGTAAACAAGCTTTGGGTATTTATACTAGCAATTTCAATAAAAGAATGGATACAATGGGTAATATTTTGAATTATCCCGAAAAATCTCTTGTATGTACTAAATTATCCAAATATACTATGGCGCATAAATTGCCATTTGGTGTAAATGCTATTGTTGCCATTATGACACATACTGGTTTTAATCAAGAAGATAGTATTATGATAAACCAATCGGCGTTAGATAGGGGGTTATTTACAAGCACTTATTATAAAACAGTAAGAGATGTTTGTAATAAAAACCATAGTACAGGAGAAGAAGAAATCTTTACAAATCCTGAAAATAAGTCTGTTCAAAAACCATATTCGTATAGTAAATTAAATAGCGATGGTTTTGTTCCTAAAAATACTAGTGTTACAGGGACAGATGTATTAGTAGGAAAGGTAATGCCAAAAAAAATAAATGGCGAAATCAGTTATCACGATAATAGTTTAGTAATGAAGGCTAATGACGACGGATATGTTGATATGAATTATAGTGGAATTAATAGCGACGGATATAAGTTTTGTAAAGTTAGAATGCGTAAAAACAGAAAGCCCGAAATCGGAGATAAATGCGCTAGTTGTAGTGCACAAAAAGGTACTATTGGTATGACTTATAAGCACCAGGATATGCCATATACAAAAGATGGCATTGTTCCTGACATTATTATGAATCCACACGCTATTCCATCGCGTATGACTATCGCGCAATTAATGGAATGTATTATGGGTAAAGCGGGGTGCCATATTGGTGCTTTCGGAGATTCTACACCATATAATGATTGTTCAGTAGAAGATATTGCAAAAGTTTTGGAAGAATCTGGTATGGAACGTTACGGAAATGAAATTATGTATAATGGTAGAACAGGTGAACAAATTAAAACAGAAATATTTATTGGCCCTACTTATTATCAACGATTGAAACACATGGTTACTGACAAGGTTCATTCTCGTGGTTCTAATGGCCCTATCGTTATGCTTACGCGTCAACCCAGTGAAGGACGCGCGCGTTCTGGTGGATTGCGATTAGGTGAAATGGAACGCGATTGCTTTATTGCACATGGTACATCAAACTTCTTAGCAGAAAGAATGCTACATGTATCTGATAATTACAGAATATTTGTTTGCAAGTATTGTGGAATGCACGCAAATGTAAATACTGATAAAAATATTTACAGTTGTAAAAATTGTAAAAATAATACAGATATCGCACAGATACGCATGCCATATGCGTTTAAGCTACTAAATCAAGAACTGTATACTATGAATATTATGATGAGATATATTTGTAATTAATATATAAACTAAATTTATTCTATTGCTTATTATTAAATACATTATATGAATAGAAACTTTACTATTTTTTTTATTCTAGTTTAGGTGTTAAAGGGAGTAGATATTCTGATACAGTTCCAATAAATGTTGCTAAAAAATATTTTCAAATAATTTTTTTGTATTCACGAGACAATTATGAGAAGAAATTATCGAAAAAACTTGCGCCTTATTCAAACAGTTTCTTATAAGATACAATAAAGATGCTAAATATAAAGATGATAAACGTTATATGAATTTTCTAGATAATGTTGTTAAATTTAGACAACCATAAGTATTTAAAAGCAATTTAAGTATATCATATGTACTATGGAAGCTTTTAAGAATCTTACTTATGATAATACACCGACATTTACTTTAAAGGGTAAAAATTATGATTGTAAAGTTCTTGATATTTATGATGGTGATACTATAACTGTTGCTTATTATCTTGAAGGTTTTGATTATGTAAAATCTAATATTAGACTTATGGGAATTGATACACCTGAATTAAAAGGAGAACAACGCGATATGGGAATTAAAGCAAGGAATCATTTAATAAAATTACTTACAAATGTAAATATTGATAAAGAATATACGCGTAAACAAATCAGACAACTAATAAATAATTCTAATGAAAATATTATTAATGTTCTATTTTTAGATTTTGATAAATATGGTAGACCATTGGCAATATTATATAAAAACGGAAATAATATAAATGATTTATTGGTTAAAAACGGATATGCCAATTATTATGATGGTGGAAAAAAAGAATCTTGGTAAATTATTATTTAAAGATATATTATTATATAATAATAATTATGAAAAAAATTATTAATATTTATAAGCATTTTGTTAATAAAATTAGTAATTATGATAAAGTGCCAATGTTGGGACGATGGACTGTAAAAAAATGCGATACTGATATGACAAATATTAATTCAGTGTATCAAAATAGGGATCATTGCGGGGATATTATTTGTAAAACACCAGTCAAAGCAAAAGAATATAATAATAAATGAATATTATATATATTATGGATAAATACATATCATTGCTACCCGAAGATTTAATTTTAAAAATATATTCCAAAATAAATTATCCTCAAAATTCTAAATTATTAAGTGAAATTAAACTTTTTCATTATATTAAACATAAATTGGTTGATAATTTTGGATTATATAATATCTGTTGTTGTTCGTATATACATTATAATTATTACCCGAATATGAGTTCGATTTCATTAAATGAAATTGATAATATAAACGCGAACATCCATAATTTAAATTATAAAGAAAAAAATAAATTGTTGAATAATTTATTAGGGAAAATGCCTCTTATAGATAAATACTATTTTATATTTCATATGACTGATAGAACCGCAAAGCCCTATATAAGCGAAACTAATACTTATATTAAGTATGTAATAGATAAAACAGTATTACAATGATGAATTATTAATATTTTTTTTATACTAACTTGATAATATTTTTATTAAATATATAAAAAATATAATTGTTATATATTAAATAATGTATACAAATCTACATTATATTTTTGGTGGTAACAATAATTATACTGATTATTATTTTAGTAATAATTATGTTTTACAAAAAGAAAAAAAGTTATTGATAAAAGAGTTGCAAAAAGAAAAAACTAAACACGAAGATTTAGAGAATAATTTAAAGATTATGCAAGATTATACAATAAATCTAGAAGATAAAATAGAATTATTAAAAACAGAAATAGACGAACTACAATTTAAATATAATATGCTTAAAGATAATAATGAAATTATTGAGGAGTTTGAAAAGATATAAGAAATATTTACATTATATTATTAAATGTACAAGGAACTAAATCGCTATTATAACTATCGCATGTCATCTCTTCTCTATATTCTAGATAATACTAAGCATCTTGAAGTAGAAAAATGTAGAAAAGAAGATTTTCTAAAATTTGGTGGAACACATTATTGTCTTGATGATGAAAAAGGGATTGTTGATAAATGGTGTCTCAGAGACTATGATATCTCGTGTGATTAAAGAATACTTAAATATATAATTCAGTGAGGATGATATTTATGAAGAGTTAATAAAATCACCTGATTTTAGGTGTCTGTCAATAATAAAAGTAGATAATACCGAAGCGATTAAGACATTTCAAAGATGATTTAGAGATGGAAATTGTGTAACAATCAAGTAAAAAATTGATTAGATTCTTAATTATTTTTAACATTATAATATGACAATGACTTGTTATATTGAAAAGTTTGATGCTTTGCCTGATGATATCAAGGATATGATATATAGTAAGGTCACATATACTCAATCCAAAGAATTATTGCAGGAAATTAGGGATCGTAAATTATATGATTTTATACTAAAAAAATTTGGATATATGGATATGAAGCCTACATTGGAAAACGTTACTCAATATTTATCAAATATGCCACCAATATATTCAATCGCTATTATGGATATCATAGGGAAGATTCGTACTAAAATTATTGAGATTGATTAAATATAAAAAATATAAACACACATATATATCTACTCTATGTTTTTTTTACTCGTCGGTCTCAATGGGCTTCTTAGCATTGTTCACACGCTTCTTCTTAGGGGGCTTCCTTGTCAGAGGGAACTTCTTGTATTTCAGAGATATCATCGTCTTGTTCGGGTCCCTTGATATTTTCAGGTTGAACCTGAGCTGCCTTAGTCTCCTGCCAGAGCCTTGCAATCTCGGAGAAGATCTGAGTCCTGTCAAGATCGGTATTATCTGCTTTGATCTCGGCATACTTCTCCTTCACGAAGATGTTGTAAGCCGAGGGAGCGCGCTTCTCCTTGGGGTTTCCGTCCTTGTCAAAACCCTTCTTGCACTTAGGCTTTTCTGCCTTAGCTGCCTTCTCCGCAGCCTTCTCCTCCTTAACCTTCATCTTGTTCTCCTTCCAGAACTGCTTGCAATACTCATCAACATCCTTCTTTGTGTTGAGAGCATCAGGCATGTTCTCGATGTAAACCTTGAAGAGAGCGTTGGTAGTGGTCATTGTTTGCTTTGGGTTGCTTTGGGTTGCTTTGGGTTGCTTTGGGAAATACTTGTTTTGTACCTCTTTGCGTCCTGTGGTTGTCTATGAAGATAAATTAGAAACCTTGCTTGGTCAATTTTTATTATTTCTGGAACATTTTTATTCCAGGGTGGCAAAACAGCTGGATAAATGTCCTGATTTTTATAAAAAATGACTATTATTGTATAATTTTTATATTGTACAAACCCAAAAGCCTACCAAAGCCTACCAAAGCCTACCAAAGCCTACCAAAGCCTACCAAATGACCACTATGTCACTGATGTTTGAGAAGATGCCGATTGATATTCAGTCCAAGATTTGCGAGAGAATCGTCTATCCTCAACCTCAGGAGCTTCTTGACGAGCTCTCTAACGTGTTAGTAGACAGAGAACTCATGAGAGTATTTAACAACGGGGAATGCCGTAAGTTGAAGCCTACGCGAGATGAAATCTTAACAGAGATGTTGAAGATACAAGGATTCATGGAGAAGTTCATGGAGAAGAACGAGAAGAACAAAGAAAGTGATGCCAGAGATATCGCGGTTCAACAAGAACACAAGAGACGCTTGCGGGAGAAATTCGTGTAAACCACTAATTAAAAAAAGAAAAAATGGGGGTCTCATTTTTTTCTCTGGATAATTAATTAGTTATATTAATAATAAAATTGATTTTTTCTATTGTAATAACTTGCAACAGCAAAAGATTTAGATAAAAGAAAAAAAGCTTTTGATGATATTAGAATGACATCACATTGGCCTCATAAACCAAAATTATTTCCAAAAAAATGCCACAAACATACGGAAAGAAAATATTAGAAATAGCAGATATTGATATGCAAACTCTTAAAGAATATATCACAGAAAATTGTTATAAATTAATTTAAATATAATTATTTAGTATAATATGAGTAAAAATAATGATATGGATAAAAACAATATATTATATTACATACCTGTAATTTCGTATAAAATGTTATTTGCAATAGTAATTATAATTATGTTATTTAATTTTTTATATGTATACAATACTAAATTTAAAAAAGTAATAACGGTTGATGAGAAACATACATATGGTTCCAGTAATGCAAAAGGTAGTCAAAGTATAAGTGATACTGATAATAATGTATATATTCTTAAAGATTCATTATATGTTTGGCATTGGACAAGTGTAGAAGTATTTAATAAATTAGACACGGGTAATAAATATAATATTGAGGGGCATGGTATTAGAGTGCCATTTTTAAGATGGTTTCCAAATATAACAAAAGCCACTCTTATAAAATAAAACTTTATTTTGTCCAAGGATTATAATTTTTCCATGCTTTAATTTTATTTTTCTATACGTTTAGTGTCAAAACAGAACTCAATATTATCCCATTCGCAAATATAATTATATCTCTTTTTTGTCATTTAATATATATATGTGATAAGATAAATAACTGGCAAAACTTAACCATATTATATAAGGAACTAATGCAATAATTGATAAAATATTAACATTACTATAATAATTAGATTGTATAATAAATTGTACTAATGTTAATATAGCAAATATTAAACTTAATATTACCATTATGAATCCATAAAATAATCCATTTTCACCAAAAAAAACTGGTATATATGAAAAATTAAATATAAGAGCAATTATAGGTATTATCCAATATTTGACATTTTTAAAGTATATTCTTTTACCACACTTAGATATTCCATAAGGGCGACAATCAACATCATACAATGCGTAACTATATATTAAGCCAATTAGTAAATATAATATAGGCCACACTATACCAAATAAATAACTAGGTGGATAAAAGTCTGGTTTAATTAAATTCTTATATTTATCTTCTTGCCATTTTTTTCCATAAATAGCTCCAATAGACGTGCCTATTATTAATGGTAAAAATACAATAGCATAATATATAATATTAACTATTATGTTAGTTCCCTTGTTACTATTAGATTTATAACAATATATATTACTAATACAATCCATACAATGATATCTAATATTATATTAGAATTAAAATGAAAAAATACATTGTAGCCGCTACTAAGGTAATACATGCTATCAGCGATTCCACCTTACGGTTTCTTGGCAGATTGCCTTCTGTATGAACATGCACCATTACTCCTTTTTGCTCTAATATATAGAGAGTGTTTGATACTTATAGTCTAATACAAGGGTTTGAACCCATTGCGTTCTTTAATTATATCTTCAAATCCGGTATCAATATCTCTCTATATACAGATATCTACAACATATCCTTTCTTTTATAATGATGGTTAGGTAGCTATCATATCATTTTTTAGTATTATCTGAACATATTTATACCAGCGAATACATATAAAAATGATTATATTGGAAAAACAAATAGAACTGTTAAAGAAAGACACTGATATTCTTATCAGACAATTGGGTGCAATAATGAAATTAAAACTTGATTTGATGAGCGAGAATGTATGAATATATTAGAGTAAATTATTAATAGTAACTGTTTTTTTTCCTTTTTCGCATCGCGATCTATAAATCAATTCTATTGATGATAATGTATTGTCAAAAACAAAAATATCATCAGTATCATCACAATTTAAATTAACGTATTTAGGTATATTAAATGTTAAATCTCTATAAGAATTTCTAGCATACTGTTCATTTACGGCTCTACCAGTTTCAGCTTCTCTTTTCTTTAATCTTGCATGTACATTGTAATAATTGTTATATACAATACATAATACTATATTATATCCTTCTTCTTTTATTTTTTTTATTACTGTATTATAATAAATATCATAGTTAGTACCTGTTCTATCAAATATTAAATTGTAATTACCTTTTAAAGTTTTTTCATATAAAGCCTTATTAATTGGCTCAACTTTATGATAATACTTTCTATTAGAATTAAAATAGGTTTTTAATATATCATCTGGGTCTATTGATACAAAATCATCTTTATTCTTTTTTAACATATTTATTAATACATTTAATCCTGATGTTTTTCCACTACCAGGGCCACCTACCATTATAATTGCTTTTTTCTCCTTTTTTACACTTCTTAATTTCTCGCTAATATATTTATCAATTTCTTGTGTATCTGGACTTTCTAATTCTGGACTTGATGTTTTTCTAGGACTTGATGTTTTTCTAGGACTTGATGTTTTTCTAGGACTTGATGTTTTTCTAGGACTTGATGTTTTTCTAGGACTTGATGGCATATTATCTAATTAAAAGCAATAAAAAAGAGTACATAATATAAAAAATATATTGAAAATATGAAAATCTATAAAATCTATCTAAAATATAAATTATGTACTCCTTTTTATAATATCATAGAATAACTTTATCAATTTTATAGGCTCATCATTTATGTATTCTAAATTATCATTTATAATATCATTTAATACTGATAATCTATTATTCCAGTTTTGCTCTTGATTTTTAGGTATTGTTTTTAATCCAGTCTTTTCATCATCTTTAAAACAGGATTTAATCTTTTTTCTATTTTCAGTATAAGCATCGGGATTAAATCTAATAATTATAATAGGTCTATTTAACGCCTCTTGTATATTGTTAATCCTTGCCTCATCGCAAATAGGATTGTACCATTTATGCTGATTCTCGTCTTCAATTATAATAGAATGTTTATTTAAATGAAGGTTTCTTGTCTTCTTTGCGTATTCATGGTTGTTGGATAAACAGAAAAATAAAACAGACATAATCAATTTTTATATTTTTTTTTAGAACATTTTAGTACAACATTATTATTGCATATTATTGAAATCCTTCCAATCCTTATTAACTGTACGGCGATTTTTATAAGCATAGCGACTATCTCTCATCTTTGCGCGAATATTCTTATCAGTCTTAATATTATCTCCATTAAACTTATTCTTATAACTTCTTGGAATTTTAACAACATCACCAATGTCATCGTGTTTTTCTACATAGCTGTTGAACTTGTGAGAGCAGATTTTATAAGTAAACATTTGAGATTATTTGATAATAAGAATATCAAAATAACACAATCAATTTTTATTTGTCTTGAATTACATTTTCATAAATTTTAATTTTGTCTATTATATCTGTATTACAAACAGGGCAACAATTTCTTCAATACAACAAACTCTATGACCACATGGTATAAATGACATAATTTCGTCTTTTTCATATATATTATAGCATATACAATATTCAATATTAAATATTTGAAATACTTGCTATATTGAATAATATATAATTTTTGTATTTCTGGATAGCCACTTAAAACAATTACTCATGTTTTATAATAAAAAAAATATATAATATACAGCCTTTTTTATATTTAACAACCCATATATTGGGTGTTTTTGTAGTATTTTTCGTATTTTTTTGTTATATTTCCTATGTTATCAGGATTAATATCCATCAATAGTTTCTTAATCATTTCAATAAATACTTTGTTTTGTTCATCTTTTTTATAAGACATTACTAAATCACAAACACCTTCTTGCTCGGCATCCAATTCATCAATGAAAATATTATTTCTTTCTTGATGCCATATTTTTAGCAATTCGTAATGAAAATCTGATAAGTCGTTATATTTGTATTGCTTTGCCAAGAAAAGAGTTTTCCTAATTTTGCCATAATGTTCTATTTCTTTCAACAAAGAAACTGGTGGGATACAAATATATTTAGCACATTCTCTAAGAATATCATCAGGAAGAGCGTCAATCATCTGTGAGCGAGACATCATAAATGCGGACATTATGTTAAATTATATACAATAATTTTATCAATTTTCAATTAAAATAGAACATAATAGTTTAAATATATGTAGCAGATTAAACAATAAAAAATATTTACAGGTTCTATAATTTACTTATTACCAATGTTTTTATTTTATTTTTAATATCTTTTAAATTCAAATTATTAACTATTCCAACAAGTACTATACGTCCTTGTCCAAAATATAAATCCTTCATATATTATATAAAAATAAAATTAATACCCGCCTCTTAAACGTAAAACCAAATGTAGCGTGGATTCTTTTTGAATATTGTAATCTGCTAATGTTCTACCGTCTTCAAGTTGTTTTCCAGCAAAAATTAAACGTTGTTGATCGGGGGGAATACCTTCTTTATCTTGAATTTTACTTTTAATCATATCAATAGTATCGCTATTTTCTACATCAAGTGTAATAGTTTTACCCGTTAAAGTTTTAACAAAAATCTGCATATCTTATTATTATATATATAAATATTTTTTATATATATTATTGTAAATGGATAATATTAATAACCTACTAAATAATTTGTTAATTACAAAACCATGTAATATATGTAATTTACCAAATAATAATAAAAATAAAAACATATGCGTTGGTTGTATTAAAATATTAACCCCACATTTTGCAAATTGTAATTGTATATATTGTAAATAATTTTATATTAATAATTTTTTATTTGATATTTCATTTGGATTCCAAGAAATATATACGATATTATTATTAGGGGCTGGTAGTATTTGAACAAATAATCCATTTTTTCTCAATGCATCCACGACATAATCAATACAGTCCTTTATTTTATAAAGAGGTTTTCCATATATATAATATGGTATTTCATAAAATATATTCATACCTCCAATTGTAGCAGTATTTTTTATTTTTATATGACATGTTTCAATTATTTTATCAAAAGTAATATATTTAGCGCTATTTTTTTTTTCTTTTAAAGAATATAATTCAGATAAAGAAATTCTAGGAGGCATTTTAATAAATATATATAATTTATTTAAATCTTTTTAACTTTAAATCGCACAATGAGGTCTATAAATATAAAGCAACTCATATTACAATAATACATATAACGTTATGCTTTTAGATTTTAGATTTAATATTTGAAGATAATTCTTTTATTTTACTATCTTCAAGTTCATAGTATGGCACCATTTTATTATGATCAACTTGAATATTATTCGCGCCTTCTTGAACGGCCCTATTTGTATTTAAGCCTTTATTGAATATACCACTTATAATTTCATCATTTATAGCATAATTAAAATATTTAATATCACCTATTTTGAGTATATTGTCTTCTTCTAATTTCCTAGTATCAAAAAATTGGCTTGCAACCGCTGAATTATAACTATCCGCGGATATAACATCTGTTAGATGAGGATTTATATATAATGGCGATTTATTGTCTCTTTGTGTAGCAGCACGCCTGACATCACTTTCACCAAGTTCATTATAGATAGTTTCAACTTTATCATCGAATACTAACATACCATTTAAATATATTTTACACATAGAGAGATTCGATGATAAAATGTTTGTGTTATCAGCTATTTCTTTAATAATAACAGAAATCATAAACCATTTACTATCAAATGGTATATCCCAAATACCTAATAAATTTTGATTTTTTTCTTCCCAGTTAGAATTTGTATTAAGTAAACTACATTTGCCATTATCATAATTAGTACCGTATTGATAAGAATCTGGTGTTAAGATATTATTATAATCAAAAGCTAATTTGGACCCATTGTGATTAATACGTATTAAAGGATTTTTTGTTAATATTGTTGGTATAATAGTTTCGTCAACAGTTCTTGCTGAACAATTATAATTATTAACATTATAATAAAAATGTTTTTCACCTTTTAGTAATAAGGCTATATCTTTTTTGTCGCTATTATATATATCTAATTTTTGTTTATCGGCATATAACCAAAAGTTATAAGAATATTCGGCTCCTCCGGCTTGATTCACAGACGGTTTAATTGGTAAATAGTTATTATGTAACTTGCTAGAAGTACTATATTTCCATTCTTTATTTGAATTAAAATCAAAAACACCTTTTATAATATCTACTTCTTTTTTAATATCATTTTCGCCATTAAACATATTATGTAATTCAATTAAATATATATTATAAGCGACATATCCCATTAATAATAATATAA
>Ga0222716_10003011_pt1 | contig 13527 bp, 9 predicted proteins | sample C33_13DmetaG_FD_165044 | JGI IMG/M metagenome (GOLD analysis project Ga0222716, IMG submission 165044) | Estuarine water microbial communities from San Francisco Bay, California, United States - C33_13D | ecosystem: Environmental > Aquatic > Marine > Unclassified | place: USA: California... | reverse complement strand
CGCGCCATCGACCGTGACCCGGTGCTCGAGCATCGGCTCCATCACCGACACCGCGATTCCCCCAACCACGGTGTTGGTGCGATCCGTCGAACAACGACGCGAAGAGCGCACATTGTGTTGCACCCCGTCCAGCACCACTGAGAACGAGGCGTCCATCACCTGCCGGTTCGGATACACACCGAGCGCGACCGCGAAGAACAGCGACCCGTCGGCGGTGAAGCCGTTGTGGAAGTAGCGGTCGTAAAGCCCCGGCGAATCCGACAGCGGATGCAACAGCGGAGCCGGAGTCGGATGCAGCGGCAAATCATCGGCCGGATGCAGCACCTCAACCACCCACCAGATCAGCCGTGTCGTTATCGAACATCTGCGCCGTGTGCCGCTCCGCCATGACCGCGAACATCTCATCGCCACGCGGGGTGCTCGCCACCAACTGCGAGGCGATCACCGACATCGCGAGCCCACTGGTCGACCCGAGCCGATAGTCGTGACGCACCCCGTCAGCCACCTCACCACCGGTGACCCCGTGAGCCGAAAGCCCAGCGACATAGCGATCCACCAAGGCTGACTCGACGCGTCGGCGATCCTCCGGCGGCAACCCTGACCCCAACCCGTAGGCGACATCCACCGCACCCCGGCCAAGTCCGACGGTCTGCCAATCGACCACTGTCACCGACACCGCCCCCGACGAGGCCGATGCCGACGGATCGAACAGCATGTTGTCGAGCCGGAAATCGCCGTGCACCAGACACATCGGCGACCGATACGCGAGTGCCACATCAACCAAGCGCTCACCAAGCCACCGAGCCGCATCGATCACTTCGGAGCCGAGTCGCCCGGAGAACCGCTCCACGAATCCCGGCAGCAGATGGCGATAGGCGCCGACCCGCATCTCGAGCGTCGCCGCATCCGGACGAGTCAGCCAACCATGGGACAACAACTCCTCAGCCCGCCCCCACGTCGGCGCATGCAACCCAACCGCCCCATCCACGATCGCCTCAGCCGCCAAGGGCGAACAACCCGCCAACTGGTCACCCACCTCACCGGGCGCCACCTCCATGATCAGCGTGAACGCACCCGACCCGGCATCGAACACAACATGACGACACCGAGGATGGGGAACCTCGACCAACGTCGACAGATCCGCGTAGAAGCCGGCTTCGAGCTCATACGTGCGGTGCATCGCCGCCGCCTGCCGACTCGCCTCCTCCACCGCCGGGATCTTCGCCACCAGTCGGCGCGGCAACTCCGCATCGTCAACATCCCAGGTCAACTCGAGCAACAAGCTGAGCGCCACCTGACCAGTGCCGATCCGTGTCGCCTCAACCGAGGTCACGCGAGCACCGTCGACGGCGAGCACCCGAGTGAGGTACTCCGCATCCAACTCCTCGACGGTCGTCGCCAGCCCCGCGGCCATGAGGCACCGTACCCCGAGGTGGATATCCCCTCGCTCGTTCGAACCCTGTGACAACGTGACCCCATGGGCCACGGCCACAGCCACGGACACGAAGACGCCGATCCCCCCGCCCTCCACCGCATCGCCTCAATCGCGCTCTGGCCCGCGGTCGCGGTGGTCGGCGTGCTCACCCTCGTCGCCCTCACCCTGATTTGGCCGTCAGGTGACAGCAACTTCGAAGACCCACTGCTGCTCGACGCCGATCCGATCTCGGCCACCGTGGTCTCCGACCAACTCGTCCCCTGCTACTACGACGCCAGCCAAGACTGCCGACTGATCGGCTTCGAGATGCTCGACGGCCCCTTCGAAGGTGAGTTCGGCACCATCGAACAGGGCACCACCAGCCCTCTCGACGTCGGTGACGGCGTCATCGTCGTCGCCTACGAATCCGCCGACGGCGACGTGCAGTTCTCGTTCCAGGACTACCGGCGCGGCTGGCCGATGATCATCCTCGTCGCGCTTTTCGTCGGCGCCGTGCTCGCCCTCGGGAGGTGGCGAGGCATCGGCGCGATCGCCGGACTCGGATTCAGCCTGATCGTGATCACCGGCTTCACCCTGCCCGCCATCCTCGACGGCACCAACGCGGTCACCGTCGCCCTCGTGACCGCCTCGCTCATCGCCTTCGCCGCGCTGTTCCTCGCCCACGGATTCGAGATCGCGACCGCCGTTGCCCTGCTGTCCACCTTCGGCAGCCTCGTCATCACCGCCGTGCTCGCCCGCATCTTCGTCGGCGTCACCTCACTCACCGGGCTCACCGACGACTCAAGCGTGCTCCTCGGCGGACTCGACAACTCGATCGACCCGCGCGGCATCCTCCTCGCCGGCATCGTCATCGGCGCCCTCGGCGTGCTCGACGACGTCACCGTCACCCAGGTATCCGCCGTGTGGGAACTGAAACGCGCTCGGCCCGAGATGACCACTGTCGAACTCATGCGACCGGCGCTGCGTATCGGGCGCGACCACATTTCGTCGACGGTCAACACCCTCTTCCTCGCGTACGCCGGCGCTGCCCTCCCGCTCCTGCTGCTCTTCACCGAAGCCGGCCAAGGCATCACCGGAGTGCTCACCCGCGAAGTGGTCGCCACCGAGATCGTCCGGGCACTCGTCGGCTCGATCGGACTCGTCGCCTCCGTGCCGCTATCGACCTGGCTGGCCGCCGTTGTCGTGTCCGGCGAACCCGCCCGTCACCGGCACTGAACGAACTCAGGCGCGATCGGCGTTACGCCGAATCTCCTCGACGATCTCCGGGATGCGGTTCGTCGGCAGATCGTGCCCCATGTCGGGGAACTCGATAAGCCGCGCGCCCGGCACCGCCTTGGCCGTTGTGCGACCCCCGCTCGGCGTCACCAACGGATCGACCATGCCGTGCACGACGAGCGTCGGACACTTCACCGACGCCAATAGCGGCGTCCGGTCGCGACTCGCGAAAATCGCCGCCGTCTGACGAGCCGTGCCCTGCACCCGGATCGACCGTTCCACACCGGCCTCGATCCGCTGACGGGCCACCGCCTCGTCATATGTCGGACCCGAGATCCACTGCCAAATCTTCATCGAGTTATCGACCACCGACGACGGGTTCGACGGGTCAGGGTCACCAAGGCGCGTGATGCGCCACGACAACGACGGCTTCGCCAACCCATGACGACGATCACCGGTGTGCGACATGATCGATGTGAGCGACAGCACGCGGTCGGGCCAACCGATCGCGATCTCCTGGGAGATCATCCCGCCCATCGACATGCCGACCACATGCGCGCGATCAATACCGAGATGGTCGAGCACACCGACGGCGTCGCTCGCCATCTCGCTCAGCGAATAGGGCGCCTTCACTGGCCGGCCGAGCATCGCTTTCACCAACGCTGAGCGGGCGAGACCCTCACCCGACATCTCGGTCGAGAGCCCGATGTCGCGGTTGTCGGGAGCGATCACCCGGAAGCCGGCGGCGACGAGATGCTCGATCAGCTCCGGCGGCCAGTCGGTGAGCTGCCCGCTGAGACCCATCACCAACAGCAGCGGATCACCGCTCCCGTACTCCTCAAACTCGATGGTGATGCCGTTGACCGCTGCCTGTGCCATGTCGACAGGCTAGGAGCCTTCGACAAGTACGGTGGTCTCCAACCCCTATGGCCAAGTTCACCAAGCGCAGCGCGAAGGACCTCGAGAAAATGGCGGGATTCCGCAAGCGGACCACGAAAGACCTCGAGTGGATCACCTCCACCATGAAATCTCTCGAGCAGCGGGTGGGGCGCCTCGACGCCGAACGATCCGAACTCGCCGACCGACTCCAAGAGATCGCTGACCGCGCCGAGGCGATCGATGTCCGCCTCACCACCGTCAGCACCGAAATCGCCCGTCAGATCGACGAACTCGGCAACGAGGTGAGCCGCGACGATTCAGCCGGTGTCGACAGTGACGCGGTCGCTGAGATCTTCACCGAACTGCGCGACGGCCAAACCCGCCTCGCCAACGAGCAGGCCCGCTACCAGATCGCCTTCCGCCAGGATCTCGCCAACCTCGTCGAACAACTTCGCCGAAGCTGAATGCCCGTCAGTCGAGGGTGGCCAGCGCCGCGCGGATGAACTCCTCCGCCTGCTGGATCGTCGCCTGGTAGGCGCCGAGATCACCGGCGCGTAGTTGCTCATCGGCAAGGGCGAAGAGCGCCTCAGCCTGCAACAACAACTCCGCCGTGGTCGCGCGCTCATCAGGAGTGGCCGGCACCTCAAGTCCGCCCTCGGTTGGCTGATCGGCACCACTGTCAGTGGCACCCGAGTCGGACTCGGCGTCGCCAGCGGTCACCGGCTCAGCCGGTTCGCCGTCGACGAGATCCTCCTCGGCGATCACACGCTCGGGCAGATCGGCATCGAAGCCCGGGAAGAGATCGGAGAGTGCTTCGCGAAGACTCGACGCGAAGGTCGCCCGGTTGTCGTGGGAGACGATCACGAAGCGGTACTCCGTTACCCCGTCGATCGAGACATAGAACGGGCGCACATAAATCAGCCCATCGGCCACCGGCAGAATCTGCATATCACCGAAGAGCACATCGGTGCCGCTCTCCTCGTTGTCCTGGAACGAGATCTCACGAGAGATCAACTGCTCCGACTCGGCCTGAGTGGCCACGCGCAACGGACCGGACGGCAGCGACTCCTGATCGACCACATAGGTGATCAGGCGTCCGTAGGAGTCGGGGTCACTCGACGCCGTCATGTAGGCCTGCAGCTCGGTGCGTCGGTCATCGGTAGAGAACGGCACGAACGGACGAAGAATCACGAACTGCTGCTCTCCACTGTCGCGGTCGCGGAAGAGCGTGTAATACGGCACGAACCGCTCGGAATTGGTCTCGAGAGCGAACTCGTCGCCCGTATCAAGACCACCCGACACCGACGACACCACCGTGCCACGCGGCTGGATCGAGGGAGCCTGCGCAACCGACCAGGCACCGGTCCGCTGGAAGAAGTCCTCCGGCGCGATCTGGTACTTCGAATAGAGATCGGTCTGGACCCGGAACAGATCCTCCGGGTAGCGCAGGTGCTCGCGCAACTCGGCTGGCATTTCAGCCAGCGGAGTGAACAAATCAGGGAACGCGCCCGACCAGGCATCGAGAATCGGATCGGCATCGTCGACCACGTAGAAGGTGGCTTCACCGGTGTAGGCGTCCACCACGGCCTTCACTGAGTTACGCACGTAGTTCGCGCTCCGGTCAAGACCGGTGCTGCGGCTGAGCTGCACATTGCCGATGCTCTGCGCGTACGGATAATTGGAGGTCGCCGTGTAGGCGTCGATCACCCACACCACTCGGCCATCGACCGCCACCGGATACGGGTCGCCGTCGTAATCGAGGAACGGCGCGAGTTTCTCAACGCGCTCTTGCACATCACGCACCAGCAACAACTGCGAATCCGAGTTGATAGCCCCCGAGCCCAAGATGTTGTAGTCGAGGAACGCAAGCGCCGTGATCGCCCGACGGACCGCGCTGCGCATCTCGATTCCCGCACGCCCGGAGTAGGCGCTGCCATCCCCACACTGGCTCTCCATGACATCGGTGTTTGCCACCGCATACCCAGTCAGCGCAGGCGAGAAATACAGCTCGGGGCGGTCCACCTCGAGGGTGCGGTAGTCGGGACGCAACGACGTGGTCACGCGGCTCACCGGCGCCATAACCAAACCGCACCCGCGGGTCGACACGAGATGCTGGCCCTGCCACGAGTTGTTCGGGATGCCGGCGAGATCGAGTTCACGAGCGGCGACAAGGACCTGTTCGAGCTCGCCGTCGACGAGGTAGCGATCGATGTCGAGGTCGTCGATCTGCAGCCCAGCCACCTCGCCGCGGTCGATCGCGAAACGCGAGAGCAACAGGCCGGGAGTGAGCAGGCGGACGTTCTCGATGGGTTCGAGGTCTCCCTCCACCTCAGCGGTGGTGAGCGAGGAGAATTCGATCTCGCGGGTCTCGACCGCATCGAGACCCATCGCGGCCCGTGTCGCGAGCACATTTCGCTCGATATACGGAGCCTCTCGCTCCTCCTGGTTGGGACGCACCACGAGGGACTGCACGACCGATGGGTAGATCACGCCACCGACGATCGACACCACGAGCCACAGGGCCGAGGCGAGGAGAGGCAACCTCCAACGGTCGGTGCGAATCGCCGTGAGGTACAGCAGACCAGTGAGCACCGCGATCAACGTGAGCAGCATCAATGCTGGGAGTTGCGCGTTGACGACGGTGTAGGTGGCGCCCTGCACGAAGCCGCGTGTCTCGTTGGTGAGCGCGAATCGGCTCAGCCAGTAGTCACCGGCCTTCAGCAGCGCGAGCACCGCGAGGAGGGCTGCCGCGTGCACCTTCGTGGCGCGGCGAATCGTCGGCACATTGCCGGTGATCATCACCCCGCCGTTCAGCAGATGAGCCAACAAGGTGAGCAACAGCACCACGATCGCTGCCGCGTACAGCCAATCGAGAGCGAACGACAGGAACGGCAATTGGAACACGTAGAACCCGACATCGGCGCCGAACTGCGGATCGTCGACACCGAAGTCGCGTGAGTTCCTAAAGAGCAACCAGTCCTGCCACTGCTGGGTGGCCGGCAACGAGAGCATCAGCCCGAGGAACACGGCAGTGCCGTAGCGCACCAGTCGGAGACGACGGCCGAACACCTGATGGAACCGCTCGACGTACGGGTGGACATTCGCTGGGAACACGCTCGGTGCGAACCGGTCGGAGAGCCAGAGGTTGACCAGCGCCAACAACACGAAGAAACCGAAGAAGATGCCGAACAACGTCAACTTCGGAAGCAACTGGCCCCAGAACACATCGGTGCGACCGAGGCCGTCGTGCCAGAGGTAGTCGAGGTAGAAGCCGGCAACACCGCGGCCGAACACCACCACCAAGAAGAAGATCGCGCCGAGCGCGATGAGGGCAATACGACCACGCGAGCGGCCGCCCGGCGTTGGTCTCGGGAGGTCTGAGGGGGGACGCATGTCCCCCAAAACCCTACCGGCCGTCTGGCACGAGGCGACAGCGACAGCCCGGATGCGCCGGGCCGTTCACATGGCCGGTCGGGAACGGCTCACCGGCCGTCACCGGAGCCGCGAGCGAGTTGTCCTCGCAATCGGGACACGCCTTCGCGCCGGGCGCGACCACCCAACGGAGACGCGCGCCCTTCGGCGCAGCCGCGACCACCGCCGCCGAGCGCGCCTGCCACAGCGCATCACCGACGCGGTCGTCGATCACCTTGGTCTTCACGTCGCGGTACACCGAGCGCACCTTGGCCGAGATCTCGTCGTTGTCCCCGGCTGCCGCCCCGACCGCCGCGCCGAGCCGTTCGCGCAACACCGCCACGATCCCCTCCGAGATCGACTCGATCGCCTCGGTGCGGATCCGCTTCAGCGTTCGCGCCGCCGGCTTCGAGCCCCCGACCGTTGACGCCCCCGACACCGCGGCGGCATCGATCTCATCGGTGACCGTCGACGTGTAAGACGCGGCATGCTCCACATCGGTCGGCACCAGGTCGCCAAGATCGTTCACCTTCGCCTTGCCGCGAAGGGTCTCGAGAGCGGCGTTCTGCTCATCGGCGAGCACGCGCTTCACCTTCTTGGAGGCCGCCGCCACCAGCTCGTCGAAAGCGGCTGCCTCAGCATCGGGCTCATCACCCGAGTCGTCAGTATCCGCATCGTCAACTGACTCGTCAGTCATCTCACTGGCCGAGCCATCGCCCCCATCAGCCGAACCATCATCGGCCTCAGCGCCCTCGCGGAGCCGTGCGAAAATGTCATCCACCGACGACTCGGCGGCCGGCTCGCCCCCGGCGAACAGCGGAACCACCTTGGCGCCCTCGCCTCCATCATCCGACGAGTCGGTTTCGACCGCTTGAGCCTCCGACTCGACGGCCTCCGTCACCGCCGTCGCATCCACGATCGGCGGAATCGACACCTCGCCGTCATCGAGATCATCAGCCGCCGCGTCGTAGATCGCCCCGGTGCCCGATGACACCACCGGCTCGGGCTCCGGCGCGTCGAGATCAACATCGAAGCCCGTCGGGCGCACCGTGGCCGCGACCGTGTCGATCGTCGAGCGCGCCCGCTCGATCGCCTCCGTCAGCCGACGCTGCTCCACCTCAGCCTCGCGGAACCACTGCCGAGCATCCGCTTTGCGCCGCTTGATCGCCGCCTCAAGTTGCTCCTGATGAGACCGCGCCTGATCGAGCAGCTCACGACCCTCGCGCTTGGCCGTCTCGATCTCCTGCGACGCAGCGGCCGCCGCCTCGCTCCGCCGACGCGAAGCATCCTCCTCAGCAGCCTCCCGAAGCCGAGCCGCTTCCGCCGTCGCCTCATCAACCAGTTCGGAGGCCACCTGCTCGGCCCGCGCGCGGATCTGCGTGGCTGCCTCGCGGGCCGCGCGCAACACGCTCGCTGTCTCGTCACCGAGCATCCGCGCGACCGTCTCATCATCAAGTTGGCTGAGATCGCCACCCGCGCTTCGGGCTGCGGCTAACTCGCTCTCACTCCGGGAGAGCCGCGTGCGCAACCGCTCCAACTCGCCCCCGACCGCGGTCAGGAACGTGCGCACCTCATCAGGGTCGAACCCTTTGCGTGCGGAGGAGAACCCGGCGGACGCAACCGCCGCCGGATCCGAAGGATCGGGACGCGGACTGGTGGCCATGTTCCGAGCGTAGGTTGCGCACGAAGTCCGGTCGCGTCAATGCGCGCGCCGAGCGACGGTCACGGATCGATCGGATCGCCGCCGAGGTCGACCAGCACCTCGAGCGCCTCATCGAGGGTCGCCACCGGGATGATCTGGAGATCCGGAGCCGCAGCCCGAGCCGCTTCGATGTCGTCCTCGCGCTGCGCCGCGGGCACCAAGAACACCTCGATGCCGGCCTGATCGACCGCGGAGGCCTTCTGGCGAAGTCCGCCGATCGCGCCAACCGAGCCGTCGAGATTGATCGCGCCGGTCACCGCGACCTGCGTCGACCCCGTCAACTCCCCGGGCGACAACTCGTCGATCAACGTCAACGTGAACGCCAGCCCCGCCGACGGCCCACCGATCGAACCGGTGTCGATATCGACCGTGAACGGCAACTCGATACGGCGCGTGTCGAACGGGATGAACCCGACGATCGTGCGATCCGGTTCGTCGGGCACCGAGATCAGCTCCACCTCGGCCTCGAACGGATCGGAACCACGGCGCTCCACCCGAACCGACAGCAGATCACCCGGCGATCGGTCAGCGAGCACCTCGATGAGATCGTCGACGCTCTCCAAACGCACCCCATCGGCGACCAGCAGGCGATCACCCGGGTCGAGAATCTCGTCCGACGGCGCCGTCGACAAGCACTCGCCATCAGCGGCCCGCTCAAGGCACACCATCTCCTGAATCAGCACATCACCGGGCAACAGTTGCGCCTCGAAACCGAGCCGGGTCAACGCCACATACTGAGCGACCTGCCCAGCGGTGCGCATCGACTCGAGCGAGAACACCCGTCGTTGATCCGGGGTTTGGAAACCGAACCGGTCCTCCTCGGTGAGCAACTGGAACGCGACCTCGTCGCGACCGACCCACCACGACAACGCAGACTGGCGCGGCTCAGTGATGGTCACGAAGTTGAACGAGCCGTCGGTCGGGAACTGCTCAGGCAACTGCCCGAATGGCGCTGAGATCGACAGCCGCTCAGCCACCGGCTGCGCCGACGCTGGAACCCGCGCGTACGGGGCCGGCTGCATCTCGTCGAGTCGCGTGTTGAGTTTCGATGCCACCCACGACGACGGAACGAGCGCGGCCGCGATGATCAGCAACGGCACGAGCAGCGACACGACAGCGAGCGGTACCGACCACAGCGGCGTCCGGCCCACGGTTACGCTCGTCGTCACGGTGTCGTCATCCATCGCAATCTCCGTCGACGAGCTCACCGTCCGCGCGGCGGGAATCGTCGCGCTCGCGGTGCTCGGTCTGCTGCTCGCCGGTTGGCGCAAGCCTGCCAGAGCATCGGTGCGACGACCACGCGGACCCTTCGGTGGATATATCGGGGTGCCCGTCACCCAAGAACCCACCACCCTCTACCGGCGACCCGGCCCCATCCGCCGAATCTGGGCGCTCGCCGCCGCCACTGGACTTAGCCTGCTCACCGGAGCCCTCATCGCCGTGCTCGTCGCTTTCGCCGCCGTTTACGGCGTGATCACCCTGACCGACCTGCTCAGCCGATGACCGACACCGAACGATCCTCACGTCGCCGCGAGGTCACCCTCGCCGGTCACCTCGGCGACCGCGCCACCGCCGAAGCCGCGCTCGGCGACACCGATGAAGCGATCCGCGAACTCGCCCTAGGCGCGATGGAACGACTCGGCGCACTCGACGACCACCAAGTCAGCCGCATGATCAACGACCCGTCGATCAGGGTTCGCCGGCGACTCGCCGAGATACTCGCCGCCCACTCCGACGTCGACCCGACGTCGCTGCTGCACGACCCGGACCCAACCGTGATCGAAGTGGCCGCCTGGGCGATGGGTGAACGCGAACAGGTCGACGACTCGACCCTCGACCGGCTGATCGCCCTCGCCACCGAGCACACCGACCCACTCGTGCGAGAGTCGGCGGCCGCGGCGCTCGGTGCGATCGGCGACTCTCGAGGGCTGCCAGCGATCCTCGCCGCCTGCGACGACAAGCCCGCCGTCCGTCGTCGAGCCGTCCTCGCCCTCGCACCCTTCGAAGGGCCCGAGGTGGAGGCGGCCATCGACCGCGCGCTCAACGACCGCGACTGGCAGGTGCGTCAATCAGCTGAGGATCTCCGCCGATTCGACGGCCTCATCGTCGAATGAGTTGAACCCGTTCAGACGCCAGCCGGTTCGAGCTCGTCACTCGGCTCGCCGCTCGGCTCATCCCCGGAAGAGATGACCGCGTTGTCGATCGACGGCTCGGCGTAGGTCGGGCCCTCCACGTTGAGATGCGGCAACACCCGGTCGAGCCACTTCGGGATCCACCAGTTGCGAGCACCGAGCAACTCCATGGTCGCCGGCACCAACAACATGCGGACCAACGTCGCGTCGAGCAGCACGGCCACCGCGAGACCGACACCGAAGAGCTTCACAATTCGATCGTCCTCAAGGAGGAAGGCGCCGAACACGACGACCATGATCGCCGCCGCCGCCGAGATCACCCGAGCCGTCGCGGCCAGACCGTCGGCCACCGAGTTGGCGGCGTCACCGGTGCGGTCGAACTCCTCCTTCACTCGCGACAGCAAGAACACCTCGTAATCCATCGAGAGCCCGAACACGATCGCGAACAGCATCATGGGCACGAACGGTTCGATCGGAGCCGGCTCGACGCCGAACACCCCCGACAGCCATCCCCACTGGAAGATGGCGACCACGATGCCGTAGGCCGAGGCGATCGAGAGCACGTTCATGAGCACCGCCTTGAGCGGCACCAGCAGCGACCGGAACACCATCGTCAACAACAGGAACGACACTCCGAGCACCGCTCCGAAGAACACGAGCAGGCGCCCACCGAGATAGTCGGTGAAGTCGATATTGGCCGGCACCGCGCCGGTCAGGTTCACCGTCAACGTCGAACCCACGATCGCCGACGGAACCACCTCCGAGCGGAGCCGCGCGACCGTGGCCTCGGTGGCCTCGTCTTGAGGCGAGGTAGTCGGGATGATCTGGATGAGGAAGGCCTCCGAGGCCGACGGATCATTGAAGTCGCTCGGGAACGGCTGACCTACACGGTCGACACCGGGATCGGCCGCAAGAGCATCAGGCAGGGCCGCGATCACCGGCAAATCGGCCGGTGAACCCGGCTCGACCGTGAGGAGGAACGGGCCGTTGAAACCAGGACCGAAGCCCTCAGCCACGAGGTCGTAGGCGCGCCTCGCCGACGTCTCCTCCGACAGGTTCCCCTCATCGGAAAACCCGAGCCGCAGCGAGAACACCGGCAGCATCAGCAGCACCAGCGCGCCTCCACCAAGGAACACGAAGGTCCACGGCCGAGCCTGAATGACCCGGCTCCACCGGTAGGACGTCGTCTCACGGAGCGGACGCTCGCGCCGTGCCGGAACGGCTCGGCGCAACGGTCGCACGAACAAGCTCGCCGCGAAGGTCGCGAGGGCGAGCACCGCGCCAATCGTGGAGAGCGCCGACACGCCGAGACCGACGCCAAGCAGAGCGATAGCCACGAAGCCCGCCGTCACCAGACCACGCCAGCGAGTGACCTCGACCTTGGAATGGAACAGGCCGAGAAGCGCCGGCAACAAGGTGATCGAAGCCACCAGGGTCACCGCGACCGTCGTCGCCGCCGCGATACCGAGACCGGACACGAACCCGAGACCGATCACGAGCATGCCGAGCAGCGAAAGCACCACGGTGATGCCAGCGAATACGACCGCGCGACCCGAGGTGTCGAGCGCGCCCATCGTCGCCTCGAGTGGCGACCGGCCTTGGCGGGTCAGTTCGCGGTAGCGGGTGACCATGAAAAGCACGTAGTCGATGCCGACGCCGAGACCGATCATGACGCCGATGAACGGGGCGAACTCGGGAATCGAGACCGCGTTCGAGAGCAGGCTGACCGCCCCAAACCCGCCCGTGCCGACACCGGCCAGAGCGACACCGATCGGAAGACCCATCGCCATCACCGAGCCGAACGACACGATCAGGATCACCACGGCGAACGCGAGACCGATCAGCTCGGACTTCGGCGGCTCGAACTCGGCAAAGATCGCCCCACCGATCTCCGTCGTGACGCCGTCGATGGCGGGCTCGAGATCGCGGATCTCCTCAGCGATCACGGCGGCGCGGGCCTGGTCGACATCACGGGCGAGGTTGAGCTGGGCGTAGGCGATACCACCGTCAGGGGCGATCTGGCCCTGCCCAAGCGGCTCATACGGCGACACGACCGACACGCCATCGATCTCATCGATCGCCTCGAAGAACGACGTCATCTCCGCCACCACCGTCGCGTCTTGAACGCCGTCCTCGGCGAGGAACACCAGTGAGCCACCGAAAGCGCTGCCCGCCCCCGGGAAGTTCTCGTTGAGCACATCGAAGCCCGTCGAGCTCTCCGACTCGGGGGTCGAGAACTCGCCGGAGAAGCCGGACCCGATCGCGCCAGCCAGAGCGTTGATGCCGACCAGAGCGACGATCCAGGCGATGAGGATGAACAGGCCGTGCTGGAACGACCAGCGAGCGAGGGATCGGTACACGGGGGACCTTCGTTTCTGTGGGGGGTAACGCATCACGGTGTTGAAACCGCTCAGCATCTATCTATCGGCGTTGATCGTCGACTATTCGTCAGCGACTTGATGGAACCAGGTCAAACGCGCGCGCGACCGCTGCTATTCCGGGGCAGTAAACATCCACCCGGTCACAAACGGGTGATTACCGTCGGAGTGTGACCGAGGCCGCCCACTGGGACGACGTCTATCGAACGCGCGCCCACGACTCACTCTCGTGGTTCCAACCCAGCGCCGACATTTCGCTCGCCCTCATCACCTCGGTCGCCGACCCAGCGGCGATCTCCATCATCGACGTCGGTGCCGGCACCAGTCCCCTCGCCGACGCGCTCCTCACCGCCGGTTGCAGGGACCTCACCCTCC
>Ga0222716_10003010_pt1 | contig 13531 bp, 4 predicted proteins | sample C33_13DmetaG_FD_165044 | JGI IMG/M metagenome (GOLD analysis project Ga0222716, IMG submission 165044) | Estuarine water microbial communities from San Francisco Bay, California, United States - C33_13D | ecosystem: Environmental > Aquatic > Marine > Unclassified | place: USA: California... | reverse complement strand
ATCTGGCCTTGGTTTTGATTTAGCAAGAACTCAATTCTCAAACTTGACCCACTCGTCTGCACTTCCAACGATTCGGTAGAAATTCGTCCCGTCGTCCGCGGTGAACCACTCGTAGCCCTCTTCGTCCGCCCGCTGGGCAGCCGTATCGGCCGTTGGCAAGGAGATGGTTGTTGCAACAGATTGGGGTGGTTGTTGGGTCTCCATCGGTTCCTGGGCGACAGCCTGCTCAAGACCGGGCAGGGCCTTCTCAACGTGCTCAGTTTGGTCGTATTCGTCAACCAGCGTGGAGGTGCGTCGGTGACCAAGGAACTCGTATTCGAGGTCGGCACGAAGCCGTTCGAGACGGATGCCCTGGTGGGGTCCAAGCATCCGCATCATGAGCGAATATTCCCACATGCCCGAGATTCGCTCGAGGTCGTCAACCGATTCTGCACCTCGCAGCATTTCTTCGTACCGAGCGGTACGTCCGTTGCGGGTGGCAAAGCCGATGGCGATCCAGATGAAGACGGGCACACCACCGAGGATGCCGATGAGGTCCCAGGCTCCGAGACTCACCTGGGTCCCGGGAATGATGACTTCAAAGCCGTCAATCGGCTGGCTGCTGCTTGAGAACGGGTCGGTGCCTTGTCGCACTTCGTCCGTGTCAGTCCAGCCGTCGTTGTCGTCGTCCGTGTCAGCGTTGTCGCCTTCACCGTCGTTGTCGTCGTCCGTGTCAGCATTGTCGCCTTCGCCATCACCGTCGGCGTCCGCCCACTCGCGGTAATCCTCTGGGAAGGCGTCGTTTTCGTCGAGTACCCCGTCATTATCGAGGTCGCCAGGTGAGGCCAGCTTTGGTAGCGGGTCAATTGAGTCGTTGTAGCCGTCGTTGTCAAAGTCGAACAAGTACGGGTCGGGGTTGTTACCGCTTAGGTTATCACCGAAACCGTCGCCGTCAAGGTCTTCCCATTGGGTCGGGTCGTTGGGGAAAGCGTCAGCGAGTCTGCCGGTCGGGTTGTCACCGTAGCCGTCCCCATCAACGTCAGCTTTTTTCCAAGGTAATCACCGATTTTGCCCGTCGGTGCACAGGTCCCCCTTTTCGGGAGTTCTGCGCGAGCCGTCCCCGTTCTCCATCACTGGTCTTCTTCTTTGTCGTCCCTTGAAAGGATGGCGAAAAGGGTGAGGAAGGCGATCGACAATGTCAAGAATTGGAAGAAGCTCAGCGAAAGAACTGGTTCGTCCCAGATATCAGGGTCCAGGCTATCAAAGTCCTCTGCGTCAGCAACACCGTCGCCGTCGTCGTCATCGTCTGCATTGTTTCCAATTCCATCACCATCGGTATCTACGGATTCAGCAGCGTTAGTTGGGAAGGCATCCATCGTGTCCCTTACACCATCGTTGTCGTCGTCCGTGTCGGCATTGTCCCCAATCCCATCGCCGTCAGCGTCATAACAGTCTATTGCATTGTTAGGGAACAAATCCCCGTTGGTTCCTTCAGAGTTATCTCCACAGCCATCACCGTCGGAATCAAGCCACTGTGTCACATCGTTAGGGAAGACATCACCGTTATCCCCATAGCCATCACCGTCGGTGTCAATCGTCTCCAATGCATCGTTCGGGAAGAGGTCTGTGTTATCGCCAAGACCATCACCGTCGCTGTCTGGGCATTCCGAAGCGTCTTGTGGGAATTGGTCACCGTTGGTACCCGTCGAGTTGTCCCCACAGCCATCACCGTCCGTATCAACGGACTGAGAAGGGTCAAGGGGGAGGAAGTCGCTGTTATCACCCACACCGTCATTATCGGTGTCATTGGTTTCGCTCGAATCCTCGGGGAAGGCATCGCCGTTATCACCGATACCGTCCCCGTCGGTGTCAACCGATTCGTTGGCGTCGTTCGGGAACAAGTCGCCGTTGTCGCCAACGCCGTCGCCGTCGCTGTCAGGGCATTCCGTAGAATCGTTGGGGAATTGGTCACCGTTGGTTCCCGTAGCGTTATCACCGCAACCGTCCCCATCGCTGTCAGCAGATTGGGAGGGGTCGAGGGGCAGGTAGTCGCCATTGTCCCCAACGCCGTCACCGTCGGTGTCCACCGTCTCGTTGGGGTCGTCGGGGAAGAGGTCGCTGTTATCGCCAATACCATCGCCATCGCTATCTGCAGATTCATTCGCGTCCGAGGGGAAAGTATCGCCGTTATCGCCCACGCCGTCACCGTCGGTGTCCACTGTCTCGTTGGCGTCGTCGGGGAAGAGGTCGGTGTTATCGCCAACACCATCTCCATCTCGATCCGAGGACTCACTGGAGTCGTTAGGGAAGCGGTCGCCGTTGTCGCCCACACCGTCACCGTCGGTGTCGTTGGTCTCCTCCGGGTCGTAAGGGAAAGCGTCGTCAACATCGTCAACGCCGTCGTTATCATCGTCGTCGTCCATGATATCACATATGTTGTCGCCATCGAAGTCAACGGGTACGGAGGCGTTCCACAACGGGTTGGACCCGCAGATGGTTTCGTTCACGTCCGACCATCCATCGTCGTCGTCGTCCGTATCAACAGCGTCGCAATCACCGTCGCCGTCGGTGTCAAAGTCCGTCGGAATGGACGTGTTATCGGTTGAACTCGAACCGCAGGTTTCCTCAAGCATGTCGAGGAAGCCGTCGTTATCGTCGTCGGTGTCAGCGTTATCACCGGTTCCATCGCCGTCGTTGTCCGACCATTCGGTACCGTCGTAGGGCCAGAGGTCGTTGCTGTCGTCAACGCCGTCGTTATCGTCGTCTGTATCGGCGTTGTCGCCCGTGCCGTCAGCATCCGAATCTTCCCATTCGTTCGGGTCAAGCGGGAACGGATCAAACGTGTCGTTGTAGCCGTCGTTGTCGTCATCGGGGTCCCGGTCATCGGGTAATCCATCGTTGTCCGAATCCACGGGCGTGAACGTTGACATCACTTGCATCGAGAACGACATGGTGGACGTCATGCCGGCCGCCGTCGTGGCGGTCACGGTGTAGTTCCTCGGGAAGAATTCAACGAACGCAGGGGTGCCCCACATGGTGCCGTTCAGCGTCTCGAAGTAGATGCCGGTTGGCGGGCTCGGGGAAATCGACCAAGAGGTGGCCTTTCCAGTGGTGTCGTTGAAGTCGATCTCCGTCATGCTTTGATTCACCAGAACCTCGATGTGCGAGTACGGGTTTGACTTCACGATGATCGGCACGGTGAGGTCCTTGACCACGGCAATTTCGATTTGAACTTCGTCCGAACCGTTGGCTGCTGAGGCGTTCAGGGTGTAGGTCGTTGCAGCAAACTCCTGGCTGGCATAGCCCGTGATGTCACCCGTAGCGGGGTTAAATTGCCAGTTTTGGGGCAGCGGTGGTGTGAACGTGAAGTTCGTACACCATGTGCAGTACGTCGTTCCGGGGATGGTGAAGGAGGTCGTGTTGACGATTTCAACCGTCCACGAATCGAATTCAACTGCGTGAACATAGTCAAACCGGAAGGGGTAGTTGACGGAATACTCACCGTCCCAAACGATGGGCGGATCCGAAGAGATGTCCTTCAACCCGTAGGAGGTGTTCACGTACAAGTCAAGTTCCTGGCTTTGACCGTACTGCGAGGGCGTGGCGGCCGTTTGAACGACCAGGCCGACGGCCGTGTCCAATATCTTGGTAAAGTTCACGAAGTCTGGAACCCAATTTTGATTGACACCGAAATAAATCTCCTTTTCACCGATGCCCATGATGGTCTTGTCCATGCCCGCACACGATACCGTGCCGTTTTCGTACAGCACGCAAATCGTGTACGACGTCATGGCGATGTCCACGACAGGTCCGCCCGTGTCAATGGGCATGAACGTGGTGAGTTGAGAACCGAATTGTTCTGATGATACGCCCGCAAGATTTCGAACGGTTCCGTGACTACTGGTTTCGGTCCAATAAGGGTAGGTGGCGCAATAGAGGTCGTGATTGTCATCCACGACGCAAGTGGCCCCCCCCCCTGAGGAGGATGAGTTGATCACCGTTCCGAGGCCGGACACCGTCATGTGCGGGTCGTAACTGCTGCTTATTTGATCCAAGTCCGGGACGTAACGACCGGCGCAGTACACCGAATCGTCGTCGAGTTGGAAACAGGTAAGGCCGGAGGTGTACGGCCCGATTCCCCGAACAGCGGTGCGACCCGCCGGCATTTCCAGAAGCGCCATGTCGCCGTTTTGCAAGGTGCCTGTGGCGACGTCAAATTGCGATTCGAGAATCCAGTCGTTGTTGTAGTTGTCCTTGTAATACGTGCAAGCAATGCTGCCGTTGGTGAGAATTGCACAAAGGTTGTTGCCAAACACGACCACATCGGTGGCCGAGGCCCCGCCGGGTAAAGAACGCCAGTAGACGCCGTTGCTTTGGGTCAAGCCGAATTGATTGTAATTGTTCCAGCAAGCCACGGAACCGTTGGTCAACACAGCACAACTTCCGCTGTCCGCCTTGTGCTGCACCGTTGCGCCGTTCAATTTCGTGTTCCATTGGATGCTCGGCGTATAGGATCCGACGCGCTGCGGGCAGATGACCACGCTCGAGCTGTTGAGCGTGCAGGACCCTTCCAGGTCTTGCAGACTGAAGTCCCCACTCAACCGGGCGGGGACCGGTCGGCTGAAGGTGTTGTCGATCGTGGTTGTGTTGGGGAACACGTACGGTTGATATTCGAGGGCTTGCCATGGGTAGTCCTCGTTTGAGGTGTAACGTCCCCAGCAGGACAATCCCTCGTCGCCATCCGCACAGAACATGTTGTTGTATTCGCCGAGCGTCTCAAACCGCCGGTCTTCGACCTGCAGGGTGAAATTGAAGTTGGGGATGGTCCCTTCGAACGAGAAGGATTCTGACGCCACCATCAACGGCAGCAGACGGTCGAGTCTGGCGTCAAAGGGGAAGCCGTTTGCAACAACGGGGAAGGTACCGTAGGAGCGAAGGCTCGGTCGCATGGTGACCACGTTTTCGAAGGTCGAGACCTGCGCCCCGCTGTTGAAGGTGGGTATCGTGGCCGTTTCGTAGGCGTCGACCCACTGCTGCGCAACAATCGAAAAGGTGGTGTTGATCACGTTGGCCTGAGCGGTTCCTTCAAAGGAATAGACCCCAATGTTGCTGCTCATCGCGTTCACAAGGTCGAGCCCGCGGGGTTGTTCGGGGGCGAAGAAGACATCGCATCGTTGGCTTGCAACGCTGTAGTCGCAAAGGTCACGGATGTCGATTGGCTGATTCACGGAAGTGTCAATTTCATACTCATAAATCGGTGCGGTGAATCGGAAGGGGTCGGTCACCACAAGGTCCACAAGAACCCGGCTTGAGGTCGTTGACGTGTTGTAATGCAGCACGACCCTCGACGTGCCTTCTTGGTCTGGCGCTTCACCCTTCAACACGTGGCTCGGCAGGTCCCAGCCGTGCCACCGTGCTGATGAATTGTAGGAACCATCGTTTCCAATCCACGACGATGCTGATTTGTTTTGGGTGCTCCCCCAGTCATTCCACGACGAACTGCTCAAGTTGTAACGCGTCAAGAGTTCGTTGGTTGACGTCAGGGCGAGGTCGACACCGTTGGAATCGTCGTGGTTATAGCCTCGAGCCAGGATATCCACCGTTCCGTTCGGAAGGTGCTCGCTGAAAAAGGGCGTGGACGCTGGTGCACTGTACGGGTCCGCTTGCGAAGAGTTGTACGATGTGCGGTTGAAGCCCCAGCACCATGCATCTGCGCTGTCGGTCCCAACGCAAAAGTGGTTGGCATCGCTGTACGCCTCAAGGTCAGGGCCAGCGATCATTTCTGCGTTTTTTCCATTGGGAAGGGCAACGTACGACATGACGTGTGCATCGGCAGGAGCCGTTCCGCTGGCGCCGAGGCCCCGGAATGCCACATACGAAGAACTGGCGGTGGTTCCGTAACACGCCACGCTACCGTTGGTCAGCACCGCACAGGTGGTGCCGTAGGGATCGCTGGCCAAATCGACGATGGCGCTCTGGCCGTGGAGGTCAGACAGGGTGTTGGACGTGCTGGGCGATGAAGTGGTGGTGATGCCGGTCGAGGTGGGGAGTCTTCCCAGACAGGAGAGGTCACCTCCGGCCGTGTCGATACAGAGTACTCGCTTTCCGGTGTACAACGCAGTAACCTCGGCCCCCGTACCCAGCGAGTGAGTCGTGGCGGTTGAACTCCAAGTGCTCGTGATGGAAGAGCCGAGCACACCGTCGTAATTTCGGCCCCAGCACGTTATGGAATCGAGGCTTTCGTCGAACAGCGCACAAAAGGTCCCGCTGCGGATGGAGACCATTTGAGTAAGATTGCCTGAGGTGGTGTGCGTAATGCTTCCAATGTTGCCCAAGCCGTAGTTCGAACCCCAGCACCAAACTTCGTTGGCTTCGTTGCTGGCGCACACTTCGTTTGCGGTTCCCGCAACATGCGTCCAAGCCTCGCCGCCTTGCTGCATGACCTCCGAAGGTGCTCTGTTGGAATAGAAATTGTAGTAATTTGCATTTTCATGATCAGGACTTTGGTAGGAGGACTGGGCATATCCTTGACAGAACAACCGTCCGTTTTCGGTCACCGTGCACACCAGCGACTGTGGGCCGTTCGCCACCTCGACGATGCCCGAGCGGGGTGGGACATAGGTCATGCTGGACGGAAGCCCTTCGGCTTCAACGGTCGTGCCTTGCGGCACCCAAGTTGCCCCAACACCAACGACGTTGGCGAATTGGGAGCCAGCGGCGACCGTTAAGACGTGGTCGGCGGAGGCCAAGTATTCGGTGACGTTCATGACGAAGGTCGTGTTGACGCTCACAACATCGGTGCCGAAGGTTGTGTTTGCGAAGACCGTTACTTCGTCTTGAAGTCCCACGGCCAAGCCCGTAAACTGCACAGCACCGGTGCTCGTCACGGTGGCGTTGACGTTCCCGTTGGTGGACGCCCCGACCTCAAAAGTAGCGGAGGGAGGCACGGCGATGGGATTGATCGTGAACGTTGAGGTGTTGACGACAGAGGCGTACACCGTCTTCCCAAGGGCTGTGTCGACCGCATTGGGGTAACTTAACCGAGTGGTAGGGTCGAGCGAGCTCGTATCGGAAGCGAGGGCCTGCAAGGTCACAGGGTCGGTGGATAGCCCGTCGTGACAAACAAAGTCACCGTTGATGTTGGAGGATTGGGTTGAAGTCCCGAACCAATACGCCAAGGTGCTTTCTCGGGTGATGTCGTGGTCGGCAAGCACGGTCCATGGCAGAATGAAGGTGAGCCAATAATCGGTGGAACCGGCGAAAGCGGAGTTGGCCGCCGTGACGTTCCACCAGCTCGCCGTGTTTGTGAATTCAACCGAGACCGATTCCGTGGAGTCTGTTGGATCGTCGGGCGTTTGAGTCACCGTGTTGTTCTTGATGTACAATTTGTCGCTACCGGCACCGTTCATGATGATGAGGTGCTCGTAGGTGGAAATGTTGCCGTCGGTGTCAAACTCCAAACCCCACGAGAAGGATTTCAGATTGGTTGAAGTCTGGAGAGGGCTCTCGTCAAGGAGCATTCGGATGTAAAGGTTGGTGGCGTTGGAGGCTGTTGAAATAGCTGGATATGTTTCGTTGCCAACGATATCGAGCACGGCATTGTTCACGTCAGCCACGGTGTCCCACATGGTTTGTCCGCCGCAGGTCATTGGCGAGAAGGTCAGAGCGGGTTGAGACGGGAGTAGAGCATTGCTTTGGACTGCGGGTACAATGCTGGTGATGAACATCACTACAAGGAAAATTGCTTTAGCCTTCATAAGTCAAAGGAATGGAACTCGTATTAAAAAAATTCCTGCTCACCTATATGGGTGTAAACCCGTTCATGATAGGAATGACTCTTTCAATCTACCTCCAGGAAATGGACACTGAGCCTTCATGAGCTTGGTCCAAAAATCACAGCGAGGCAAAAGAGGGATGGTGGGCGCTGGGAGTCGCCCAAGCCTGCAACTGCCGCTCAATTCTGGAGGTGATTGCCACGCTGATTGAAGCCCAACGTCAGGATTTGGCCATAGCTCTAATTGAGCAAGAACTCAGTTCTCAAACTTGACCCATTCTTCACTGCTACCGGCTGTTCGATAGAAGTTGGAACCGTCTTCAGAAGTATACCATTCATACCCATCCATGTCAACAGAATCTGCAATTTGGGAGGGCGCTGGGATAGAGATTGAATCTACATCGATCGAAGGAACCACTTTTGTTGTGTCGTGTTGGTCCATCTCGTTCTCTACGAGATGAGTCTGATGCATTGAATCATGAGTTCCAACCGATGCCAATGGTTGCGATTGATTTTCAAACCAATCATCCAATTCAGATCTTAATCGCTCGAGGCGAATCCCTTGATGAGGGCCAATTAACCGAAGCATCAGGGCGTATTCCCACTGAGTTGCAATCTCTTCCAATTCGTTCCGGGATTTCGCCTCCTTGAGACGTGTTTCGAACTTACCGGCACGACTGTTACGAGTAACAAAGCCAAAACCGATCCAAGCAAACAATGGCACACCGCCGAAGATTCCGATTAAGTCCCAAGCACCCAATCCAATAGCCGTTCCCGGGACAACAATCTCGAACGTGTCCACCGGCTGACTTGAGCTTGAATACGGATCCGTGCCTGCACGGATTTCATCTGAATCTGGCCAGCCATCGTTGTCATCATCAGTATCTGCATTATCTCCTTCTCCATCACCGTCCGAATCGGCCCATTCCCTTGCATCCGACGGGAAGAGATCATCACTGTCAAGAGTCCCATCGTTGTCCATATCCCCTGGTGATGCGAGTTTGGGAAGTGGGTCAATGGAGTCGTTGTAACCATCGTTATCAAAATCAAAGAGAAAAGGGTCAGGATTGTTTCCACTTTGGTTATCCCCAAGTCCGTCTCCATCCATGTCTTCCCATTGGGTCGGGTCGCCGGGGAAAGCATCAGCCTGTCGTCCTGCTGGGTTATCTCCATACCCGTCTCCGTCCGCATCGAACCATTGTGTTGGATCTGCCATGAAGGCGTCAGGGTTTGTCCCGTTTTGATTATCGCCATACCCATCGCCATCGATGTCCGACCATTGTGTGGGGTCCATGGGGAAAAAGTCAGCCGATGCCCCCCCAAATCGATTGTCGCCGTACCCGTCACCATCAGTATCTTGAGATTGGCCTGGTTCGAATGGGAAAGCATCGAGGCCGTCATCAACACCATCTCCATCTGAATCCAGCCAGATCGAATGATCGTCTGGGAAATGATCGGTTGAATCAGATACGCCGTCTCCGTCTAGGTCGGGACATCCAAATGCGTCGATTGTTGATGTACCTGCGATTTCTGGGCAGGCATCTCCACGGAAACCGATGATATTGTCGCCAAATCCATCACCATCCGTGTCCAGCCATTGACTCGAATCATTTACAAATACATCGAGGAGATCAGCCCACCCATCATTATCACTGTCCCAGCATCCGAAGAAGCCACCGAAGATTGAACGCCCGAAGGAAAGGGGACAATCATCACCGTTGTTCCCGCTCACATTGTCCCCAAAACCATCCGAATCTGAATCCTGTTGTTGAGTGCGATCGTATGGAAATGTATCGTGCAAATCTGGGTATCCGTCTAAATCCGAATCTGGACATCCTGTTTGAATGAATTGGGACAATCCGTATGCGAAGGGGCAATCATCATCTCCGTCCAAGACCCCATCGTTGTCATCATCCTCGTCGAGGTTATCAAAAATTCCATCTGCGTCCGAGTCCCGAATAAAGGAATATTCAAATTCTGAAGAAAAGGAAGTATTACCCGATTGGATTGTAATGGTGTAGACCGATGAACTGTTTTGCGTCGGTACACCGCTAATGTATGGAAGTCCCACTTGGTTGGAGAAATTCAAAACCAGGCCCTGTGGAAGGTCAACGCTGATGTTGAAGGATGAGGCGGGATTATTGTTGAACAGCGTAGACCAGATCCCTACGCTTAGATGCGTATTTGCATACCCAATGAGGTCTGTGCTTTTGTAAAATGGCGAGATTGTCTCTTCTTCAATATACATGTAATTCTCTCCGCCTTCTGTAATTCCGACCAGTTGGCCAGCTGCGCGAAGAATAATGTCTGAGTATCCCGGTTGGAAGGATGTGTTACCAACACGCAAAGGTTTGGGTTGATTCAGTGGCGAGGAAATCGATTTCCCCCAACAATATACCCCGCTGTTGCTCAACAAGACACATGCATGCTCAGAGGACATGATAAGCCGTTCAACGTCATGCTCACTGGGAAGAATGGCGGGCGAGACGGGAAAGCTCAATGAATCATCAACTGCATTGGTCCCGAAGATGCCATTCCTGTTTCGCCCCCAGCAGTATACATCACTGAGATCCGTTAGAGCGCACGCCGCGAAGCGATCCACAACAATCTGTTCAATGGTTTCTCCATCAAGTGCATGCAACGGCCCAGAATTACCTTCCCCTTCGCTTGACCCCCCAAAGCAGGAAGAATCTATATCGATGCCTCGATAAAAAGGATTCTGGAAGATGTTGTCGAGCGAAGTGGTGGCTGGATTTACCATCAATTCGTGATATCGATGTTGAACCGAACCCAGTGGTGAAATCTCTAGAGTGTAGTTGACGAATCCACTTGAGCTAACATTTACCGTTGGAGCTCCACTATCGAGCACATTGCCGTTCGAATTTGACGCAAGATCCCATTCAAATACGACCTGCTGGTGTGAAAGATTTTCCATTGAAAGGTGGATCTCGATTGTCTCGTTTGGAGCCCAACAGCCTTTTGTTGTCGTCCAGTTAAATCTTGTCCCGCTCGTATTAGTACCGTTCCTTCCGGAGGTGATTTGTTGGACTTCATCTGATAGATTTGACTGAAGAAGGTTTGGAATATTCGGCCCCCCCCAACATTTAATTTCGTTGAATGAGGATAGTGCACAGAAATTTTCGTATCCCCCAGTAAGTTGTTTTACGGTGCCGTTGAGCTCTAGTTGCAAAAATGTTGGAGTTGGAATGGGTGTGCTTGAAGATGTTGTGGGTGATACCATGTTGTACGAGTTTTTGCCCCAACAGTAGATTGAATTGTTCACCAACGCAGCGCAATAATTGTCATTGCCGTAGGCAAGGTGCAATGCCTGGTATGGGGTGGGGATTGAAGGTGATACAAATTCGGCTTGTTCATTTGTAAACGTTCCGTCACCGAGTTGCCCGTAGTTATTGTATCCGGAGCAAATAACCTGGCGAGAGATGTCGATTCCACAACTGTGCATGTAATCGCCTTGATACGCCAAGAGTTGGGGATTATAGTTTCTAAACGCTAAGGCTTGTCCAATGTAATAGCCGTTTCCATAACAACCGACATATCCAGTTTCATTGAGTCCACAAAGGTAGGTATCCTCAGACCTGTTTTCGTATGAGACGGGATATGAATCAAGGCGTAGAAATCCAAAATCCGGGATGGTTGCCGATGAAAAGGCCACTTCACCATCTTCGGAAAGCACAGCCTCTGGTTGTTGGTTTGCCATTGGGCTAGCGACCGAGAACAGCAAAATTGTCAACAATAATGTTGCGTTTGACACTTTCATGATCTTCGCCATACAACATGCTATATTAACCGTTTGAGATTTCCCACACTCGCCCGGACAGAGTCGCTTTGTATTGATTTCTTCCAAAATCAAATTGACATAAAAAGTCTCAATCCAGGCACCACAGGCGATTTTACATGGACGCTGGGGGCTGCGCAACCCCAGCATCTGACTCCCAACTCCTTGCCATAATCAGAGCAGCACATGCCTTGTTGGCTGCAGGTGATGCCGAGGCAGCAAGGGATCTTTTAGCCTCATTCTCAAGCCCAGGAGTTGATGCCCTTTGTTGAACGACTTTTCAACTCTTGAAAATCAAACCATGTTTTCAACTCTTGAAAACCCCCATGGTTCAGCCGAATTTGAGCAACCATCAATGGTTCAACCATTGCAAACCATGGGAGGTGTAAATGATGGGTATTGAGCGATTTCCTGAGGCAAAGAAAGATCTTAGAAGGGCAATCTTGCACAAAGACAGAGGTTTTGCGGTTCGTTTGACGCCAAATGGAAGTACAAGACACGTAAAAGTTGCAAATCTTGACCAGGATTGTCTTGCAGCATCGATTTCGAACTCGAGCCAAGGATTCATTTTGGTCGAAAGAGAACACCTCGAACAACGTGTTCAAATTTCTGATACCGAATCGTCAATCACGATCTCCGAAGAAGCTGCGATTCGCGCTGTCGAAATGATCGATGCTGAGATTTCTGGCAATAAGAGATTGATTGCAAAGTGGAGAAACAAACTTGCGAAAGGGTTTGCAGCATTCGGACATAGTTTGAGAAGAATCTCTCGCAATCCACCCAAGTCGAAGCGGGAAAAAAAATTGGAAGAGGAAGTTAGACGTCTTCAAAAACAAATCAATAGAGATTCAGGCACTGTTATTGAAATGCAAATTGCAGGTTTGATCCCAATGAATAGCCGGCCACCAATTCCACTGAGAAACATCCATCAGATGCGCTATGGTTGTGATTGGTTGTCAATTGCTTGGAAGAATGATACGCTCCATCTGTTCTTCATTGAATCCAACTTGACAAGAACTGATTCAATTCCGAGTCTCACAAAGAATGAGGCGAGAATGAGGGATGCTATCAGGCGAGGAGATGTGAAAGTTCGCTACTTCCATCATTGGGTAGATCAAAATGGAGATTTTCAGTGGCGTAGTTAGCTAACATTAGGAGTAGGTTATTATCCGAAATTATTACTCTTGGCCATTACTAAAACCTGATTTCTGGATTTAAAGCAACGGAAAATGAATCCTAAACAAATTATTTTCATAAGAAATAAACTATATATTCGCACCCTTAGCCATATTCATGCCATATTTGACTAAAGAAGCAATAGCATGGGCAATAAGTGAACTCATAGCGCTCGATCTAACCAAAAATAATTCTGATTTTGTAACCCAGTTTTTATTCTTCAGACAGAAAGGGATGACTACAACAAACGCAATCAGGACTGGCGATCAATCGAATGATTCATTAAGAACTTTGTACGATTATTTTGGTGCCTTCGGACCTGAAGACTGCGAAAATTTCCCAAACGAAAAAGGAATTTCTCATCTCAACCCTTTCCAGAAAGAGGCTAAAAACAGTCTCCAAGAAAAGGTGTCAATTAAGAGTTTTTTAGGAAGCAGATTAACAGAGAATGTGCTCACTTGGACTGGTTCAAAAAGAGAGATTTTGAAAATCACCCCGCTTGATATCCGCCCCAGGGCTCATTTAATAAAATGTGTTAAAACTTGGGAAGGGGCTTTTATTCGGGATATTTTGAATAAGCAGAAAATAAACAGCGTGGCGATGACTTTTTGGATACATAGATTCAGAGAATTTCCTGATAAAAATTTTGATTCTCAAGTCAAAATACTGTTACAACAAATGAATTTGGTTGATTCAGAAATCTTTACCCAAACAAATCCGGATTCAGAGATTGTGCTTTTTTCAGATGATGCAGTCGCCTCAATAGAGATAAGAAAGCTGTTTGATTGGGAAGCCAGTGAACAACA